>UINC01000865.1_pt1 | contig 39116 bp, 37 predicted proteins | sample 5385821 | NCBI WGS metagenome assembly UINC01 (sample SAMEA4666929, study PRJEB26691) | marine metagenome | isolation source: Pacific Ocean | place: Pacific Ocean | collected 2011-10-13 | reverse complement strand
CCGTCACCATCGACGATGTCTATTTCTCTTACACGATCTTCACTACCGTTGCGTCACCGACCGTAGCAACACCGCTAGAGCCCATCGAATCGTTCGAAGTGATTGGCCCCCGGGAAATTCGGTTCAACATCCGAGAATCTGATCGTGGTGATCCCCTTTTACCCCTGCGGATCGGTTCAAAGCCGATACTGGCGAAACACTACTGGGAGTCACGCGACGTCACCAAAACCACCGTCGAACCCCCTGTAGGGTCGGGCCCCTATCGGATCAAAGACTTCAGAATTGGTCGTTCCATCCGGTGGGAGCGGGTCAAAGACTATTGGGGTGAGGACCTGCCGGTTATGCGGGGACGTTTCAATTTTGACGAATTGAAGTGGGATTACTTTCGTGACGATCAGGTTCAAACCGAGGCGCTCAAAGGAGACGTGATAGACGTACACGAAGAAAATCTCCCGAGGCTCTGGGAAACCGCGTACAAATTTCCTCCCGCTGAAGCCGGCGCATTCCGCAAACAGTGGCTTCCCGTGGAGAAACCGTGGGGTCTTTGGTGGCCCATATTCTGGAATCTGGATCAGCCAAGATTTCAAGATATTCGCGTCCGCGAAGCCCTTTGGCTCGTATCCGATTTCCCCTACCTCAACTGGATCAATTACGATTTTTACCATACGGCCGACAGTTTCTTTCACGGATCAGAGCTTGCTTCCCGCGGACTACCCGACCAAAACGAATTAAAGTTCTTGGAGCCTATCCGCCATCTCGTTCCACCGCGCGTCTTCTCAGAAACCTATCAACCTCCCCCCAACGGTGGCAGGGGCTGGCATCGTGAAAATTTAATCAAAGCGGCGGCTTTATTAGAGGAAGCGGGATGGATCATGGAGGACGGCAAGCTCACCCACGGTCAAACTCGGGAACTGTTCCATGTCCGCCTCGTGGCCGTCTCCCCCGCCCTCGCGAGCTCATTCATCCCCTATATGCGGAACCTAGAACGACTTGGGATCACCTCAACGGCCAAGTCACCAGAAATATCGAACTGGCTGTTTCGGATGCGATCCGGCGACTTCGACGGTGGCGCCATATGGTTTCTTCCCGATTACACGCCAACCCACCTCATCGCCAATAACTTTAGCAGCGCCACAGCAGAACACGAGTACGGCAACAACTGGTCGAACATGCGCGATCCGGCCATTGATCACTTAATTGAATGCATTAAGACCGCAACCACCTACACGGATTACGTTGCCGCAATCCGGGCATTTGATCGCGTCATGCTCTGGAATTTCTATTTTGTGCCCGGCATGACCAAAACGCGGATCGGACTAGCCCACTGGAACCGATATAACTGGGTCGAAGCAGGTAATCTAAAACGACCCGCCCATGTCCAAACCTGGTGGTTCGACCGGGAACGTGCCGCCGCCGTCACGGAATTTCAGAGTAACTAGCCATGGGTCGTTATTTACTACGACGCTTGTTTTTGATCGTCCCAACGTTGCTTGGGGTCATGGTGATCAATTTCGTCATTGTGCAGTTTGCACCTGGCGGACCGGTCGAACAGGCCATCATCCAGGCGTCCGGGATGAGTATGTCGTCGACCGCGTCGGTGTCATCGGCGGGCAGCATGGGCCCATCTACAGAAAGCGGTTACACCGGCAGCGAAGGACTCGATCCCGAATTTGTGGCGCGTCTCGAAAAGGCGTTTGGCTTTGATAAACCCCCTCACGAACGCTTCTTGTTGATGCTCGGTAACTACATCACTTTAGATTTCGGTGAAAGTTACTTCCAAGACAAGGCAGTACTCGATCTCGTGGTGGAACGCTTGCCGGTTTCCGTTTCCTTGGGCCTTTGGTCGTTATTGCTCATCTACAGCATCTCGATCCCGCTCGGGATGGCCAAAGCCGTGCGCGACGGAACGCCATTTGACGTCTGGTCGAGCGCGACGGTATTTGTCGCCTACGCGATCCCCGGTTTCTTATTTGCGATCATGTTGATCGTTTTCTTCGCGGGTGGGACTTATCTTGATTGGTTCCCCATGCGTGATCTCTTTTCAGAGAATTTTGAAGAACTATCTCCACTAGCAAAGGTCCGCGACTATTTCTGGCACCTTGCCCTGCCATTGACAGCCCTTACCATCGGAGGCTTCGCGACCCTAACCATGCTGACGAAAAATAGTTTTCTCGAGGAAATCAATAAACAATTCGTGCTGACCGCGCGCGCCAAGGGTTTAACCGAACGGCGAGTGCTTTTCGGACATGTGTTCCGTAACGGGATGCTGATCGTGATCGCCGGATTCCCGGCCGCGTTCGTCGGGCTGATGTTCACGGGCGCGCTCCTGATCGAGGTAATCTTCTCCATCGATGGCATCGGATTGTTGGGTTACGAAGCCATCGTGAAACGCGACTACCCCATCTTCTTTGGCACGCTATTTTGCTTCACGTTGATCGGTCTCGTAATGCAGCTGATTGGCGACATCGTCTACACGCTAGTCGACCCCAGAATTGATTTCGAGGCTCGCGAATGACGCCGCTTAATCAGCGTCGACTTGAAATTTTCAAGTCGAACCGACGCGGTGTTTGGTCCTTACGAATCTTCTTGGGCCTCTTCATCATGTCCTTGTTCGCCGAATTCATCGCCAACGACAAACCCATCGTTTTCTCCTTTGAAGACGAACTCTACTTCCCTGTGCTGTTTCGCTATATGGAGACCGACCTCGGCGGAGTACTGGAGTCCGAAGCCGAATATCGCGATCCGTATGTGCTCGCCCGCATCGAGGAAAACGGTTGGGCGATATGGCCACCTATCCGGTTTTCTTTCAACACCATCGACTATAGTTACGAGGTCGCACCGTCGCCGCCCGACAGAGTTCATTTGCTAGGGACGGACGGCGGTGCCACGGACGTGTTTGCCAAGCTGCTCTACGGATTTCGTTTATCGGTTTTATTCGGGTTGTCCCTTACGTTCATCAGCTCGTCGATCGGCGTCACGGTCGGGGCGCTCCAGGGGTATTTTGGCGGACTCGTCGATCTCATCGGTCAACGCTTGGTGGAAATCCAAACGGGCTTACCGATCCTTTTCGTCCTTATCATTCTCGCCAGCATCGTCGAGCCGAACGTATTTTGGCTCCTCGCGATTCTCGCATTATTTAGTTGGATGGCGCTTGTGGGTGTCGTTCGCGCGGAATTTCTACGGACCCGGAACTTCGAGTTTGTACGCGCTGCTAAAGCCCTCGGCGTATCTGAAACCACCATCTTGCGGCGTCATGTGCTGCCCAACGCCATGGTAGCAACCCTTACTTATCTTCCTTTCATACTCAACGGATCGATCACGTCCCTGACTGCACTCGATTTTCTAGGGTTCGGTCTGCCCATCGATTCGCCTTCGCTTGGACGGTTGCTCTCTTCGGCCAAAGCCAATTTACAGGCACCCTGGCTCGGGATCTTCGTGTTCATCACCTTGGCAACACTTTTGACGTTACTTATATTTATCGGAGAAGCGGTACGCGACGCTTTGGATCCGCGACGTTCCCTTGACCTGGGCCGCACGGGCGGCGCACCAACCGATACAGTCGCACTACAAACTCAAGCTTGAGATCCACATTAAGGACAATCAAATTCTCCGAATTCCAAATGGATTTCGACCTCGATCTTTTTCAACGTGACGCTACCTTTCATTGCCATGTCCATCGCACGCATGACCACCGCCCCGACTTCCGGATCGTAATCGAGCGCAGTCTGAATCTGAAAATAAGACATCTTCATTACGACGGCTCGCCGAAAATTCACACCCGATATTTGCGTTGAAGTAAGCACCCCATCTGCGCGGCGTATGGTCAATTCCCCAGAAACGCTCTTGTGAATCAAATTGCCCTTCTCGTCTCTCGGCGAAAATCCGAAAACCACGGTCTCGGGTTCACGGCGAAGCACGTGCAGATCTTCGCTATCGAGACTAGAGACGTCTACGTTTGCCGGATGTGATGCCTGAGAAGGCGCTTCGTAATCTTCCGCTGCGGCTCCATCAGTTGGCTCGCCATCTCGTTCCAACAATCGCCACGGATTGACGCCAGCAGAGGGATCGAATCGAACTCGAGTTTTCGTCTGTCCATCGTCAGAGGTGACGGTATACGCGCAAACTTCGTGCTCCGTCGCGCCAGCTTTTGCCTTGGCCCTCTCAATGAGAGCGCGATCTTCATCGGAAAGCGCTTCCGCATAACCCGCGCACGAGATGATCATCAACAGTAAAACCAACCAACACCTCTGGAACATCAATTCTTTTAACTCGCGCGTCTGAACGGCAGAATGTTCAATCCTAAAGGAGTTCGAGATGATTAAAACCATCGCCGTAATCGAAGGGGACGACGCCGCACCCGAAGCAATGAAGCCAGTCGTCGCCCTACTCGATTCGCTAAACATCGGTTTGGAATGGGTCTACCCAGAAGTCGGAGAGGCCGCAGAAGCCCGAATGGGTTCTATTTTCCCGGACGATGCTCGCGCATTGATCGACGGGGCAGATACCACCTTTTTCGGTTCGACGAGCGGTAAATCTGGTGCGGCCCTCATGTACTTGCGATGGGGAAAGGAAACGTTCGCCAACGTCCGTCCGTGCCGATATCTAGCAGGCTGTGCAAGTCCCTTGGCCAACCCTGAAGGAATTGATTTCGTTATCGTTCGTGAGAATCTCGAAGATCTCTATATCGGTGCCGAAGGACAACTTGCCGATCTTGCCCCACTCGCGCTTACAGGACGTAACATCAAAGGGCTTGTCCACGAAATGGGTGTTGGTCGGTACGCGCTCAAGGCCATCACTGAGGAGGGCACCGAGCGTGTCGTTCGATTCTCTTTCGAACTTGCGCGAAAACGAGCTGGTCAGCTTAAAGTGACCTGTGCTACGAAACACAACATGCTTCGCGAAACCGACGGCCTCTTTCTTGAGGTCGCCCGGCAAGTCGCGTCGGACTACCCCGACATTACGTTTGAATCATTTATTGTCGACGACTTTGCCTGCCGACTTATTCGCGAGCCGCAAAAGTATGACGTGGTTGTCATGCCCAACTTATATGGTGACATCCTCTCGGACGCTGCCGGTGGGTTAGTCGGGAGCTTGGGATTGGCGGCAAGTGGATGTTTCGGCAACGATTATGCGTACTTCGAACCTGCCCACGGCACCGCACCCGACATCGCAGGCATGAACATTATCAATCCCACTGCGGCACTTTTGTCGTCAACCATGATGCTCGACTACTTAGGATTCGCGGCCGAAGCGTTCAAGATTGAACAGGCTATTGCACGCGTTTACTCCCGCGGCGACGTCTTAACTCCCGACCAGGGCGGCACCGCGACCACAACGGAGTTCGTAGCCGCGGTCACACAGCAGCTTTGATGACTCAACCATTCTGGGAGGTTCACCAAGGTGAAGGGCCGTTTCTACTCTTGGTCCACGGTTTTCTTTCGAGCCGATCCCAGTGGCTGTTTAACCTCAAGCCACTTCAGCGTTATTGCCAACCCGTGGTGATGGAGCTCTACGGACACGGGCGTTCTCCGTCACCAAGCGATCCAGAACGGTACCATCCTTCCGCGTATATAGATGCGATGGAGGCCATTCGGTCCGAGCTGGGATCTAAGCAATGGTACGTGTGTGGGTATTCGTTGGGAGCTGCACTAACAATTCGTTACGCTTTAACCTTTCCTGAACGCGTCGTCGGACACATTTTCACCAACTCGGCTTCCGCGTTCGCGGCCCCGGACACCGTCAGGTCTTGGTCAAAAAACGGCGCGGATTCGGCAAATCGACTGCGCCAAGGCGGCGTACAAGCGATTGAACGGATTCCGGTTCACCCTCGACATGCACGCCGCTTACCGAGCCGAATTTACGACGCGTTAGTCACCGATTCGAAGCTCCTGGATGTCGAAGGAGTTGCCAAGACGTTGGAACACACGATGCCAGGCTTGTCCGTACGCCACGAGCTACATCTAAATTCCCGACCAACACTATTGGTCTGTGGCCGATTCGAAACCTCATTCCGACCACATCGCGAATTCGCCGAGAAAAAAATGCCCCATCTGACCGTCCAAGAAGCGGATACCGGTCACGCGGTCAATATGCAAGCAGCCGACACTTTCAATGCCGCTATCGAAACATTTGTGCAGTCCACCAGCTGACCCGGTCCGCCCTATCCTCGACACGCAGATCGAAGAGCGAGCGATTGAGCTAATCAAACGACCGCCGCTCTGACATCTCATCAAACGTTACGGCATTTCCTCATCGACGAGGTGCCCGGCGGATTCACCCAGTTCTGCTGATCGGATAGACGTCTTTAGACTCGGCATCACCACAACTTGCAACAACTTGCACGGGAATCTTCGCGGAACGGACCTGAATCTCCTCCTCGCCCAAGTTCGTCTGGAAACGGACCCGATCGTCACGAAACCCCAGCAGTGCTTGGACGCGTCCGGCAACTTGCATTTCGGCGAACTGGGCCTCCGGAGGAAATGCTGATCGACCGCGAACATGGGGTCGCGATACGTCTCCCGATTCGATGGTACCGACAAATGCGTCGACCTCATCAGCGTCTACGCGGCCATAAAGAATCCCCTGCGGCAACGCCAGAACATTGGGTGCAAATCGATGGCCTCCAAGATGGGTCGTTTGCCAGACGCGTGAACCTACGACTTTGCGCAAGCGCTCAAATGTTCGCAGACCGTATCTGGCACAGCAAAGATCACGCTGTCCATTGGTACAAACGAAGTAAACATTCTCGTGCACGGGAGCGAGATCAGACGTGAGGACGTCGACTTCACAAATAGCTTCGTAGTCTGGTGCTTCGATCCGGCCGAGCACGTTATCTCGAGCGATCAACAACGTCGTTGTACCCGAGTCGTAGTCTGGTCGACGAATGAATTGCGGGCGGGCTTTCAAACCCTGCTCGGCACATTTTTCGACGCTAGCCTCAAGCCATTGATTGGTTGCTTCATCCAACCCGTTATCCTCGATCGCACGCGGTTTCCATGCTGGCTTGTATTCGAGCAGCAGCCATATATCGACGCATTCAGCCGTTCCCAGCATCGGTTCGCCCCGGGCGCGACTGAGATCCGAGCAATATCTACGATCGCGATTCATAGCCCGATTCTACCCTGTTGACTTGCGGCAGGTCGCCGTAGCACGCCCGTCAACGAGGTGATCGTTAAGATGAACCCGGATACTCAATCACTTCATTGCCAAGCGAAACCTAGCCTGACACACTCGGGCGTATGAAGGATCGAGCTAGTACCGTCGGAGAACTCCGCGCCAGCGGCTACGAAACACTCCCCGTCAAGACCGAATTACGTCGGAACCTCATTAAGAAATTAAAGCTAGGCGAGCCACTGTTTCCTGGCGTCATTGGGTTCGACGATAGCGTCGTACCACAAATTACCAACGCCCTTCTCGGGGGACAGGACCTCATACTTCTGGGCGAACGAGGGCAAGCTAAATCGCGATTGGTGCGGGGTTTAGTGACTCTTCTTGATGAGTTCATACCTGTTCTGGAAGGAGCGGAAATTCCCGAAAATCCATTCGATCCAATCACGGAAACAGGGAAACGGATCGTCACTGAGGATGGCGAAGACGCCGCTATCACCTGGCTTCATCGCGACGAGCGGTTCGGCGAAAAACTCGCTACACCCGATATCACCATCGCCGACTTGATTGGAGAAGTTGACCCTATCAAAGTGGCTGAAGGACGTTACCTCGCCGACGCAATGACGATTCACTTTGGCTTAATTCCACGAGTCAACCGAGGCATCTTTGCAATCAACGAACTACCCGATCTCACAGAGCGAATTCAAGTGGGCATGTTGAACGTACTTGAAGAGCGCGACGTTCAAATTCGGGGGTTTCGTGTCCGCTTGCCGTTGGATGTTTTCCTCGTGGCGACGGCTAATCCTGAGGACTACACAAATCGGGGTCGAATTATTACGCCGCTTAAGGATCGATATGGGGCTCAGGTCCGAACGCATTATCCTCAGGAAATTGAGCAAGAGATCTCTATCATGGATCAGGAATCCACGAAGCTCGATCTGGACGGGCACAATCTGCATGTCCCGGTATACATGAAGGAAATCATCGCTGAGATCACCCATCAGGCCCGCCTTTCGCCCGATATTAACCAGCGCTCCGGCGTGTCCGTGAGAGCATCCGTTGCCAACTATGAGGCACTGCTCGCCAATGCTTTCCGACGCGCCTTGCGTTTGGGAGAAAAGGATGTCGTACCGCGGCTATCCGACTTACCGTTCATTGTCCCTTCTCTACACGGGAAGGTGGAATTCGAGGCAATGGAAGAGGGCCAGGAGGACAAGATTACTGAGCGAATTTTAGTGGCCGCGGTAAAAAAAGTGTTTGACCGATGTTTTGACGTTGATGACATTGAGTCGATCGCGTTGGCGTTCAACGACGGCTTGACCGTCGAAATCGGCGAATCGGCAACAACTAGAGACTATGCCGCAATCGTCAAGCGCGTTGCAGGCCTTAAGGATGCGGTGAAAAACATGACCAAGGTAAAAGCCGAAACGCCGGCTGCCGTCGAATTCGTACTTGAGGGACTGCACCTCCACGAGTTACTCAACAAATACACCGTCGGTCACAACGCCTCCTTCTCGGGTTAGCGAAAGATGCGCCGTTTAGCCACTCATTTCCGCTACGGCTTGTGGGACGGTTCACAGCAACCCCAGTTATCTGGCGACCAGGTCCTCGACGCGATCGCCGAGGATCTGATGGAATACGGCGACCTCAAGTGGGCGATGCGTAACCTCGTATCTCGCGGTATGACGATCCCAGACGGTGCTCAGATCCAAGGGCTACGGGATATGTTGAAACGGCTCCGTGAAAAAAAACGTGAACGCCTACAACAATTCGACCTATCGAGCGTGATGCAGGATATCGAGCAAAAACTCGCGGAGATCCTCGATATGGAACGGAACACCATCGACGAATGGTTAAATCAGGACAGTGAAGCATTCGCCAACGATGTATTGCGGAAAATTGCCGAGCGTAGCCAAGAAACGCTAAATGAGCTCCCGGAAGATCCCGCCGGAAGGATGAAAGCACTAGAGAAGTACGAATTCCTCAATCCCGATGCCCAACGCAAATATCTCGACCTCCTAAACGAACTACGTAAAGCGATGACGCAAACGTTCTTCAAGAACGTCGAGAACATGGTCAAAGACCTTTCGGACGGTGATATCGAGCGACTGAAAGACATGGTTCAAGCCATGAGTGAAATGCTCGTCAAGAAAATTGCCGGTGAGGACCCTGGGTTCGACGCTTTCATGGATAAATTTGGCGACATGTTTGGCGACGACCCACCCCAGACGCTCGACGACCTGCTTGAACAGATGCGTCGCCAGATGGCTGCATCGCAGTCTTTATTGAATTCTTTAACTCCCGATCAACAGCAACAACTGCAATCGCTGATGTCCGATCGGTTAGGGGATCCGCAGCTCGAATCCAACCTAAGAAAACTGGCGCAAGAAATGGATTTTCTCGATCCGCAAGGATCCCGTTACCGCTTCGATGGTAAGCAACAAGTCGATCTCGAAGCTGCCATGGACCTCATGAATGAGATGCACCAGATCGACGACCTAATCGATCAGCTCCAAGCGGCCGAACGCGGTGGCAATCCAGACCATATCGATAGCGAGCTGGCGCAATCACTTCTGGGCGACGAGGCCATGGAGTCGATCGACGATCTTAAGAAATTACTCGATGCTCTAGAAGAAGCCGGTTACGTACGACCCACCGGCGACGATAAGTGGGAACTGACCCCCCGTGGATCGCGCATGATCGGACAACGCGCGCTGGGCGAAATTTATGCGCGACTCCGGCGCCAAAGCTTAGGTAACCATGCCATCCCCGAAGAAGGGCGTTTTGGTGAACGACTTGAGCAGACCAAGGCCCATGAATTCGGCGACCCATTTCATTTGCATATGCCAAGGACAATTCGCAACGCCATTGACCGAGATGGTCCACGTACGCCGGTCCATCTGCGCCACGAAGATTTTGAGATTTATCGTTCCGAACAAGTCACGTCGACGGCAACCGCCATGCTCGTTGACCTCTCTTGGTCGATGGCTTTACGCGGTTCATTTCAATCGGCAAAGAAAGTGGCGCTGGCGCTGCATAACCTCATCACGTCGCAATATCCTCGTGATTCGTTCTACATCATCGGTTTTGCTGCCTACGCAAGAGAGCTAAAGGCCCACGACCTGCCCTTTCTTCAATGGGACGAGTATTTACTCGGAACAAACATGCAACACGCACTGCTATTAGCAGAGCGATTGTTGTCAAAACACGACGCCGCCACCAAGCAAGTCATCATGATTTCCGACGGTGAACCGACTGCACATCTAGAAAACGGACAAGCGCAATTTGCCTATCCACCGATGCCCGCGACGATCCGCGAAACTTATAAGGCAGTTAAACGTTGTACAAAAAAAGGCATCGCCATCAACACTTTCATGCTTGACGCCAACCAATACCTAAAGGAATTCATGGACGACATCGCCCGCATCAATGGAGGCCGTGTGTTCTACACGTCGCCCGAAAAATTAGGCGAATACGTTCTCGTCGATTACGTCCAGCATAAACGCAAAAAACTCGCTGGCCGCTGAGATCGTTGCCAAGCGGAAACTAGCCTCGACACCAAATCCCCGGTTAATAGGAGCGCGGGAGTTCCAGAACGTGCTCCGTCACATAATTAAGAATCATTTCCTGAGATATCGGAGCGATTCGCATTAAGCGCGCTTCGCGCCAGTATCGTTCAACGTGGTATTCACGTGCGTATCCAAAGCCGCCATGCGTTTGTATCGCTTGATCAGCGGCCTGAAACGCGGCATCGGCCGCCAACCACTTTGCCATGTTTGCCTCGGCACCACAGGGCTCACCGTGATCGAGTAACCAAGATGCCTTTCTAATCATCAGCTCTGCGGCGTCAAGGCGCATCTGTGCCTCACCTAAAGGAAAGGACACCCCTTGGTTTTGACCGATAGGTCGTCCAAATATTTCGCGTTCTTTCGCATAACTTACGGCTCGGCGCATGGCCGCTCGACCGATACCCAGTGCCTCTGCGGCAACTAGGATTCGTTCAGCATTGAGACCGTCCAGCAAATACCGAAACCCTTTGCCTTCTTCGCCAACCCGGTCCGTCTGGTGTACCGGAAGATCGTCATAAACAACTTCGCAAGACGCGACCGCGTTCCGTCCGACTTTGTCGATCGGCGAGATGGTGACTTCGGGGCGTTGTAGTTCGGCCAGCAACAACGTCATCCCTTCCGTTCGCTTGGCAACCGCATCCCTCGATTCCGTACGCACTAATAGCAGGACGCGCTCAGAATCCAGTGCTTTGGTGGTCCACACTTTGCGTCCTTTGACCAAGTATTGATCGCCGTCTAGTCGCGCCGTAGTTTTTATTGATGTGGTATCCGTACCAGCATCGGGTTCAGTTACGCCAAAAGCGATGTGAAGGTCGCCCGCCGCAACTCGAGGTAAATATTTTTGTTTCATTTCCTCGGATCCGTATTTGACCACCGGATGCATACCGAAAATGGATAAGTGAATACCACTCGCGCCGTTCATGGCAGCCCCGGACGCAGCAACTTCTTCTAAAACGATCGATGCTTCGGTGATGCCGCGACCGGAACCTCCGTATTGTTCCGGAATTGCAATACCGATCCATCCAGCTTCCGCCAGGGCGTTGTAAAAGTCCCACGGGAACAAGTGCTCGCTATCGCATTTCGACCAATACTCATCGGGGAAGTCCGTACAAATCTTGCCGATGGCGTCGCGGATAAGCTGATGTTCGTCAGTCGTTTCAAAGTCCATGCGCCGAGGTTAGCATGGCCGAGGAACGCTGAGAGAGCTATCGAGAACATTGTCCGGAAAGTATTTTGAAGAGTTAGAAATCGGTCTAACGTTCGATCACGAACCTGGTCGGACGGTGACGGAAACTGACAATCTGCTATTCACTGCCTTGACTCAGAACCCACAACCACTTCATCTCGACGCCGAATTCGCGCGACAATCCATACACGGCCAGATTTTAGTCAACAGCATTTTTACGCTCGGACTCGTCGTCGGTCTGTCCGTTGCCGATACGACCCTCGGTACTACCCTCGGCAACCTCGGGTTCGATAAAACAACATTTCCACACCCGGTTTTTATCGGCGACACCATACGCGCCGCATCAAAAGTAACCGACCGGCGCGCTAGCCGGTCGAAACCGGACAGAGGCATTGTCACGTTCGAACACACCGGAACTAATCAGCGCGGTGAAGTCGTCTGCGCCTGCTTCCGCGGAGCCATGATGATGCGAAAGCAAACATGACCTCAGAAGCTCGTGCGCGTCTACGGCGCTCTTTGCATTTTGTCCCTGGGGCGAACGAGAAAATGTTACTCAAATCGATCGCGAGCGAAGCGGACAGCCTCGTTCTTGATCTTGAAGACGCGGTAATCCCCGAACACAAAATTCAAACCCGTCGTACCATCGCCGAATGGCTTCGGGATATCGATTTTGACCACAAAGAAGTTACCGTGCGGATTAACCCACTAAATACGCCCTGGGGCTTCGACGACCTGAAAGAGACCATGGAAAATCCCCCTGACGCATACCTGGTGCCCAAACCGAACCACCTCAACGACTTAGACCTCATTGATACCGAGTTGACTCAACTTGAACGTCTTTATGGACACCCTCGACGCAGCGTCGGACTGATACTGATTGCCAACGAGACGCCCCAAGGGGCGCTCAACCTCCCGACATTCGGAGCTTGTCCGCGAATCGCGGCTATGTCCTGGGGCGCTGAAGATCTATCCGCAGCTCTGGGAGCCCCGCGAAACCGAAACGAGCATGCCGACTACCTCAGCGTGTACGAGTATTGCCGCCAACAGACGCTACTTTGTGCCGTCGCCACTGGAGTTCAACCTATCGACTCTGTCTACGTGGACCTTGGAAACCAACAGGCTTTTGAACGCGAATGCCATGAAGGCGCTTCTCTCGGATTCACCGGGAAACTTACGATCCATCCGGACCAAATACCGCCGGTCAACGCGGCGTTTACGCCCAACGATACAGACGTCGACACCGCTCAACGGTTACTGAAGGCCTTCGAGAAAGCTCAATCCGAAGGAAAATTAGCGTTTCGATTCGAAGGCCAGATGGTCGACGCACCTCACATCAAACGAGCCCGTTCTCTGCTGCAGCGAGCCTCCCAAGCCGGAGTACCTATATGATGCTGGAATTGAACACAGATCGGATGCTTGCCGAGATCGTTGATGGGATCGGCTGGATGACATTCAATAATCCTGCCCGACACAACGCACTCTCGCTCGAGATGTGGCAAGCGATAGGAGAAATCGTCGCGCATTTTGAAGCTGACGATGACGTCCGGGTTATCGTAATGAAAGGCGCCGGCGGGAAGGCTTTTGTGTCCGGGGCAGACATCACCGAATTCGACAAACAGCGCGCGAATTCAGAGCAAAAAGAGCAGTACGCTCGTATTTCCGCTTCCGGCAGTCGTGCGTTGACAACGCTGAGCAAACCCCTAATTGCAATGGTCGAAGGCTACTGCATTGGAGGGGGTCTCGCGACCGCACTAGCCGCAGATATACGTTTTGCCAGCCCTGATTCATCCTTCGGGATTCCCGCAGCAAAACTGGGCCTTGGCTACGAGTACGCTGGACTTGCCAAACTGGCGCGAGTCGTTGGGCCGGCGCGCGCGCGCGATATCCTATTTTCCGCTAGATTTCTCAGTGCCGACGAGGCTCAACAGGCGGGCCTTGTGCAATTTATTTGCAGCCGTGAACATATCCAAAACGACGTCATTGCGTACGCACGACAAATCGCCGCAAACGCACCGCTGACCGTAGCGGCTGCCAAGGCGGCTATTAATGCGCACGAGCGAGGCGGTCGAACCGATGACATCGAGGCGGTCGAAGTACTAGTGAGTGCGTGTTTCGACTCTGACGATTACAAAGAGGGCCGCCGCGCATTCGCCGAAAAGCGAACACCCGAGTTCAAGGGACGCTAGCGCGGGGCACACAAATTCTGGTGATGTTCGATCAACAAACACCTTTAACTCAACAAGCGTTAAATTGAACTAGAAGAGGGCTCGTATGGACGACGATATCGTTACTGCCGGAGTCATCGTTATCGGCAACGAAATCTTATCCGGCCGAACACAGGACACGAACTTGCAGTTCATCGCGAAACATCTCGTCGCTAAAGGTGTCTCTATTCGGGAAGCGCTGGTTGTACCTGACGTCAAGCCGATCATCGTGGCCACGGTGAACGATTACCGTTCACGTTTCGACTACGTATTGACTACGGGAGGCATTGGGCCAACCCACGACGACATTACCACCGACTGCATCGCGGCCGCGTTTAACGTCGATGTCGTCATCAACGCCGATATCGAAAAACGCATTAGAAGTCGCCCTGCCCCAGATGCCGTCCTGGCATCGCGCTTGCGTATGGCACGCGTTCCAGAGGGCGCGACGCTGATCGACAATCCAACCGGTGGACCGCAAGGCTTCTCAGTCGACAATGTCTACGTAATGGCAGGGATTCCGCTAGTGATGCAAGCGATGTTGTCGACCATCGAATTTAGTGGTGGTGCCGTCGTTCACTCTCGATCGATTACTGCTCATCTGGGCGAGAGCGAAATCGCTGACGACCTCAGCGCTATTCAAAACGCGTATCCTGGAATCGATCTCGGTAGTTACCCCTTCTATAGGAACGACGTCTATGGAACTAGCCTGGTCATGCGTGGCACCGATGAATCCGCATTGGACGCCGCGTTAAACGAATTGCGCGCAGTGATCACGAAACGTGGTCAAGTCCCCTTGGACGTTGAGCGCGACTGAACGCTGGCCCAATCCATGCGGGTATGGTCTGGTATTACTCTATTCTTTTTCACCCAGTGTGCTGGGACTGTATACGCCGACGTTTGCCCGCCGGATTTGCAGCGAACCAATCATCTGACGACCCGTGAGTTGCATATGCGGCATCCGGATCCGTCCTTGCCGATTTTTATGTGGCGTTACCGTTCGTTAGAGAGCGATCTCTATCTTGTCGGATCCGTCCATGCCCTAAAGGCATCGCTACGACCACTCCCCGATCAGCTTGAACACGCGTTCCGACAATCGACCCACCTCGCCGTCGAGGTCGATACGACCCGCACCAACCCCCTCGATCCCGCCTGGATCAACGAACACCTTTTTCTTCCGAACGATACCTTTCTGACTAGCTTGCTTAATGAGGCGAGGCGCAAACGTCTGTCCTGCGTCCTTAAACAAATGAACATCGACTACGCGTCGATCCGTCGTTTCAAACCCGCGCTCGCCGCAATGCAAATTTCAAGAGCGCGGCTGAGCAACCTCGGTTATCAAGCCGAATGGGGAACAGAACAACGGTTCCTCCGGCGTGCCGGTAATCGCGAGGTGGTGGAGCTTGAAAGTCCCCAAGAACAATTGCTCCTCATCACGGACCCGAGTCTCGCGGTACAGCTTGAGATGTTTGACGAAAGTCTCGTAGGGCACGAAGAATTTAGCGCCGAACTTGTTTCTCTAATGTCAGCGTGGCTGGCTGGTGACGACGAGACCATCGCCCAATTGTTCGGTAATCGTAAATACCATTCCTCAGATTATCGCGAGTTCCAATACCGCTTGCTCAATCAACGCAACGTTGGTTTTACACAAAAAATCGAAAGCTACCTTGCCTCGCCGGGCACGTACTTTGTGATTGTTGGGGCAGCCCATCTCGGCGGGTCGCAAGGGGTGGTGCGACTGCTGGACGCGCGTGGCCACAAAGGGCATCGTGTCTCCTCTATGGGTCAAGTCAATCCGTAACACGAGTTCTCAGGGGAGACAGCAATGGATCTAGAAGGTAAAAGCGCGATAGTTCTTGGTGGCACTTCGGGGATCGGGTTGTCGACGGTACAGCAGTTGGAGCGGGCAGGAGCAACGGTGGTTGCTGGAAGCCGATCGTCCACAAACATCGAACAAGCCGCCAGCAGCACTGGGGCGAGCGTTACCTACCGAGAAATCGATGTGCTTGATCGAAGCGCTTTATCAGTCTTATTCGAAGGTTCGGCCCCCTTCGATATTCTCGTCAACTCCGCCACCGGTGGAGAACGCGCCTCCGGTCCATTTCTTGACATGGATTTAGACGGATTCCAAGGGTCGTTTCGAAAACTATGGGGCTACGTTAACTCAGTCAGGTTAGCCGCCGAACACATGAGCGATGACGGAGCCATCGTTTTGGTAAGCGGCTTTCCGGCAAGGAAGTCGAATCCGGGTTCATCGGCGATCTCGACGGTCGGCAACGCCGTCGAAGGATTCGTACGAGCGATCGCCCCCGAGATTGCCCCCCGACGCATCAACGTCGTTGCCCCTGGATTGATCGACACCCCCATGTTCCCTATGCAGGGAGACGGGCGCGATCGCTTTTTTGAGAAAGCGACCGAGAATACCTTGATCCCTAGGGCCGGGACCGCTGACGAAGTCGCATCAGCCATTCTTTTTCTGCTGCAGAATGACTATATGACGGGTTCTACGATCGATGTCGAGGGAGGGGCACTGCTTCCATAAAGAATCGGGAAAAGTTGCGGCGAAACTCCTCAGACATTGCTCACAGCTATTGTTTTGGTAGCAATGCCTCGATGACTTGCTCCAGCCCGACGGAATCTTCGTTCTTGAAATGCGCCATACGCTCATAGATCTCCGCGGCTGCTAGGTGAAAGCCGTCCGGTAGGCCTGCAGCATCGAAGGTCGCGGCGATCTCCCGCATTTCACCTGCAAAACGCCAAGCCTTAGGACTTGTTCGTACCGCGCTTCTTTCGCTTGATTCACGCATCCCCTTTTGCGAAACATCCCATTCGGTCAGTAGTGCTTCGGTCACGCCGTTGTCCTCTGCGAGCGCGCGAATTGCTAATACGAGCGCCGACGACCCTTTGGTATATGCCGCGTAGCACATCTTCAGTGCCGATGCTGCTCCCGCACCCCCTCCAATCGCTTTGGCCGTCACCAACGTACCGGCAAATAATGTGGCAACGTCATTCGCCATCAATCCCGAAAGATAGAAACGCGTGGCGCCCTCTCGCCACGCGGGCGGACCAACAATGCCCCCATCGACAAATTTGTCACCAAAGAATTCGCCAATCGCCGCCGCCGTCCTCGGCGAAACCGCGTTTCCATCCACGTAAATCCCGTTGTACCCGGTCGACTGGACGTCGCGACCAACATCCACCGCTGCCTCCGGTGGGCAAATAGACACTACTACGTCAACTTGGTTCATCGCCTCTTCGAGGGTTTCGACGAGCGTTACCTGGGCCTCTCGAGCTCTATTGATTGTCGCTAGACTCCGACCGCCAGCGACCCCAATGACTTGGTGACCGGCGCTGCTCATGGCAGCCGCGATGGACGCCCCCATCGCACCAGGATGAAGAACCGATACTCTCATTTTCGATAATCAAGTGGCGGTTCGCGATCGCCCAACAACGCTTCGTATTTGAAATCGACGCCACGATTCTTGACGAATTCTGCACGGGCAGATCGTATCAAGCGGGGATTCCGAAAGAGTTCGTCGGCACTTAGGGCGATCACCTTTGCTGCCAACATCATTCCTTTGTGCCCAATGCTCATTCCACTTGCGGCGACCGCTTGCCAACTATGGGATGGCGTTCCAGGAACCCAAGTCGCCGTCGAAAAACCCGCCGTCGGCACCGACCAACTCACATCGCCAACGTCCGTCGAACCCATCTTCTGACGAAATCGGAACGGCTGAATTTCGCTCTGGCTGCCTATTTGCAGAGATGGCTCAATAAGCGATGTGTATAGCGTATCGGCAAACGATTGTTCCGCTGCGCTGTAATCGATTCCCCCAAGCAGACGCATATGGCGGTCGAACACGCGCGCGAGAACGTCATTGCGTAAAACAGGGTAATTCCCATGCATCACTTCGTAGTTCATCCGAGTCCCTGTGCCAAGGGCAGCGCCACGAGCTGCCGCAACGACCCGCTCAAACAATGACACGACCTGTTCTGGCTTGGGGTGACGCACGTAGTAATAGACTTCAGCGAACTCGGGAACAATGTTGGGCGCGGCGCCACCATCGGTGATGATGTAGTGAATACGAGCTTGAGAAGGTACATGTTCCCGCATCATATTAACCATGTGGTTCATGGCTTCGACGCCGTCCAATGCCGACCGACCACGCTCGGGCGAACCCGCCGCATGCGAGGCGACGCCGTGAAATTCAAAGCGGCCCGACTTATTCGCCGTCGTACTTTCCGGAGATGCATTATTGCGATCGCCTGGGTGCCAGTGCAGTACGACATCAACATCGTCAAATAGGCCAACTCTCGTCATATACACCTTTCCTGATCCGCCTTCTTCGGCCGGGGTTCCATAGACACGTACAGTTCCCTCTCGTCCGGTTAGCTCGAGTGATTTTGCGAGTCCCACGGCTGCAGCGACAGAACCCGCACCGAAAAGATTATGGCCACACGCATGGCCAGCCGCTTTATCGACAAGGACTTCCCTAGCGGGAACCGCCGCTTGTGACATCCCGGGCAACGCATCGAACTCGGCAAGAATTCCAATCACTGGGCTTCCACGACCCGCACTGGCGACAAACGCGGTCGGCAATTGAGCACTTTGACGTTCAACGGAAAAACCGTTGGCCGACAGGTAATCGCCCAACACCCTCGAGCTGGAATTCTCGAGGTAGCCGAGTTCAGCCGCGTGCCAAAGCGCGTCAGCGACTTCAACAACCTTCGGCCTTTGCTCATCGAGGATTTCCTCGATCGTTTTCAACTCGGCAGACGCGACAGTGCCTGCCATCAATGCCGACGTCGACAGAACCAGTCCAAGTTGCCAATCGCGCATTGCTATTCTCCCACCGGGCCCAGTCGTGACCGATACCCTAACTGGAATCGCGCGACGTCGAACCCTGTCAGCTGATATCGGCTGAACATTCTTTGTGTGTTGACCACTAACATAGCAAATTCGTAGAACACCCGACGCTCCCACACGCCAACCAACCTCACGGCCTTGAGGTTCAACCAACAGCACAGCGGCCCCGCTAAATCAGCGTTATGATCAGACTATCAAGTTCGTTGGGCGTACGACGCTGAAAAAACTAACCGAGCAACAACGCGCGAGCTGGAACGTCGACGGTTACCTGAAACTCGAACAGGTACTCGACCGAGATGAGGTCACTTTCTTCAGCGACGAACTCGATCGAATCCGACAAGAACCCGGTTGGGAACCCGTGCGGGATCCAAAAATGCCCATCGGCCACTACGGTTGGCTTCCTCACGCCGACGACCTTAATGCAGACGGGTTCATGGATCGCCGCGACCTACTGCCTTACGGCGAGGCGTTTGTCGATCTAGTCGATCGTAACCCCGTGTTCGACTTTGTCGTCGACATCATGGGACCGAACATTCTTCTCAGCATGACCCAGGCGATCGTTCGGCAGTCAACGGATAAATTTCCTGGATACACACACACGGACGGCGGTGAGGGATTGCGCCGCATCCGAGTTACCGAAACCAGTCTGCCACTGGCAGTCAAAGCAATGTATTTACTGACAGATGTGGACGAAACCGACTCGGGAAATTTTACAGTTTTCCCCGGAAGTCATATGCGCCCTTTCCCATTTGACGCAAAACCACCAGTCACGCCCTATTCGCCAGGCGCAGCCCAGCTCACCGGGAAAGCCGGCGACTGCTTTCTCTTCTCGCATGCTTTATGGCATGGTCCGTCGCAGAATCGCTCTGAAAGGGCAAGGAAAACCTTACTGTATAACTATTGTCAGCTGTTCCTTCGCCAATACGATTTTGAGGTAACGCCCCAAATCAAAAGCCAATGCACCCCGAGGCAACTCCGGTTGATGGGGGATCTTGGCTACGACTTTCGTCCGGGTTCTTATTTTTACGTCCCCCTCGATCAGACCGAGGTCATTTGCAACAGCTAGCAACGCATCCCTGGACTAAAGGCATAGATCCGCGGCTTTATTGGAAATACTGACGCCGCGACGACCAAGCCGTATCGGATTCCGGTCGTGTCCGTTCGTACAGTAGCCAAGCGAAATACCCGTGGCGGGATCCGCCCACGCAATTTGGCCACCGGCCCCGCCGTGACCAAAAGCGAGCTCCGAATTCAAATGTCCGAATCCGCGAAAATTTCGTTCGTCGTCCCCAGCTACCACAATTCCCATCGCTCGGTTCACGGGCCGGTCGAACAACATGTCACGATAGTCGCCACTAATCACCGTTCGAGCCATCGAAAGCGTTTCGTCTTGCCACACTACCGGTCCGGCCGGCCGGCCTCCATGCAACAAACCTTGATAGAACAACGCCAGAGCGGCCGCTGTCATGATGCCACCTCCTCCAGGAATTCCGACCGCCCGGATATCCGGACGATCGAAGCTTAGGATGGCATCCTCAGTGACTTCCGTGACGGGTGGTTCAGGAATACCCAATTTCGCGTAGTCCTCACTCGTCATGACATCCCCAACATGCATCTGGGGCGACACCCGATGATTTTCGGCATCGGGTAGCCCGACAAAACAATCCCGAAGATTTAAGGGCTCAATAACTTTCTGACGCACGAAGGTAGCGAAATCGATCCCAGTTTTTCGTTCAATGATCTCTGCTATTACCCACATCGACGAAGTCGGATGGTATTCAAACCGTTCCCCTGGGGCCGAATTGAGTCGCCACGAAGAAAAGCGAGAAAGTCGAACGTCTCGGTCATTCCAATCCGTTGGTCGAAACGGCGCGTGAGGAAACCCCGCCGTATGCAAAAAAAGTTGTTCTACGGTAATGGTTTCTTTACCGTTCGTACCGAATTCAGGAACGATGTCGGCTACGATCTCATCAACATCAAGATCTCCCGACTCCATGAGCAACCATGCTGCTGCTGAGGTAAATGCCTTGGTTGACGAAAACACGCAGTACAGGGTTTCGTCGGTAGCATTACCGAACGTTTCAAAATACGCGAGCCTACCGTGACGAGCAATCGCGATCTGGGCCGATGGTAGAACACCTTCTGCTACTTCACGCGCGGCACGCTCCCGTAAAAGTTCTAGTTTCTCGGGATCAATCCCCAACTCGCTGGGTTCCGCTATCTTTTCGTCAATCGATGTCATCTGGTGTTATCACCCCTACGATCGTTCTCGCTGACGGATCAGTATAGCCCGTTACCAGTGATAGAATCGGCCGTTCGGGTTCGTACGAAGGACATCCATGGATACCCGTAATGGTTTTGCCGAAGCGGTCGGTAATACGCCACTTATCCGTCTAAATACGCTCTCTGAAGAGACGGGCTGCGAAATTCTCGGCAAGGCCGAATTCATGAATCCAGGCGGTTCGGTAAAGGACCGCGCGGCGTTATGGATGATCGCGGACGCAGAAAAAAGCGGCAAATTATTACCCGGCGGTACCGTGGTTGAAGGGACCGCTGGTAATACGGGAATTGGGATTGCCCATATATGCAACGCCAGGGGTTATCCGTGCGTTATTTACATGCCCGACAACCAGTCTCCTGAGAAAATTGAAATTCTAGAAACTCTTGGGGCTGAGGTACGCGTCGTACCCACGGTACCGTACAAGGATGAGATGAATTACCAAAAGCAAGCGGGACGATTCGCGGAGTCCCTCGACGGTGCCATATGGGCCAATCAGTTCGACAACACAGCAAACCGACTGGCACATTACGAGTCAACGGGGCCCGAAATCTGGCAGCAAACGGAAGGACGAGTCGACGCCTTTGTCTGCTCGGTTGGAACAGGCGGTACTCTCGCCGGTGTCTCGCAGTACCTTAAGGAACAAAACACTTCCGTACAGCTGGTTCTCGCTGATTGTATGGGCAGTGCGCTCTACAATTTTGTTACCAACGGTGAAGCCGTTATGAGTCCAGGACCGTCGATCACCGAGGGCATCGGCAACAGCAGGGTGACTGACAATCTGAGTGGCGCGCAGATCGACTGGGCACTCCAGGTCACCGACCAAGACATGGTCGATATGGTCTATCGTTTACTGCATAAGGAAGGCTGGTTTCTTGGTTCAAGTACGGGTATTAACGTCTGCGGTGCTGCGGCGGTGGCGCGCAACCTCGGACCTGGGCATACCGTTGTGACGGTGCTATGTGACGGCGGCGGCAAGTATCAGTCACGACTCTTTAATAAGGTCTTTTTAAAGAAGCAAGGCCTACGAGCTGACTAACGTTAATGGGCGGCCCGCAGTTAACGTTTCGTCAAATACCTTTAAACGCTACCTCACGCTTTTCAACGAACGCTTTCGCAGCTTCCTTATGATCTTCGGTGAGACCCGTGTGGATATGGTGGGTCGCTTCGATATCCATGCATTCTCCTAATTCCGCCCCCATGGCTGCCCGATTAAAGTTCTCCTTCATGTATCGATACGCGACCGGAGGTCCATCGGCAAGTCGACGGGCGATGGCCATGGTTGCATCTTCAAGTTCTTCGTCGGCAAACACGCGGTTAGCGATACCCAAGGAGAGGCACTCCTCTGCACTAACGCGATCCGACAGGTAATAGAGTTCACGAGCTTTTCCAGGGCCGACTAGGTGATGAAGAAACCAGGTTCCGCCGTAATCTCCGCTAAATCCAACTCGGGCGAACGCCGTAGTAATAAACGAACTCGCTGCCATCGTCCGCATATCGGCGGCCAACGCGATTGAAAGTCCCGCACCGGCAGCTGGTCCAGAGATCATGGCAATCACAGGTTTCGGCATCGAATAGATCCGGCCCGCTGTGTTTCGATGATCGAGTCGTTGTTCATAGATTCGTTCGTCCACAGTACCGTCGTCGTCGCGGCCGGCGGCCATTTGTTTTACGTCTCCGCCTGCACAAAACGCACCACCCGCCCCTGTTACCACCACCGAACGGACGCTGCGACTTCGAGCCGCATAATCCAGGGCGATACCCAGACCATCTTTCATCGCATCGGAGAGGGCATTGCGCGCCTGTGGGCGATTGAGAGTGATCACTTCAATACCGTCGGCTTCATAAGCCAAACAATCATCGGTGCCTGTATCAATATCCGTTCGAGACATGTTGATCTCCTTCAGTGAATGGTTACGCGAGCCACATGAACTGGCAACCCCGCCACATCGCTACGATATCGATAAATACCCCCTTCGCGTTCCCCAGAACTCCCGTCGGATCCCGAAACAATATAGAGATCCCTGAGGTCATCGCCACCGAAACAAACACTGGTACACATGGGCACCGGGATCATTATCGTCTCTCGATGCGAGCCATTGGACTCGTATACGCCAACGCCTGACCCACCCGCAAGAGCGACCCAAACGGCCCCGTCTTCAGACACCGCCATGCCATCCGGAGCCCCCATTTCGGTGGTGATAAAGACGTCTCGGTCACCCAACGTTCCATCACGACGAACCGAATAACGAAAAACGCACTGGCGTCGCGAATCCGCGTGATACAGCGTCGAGGCATCGGGGGAGAACCCCAGTCCATTCGTTAAACGTACGTCAGTCGCCACCACCTGCGCCGAGCCGTCCAAGTCGATGAGATAGAGATCGCCTGACTTCGGTACATTACCCTCGTCAAATACGGCGCTTCCGAGCGAACCTGCGTAGATTCGCCCCGACGCATCAGCCGTTAGATCGTTGTACCCAACATTGTCATTTTCTGGATCGCGATCGAGGAGAATGTGAGTCTCATCCAGGTCATCAAATCCCTTAAATGCGATGTTGCGCCCACCCACCACAAGACCACCCTCCTTGTGTAAACACATGCCACCAATTCCCTTGCGATGCGGAAACACGATTTCCGCGCTCTCATCTGCTTTTAAACGGTAGACACCACCTCCATGCACATCACTGAAAAAAAGGCCGCGTTCAGGATCCCACACAGGTCCTTCAACCAAGCCGAAGCCGCGAACTAGCTCTTCCATGACGCCCTCCTGGGTCGTGACACTGGCATAGCCTTGTTCTGCCAGCAACCGGGAAATAGGCCGACGAACATCAACTAGAGTTTCAAATTACGATGCCCGACGACTTCTGATTATTGCCGGACAAATTCCTCATCGACGCGCATATCGAGGGCAGCATCGAAAAGCGCACGGGCATAATCTGTGGTTGGAGTCTCGAAGACCTGGCGCGCTGGTCCCTGCTCCACAATCTCGCCCTCGCGCATGACGATCAACCAGTTAGCAAGGGCCCGCACAACTTTTAGGTCATGGCTAACGAATAAATATCCGAGTGCGTGTTTTTCTTGTAGGTCCCTCAACAAATCAACGATCTGTGCTTGAACCGACATATCGAGAGCCGACGTAGGTTCATCTAGAACCACAAACTTGGGTCGCAGCACCATCGCCCGTGCAATCGAGATTCGTTGACGTTGACCGCCAGAAAATTCGTGGGGATATCTATCCATCATCGCGGCTTCAAGACCCACCTCGGATAACACCTCAGCGACTCGCTCACGACGCTGATCGCTCCCGACGTCGGGCTCATGCACACGTAGGCCTTCTTCAACGATATTTTGTACCGTCATGCGTGGAGAAAGACTGCCGTACGGATCCTGAAACACAATCTGCATGTCTCGTCGCAAGGAGATTAACGACTTCCTCTTGGCGTCTTGAATGTCGTTGCCGTTAAAACGAACTTGTCCTTCACTGTGCAGCAAACGCAACATCGCGAGACCTAACGTTGTCTTCCCCGACCCCGATTCGCCAACCACTCCCACGGTCTGTCCCGCGCGGACAACAACATCGACGTTATCAACGGCCTTGAAAAACTTTTGACCAAACCATCCTTTATTGACCTGGTAATTGACAGTTAAGTCGCGAGCTTCCGCCACCACTGGCGGAGACCCCTCCGCAGGAGCAGGCTCCCCTTTGGGTTCCGCGGCAAGCAAATGACGCGTGTATTCGTGGGTCGGCCGGTTGAAAATGGCTTCGCGTGACCCGCGTTCGACGATCTCACCCTCGGTCATCACACAAATGCGATCTGCCATCGTACGCACGATGCCGAGGTCGTGCGTGATGAGCATCAGCGCCATGCCCATCTCTTTTTGAAGGTCCTTTAGTAGCTTCAGAATTTGAGCTTGAATGGTCACGTCGAGAGCAGTTGTCGGCTCATCGGCGATAAGGAGTTTGGGCTCGTTGGCTAAAGCCATCGCAATCATCACCCGTTGCCTTTGGCCTCCAGAAAGCTGATGGGGATAGTCGCCTAACCTAGTCGCCGCATCCTGCAATCCCACTAGATGCAACAACTCAAGCGTCCTCGTAGCTGCGTCCTTTTTGGACAAGCGTTTATGGACGACAAGAGCCTCACCGACTTGTTTAGCTATCGTATGGAGAGGGTTCAACGAGGTCATCGGTTCTTGAAAAATCATGCTGATCACGCCCCCCCGAATCTTGAGGAGTTCCCGATCACCAGCACCAATCACCTCGGTACCATTGACGGTGATACTACCCGCCGGATGATTGGCCATTGGATAGGGCAACAACTGCAGAATAGAGAGTGCAGTCACGGATTTGCCCGAGCCACTTTCTCCCACCAACGCAAGTGTTTCACCAGCATCGATCGTAAATGAAACACCGCGAACTGCGGGATCACTACCGAAACTCACGTGGAGGTCATTTACCTCTAATAAGTTCGACAAATCTCCACTCCCTTCGGCGCCAATCGTCATAGAGCTCGATCAGCGCCCATACCGAAATGCCACCATCCGTTTCCCGAATCGCGCGATGCCAATGGCGAACGCGCGCAAACGCCGAATCACCCGAAGCGATGTCATGCTAACGTATTAGCGTGCGTTTGTTTGTACGCTAGGGGTTAGCACTTGAGACATCGTTTCGAGTTACTGACATCCGGTCGCTCTAGTGCCTCAGAAAGCCCTAATTAGTAGAGAACACTGATGCGTCTACACGTCGTCGATGGCACCTTCGAACTCTATCGAGCTCACTTTTCTCGTCGGCCCGAACGCGCGGCCGCGGACGGAACCAACATCAAGGCGACACTAGGCGTTATGGATTCGCTGCTATCGCTTTTCAACGATCCGACGGAGCAAGCCACCCATATGGCCGTCGCATTCGACAATCCGATTGAATCATTTCGCAACGACATATTTTCCGGCTACAAGACGGGTGAAGGAATGGAGCCTGCTTTAGGTGCACAAATGGATTTAGTCGAGGAAGCGGTCAAAGCGCTTGGCATCGTCGTCTGGTCGATGGATCGGTTTGAAGCCGACGACGCACTTGCTACGGCAGCCAACCGCTGGCGAGAATCAGTGACTCAGGTCAGGATTATGACACCGGACAAAGATCTCGGTCAGTGCGTTACCGGGTCCAAGATCGTTCAGGTCGACCGAATTCGGAACCGAGTCATCGACGAAGACGGCGTGCGTGCGCGGAACGGGTGCAACCCGACGAGTATCCCCGATTGGCTCGCACTGGTCGGCGATTCGGCCGACGGTATCCCAGGAGTTCCCGGGTTCGGCGCAAAAACCGCTGCAAAACTGCTCTCGATCTATGGTTCGATCGAGGCGATCCCACCAAATTGTGATGATTGGGCGGTACCCATTCGGGGCGGCCCTCGGCTCGCGGCAACGCTCAACGACTGCCTTGACGAGGCCAGGTTATATCGAACCCTTGCCACCCTGGTGACGAACGTGCCGCTCGCAGAAAACCTGGACGATTTACGCTGGCGCGGTGCCGATCGGACCCTCTACCGGCACGTCAGCGAACGCTTAGGTCCCGCGACGCCCGAACCGTTGCGTTGGCGCAGCGTCCGAGAACCAAATTCTATTGTGAGGTAACGCTCGAGCAGCACATCGGCAACCGAGCTAAAGATTTCGACTGAATAGCGCAAAGAGGCGTTCCCAGTGCCGCTCGGCTGATTCCTTGTCATAAATGCCTTCTCGCTGAGGGAACACGAACCCATGGGCAGTCCCCGGGTACCATTCGATCCGGTAATCGATACCCGTTGACGCAAGATGAGCGTCCAGTTTTTCGACCATTTCTGGCGGAGCCCAATCGTCCGTTTCGGCACAACCAAAATATATCTCACCTTGAATCTTGTCTGCGGTTAAGTGAGGCGAGGTGTCCTCGTCAACAAATAGACGTACGCCGTGCAAGGAAGCGCTCGCTTTAATCCTATCGGGGAACTCCGCTGCTACCGCAAAAACGAACGGACCGCTCATGCAGTAACCCACCGCGCCAACGGGACCGTCCGAAGCCGATTCCTCCCCCTTGAGGAACCCTAAAATGGCTCGCGTGTCCTCGCATACAAGGGCATTGGAGAGATTGCTCATGAGTTCGAACATTCTTTCACGCGTGGCGTTCGGCATGCCCAAATGAAATTCGGAGACGTCTCGATAATAAAGGTTCGGTAGGACCACATAGTAGCCAACCGACGCGATCCGACGCGCCATATCATGCAATTCTTCCCGCTTGCCGGGCGCATCCATATAAAAAATGACAACCGGATGTGGGCCACCTTCTTCGGGACAGGTGACGAATGTATTCATCGCGCCATCGGCCGTTTGAATCGTCGTGTGCTGCTCCTGCATTAACCTATCTCCTTACCTAGTACCGAAATCAAAATTTCCGCCTTCGTTATACGATCGCAGCAAACGACGAGCCGTGGTCTGCACATGTACTTCGTCGGCACCATCGTATATGCGAGCGAATCTTGCCTGGCGATACATTCGCTCTAACGGCGTATCTTCCGTCACGCCTTTCGCACCATGCACTTGGATCGCTCGGTCAATCGCGTTGTGCAACATCGAAGCGCCATACACCTTAATCAACCCTATTTCGATTCGAGCTTCGTCACCTTGATCGATCTTTTGCGCCGCATGCAGGGTGAGGAGTCGACTCGCTTGAATTTCGCAAGCCGTGTCGAAAATAAACTTTTGGATTTGTTGGTGTTCAGCTAACGGTTTACCAAAAGCAACACGTTCGTTCGCTCGATCGCACATTAGATCGAAGGCGCGTTGAGCCTGACCTAGCCACCGCATGCAGTGAAAAATTCGACCCGGACCGAGTCGGTCCTGTGCGATCTTGAATCCATGCCCTCGTGTACCCAGCAAATTCTCTTTCGGAACCCGAACGTTGTCGTAAATGACTTCGTAATGGCCGTCAAATTCGCCCATCACCGCAACATCACGAACAATGTTGTATCCCGCCGTATCGGTAGGGACGATGATCATGGAGAACGCGGCATGCGGAGGCGTATCGTCTGGTTCGGTGCGAACCATGGCTGTGGTATAGGCTGCCGTCCCTGCGCCTGACGTAAACCACTTGCGGCCATTAATTACCCATTCATCACCTTCGAGTTCGGCGTGTGTCTGCAGTTGGGTTGGATCGGAACTCGCCACATCGGGTTCTGTCATCCCGAAACTCGGAAAGACTTCCCCCGCGACCAGCGGATCGAGATATTTTTCCCGCCACTCTGGACTTGCGTAGCGGTGCAGCATGATCGAGTCCTGTAGCGAGTGCGTACCCAGGGCGACAGTCGCGAGGCTCGAGCGACCGACAACCTCATTAACAAACACGTAGTCCATAAAGGGTAGACCACCTCCACCAATTTCTTCCGGATGACCAAGCGCCCATAAATGTTCGTCCTTCGCCTTTTTCATCAGTTCCCGCATCAAGCCCCTACGGCTTTCCGGGGTTTCCTCATAGAGCGCTTTCTCTAATGGATAGATTTCTCTCTCGATAAAGTCCAACACCTTGGCCCGTATCGGAACGACATGGTCCGGTATCGACAAATTCAACATGTTCTTACCCCTAACGACCGAACCCCATTAAACTCCATCAACGATGAAAAGGGAGGGTTGCAGATCATGGCGACTTTCGATCTGACTGGGCGAACGGCACTCGTGACCGGTGGTAACGGCGGTATCGGCCTGGGTATCGCCACGGCACTTGCCGAAGCCGGCGCGAATGTAGTGATCGCCGGCCGAGACGAGGAGAAAAATCATGCAGCGTCCAAACAAATTGAAGACCATGGTGGGCGATGTCACTCCGTGAAGTGCGATGTGGACAATCTCGACGACATCGACGCTGCGATCGCCGAAACGACCGATGCCTTCGGCGGCTTACAAATTCTCGTCAATAACGCCGGAATCGCAGCGGGAGAATCGCCCGAGAATATGACGGACGCGATCTGGGACAGTGTTATCGATACCAATCTACGGAGTGTTTTTCGCTTTTCACGGCAAGCATTTGAAACGATGAAGAAAGCCGGTTTCGGTAAGATCATCAACATTGGCTCGATGTATTCGCTGTTTGGTAGCGCGCAGGTGCCAAACTACTCTGCCAGCAAGGGCGGCGTAGTACAGCTTACAAAATCGCTCGCCGTTGCCTGGGCTCCCCACCGTATTGAGGTCAACTGCATCCTCCCGGGTTGGATTACCACTGACATGACACGACCCGTCATCGACAACCAATCGTTCCATCAACAAATCGTTCAACGAACACCCGCCGGTCGTTTTGGAGAACCAGAGGAGTGCGGCGGTGCCGCTGTTTTCTTCGCGAGTTCCGCTTCGGACTTCGTCACCGGTCAATCACTTGCCGTTTGCGGAGGCTTCAGCGTTGCGTAACCTACTGCTCACACTCGCACTGTTTTTTCAGACGACGTGTTTAGCTCACGAATCCGCAATTGTTGAGGCATGCACGAACTTAGTTCACAACTATGCCTACAGTCGTGATCACCACAACGCTGACGATTACGCCAACGTATTTGCGCAAAATGGAGTCTTTCTATTCCGTGGGCAACGGTTCGAAGGCCGTGCCGCGATCCGCCAGCGCATGCTCGACAGCGTCGGACAAACCACCAGACATGTCATGAGTAATATTCAAGTCACGGTCGAAAATCCAGAAAAAGCGAGCATCGTCAGTTACGTCACCGTCACCATCGCAACGACAAATGAACTCCCCATTAAGGCATCCGGTACGACCGCGCTGGGCGAATATCACGACGTATGCGTGAAAACACTGGAGGGATGGAAGCTTCAAAAACGCCAGTTCGTCGACGTCTTTACGTTCGGCGATTGACGTCCAACCAATAGGCGGCTACGGTTCAAGTTCGGCCAGAGAGGACACTAGTTTGCCGCAGAAAGACCTCAAAAACGCAGGTCTGAAAGTAACGCTTCCCCGTTTAAAAGTGCTTGAGGTATTGGAAGACGAAGGACCCCATCACCTGTCGGCGGAAGACGTCTATCGAAAACTCATCGCCAGCGACGAATCCGTGGGATTAGCGACCGTGTATCGAGTGCTCACGCAATTCGAAGCCGCCGGAATTGTGGACCGACACAACTTCGATGATGGCCATGCCGTTTACGAACTAGCTCATGAAACCCATCACGATCACATGGTCGATATCGACACGGGCGCGGTGACTGAATTCACCAGTGATGATATCGAGGATCTGCAAAAGGAACTCGTTCGCGAATATGGTTTTGAATTGGTCGATCACGAACTGGTGCTCTACGTTCGCAAACGCTCCAAGACCTGAAACGCAAATCAACGATGAGCCTATCTCGCACTAGCTCCTAATCGATCCGAGGAACACTATTCGCGAATGAGAATTATTTGCGATTAGGGTACGATTGACCGATGCCGTCGATCCAACACCTCGCTATCGGTCAAGCCGCTACCATCACTGGATTCCGCGACGCGAGTGCCTACGCGGAACGTCTGCAGAGCTTGGGACTGGTACGCGGAACTCGAATCGAAGTCGTTCGCACCGCTCCATTGGGAGACCCCATCGAGCTTAAATTGCGCGGATTTCGTTTGGCTATTCGTGCCAGAGAAGCAGATTGTCTCCTAATCGAAATCGAAGAACCGTCTGCTTCATTTCGTCCACGGATGCCAAATTGATGCTTACGATCGGGTTGGTTGGCAACCCAAACAGCGGCAAGTCAACCGTGTTTAATGCCCTCACTGGCGCTCGCCAGCGTGTTGGAAATTGGCCAGGTGTCACCGTTGAAAGAAAGTCGGGGCAATTCGTTCACCAAAACAACTCGTTTGAAGTTATCGATCTACCGGGTACTTACAGCCTTGACCCGGGCGACGCTACCGAAGCAATTGATGAACGAATTGCGCGTGAATTTATTTCCGGTCCCTCCGTAGACGTCATCGTCAACGTTATCGACGCCACCAGCTTGTCGAGAGGTATTTTCCTCACCACGCAATTGAGAGAAAAATCGACACCCGTTGTGGTCGCGCTCAATATGCTCGACAGCGCCGAACATCTTGGTATCGAGATCGATGTCCCTCAACTCGCCAAGGATCTTGCCTGTCCCGTGGTTCCTATGGTGGCGACCCGAAATCGCGGAATCGAGCAACTGAAGAGTAGTTTGTGCGTCGCTACGCACCGGTCATTCCCCCTTCTCGACGACTCCGTCACGCGATACGCGTTGATTGACGACGTCGTTGAACGCAGCGTGGTCGAATCGAACCGGTCCCGCCCCCTTACCGACCGAATCGACCAAATAGTCTTAAACCGGTACTTCGCTTTTCCGTTTTTCCTTAGCGTGATGTACCTGATGTTTATGTTCACGATCAATGTCGGATCGGCCTTTATCGATTTCTTTGACATAGCAGGCAATGCCCTATTTGTTAACGGCCCACGAATGCTATTTCAACAAATCGGCTTTCCCGCTTGGCTTATCACTTTCATTGCAGATGGCATCGGTGGCGGTATCCAACTCGTTGGAACGTTCATTCCCGTCATTGCCTGTCTCTTCCTTTTTCTGACCTTCCTCGAGGACACCGGTTACATGGCACGAGCTGCCTTCGTTTTGGATCGACTGATGCAACGGCTTGGTCTTCCCGGTAAATCCTTCGTTCCGTTGATTGTCGGTTTCGGTTGCAACGTCCCCGCGGTGATGGCGACCCGGAGCCTCGACAATCAGCCAGACAGAATTCTGACGACTATCATGGCGCCCTTTATGTCGTGTGGCGCACGTCTGACGGTATACGCGCTATTTGCGGCAGCATTCTTTCCCAACAATGGACAAAACATCGTTTTCGCGCTCTATTTCATTGGTATTGCTGTTGCGGTCGTTTCGGCAATGGTGGTCCGTCGCCACTTGCTGCACTCGGGCACGTCCACTTTTATCCTCGAACTTCCCGCTTATCATCGACCTACCCTAAAAGGTGTCCTAATTCATACCTGGCAACGACTTTCCGGGTTTGTTACACGGGCAGGTAAAGCCATCGTGATGGTGGTCGTCGTTCTAAATGTGGTCAATTCCGTGGGTACCGATGGCAGTTTTGGCAACGAGAATACGGAGGACTCGGTCCTTTCTGCGATCGGACGAACGATTACTCCTGCGTTTCGACCCATGGGCATCGCCGACGATAACTGGCCAGCCACTGTTGGAATCTTTGCCGGCATCTTTGCGAAAGAAGTGGTTGTTGGAACCCTCGATGCGCTCTACAGCCAAACTCCCGTGGACGAAGCAGACTTCAATCTACTAAACGAATTTGGTGCGGCCGCGCAAACCATTCCGCAAAACCTTTCCGCGCTCGTTTCGACCGTCACGGACCCGCTTGGCTTAGACTTGGGCGAACTCGGGGATACGACCGCGGCCGCAGAAAATCAAGCCGTCGAACTCAACACAATTGCCGCAATGCGCTCATTATTCGACGGCGAATTAGGGGCGTTCAGCTATTTATTGTTCGTACTACTTTACATGCCCTGCGTCGCCACGATCGGGGTAATCTATAAAGAACTTGGATCCTTCTGGGCTGTCTTTAGCACGGCCTGGAGCGTCGTCGTCGCCTACGCCGCCGCGGTCGTTTGTTATCAGGTCGGCGGTGCCGCCGAGCATCCCCTACAAACACTGTATTGGTGCATCACCATGCTCGCTATTGCAGCGCTCATGTTTACCCTGTTGATCCGATGGGGCATTCGGCGCGGGAAAACCGACACGCTCATACCGGTGATGCACGTGGATTAAGAAATAATAGTCTCTGTCGCTCAACTTGGGTCAGAGATCTGCGACTGAGTGTAGTTCTCTATTCCCGTTTTATCGATCAGCTCAAGTTGCGTTTCGATCCAGTCGACGTGCTCTTCTTCTGATTCGAGAATGGATTCAAATAATTCCCGGCTGACGTAGTCGTTACTTGTCTCTGCAAATGCGATGGAATCGCGAAGATCGGGCATCGCCGCGTTCTCAAGAGCCAAGTCACACTCGAGCATCTCCTTCACGCCCTCGCCGATCAATAGCTTGCCCAAATCTTGCAAATTAGGAAGACCATCTAGAAACAGAATCCGCTCGATCAACGCGTCAGCGTGTCGCATTTCGTCAATCGATTCTTTTTTTTCGTATTCGCCGATTCGCTCTAAACCCCAGTCAGAGAACATCTTGGCGTGAAGGAAGTATTGATTGACCGCCGTCAGCTCGTTCTTTAGCGCGCGATTTAGATGGATGATGATATCTGGGTCTTGCGGCTTCATACGACGTCCTCTAGCGAAGCACTCATCGTACCCTCTAACTGCATTAATGTATAGCTAAGCTATTGATATTAATAATAAAAATCGTTAACAGATGCCAATAAAACGCAGTCACATTTGTAGTTGATATTGCTAATCATTCTCATTTACACTTCGACTACGATGTATGTCTGTCTCTGCCACGCCATAAGAACCGCCGAAATCAGCGATGCGGTAGTTGCTGGTCATCGGGATCTCGCGTCGATTGCCGAGGAACTCGGCGTTGCGACCAGTTGTGGGGCATGCGCGAGTCACGCGCAAGCAATAATCGACTCAGCGCTCGCTAAAGTCGCGCCCGACGAAGCACAGTACTACGCCGCCTAATCTCGCGCCGTTTCGAGCCAAGACCTAGCCTCACCGTTCGATCTTTCCGTACCCGACCCGTTCTGCGTTAGAAAATCAGGGTCCTCGATTCCGAAAACACACTGTTTCAATCAAGGAGTTCAAGCCAATGAACGACCGGCACATCTGCGACCGCACCCATGTGCATTTGGCAACCGATATTGGCAGTCGCGATCAAATCGGGGTGATTCGCCATCAGCGAATCGATCTTCCGCTGTCGCAGTTGGCGAGAAAGTGCCGGTTGTTCAATGGAATACACACCGGCAGATCCACAACATAGATGAACGTCCTTTATGGAAACCAATTCGTATCCTGCATTGGTCAAGATCGATTCGACCAGGCCTCGTAGTCGTTGACCGTGTTGCAAGGTGCACGGTGAATGCCAAGCCACTCGGGCGATATCTTCACGCTTCTTGGTGAACGTAAACGTTTGCAGATATTCCGCCGCGTCAAAAACCTTCGCTGAAAACGCGCGCCCTTCGCTCGAACCCAGTAACCGTCCATATTCCTTAAGTGTCACGCCACAACCGCTCGCCGTCGATATCACCGTCTCAAGCGACGAGGAATCGAGCACCCGCACGTTGTCCCGCATCTGGTCCAGAGCGTCGTTATGCCGACCCGCATGCAATTCCATACCACCGCAACAACTCATCTCGTCGGAAAACCGAAATGCGATTCCCCTTGTCTGCAGCAATCCTGCTAGATGATCGTTGACCTCAGGTGTGACGACGCTTTGAACGCAACCCCGCATGATCATGACCGAGGCGTCATTGGATCCAATCGATTCACCCTTGCTCGGCATAACCCCGAGTGTCTCTCGTAGGGACATAGGCAAAAGAAACCTTGCCGGGCGGCCCAACCTCATGAAAAAACGAAGCCAATTTGGATGGCGTACGAGAACGAGCAACAGCTTCACAATCCAACCAGGTTTCGAAACGCCTCCCTGCCGTAAAACGTCGCGACCGATTTCAGCCAACTCGCCGTATTCGACTCCTGCCGGACACGTCGTCTCACATGCCCGGCACGTCAAGCAACGGTCAAGGTGTGTGGCCGCAATAGAATTAACGGTCCCGCTTTCTAACAATTCTTTGATGAGATAAATGCGCCCCCGGGGGCCATCCAACTCGTCACCGCGTTCAAGATACGTCGGGCAGGTCGCATTGCAGAATCCACAATGCACACAACGTCTAAGTATCTGATCCGCCCTCCGGCCAGTTTCGGTTTCAAGAAACGCTGTAGGTAGCTGCGTCTGCACTTAAACGACCATCCCTCGATTGAAAATATCTGCGGGGTCAAACGCAGCTTTAAGTCGCTGCTCATAAAGGTCTTGGGATCTTTTCGCCTTCGAAGATTCAGCGGTGACGTTACGAAACGGTGTCACATAGCCACCGTCACCAAGATCAATCATCGGCCGGGCGCCATCCATGTACTCCCACACCTGAGCCCCCGCCCATTCAACCAATTGCTCTTGGTCGTCGTCTGACGGGGAAACGGCTCCTCGCGCCAGCGAAACGCGCCATAGCGGCCGCTCTCGCTGAAAAAATGGATGTTCGTGATCTCGAACTTGATCCCAAAAAGACTCTTCGACTTCCAGACTCGCACCGAGTATTTCCGAGGCATCGACAACGGCCGCTTCGTTTCCCGAAAGACGGACGTGTAGACGATTGTCGACGTAGCACGTGCCACTGATGGGGTAGGGTTTGCGAAGAAGTTCGAAAGAACGACTTGAGGCTTCAATGCGATCGACATCGACGACAGTCGTACAGGTATGTTCCGGCCGCGGTAACACTTTGAGACTGGCGCTCAGGATTAGTCCGAGGGTCCCTCGCGCGCCTACCATGAGGCGAGAAACATCGTAACCGGCAACATTTTTCATGACCTGGCCACCGAACTGCATTTGCTCGCCGTGCCCGTTAACCATCTCGACACCCAATAATCCGTCTCGCACGGAGCCATGCCAGGGGCGAGCAGGACCAGAAAAGCCCGCGGCAATAGCTCCCCCCAACGTGCCCCTACCTCCAAAACGTGGAGGATCACAAGCCAACATTTGATTTTCAGCACTCAGTACCGTTGCCAGCTCGCTCAATGAGGTGCCCGCTCGAGCCGTGACGACAAGCTCGTCAGGTCGATATTCAATAATGCCCGTGTGCCCACGAGTCGACAGTACCTCGCCGTCGGTCCGTGGGCCCAGAAAAGCTTTGCTGGCTTCACCTTCAATCGTGACCGCTCGATCACTCTCCAATGCAGAACGTACCTCGGTAATAAGCCGCTCCGATTCGTCCCCGCTCATCAAAAGCGTTCCAATTCAGGGTGCGGTACTTGACCTTCGTGAACGTGCATGCCGCCTAGTTCAGAACAACGGGCAAGCGTTGGGACCGCCTTACCCGGATTCATCAACGTCGCTGGGTCGAATACGGCTTTTAGTCGATGAAATTGATCAAGCTCCACATCGCTAAACTGGATACACATCTCGTCAAGCTTTTCCACACCAACACCATGTTCGCCGGTAACCGTACCGCCCACGGCAACACAATATTCAAGAATTTTTCCCCCTAACGTCTCGGCACGATGAAGCTCACCCTCATTATTCGTATCGTAAAGAACCAAAGGATGAAGATTGCCGTCTCCGGCATGAAAAACGTTCGCAACAGGCAACTGATAAACCGTCGATAACCGTGTTATTTCTGACAGCACCCCTCCAATCGCATGCCGAGGTACCGAACCATCCATACAGTAGTAGTCTGGAGCGAGTCTTCCCACTGCAGGAAACGCCGCCTTCCGGCCCTTCCAAAAGAGTTCACACTCTTCTTCAGTGGTCGCCGTACGAACGCTGATCGCGCCTCCCACCTTCATAATTTCCGAAACGCGCCCGGCGTCAGATTCAACCTGATTCGCGCTCCCATCCAATTCGCACAGAAGAATGGCAGCCGCATCGACGGGGTATCCAGCATGCACAAATTCCTCCGCCGCACGGATCGCGAGGGAATCCATCATCTCCAACCCGGCCGGAATCACCCCCGCGCCAATTATGGCGCTGACCGAATCGCCCGCTTTCGAAAGGTCATCGTATACCCCAAGCAACACCCATCTATCGGGAGGTTCAGGTAGGAGTTTTACCGTTACTTGGGTCACAACCCCAAGCATTCCTTCCGATCCCATCATGAGGGCCAACAGATCGTATCCACGATTGTCATAGGTTTTACCACCAAGGACGATCTCTTCGCCCTCGATGGTCTGGACACGGATACCCAACACATTGTGAACCGTTAGTCCGTATTTAAGACAATGCACACCGCCAGAATTTTCCGCTACATTGCCGCCGATGCTGCATGCAATCTGAGAAGAAGGATCGGGCGCGTAATAGAGTCCATGTTCACGTACGGCATCTGAAATCGCGAGGTTGGTGACGCCTGGCTCAACGGTTGCCGTGCAAGCATCTAGATCAACTTCGATGACTTTCCTCATCTTCGACATGGTCAGCAAAACACCATCCCGTATCGGCCGGGCCCCACCCGACAATCCAGTTCCTGCACCGCGCGTGACAACGGGCACGCCATGATGGTGGCAAATTTGTAGCACCGAACGTACTTGTTCAACGTTTTCGGGGAGCACCACAACCCATGGCCGTTCACGGAAGGCCGTAATTCCATCGGTTTCAAACGGCCGCACGGCAACCTGATCAGTGATGATCGACTGTGGCGGTAAATGAGCTCGGAAAAGCTCCAGCACGCGTGGATTAGACATTTGTACCGACTGTCCCTGAATTTCTCATCATACAACCGTCATGATTCCTTCATAGCGCCCCGATCCCACCGCATAGTGTAGCTGCATTCGAAAGAGCCTCCGTTTGCGATAGACCGCCGTGGCGGGGCAAACTTAACGCAAAAGGGGGAAGCGCATTGCCTTACGATCTTGTTATCAAAAATGCACGTCTGGTCAACGAGGGCTCCATTATTGAAGGGGACCTCGCGATCGAATCCGGTCGCATCGCCCAAATCGGCGGCTCTCTTAGTGCCGCTAGTGAACTCGATGCTGACGGATCATGGCTTGTACCCGGCATGATCGACGACCAAGTCCATTTTCGCGAGCCCGGATTCGAACACAAAGGCAGTATCGCAACGGAGTCACGCGCCGCGATCTCTGGCGGTATCACCAGCTACATGGAGATGCCGAACTGCAATCCGCAAACCACGAATGCGGAAGCACTGCAACGTAAATGCGATCGCGCCGCCGAACATTCGTTTGCTAATTACGGCTTTTACCTTGGCGCGACCAACGACAACCTTGAGGATATTAAAGCTGTCGACCCATCCAGCGCTTGTGGCATCAAGGTATTCATGGGGGCCTCGACCGGTAATATGTTGGTTGACGACCCCGACGTGCTTGATGGGATTTTCTCTTCCGCGCCGATCCTTATTGCCACCCACTGCGAAAACACGCCCATGATTTTGGCGAACGAAGCCCGTGCACGAGAACAATTCGGTGACGATGTCCCGTTCATTGAACATGCAAACATCCGCTCGGCTGAGGTGTGTTACGCATCGTCTTCGTTCGCGGTCGAGTTAGCCCGTACACACAGCGCACGTCTTCATATTCTCCATCTAACGACTGCCCGCGAAATGGACTTGTTCAACCCCGGTCCAATCGAAGCCAAGAGAATTACTGCTGAAGCTTGTGTTCACCATCTTTTTTGTAACGACAGTTGGTATGCAACGCGAGGCGCAGATATCAAATGTAATCCTGCCATTAAACGGAGTGCCGACCAGGAAGCTCTTCTCGCTGCGGTGGTTGAAGATCGGATCGATGTCATTGCCACCGATCACGCGCCGCATACGGTTGAAGAGAAGGCACAACCCTACTTTGACGCGCCTGCCGGATTACCCCTCGTTCAGCACGCATTACTCACATTGATAGAGCACGTAAAAAACGGGGTCTTGAGCATTGAAAAAGTAGTCCAAAAAACCGCACATGCGCCCGCACAGCTTTTCGACGTCAGTCGCCGCGGCTACCTTCGCGAAGGCTACTGGGCGGATCTAGTCATCATCGATCCGGATCGGGAGACAGTCGTAAACGACGAACCAATATACGCCAAGTGTGGCTGGTCACCTTTCAATGGTCTTACTTTCAGGTCCCGCATAACGCACACGCTTGTGAACGGAAAACTCGTATACAAAGACGGCGAATTTACTGGCGATTCCCCTGCCATGGCGCTGGCTTACGAACGCTAACATCAGCGCATTTGC
>UINC01000832.1_pt1 | contig 39580 bp, 29 predicted proteins | sample 5385821 | NCBI WGS metagenome assembly UINC01 (sample SAMEA4666929, study PRJEB26691) | marine metagenome | isolation source: Pacific Ocean | place: Pacific Ocean | collected 2011-10-13 | reverse complement strand
ATTGTAGAGTTGTTGGAAAGGATACAAGACAACTTGTTTCAACGTGCACTGGACTACAGGAAGGCCAATACACACACTGCCGCAAGTTACGGAGAGTTCAAGGAAATAATTGCTAATGAAGGTGGATTTATTTTTGCTCACTGGGACAGATCAAAAGAAGCTGAAGCACAAATAAAACAGGAAACAAAGGCGACGATCCGCTGTCTTCCACTTGAAGACAGATCTGAGGCAGGAAAATGTATGGTAACTGGAGCTCCATCTGAACAGGAGGTGCTGTTTGCAATTGCTTACTGAAGAGTATGCAAATAAATGTAATAAAATCTTAAACTAATCAAGATTAGTGAACAATCACATTATTGTCTCTAACGTTAGTGACGATTCTTTTGCGCTTGGGGTTGGCTATGCGCACTCTCAGGAAATTGACATTTCTGATATAATCGCTCTGAAAACATTTATCAATAATGAGTTTTGTCCTAGATTTCTGCAGGATCATGTTACAGAAGAAACTCTGGGTCATGGACTAAAAGGCAAATCAGTTTACATTGTTTCCACACATTCTGCATACCATTCACGCGACGAGCTGGCGATGCGGAATTATTTAATTGCTTCCGCAGCCAAGGAGAATGGTGCAGAATTTGTTGCTTTGGTTGAACCAGATTTATTTTATTCCGCACAAGATCGTGGACCAAGAACTATTGACCATCCGCAAGTTACTGATTTTGCTTCACGAGAAAAATTCGTTGGGCAACCTTGTTCAGCGGAAATGTATGCCCAACTGCTGAAAACATCAGGTGTTGATTCTGTGATGACGGTTCACAACCACAAACCGGACGTGATGCGGAATATATATGAAAAAGTCAATCCAACTGGAAATTCCCGTAAAATTTCATCTTTTCTGAATTTAGACATTTCTCCCCTCATTGCCAACTATATTCTCCGTTCGGGACTTGTGCGCCTTTGGAATTATGGTGAGCATGTTGGCTTTGTCGCACCAGACGATGGTGCAGTCGATTTTGTTAACCGCGTGAGAGAATTTACTGGACTTCATAACTCAGTTATGGTGAATTTCAAGAAAACGCGCCATGGTCAACGTGACGTAACAGTTGATTTTAGCGAAGATGCCGAGCTGCTGAAAGGCCGCGATATTTTCATTCTCGATGATATGATACGGACCGGTGGAACAATTGCGGCAAATATTAATGCAATCGCGGAGTCCAAGAGTTGCCGTCCCGCAAACATCTTTTTCTACAGCACACATTCAACAGTCTCTCCTGAAGCCCGTGAAAACTTAAATTCTCCTCACCTGAATCAATTCATAACGAGCAACACGATTCCCAGTGTACTGAATCGTGACGTTCAGGGCCGTCTGCGTAAAAAAATTGTAGTCTTGAAAATTGAAAAGTGGATTGCTAATGCGATCAGACATTGTCTGGAAGAAGCCCAATTCCCTGATGAAATATATGGGATTAATTCTGTTGCGCAATCCGATGATTTTTACGAGGTTGACCTCTCAACAAAAAATCCTCTGCATAATAAGTCCCGCATTCAACAGTACGAATTAACTATCTGAATATGTCTAAAGACGAAAGTACGCTCATCCTTGGAATTGGCGGAGTGGGAATGCACCTTGCTCAACGCCTGGTGCATGAAGGTTACCCTGTTACTGTTATTGAATCTGATTCTGATTTAATTGAAGCAGCTACAGAGTCATTGGATGCCCGCTTGATATGCGGAAATGCCATGCATCTCTCAAGCTGGCGGGAGGCTAATGCTCAGGGAATGGGGCTGATGATTGCTGCCACAAACGATGATTCCACCAATATGTTGTCTTCATTGATTGCGGACAGATTCGGCATTGAGAGAAAAATTGTCAGGACACGCTCCATTGATTTAATGGATGGAGGCATTCTATCTCAGGAAGACTTTAAGATTGACCTGATGGTTCATCCTGAAGAATTGGTCGCACAGGAGATATATCGGCTCGTGCAACGTGCGTCCTGCAACGATATTACCGCGGTTGGTGAAGGAAATATGCTTGTTCTTGCCATGCGGGTTAACGAAGATTCACCACTGATTCATAAAACACCAAAAGAACTTTCTGAAAAACACACAGAATATCATTTCAGGGTTGTGGCAATTGCCCGTGGAATTTCAACTATTATTCCACATGCAGACGATCAAATCCGTCCATTGGATCAAGTTTTTATTATGGCCCGATCGAATGATATGAGGCCTTTGATGCAAATGATGAAAATTGAACATAAAAAAATTGACTGCATGATGATTTTGGGTGGTGGTTTAGTAGGAAGCAGAGTAGCACAACTGTTGGAGAAAGAAGTAGAAATAAAGCTGATTGAAAATAATCAGAATCGTGCTGACGAACTTGCATCTGACTTAAAATATACTGAGGTCATTCAAGGTGATGGTACAGATGCTAATGTGCTGGTTATGTCAGGACTAGATGTTACCGAATCTTTCATTGCAACAACTGGAGATAACGAAGCAAACATAATCAGCTGCCTATTGGCCAAACATTTAATGAATCGTAATAATCGCGACCAGCATACAGGACATGGAAAGACAATTGCGCTGGTAAACAAGGAAGACTACCTTGTTTTGGCATCCACAATTGGATTGGATATAGCTCTCAATGCAAAAATTTCTGCAGCCAATGAAATCCTCAAATTCATTCGCAGAAATGAAATCTTATCGGTGGCACACCTGCATGGAGTAGATGCAGAAGTTGTTGAACTGATAGCGGCACCCGGCTCAGATATTGCACGCAAGCCTTTGAAAAAATTGGCGAGTTACTTTCGTCAGCATAAAATTTTGATCGGAGGTGTTGAGCAGGATGGAGTTTGGAAAGTTGCGGTAGGTTCAACAGAAATTCAACCTCACAATCGGGTAATTGCCGTTTGTTCCTCACAAAATCTGAAAAAAGTAAGACAGTTATTTAGTTGAAATAATTAGTTTTATTACCCTTCAAACATATTAATAATTTTTTTCAAAAAATCCTACCATTATTAAATGAATGGGTATATACTATTTCAATGAAATTGCTGTTAATAGGTTTTACAGTGCTGTTTGTCCTTGCAGTTGGAGGATGTAGCTACGAACGAACGTATGTGTATCCTTTGGGGCAACGTCTTGAGCTACAAAGGATATGCCGTTCAGTGAGTGCCGAAAATACAAATCGATTCATGGTTTTATTGGGTAAAATTTACCCCCTGAACAATGATGGGCACACAGCAGCACTTGAAGAAATTAGCACAAATTTAGAAGATGCAGGATATTTTTGCGGCCCTTTTCGCCTGAGAAATGCTCCTTGTTCAATTGGAAAAAACAAACGGATTGATCAAACAACGTGTGCTTTCTCCAGGTAAACTATTGGAATAATTTGATTATTTGTAAAATTATTTTTTTATGATATGCACAAGTCTATTAGAAAATTCCAAGATTTTTTTTTTGAAAATTATTTCTATACTGTCGGAACGCAGTTTTAACATGGACAGTAAATTGCACCCGATCAATTGTTTGTTGTGTTTATTTACAAAAACTGCAATTAGAGCGAAAACTTGCGAGACGAGGAGCATGGATGCCGTCGAAAAATAATAATAATAACTTGACCGTAGGACTTGATATTGGAACCACAAAAATCTGTGCAATTGCAGTTGAGGGCGATGATGTTGAAGAATTGAATGTGGTTGGTGTCGGCACAGCAAAATCAGATGGCTTGCGCAAAGGAGTTGTTGTCAACATTGAAAAGACAGTCAAGGCAATCAAAAAAGCAGTTGAAGAATGTGAATTAATGTGTGGAACACAGATTCGCTCAGTTTTTGCGGGAATTGCTGGACATCATATCAGGGGACAAAACAGCAGAGGGATGGTCACGGTTTATCATAACCGTATTGTTACGGATGAAGATATTCGCCGAGTAATTGATGCTGCTCAAGTTTTGATTCCGAATGATAGAGAGGTGTTGCATATACTTCCACAGGAATTCATTGTTGACGACCAAGATGGAGTTCAAAATCCGCTCGGCATGGCTGCAGCACGACTAGAGGTAAACGTCCATATAGTCACTGGTTCAGTAACCTCTGCCCAAAATATTATTAAATGCTGCAACCAGTCTGGTCTTGATGTGGAGGACATTGTCTTAGAACCTTTGTCTTCAAGTCAGGCCGTACTCAGCCCTGATGAGCAGGAAGTAGGTGTTGTACTGGTTGACATTGGTGGAGGAACAACAGACGTCACCATTTATTCAGAAGGCAGCATTGTCCACACCGCTGTTTTAGCCTTGGGGGGAAATCATTTGACACACGATATTGCTATAGGTTTAGGTGCTCCTCTGCATGAAGCAGAAGAAATAAAGCACAAGTATGGGGTGGCAATGTCCACAATGGTGGAAGAAGACGAAATGATTGATGTCCCTAGTGTAGGGGGGCGAAATAACCGCACCATGCAAAAACGAGTACTTGCTAGTATCATCGAGGATCGTTTTAGGGAAATATTTGAATTGATTGCTCATGAAATTGAGAAGACTCACTTCCACACATTGATGGCTTCTGGAGTCGTTATTACCGGAGGCACCTGCATTATGCCCGGTGCTGACATGCTTGCTTCACAAGTTCTGAATTTGCCGGTACGGGTGGGTTATCCAGAAAATATTGCTGGTTTGCGTGAAATGATTTATTCGCCGAAATATGCAACCAGTGTAGGACTTGTTCGTTACGGAATTACGAGCAATCAAGGGAAATTGAATTTTGTAGGAGATGACACAAATTTATTTCATAAAGTATCCAGAAGAATGAAAGATTGGATGCAAGATTTCTTTTAGTTATTATTTGATACGACAAAATCAAACATGATTTCTATGAAACAATCAATGGGGACTGACATGCTAAATTTTTCTGATATCCAACCCGTTCGTGATGATTCTCCGAGCATCAAAGTTGTCGGAGTTGGAGGTGGCGGTGGTAATGCCATCAATCGAATGATTCAATCGGGTGTTCAAGGGGTGGATTTCGTTGTTGCAAATACCGATTTACAGGATTTGCGAAAATCACTTGCCCCTCAGAAATTGCAGATTGGCAGTCAATGTTCACGGGGTTTGGGGGCAGGAGCAAAACCGGAAATTGGACGCAATGCCGCGTTGGAAAGTATTGATCAAATAAGAGACTCCTTGCAAGGTGCAGATATGGTTTTCCTGGCAGCAGGTATGGGCGGAGGAACTGGAACTGGAGGTACACCAATAGTAGCTCAGGTAGCACAGGATTTGAAAGCTCTCACTATAGGTGTTGTGACATTACCTTTCAATTTTGAAGCAAAAAGAAGGCGCAAGGTTGCGAATAGAGGTGTAAAAGAATTAAGAGATCATGTAGACACGCTGATTGTAGTTCCAAATGAAAACTTGTTCAGCATCATAAACAGACGAACCCCGATGACAGAGGCATTTGGATATGCGGATGATGTACTGCGTCAAGGAGTTCAAGGCATATCTGATCTGATAACAAGAGACGGCCTGGTTAATTTAGACTTTGCAGATGTCCGGACAGTAATGGCAAATAAAGGGAAGGCTGTTATGGGTACCGGACTTGCCTCAGGGGAAAATAGAGCGAGGCACTCAGCAGAACAAGCTCTACACAGTCCGCTGTTAAATGACAACAGAATTGATGGTGCACGTGGTATACTGATCAATGTTGTGGGTGGATTGTCAATGGGAATGCAGGAAGTTGACGAAGCATCAACTTTCATTAAGGAACATGGTCATAAAGATGCAGAAATAATCTGGGGTGCAGCAATCAATCCGGATTTTGAAGATCAAATGATGATCACAGTCATTGCAACAGGTTTTGACGAACATGTTGAAGCACCTGAAAAAATATCAGTCCCGGGTCTTCCTGCAATGGCATTTGATGCACTTACCGAGGCAAAGGAACATTCCAACTATAACCAGGATACTTATAACAAAGAAAACAATTCTGAGGTTGAACTTGAAATGGATAAAAGTGATTTGTCTGAACCTTACAGCGATGACGATTTCTTTGAAGAATCAGCTCCAGTTGGTGAAGATTATGAACACCTTGATTCACCAGAGACTGCGGATACCTCTTTTGCAATTGTAGCAAAATCCGAAGATGCACAAGAAGAGCCAGTTTTCGATGATCAGAAAGATATGCCCAGCCATCAGGTTTCTGCACTTTCTTCAGAAACAGAAGGTGAAGATAATGACTCAATAGTAGAGTTTTCACCCACAGATGAAACATCTAATCTGTCCAGCGACAGTGTAGAAGAAGGGTTGAAAACGTCAGAGTCACTGATGAATAAAACGTCTACGGTTGAATCTGTTAATTTTGCTGATTCAGATCTAGAGGGGGAGCCAGGTGCATTTGAGGATTTACCAATAGATATTTCTTCAAAGGATATTGATGCTGAAACTTACTCCATTCATGGTTTAGCTGGAGAAACAACAAAACTTAACGGCAAGGAAACAACTGAGTCAAACTCTTTTTCTTATTCTAAAATTGATCCAGAAAATAAAAGCGAAGCTGAAAACAGCACAGTTGAGACAAGTCCACTTATACCAGAATGGGCTAATCAAACTGAAAATCCAGCGTTTTTTCAGAATTTAGATATTCCTACTTTTCTTAGACGACGAGGTTCAAACCGACCACGCCAATAAAATAGCTTGTAGTTCTAATTCTTTCTCATTATGCTAACGTTTCTAAGTCGAAAAGCAGAGGCGGTGAGTGAATAATTTAGGACCTTTTGAAAGATCACAAGTTCCCACTAGAAAGTCTTTGCCTGTCGGCTTATGACATCATTTCCTTAGTTTTTTTGAGAGAAGAGTTCCAGATTCTTTTGACTTGGATTAGAGGCTCTAATATTTTTTGATATTTAGTTTTTTTACTTATGAAATCAACTCGTATTATGTATATTGTCGCGTTGGGCCTCCTGGGGGGGCTCAGTAGTTGGACTCTAATGCAAAGCGGGTTTCATGCATTAGATGCTCTTTCTGTAACTGGTATTTCAGGATTGAACACTGCTTGGCTTAATAAGTTTATTTATGAAGGGGCTTTAGTCGGTCTCGGGCTGGGTATGATTCTACAGGCAAGGGTTTCACTTTGGTACCATCATGAATTGGTACAAATTCTGTCCAAAATGTTTTTTGGTGCTTTTATTGGTGCGATTCTGGGACTATTTTGTTTTGGAATTGGACAGTTTCTGCAAGCTTGGCTGACTTTGCCCACAGTAAGCCGTTTGACAAGTTGGACACTTTTAGGATTATTAATTGAAGGAGCCACTGAGTTGTTCCGTTTCCGTTCAGGTTTTTTATGGCCACGAATCATTAGCGGTGGAATTGGAGGAGCAATTGGCGGTGGAATTTTTGAATTATTGCTGCTGTATAAGATGACGGGTCCAGATCACCTTTTCGCTTTGATTCTGACCGGTTTCAGCATCTCTTTATTTATTGGAATCACTGAAGATCACTTTACTTCTGTTGCTCTGCGAATTTTGTCAGGCAAACAGGAAGGACAAATATTTCTACTTGATCAAAATAGATTCACTTTAGGGTATGGTTCACAGAATGACCTCATTTTAAAGGGTTATGCAGAAGTATGTAACTTACATGCGTACATATATAAAAAAGGCAAATATGTCATTGTTGAGAATGCTGACGCAGGTGGTGAAGTCTTGGTGAACTATCGTTTGGTCGATCAACAATCAGTGAAAAAAGGAGATGTCATAAAAATTGGTACAGCGCTGCTGCAGTACTATGAAATCTGATGATCTCACAAACAGATCGGTGTCTTCGTGCCTGCGCGCATAGCGCTGGGCTGTTTTTTATTGGAGTCCTCAAACCAACACCATTGCTAGCGACAGAACAAGTTGTCGAACAAAATGTGTTGAATCGGGGAGACTCGCCCCCTGCGTTTTTGGAATATTTCTTTCCGGAAACATTTTTCCTGAAAATTAGTGAGAACCCCAGTCTGACACTTGCTGAGGCACTTCTGGCTTTTGCCGGTGTACTTTTGGTTGTGTTAGGATTGTGGTTCCTGAGAAAGCCGAGAGTTAAAATACAATCCGGACTCGGATTTCAACTTCTAAACCTTGGTGAACAGAATCCTTTCATCCCACTAAAATCTGAAGTTCAAACGCTTGAGTTTCTTTCACAGATTAAAACAAGCAAAAAATATCGTTTGTCTGCAAATTTAAACCGCGTAACTTTGACTCCTCAACAGAACACATTATTACTTGAAGACAAGAACTACAAAAACGCTCTCCTTATCAATCGACGGCGTTCTCATCGTACAGTTCTTTGTGATAATGATGTTCTGGATGTTGGTGAAATGATTTTGCTTTTCCGCAATCCTGGTGTTCCTGCAGGAAAGATACATCGTCCAGTACGTAAAGATTTACAACTTCCCATCGTGGGAATGAATCCCAAGGGGCCAGTTAGTACAAAAACACCAATTTTAATAATAGCGGGAAGTCAACAGGAAATTCCTTTGGTGCGAAACCTTAACACATTGGGAACATCAAATTTTAATGACATTATTTTGGAAAGTGATGAAGTTTCCTTGCGACACGCAAAAATATATAAGGTTGGAGAATCCTGGAAAATTCAAAACCTACAGATTCAAGAAACTACTTCAGTGAATGGGCGGAGAATAGATCAACGTTTCCTGCATGATGGTGATGAAGTTGTTGTTGGGAATGTAGTGTTCAAGTTCAGTACCTGCAAAGCACAGAGTAAACAGGTTCGTAAACCTATAAAAGAGACGGCCAAAAAATCTTGAATGACTTAATTTGCAGTCAAAACGTATTGAAAAGACTGAAAGCTGCCGGTAACACCTTTAAGAAAACCAACTTCATCTGAAATGCGCAAATAGAAAGTCTCTTTCCCAAAAGGAATTTTGTATTTAAATGAAAATTGTTTTCGGCTTCGCAGTAGATGTGATTTTATTCGTTTCCGGTTTTGATCAAATAACGTAAGTTTTGGACGCAAATGAGTAGGCCCGAGGCGGCGCCACGTTAAGCTTACTACTTTATTTACCTCCTCTGTGTATGGCTCTTTTGGGACTTTTATCCTGAACAATGTGCTGTCTCCACGATGCCGAATGTTGTCATAGACGATTCTTGCTAAAGGCAGGCTGTAGGTTTGCTTGAATGTACGTAATGGTACTTGAAGCTCCGGCACCAGCACATTCTTCTCCTCGGAATCACCCTCAAATAATCCTTTTTCCTCTAATGTAGCATAAAATGGTTCCAGAAGCGCAGGGACTTCATTCCACTCCACATGTACAACCAAATAATTGTCTTCCCAATTGACAGATAAAATGCGAAATGTTTTATCCTTCGGTGAACTAAACTCACGTAAAATATTCTCCTGTTTCCCTAAATAAAGAGCTTTGTAAGAAACAAAATTACTGGAAATCGTGTCCAAACTCAGTCTTTTCCAGCGGGGGTTATTCAGAAAAAAAGTTTTAATTAACCGCTGTTCTTCTATTGGACCGGGCAAGCCTTTGAATTTGAGTTTCACTTGAGCACCGCTTCCCTGGTTTACCGCTAAAATCTTTTGCATAACAGGAGTCCATTGAAGCAGTAATCCATCTAGAATTGCAGGAATAACCTTTTCTGTACGCCAAGCTTTATAGCTTAGATCAGCAGTTGCTCTGGTTGTACTTTTAGAGGGTTCGGAAAAATCTGCCTCTTGAGACCAGAAAATAAGCTGTGCCTCAAGCTTGCCTTGAGGCGATATTTCCGGCTGTGGAGTTAGTCGCAGTTTTAGTTCAACTAATGCCAAAGCAGTTCCGTCACTTTTCTCGGTGGTTTTGCGGGGCAACAGTGCAAGTCGTGCCGGCAGCCCCGCTTCAATCGGCAAATTCCTGTTGCCTGTTAAGATTACTTTGGCTCGGATTCGGTAAGGTTTCAGCCGAGCTTGCAGTTGTTCAAAAAACAGGTTTAAGGCTCTTTTCTGGCGTAATGCGCGGTCTGCATCATAGATCAGTAAAACATCCCGGAAAGGAATTCGTTCATGTTTCGTAGGCAATCCTAATTTCCGGAAAGCTGCCAGCAAACGTGAATGAAAAATCCGAGTTTCTATGTTTAATGTGAATTCAGTCAGGTCAGGAGTGTTTTCCTCACTGATCACACGAATAGATTCAATATAAATATCCGGATGCTCAAAAAAATGCTTAATCAAAAGATGTTTCAAGGAAATCGTACTGTCGAAATCAAGAAAACGTGCAGCTGCTTGCAGGATTACTTGTCCTTTTGCATCTTTAAGAGCTTCTGCTTTTGCTCTTACCAGGTTGTCTTGCTGAATGGCAACAGTTGTCATTGCCCGCTCAACAAATAGGCTCTGTCCCATCAATGGTGTAAATAAGAGACCCCACAGCAGAAAAGCTGTTGAAAGATTTCGAATAATTGTCAATCTATAACTTTTCATTGAGAACTGTTCATTAATCACTGAGAAAATCTGCCTGAATTGCATCAAGACGTTCATCCAAAAGTTCAGAATTTTCACCATGCAAATTGAAGTAGTATTTTATTTTCGGCTCAGTCCCGGATGGGCGGGCAGTAATTCTGGAACAATCAGACAATTCCAGTGAAATTACATTTGACTTAGGCAATCCTGGACCTTGTACAGGATTCGTTTCATCTGCACGAATTATTGTATTTTCTAAAAAATCTGTTATCTGAATTACAGCTTGACCAGCCACAGTTTTCGGAGGATAGTCACGTAACTCGCACATAATCTGCTGGATTTTCTCCAATCCTTCGGTACCGGTATAGGTTTGTGTTCTGAGAGCGTCCAGATGTGTCCCATATTGTTGATGAATTTGATTGAGCCTGTCTACTGGAGTTAAATCGTTTTTCTTAAGTGCTGCCACCAATTCTGCGAAGGCCATGGAGGCCCAAATTCCATCTTTGTCACCGGAATGGGCTCCCATCAAATATCCGTGACTTTCCTCCATGCCAAAGACAAACTTTCCGCCTCGCTCTTTTTCAAAACGTAAGGCTGCCTGTCTAATCCATTTAAAACCTGTTAACACTTCAACGACATTCAATCCATTTTTTCTGGCCATTTTTGAAACAAGAGGTGTGGTCACAACAGTTGTGATAACCACTCCATTTTGAGGCAGGCGATTTTGCTGTTTTAATGAAGAAAGGATAAAGTCGAGAATCAAAATGCCAATCTGGTTGCCTGTCAACCAATGCCACTGCTTCTCTGAATCACGTACCATTGCTCCTAGACGATCTGCATCAGGATCATTGGCTAAGATAAGTTCATCATTTCCGGAAGCCTGCTCCATGGCCATTGTAAAGGCCTTGTAATCTTCAGGGTTAGGTGAAGCAACAGTGCTGAAATCTCCATCCGGAACCATTTGTTCTTCTACGACGTTCACATTTTCAAAGCCTTGTTGTTGCAATAATTCTGGAACCAATCGTCCGCCTGTTCCGTGAAGTGGAGTAAAAATAACACCTAATTTCTGATTATTTTCACGCTGTCCCAAACTTAAACTCCTGACTCTCTCCAAGAAATATTCGTCAGCTTCATTGTCGATCCATTCCACTTTTTTTTCCTGCACTGCTTTTTCAAAAGGTATGGTTGGAATTTCGTCAATGCGGGTGATGTTCCGGACCTCTTCAATAATCTGACTGTCTTCCGGTGGTATAATCAGACCTCCATTTTCCCAATAAACTTTGTAACCGTTGTATTCCGGAGGATTGTGGCTGGCTGTGATAATGATTCCGGCTATTGCTTGCCGTCGGAGAAGTTCACACGAAACAAGTGGTGTTGGAGCAATTTTACGGAACAAATAAACTGGGATGCCATGTGCCGCTAAAACTTCGCTAGCTACTTTTGCAAATTCAAATGAGTTGTGACGTGAATCGTAACCAATGACCACACCAGTTGTGCCAGACTCGTTTTTCTTCTTTTCTATTATCCGCGCCACACCTTCTGTCGCCATTTGCACAGTGTATCGGTTGATACGATTTGTGCCGACACCCATGATTCCTCTCAGACCGCCTGTACCAAATTCTAGCAAACTGCCGAAACATTCTTCGCGTTTTTTTTGATTTTCTGCATCCAGAAGTTTTTTAGCTTCTGCCCGTGTCTCAGCATCAAAACAAGAGTTTTCTGCCCAGAATTTTACTGTTTCGATAATTTCCATTTAGTATTAGTTATTAATGTGAATGTAATTACCTAACCGCAATCTTTCAATTCTTTTAACAAAATCTTATCTGCAGCACGAATTATTGTTTCTCCTCTTGTGAGAGGATGTGGAAAACGGATTTCTACTGCATGAAGTAATTGTCTATGGAGCGGAAAATTTTGTGTGCGCAAAAAAGCATCGCCCTCACTGAGCCAGTGTATGAAACCGTCATTTGGCAGTCCATAAAGTTTATCGCCCACAACCGCACAGCCCATATGAGCAGCATGAACTCTGATTTGATGAGTACGACCAGTGAATGGACGCACCTCAACAAGAGAAAAATCACCTATTCTTTTAATTTCACGGAAATAAGTTTGGCATGGTCTCCCTTGAGGATTCACGCTCTGTTTGATGCGGATCTTGCTGTGCAAGTCCTGTCCTATCGGCAACGAAATGTAAACCTCAGGAACTGTATGCTTTGAAATTTGCGGCAGATGCTGGCTGAGGATAGCTGAGTAAATTTTGTGAATCCGTTTTTTTCGAAAATGAGCTGCCATTGTTTGTACAATTTCATGTCTCTTGGCAAAAATAATGACGCCACTGGTTTCACGGTCAAGTCGATGCAGTGTGTAAAGCCTTTTTAGTTTGAATTGAGCTTTTACCAAATTGACGAGCGTATTTTTATAGTATTTACCTGAAGGACTGGTAGGTAAATTACCGGACTTGCTCAGTGCAATTAGTGCATCATCTTCAAAAATGATCTCAAAGTACGGATCAACTTCTGGTTCAAGAAAATCCGGACGCAAATAAACAATTTTTTGGTTGTTGCGTAATTTAAGATTTGCACGTCCCAATTTGCCGTCAACCCAAATTCGCTGAGCTTTGATATTATCTCGCCACTCCTGATCATCCAAATAACGAAAACGCCGGAGCAAAAAATCCAGCAGGGTTTCCACCTGTCCTTCCAAACGCATATAATGGAAAGTCAGCTCGGTGTGTTTGGATGTCATCCTGATTGACATATCTAACTATACGAAAGGGTGAAAATTGTTAAATCATTAATCACTGAGCAACAGTTCCTTTCCTTCCCAAGAGCTGATATTAAAGAAACGACCATTCACTCGATGGTTGAAAATTTCCATTTCCTTGTGTAGTTTTGGGTCTTCTTTGTCAGCACTATCTGATGCTTCCAGAGAAATACCCATCCGCAGGCTTAAAACATAATCTCCATTTGGTGCTGCATTTTTTCTCAAGTTCAACGTGTAAACTTTGCTATTGAATAACGAAACAGACAAGCTGGCCTCTTCTAATGCAGAATCTTGTGATTCCTGAGATGCATAATCCATTTTATTTAATTTAGCAAAAGAAAGATTCCCCAGCCTGTTGAGGAGTGTCGTTATTTTATCTGAATCAGGTACATTTGAAATTACAGTGGATGGTTTCCAATCTGTTTCAGCATTGTCCCGCTTGATAGAAAAATTATTTTTCTCTCCGTCCTGAAGTTCAATGCTTTGAATTTGCTCTGACTCTAAATCAAGTAAATCCTTATTCAGCCAATCATTTGCTTCTGAATCTACAGACAAACTTTCCGGAATCAAATAAACCTTATTGGAACCTCTTTGCCGTACATATTGCCCTGGACCATTAGCACGGTCCTTGCCAATGAGTAAACTTAAAATCGGCGTTCCGTCTCCTCGTAAAAGACTGATAGCAAATCCGTGACGATTTTCGTTCCAGTCGTCCATCTTCTCAGGAGGTGCTAACAGGTGGAATCGTTCATGATGATCCGGGTTGTTTGTCACCAATTCTCCCAGACGTATTTGAGCTAGGTTAAGCAGCAAATCTTGAATGGAGATGATATCAGCATCATAGTTCAAAGACTGCACTTTCCAACCTCCGCCTTGCAGCTGCAACAAATCCACTTCAGAGCCTTCTGCCTGGATCTTAATTTGGTTTAAAGCTTTGGTGTCAAGCCGTTCAATCAATTTCTCTCTACTGATGTTGGAATTTTGTGTTTTTGTGAAGTAGGTCTTATCTTGATAAAAGAACAGTCCTCCCCCAATGATGAATAACGTAAAAGTAATAAATAATAGAGGTTTAAACATGATTAAATTAAATTTAAGATTCGAATTCAAATAAATATTTTCAATAGTCAATTATCTATCATTTTTTAGAAGGCTTCAAGGCTCGAGGCGTCTTTTTAGTCTTTCACCAGCTCATTTTTTGAAGATAGATTCCTTTTCTCAAACCTTAATAACTTGAGATTTTGCCAGAAGCTACGTAAATTCTAAATGTAATTTCATCTGAGATACAATTAAATTTCACAGTGAATGTCGATTTTAAGAGGTTCATTATTTTTTTCAAACCAAAATGGAAGTTATGTCAGACAATCAGTTTGGGTGCCGCATTAATTTTGAAAATGACGAAGGTAAAGCTGTACTGTACAGCTTAGAAAAATTGCAAAAAGATGGAATCGGGCCTGTAGACAGCCTACCATTTTCCATACGTATATTGTTGGAGCAGGCACTTCGAAACGTCGATGATTTTCAGGTATGTGCGGAAGATGTAACGGCACTGGCCAATTGGAATGCATCTGAAAAGTCCACTAAAGAAATTCCATACAAGCCAACCCGGGTGATTCTGCAGGATTTGACAGGAGTTCCAGCACTTGTTGATTTAGCGGCACTGCGTTCAGCGATGGTGGCAATGAACGGTGATCCGGGTGTGATTAATCCGCGTGTCCCAGTGGATTTGGTAATTGACCACTCGATACAAGTTGATGTATTTGGGAGTTCAGATGCACTCAAAAAAAATATGGAAATAGAGTTCAAGCGTAACCGTGAACGTTATGAGTTTCTCAAGTGGGGCAAGCAGGCTTTTGACAATTTCAATGTCTATCCTCCCGGTGTTGGAATCGTGCATCAAGTGAACCTTGAAACTGCGGCAACTGTCGTTCAATCCCGGAACGGTGTTTGTTTTCCGGACACACTTGTCGGCACAGATTCACACACCACAATGATCAACGGTATGGGAGTGATGGGCTGGGGAGTGGGAGGAATTGAAGCAGAATCGGTGATGCTTGGTCAGCCGATTTACATGCTCATTCCAGAAGTAATTGGTTTCCGCCTGTCAGGAAAACTGCAGCAGGGTGCAACCGCTACTGATTTGGTGTTACGAGTAGTTGAAATGCTTCGGAAAAAAGGAGTAGTGGAAAAATTCGTTGAATTTTTTGGGCCTGGTTTGAATAACCTGAAATTAGCTGACCGTGCTACTCTGGCTAATATGGCTCCGGAATATGGTGCTACCATGGGTTTTGTTCCTGTTGATAATGAAACATTGAATTATTTACGCGGGACGGGGCGTCCAGACTCGCTCGTCCAGCGCATAGAATGCTATTGCAAAGCACAAGGTATCTTCCGGACAAGTAATACGCCTGATCCTGAATTTTCGGATACTTTGGAGTTGGATCTTTCAACAGTTGAACCTGCGCTCGCTGGACCAAAACGTCCACAGGATCGTGTCAATCTTTCGCAAATGCAACCAACCTGGCAAAAAACATTGCGTGCTTCAAGAAAAGACCGAGGATTTGAATTGAGCGAAAATGAAATTGAAACCTCAGTTCCGGTGCAGGGTATTTCTTCCGGAGAACTAAAACATGGTTCTGTGGTCATTGCGGCAATTACGTCCTGCACAAATACAAGCAATCCTTCCGTAATGCTTGCTGCAGGGCTGCTGGCAAAAAAAGCAGTTGAAAAAGGCTTGAATCGTCAGCCATGGGTTAAAACATCTCTCAGTCCGGGTTCGCGTGTTGTGACAGATTATCTGGAAGCAGCCGGCTTGAATGAAGCTCTTGATGCTCTCGGTTTTCATACTGTAGGCTACGGTTGCACCACCTGTATCGGAAATTCCGGACCGTTACCGGAAAATGTCGTTTCTGCCATCAATGAAGGCGGTTTGGTCGTTACATCTGTATTGTCTGGAAATCGGAATTTTGAGGGACGGATAAGCCAGCACATTAAAGCTAATTATTTGGCTAGTCCGCCGTTGGTAGTGGCTTATGCAATTGCAGGAACAGTGAATCAGGACATAAATTCTGATCCACTTGGCAAGGGAAAAGACGGTCAGCCGGTTTATCTCAAAGATATTTGGCCCAGTCAAGAGGAAATTGAAGAGGCAGAAAAACTGATCAGCAGCGACATGTATAAAAAAGAGTACAAAGATACAAGTGAAAGCTCCCCCATGTGGAATGCTATTGAAGCACCAACTGGCAAAGTTTATGAATGGGATGATTCCTCAACCTACATTCAAAATCCTCCATTTTTTCGGGAAATGGGACTGGATTCAGTTTCTTTGCAGGACATCACTGGCGCCAGAGTTTTAGCCAAGCTTGGAGACTCGGTCACTACTGATCATATTTCTCCTGCCGGAGCTTTTTCTGCTGAAACGCCTGCTGGTAAATATTTGCTGGAACAAGGTACCGACAAAAATGATTTCAATTCCTATGGTTCACGTCGTGGAAATGACCGCATCATGACTCGTGGGACTTTTGGAAATGTACGTTTGCGAAATGAGCTGGTCCCGGGAACAGAAGGCTGGTTCACTAAACTGATGCCAAGTGGTGAGGTGACCACAATATACGAAGCAGCGCTTAAATACAAAGAGTCCAGAACACCGCTTATTGTTTTAGCAGGCACAGAATATGGAACAGGATCATCTCGGGATTGGGCTGCCAAAGGTACATTATTACTTGGCGTTAAGGCAGTAGTCGCTGCGAGTTTCGAACGTATTCATCGATCCAACCTGGTGGGAATGGGTGTCCTGCCCCTTCAGTTCGAGGACGGAGAAACTCACAGATCACTTGGTTTAAGCGGTGAGGAAGAGTATTCAGTTTTTGGTTTGAGTGATAATTTGAAGCCAGGGCAGGATTTAATTCTAAGTACAGGTGATCGTGAGATTTCGGTCACTTGTCGTTTAGATACGCAGATTGAAATTGAATATTTTAAAAACGGTGGTATTTTACACACAGTTCTGCGGAACTTCATGAGCGAAAATCTTAAGAAATAATGTTGAAACAGTAACTATTAGATTGTGTCCAAATGAAGGATGTACTTTTATTAAATCAAGACGGGAACCCTTTGACCCTGTGGCCTTTGAGTACACTCACCTGGCAGCAGGCGATAAAGGCACTCTACCTTGACAAGGTGAGCGTTCTGCGTTCCTATGATGACTGGATATGCCACTCGCAGCATCTGGCTTTACCAGTGCCAAGCGTGGTAATGATGTCGCGTTATCATCAGCAGAAAGGCACGGTCAATTTTACTCGCCGCAACATTTTCCTGCGTGACCGTTTTCATTGTCAATATTGCCAACGTCATTTCTCTGCAGATCATCTTACTATCGACCACGTAATTCCGAAAAGCCGAGGTGGAGGAATGCGCTGGAAAAATGTGGTGGCAGCCTGCCATAAATGTAATTTGAGCAAAGGTACAAATATAGTGCAGCCGTCACAGACTCCTTTTGAACCAAACTATTGGCAAATGGTAAACATTGCGAAAACTCTCCATATCCAAATTCCGGATTCCAGTTGGCAAGAATTTTTGCAATGGCCCAAACATCTTGTGAGGATCGATCAAGCAAAGGCTGCTTAGCCGTTTTTTCGTTCAAATTCCTTCATAAATTGGGCTAAAACCTCAACTCCTTCAAGAGGCATAGCATTGTAAAGGGAGGCCCTTGCTCCTCCAACTGACGCATGGCCTTTAAGTGCAAACAATCCTTCTTTGTCTGCCTCTGCTAAAAACTTTTCTAGCAGTTTTTCATGCGAAAAATGGAAGGTAACATTGGTGGTTGAACGGTGTTCTGGATGTGCAACTGCACGATAAAATTCTGATTGATCCAGAACTTCATAGAGTAGTCCTGATTTTTGTTCAGCAAGTTTTTCCATTTCCGGAACCCCGCCCTGCTCTTTTACCCATTCCAGCACCAAACGCATCACGTAAACTGCAAACACATTGATTGTATTTGGAATGGAGTGCTGTTCATCAATAAGTGCGTAATTCATCAATTTAGGTGTTTCAGGAAGTGCGTTGCCGAGCAAGTCTTCCCGAACAATTACTAAACCTGTTCCTGAGGTCCCAAGATTTTTCTGTAAACCAGCGTAAACTACCCCAAAAAGTGAATAATTCATTTCCCTTGACAAAATATCCGAAGTAGCGTCTACCACCAGAGGCACATTCCCCGTTTGCGGAAAAGTCTGCCAACGCGTTCCGTAAAGTGTATTATTTGATGTCAGATGCGCGTAACTAGTAGTATCCTGATCGAGCCTGCCTATGTCATATTCCGGTATTTGCCGATAGTCAAACTCTTTACCATCCATAAGCACCTCAGTTTTGCCGTATCGTCGGGCTTCTTTTTCTGCAAGGGTTCCCCACCTTCCAGTGATAAAGTATGAACCTTTGTGAGAATTGCGAGCCATTAAATTCAGAGGAACTGCTGAGAACTGCATTTGTGCGCCGCCATGCATAAAAAGTACTCTGTAATTCTTTGGCAGACCTACCAACTCTCGGAACAGTGATTCAGCAGCATCCAGTATTTCTCTAAATACTGGAAGTCTGTGGCTAATTTCAACAATTGATGCTCCAAGTCCCTGATAATTCAGGAACTCTTCCTGAATTTTTTGCATGACAGGAGTCGGCAGCATCGCTGGCCCTGCACTGAAATTGTAAACGCGATTAGTCATTTCTTGTCCAGGTTTCTAAGAATTTCGGGTGTAGCGGTGAATAATATGAATTGGTTTCAAGATTATTTTAAGAGGAAAAGGCTTTCACTTTATTTAAGATCTTGGACGTAAAACCAGTTTGACAATAACTGAGTCAACACTTTCTTTACGGATGTAGCTGATAGTGACTTCGTCTCCGGATTTTCGTGTTTCGATTTGCTGAGCTAAATCTTCCATTGTGAAGACAGGAGAACCGTTGATGTGTGTGATAATGTCACCGCCCCATGGAACTTTGTAACGCCCTACTTTAACTGTTCTGGTGGCACCCCGTAAACCAGCTTGATCTGCAGATGCACCTATTACCACACGGGCAATCAGTAGACCGTCCGGTACGTCAATTCCGATCCGGCGGAGATAAACTGTTGGGATTGGTTCAATCCCAAGCCACGGCCGCCGAACGTAACCGTATTCCAGGAGGTCTGGAAGAATTCGCAAAGCCGTATTGCTGGGCACCGCAAATCCTATCCCCACACTACCCGCAGATCCAATGATTGCCGTGTTAATACCAATCACTTTGCCCTCGGAATCCAATAATGGACCACCGGAGTTACCGGGATTGATAGCCGCATCCGTTTGAATGATCCCTTCAATTTTTCGTCCATTTTTTGCAGCAATGGTGCGCCCCAAAGCACTGATAATGCCGGTTGTGAGCGTTTGCCGAAGACCGAAAGGATTTCCCAGAGCCAACACTTTTTGTCCTACAACAATGTCGTTTGAATTAGAAAATTCCAGTATGTCGTAGCTGTCCACCGGAGCTTGAATCCGCACAATTGCCAAATCGTTATTCGGATCTGCACCAATCAATTTACCCGGCCACTGACTGTTATTGGAAAGTGTTACTACCAGTTTACTGGCATTTTCTACCACATGATAATTGGTGACAATTATTCCGGATTCGCCAATTATAAATCCTGTCCCGGAGCCGGATTCGGCAGGAATAGCACGGTAGAAAAAATCATAGTTGACAGCAATATTACTGATGTTTACTACCGCTCTGCTGCTTTTTTCGTATATCCGGATGTTTTCTTGTTCATCGATAGATAAACGGGAAACTCCGTTGGCAGGTACGAAGTTGAGAGCTAAAACTAAAAACAAAACAAGGTGCTTGTAGAAAAACATTTTAATTTATTCACATTAAAGTGGTTTTTAATACACAGCCCGTCCACCATCAACAGGCAGAATTGTTCCTGTAACGAAATCTGATTTTAGCAAATATTCAACCGCCTGTACAATATCTTCTGCCAATCCAATGCGTTTTAGCAGGCTGCGCTCTACAGAAGAACTTAAATCCATTTCTGAATGGTTCGGTGGAGGCAGAACTGTGCCCGGTGCAATTCCGTTGACCTGCACCTCTGGCGATAAAGCACGCGCCAGCCCTTTGGTCAAAGAAACCAATCCTGCTTTTGTTGTACAATAGGGCAAAAAACTGACCCAGGGACGATCAGCTGAAACATCAACCATATTAATGATATTTCCCTCACCGCGTGATTTCATTCCCTCTCCTACTGTTTGTGCTAAAAAGAATGGTGCCTTCAAATTTAGCGCGAACAGATGATCCCATTCTTCTTCCGTTGTGGAAAATAGTGGTGTTGGAAAAAAATCTGCTGCATTATTGATTAAAACGGAAATCGGTCCGGATTGCTCTTCGGCTTTACAGACAAGTTCTTTTATTGCAGAAAATTCTTTTAAATCAGCTTGCATAAGAAGATGTTGAGACTCACCTCCGGGAAGCCCTTTAACTGTTTGTTTTGCGGCTTTTTCCGAATGGTGATAGTGTATGATCACACGCATGCCAAGTTGTCCCAATTGTTGAGCTACAGCTTGTCCCAAACGGGCACCGGCTCCAGTTACCAGTGCTACTTTATCTTGCAAATCCATAGACGTTTTTTTTATTAGTTGTTTAAAAATGGCCAAGAAGCTAGAAATAAAAATCGGCCTGACAATGGGTGACCCCAACGGAATTGGTACAGAAGTTCTGATCCGGGCCTTACAATTCTTGCATCCTTTTCAGAACTGGGAAGCTTTGATTTTTGGCGACGCTGAAATTTTGACGAAAATGAATGAAGCCCTGGGGGCTCCTTTTTCATTTGAGGTAATTTCGAAAAACTACAGCATGCATACAAACGGATCCGCTGATTCTTTTTGTATTCCGGTAATCGATTTATCAGTAGAAAAAGATCGAAAATGGAAACTCGGAACATGCTCCGCGTGGGGTGGAGAGTCAGCATTTCAATTTGTTCATAGTGCAATCGATTGGGCGAATCGCAAAAAAATTGCCGCCATTGTTACAGCCCCGCTTGCTAAAGAGGCACTCCAGTCAGCAGGGCATCTTTTTCCAGGTCACACAGAAATGCTTTCACATTACAGTCAGGGGGCACGTTCAGTGATGATGCTGGCGGTGGATGATTTACGTGCTACAATGGTAACTCTTCACATCTCTTTGCGTCAAGCCCTTGATTCACTCACTACTGAAAGAATCCTTGAAGTCATGGAAATCACTGATTCTGGGCTGAAAAGTATGGGCATTCCGAATCCGATACTCGGCATACCCGGACTCAATCCGCATGCTGGTGAAAACAGGTTGTTTGGTGATGAAGAATATAACATTATTCGTCCTGCAATGGAACTTGCCCGTAGAAAAGGATTACGTTGTGAGGGACCGTTTCCTCCAGATACAATATTTTTGGAACATCGCAAAGGACGTTTTGATGCCGTAGTTGCACTCTATCACGACCAGGCACTCATTCCGCTCAAATTGTTTGGTTTCGAACGTGCTGTCAACATTACTCTAGGCCTACCCATAATTCGTACTTCTCCTGATCACGGAACTGCTTTCGAGTTGGCTCCACGTATGGAGGCGAATCCAAGTTCGATGATAGAGGCAATCAGGATGGCCGTAAAGATGGCGCAATCATCACTTTCTGCTGTAAGTTCTGAAGACTTGTGAAGGAGCCAGTCAAGTTTGAAAAACTTTTTCCAGCCGAGAAATTGCTGTTGATTGACTGTAAAAGCGGGAATTTTGATATTTGTCGGCAATTTCAAAATCGAAGACTATAACTTATTCAAAATTAACGCGTGGCAGTTTTTCCCTGAGAGGTACTTTCTGCATTATGCTCTTCAGGGAATGGTAAAACATCTTTAAACAAGAGAGTACGTTGAACAATCTCTTTAAAGATCGGTGCAGCTACAGTTCCACCGTAATGTGAAGTTCGTGGCTGTTCAACTACAACGAGTACTGTGACCAAAGGAGCCGAAGCTGGTGCAAATCCGACAAACGAAGCAATGTAACGTGTTTTCGAATATCGTCCGAGCTGTTGATCGTAAATTTGGCTCGTACCTGTTTTTCCTGCAACTTGATAGCCCTTGATCGCTGCTCGTTTGGCAGTTCCACCTTTATGTGTTACAGAAATAAGATATTTTTTAAGCAGTTCCGCCACTGAGGGTTCGACCACAGGATTGCGGACTCCTGCACCGAATTTGTGGATCACTTTGTCTTCAGCGTCCACGATTTTCATTAATTTGTTGCCGTTTTTGTCAAGGACATGGTCCACAATAAATGGCGGAACCCATTCACCTTCATTAGCAAAAACATTTGCTGCACTCACCATTTGCAAAGGTGAAACAAGAATAGCTTGTCCAAAAGAAATATTGGCATGGTCGATCGTTTGCCATTTTTTGGGAGAAATAACTCTTCCGGTTGCCTCAGCGGCGACACCGGAGTTTGGACGTTGTCCAAAACCGAAGCGTATGATGTAATCATGAAAAAGTGATGGAGGCATGCTCATACCAATTTTTGCTGCACAAATATTTGAAGATTTTTTTAAAACCTGCTGAAGTGACATTATGCCATGTGGAGACGTATCACGGATTAGGTTACTGCCTATCTTATATTCACCATCTTCACAGAAAAATTCTTGGTCAGGCGAAATCTGCCCCTCATTCAGTCCGGCAGCAATAGTGATCATTTTAAAAGTGGAACCAGGTTCATACCCCACTGTTGCAGCATGGTTGAGGTGATGTGCACGACTGTAGTGCTGATAACGGTTTGGATCAAACCCTGGAAAAGTTGCCATTGCTAGAATGGCTCCAGTTTTGGCATGAAGTGCCACCACAGCTCCACGATCTGCTCGCGATTTTATTACTCCTTCGCGCAATGCTTTTTCTGCAAAATGCTGAATAGTGCTGTCGATTGTCAACTGCAGGGAATATTGGTCCGGTATTTTTTTTGGAATGTTAGAAAGTGGAACTGTACGGAACATACCTTCTTTCTCTACAATATATGCCGTTGGTTTGCCTGCAAGTAAAGACTCGTATTTGTTCTCTAAACCTTCCAACCCCTGGGTGTCAATTCCGGCGTATCCCAGAAGTTGTCCGGCAAAATTCCCATTGGGGTAAAATCTACGGAATTCCTCAATAAATCCTATCCCGTTCAAATCCAGCTTTTGTACCAGTTTTGTTTGATTCGGAGGTAATTTGCGTTTAATCCAGACGAAATGACGTTTCGATTTTAGTTCATTCAGTAGTTTGTGGTATGGGATATTTAGGATGGGAGAAAGAAGTCTTGCTGTTTCAGAAGGTGAATCTATTTGTGGCGGCTTTGCAAAAAGCGATTTAAGTTGAATTGAAATAGCTAATATTCGTCCGTTTTTGTCTAAGATCTTTCCTCGGCGCGGTTCCAGCGTTACTGTACGCTCATGCTGTGACTTTGCTTTTTCGACGTAATAATCTGCTTTTAGAATCTGCAAGTAAAACACTCTGCCTAATACTGCAAGAAAACAAATTCCAAAAAAAGTCAGTACTGTAAGGAGACGTGTTTTGAAACTGTAGAGCTGAAAACGTGGAAATTGATTCATGTTGATCTTATTCACCACTGCTGACATCAACCCAGGAAAGTCGATATTGCACTGCGTCGGGAGCTGCCATACGCATTGTTTTTTCCGCTAGAATTTCCAGACGTTGCGGGCGTGTTAGATAGCTAATTTCTACTTCCAGCAATTCTATCTGAGAAGACAATTTTGAACGCTTAGTTTCCAGCGAATCAATTCGGTGTGCCACCTGGCGGTAATTCATCCATTGTGAAAGATAAAAAATGCCTCCAATTGTTACCAGACCCCAAACCAGCAATGTGATACGAAAAGACTGCATAGACTGCCAAATAAATCGAGGCACCAGCTTCCAGCGAAACTGATGTTTTAAAGATCTCGGTTCTCGCCTAGCAGAATGAATGATTGATCTAAGGGACATTGAAAATTTCTATATAAAAACTGTGCTACTCTTTGTTTGAAAACTTTCCAATTGTGTCAATAAAATGAACACACTGTATACTTCTGCACAAACTGTCCCAAATAGTTAGATTTTCTTCAATCCTTTGTAGCTCAAATGCAGTTCAAATTGATAGGGTATTCAAAAAGTGATTATCCAGAAAAGTCTTTCTACTGTATATAAATTAAGGTATTCTCAAACTTATGCAGTCAGCTAAGATTATTTTTTGAATCTTAATAAACTTCAACAATTTTCTGAAATTTATCCAAAATAAAATGAGCAGTAGAGAACTAACACTTGATCAGCGTGACATAAGTTTTGTAATACGGGAATGGCTTCCGATCGGACAGCTCAGCGAATCAGAAAAATTTGCCGATTTCGATGAAGAGACTCTTGACTTGATGGTTCAGGAAGGAATCCGTTTTGCGATTGAGGTGGTTGCACCTACACGCTCTGAAAGTGACCGTGAAGGCTGCCGCATGGAAGATGGACGGGTCAAAGTATCAAAATGTTTGCGGAAACCTTATCAACAGGCTTATGAGCTGGGATGGGCTTCGGTTAGCGCCTCTTCTGAATACGGAGGAATGGGGGCGCCGGCGACTCTGGGTTTAATAGTTAATGAAGCGCTTAGTGGAGCAAATCTTGGACTGTGCATGTTTTTCGGCCTCACTTCCGGAGCAGCAAAACTGATTGAAACCTTTGGTTCAAATGCGCTTAAAGAGAAATACATCACTAAAATGTTTCAAGGAGAGTTCACAGGAACCATGTGCTTGAGTGAGCCACAGGCCGGTTCGGATGTAGGAGCCGGTACGACAAGCGCTGAATCGGTTGGAGGAGGCGTTTACAAAATCAAAGGTACAAAATGCTGGATTTCTTCAGGTGACAGTGACTTGGGTGAAAATGTAGTTCATACAGTATTGGCACGCATTAAGGGAGCCCCGGAAGGCACGAAAGGCCTGAGCTTGTTCGTAGTTCCTCATACCCGAGTAAATGATGACGGCTCACTCGGAAAGTGGAACGATGTCACAGTTGCCTCCATTGAAGATAAAATGGGAATTCACTCCAGCCCTACTGCGGTTTTGAATTTTGGTGAAAACGAGGATTGTTACGGATGGATTCTTGGGTCAGAGGGAAAAGGTATGTCTGCAATGTTCCAGATGATGAACGGCGCCAGGATTTACACCGGTATAATCGGATTGGCTCTTGGTGGAGCGGCTTATGAAAACACAAAAACCTATGCGTATGAACGGGTGCAGGGTACTAACATTTCAAAAATCCGCGATCCGGAAGCGCCTCGTGTTTCGATTGTTGAACATCCTGCAGTACGGTTGAATTTGATCAATATGAAGGCTAGGGTAGAAGCAATGCGTGCTTTACTCTACTATACTTCTTTACAATTCGACTTAGAGCAAATTGCAAAAACCGATGATGAACAGCAAATGGCACAAAACATGGTCGATCTGCTGACACCAATGTGCAAAGGCTGGTGTACTGAAGTTGGTCAGGAAGTTGTGCAGATCGGAATTCAAGTCCTCGGCGGTGTCGGTTACACCAGAGATTTTCCTTTGGAGCAACTGTATCGCGATGCCAGAATATCCACGATTTACGAAGGTACAACTGACATTCAAGCTCTGGATTTAATAGGCAGAAAAATGGTCCAAAATGGTGGTATCCTTTTTCAGCAACTAATGGAACAATTCAGTCAGTTGATAGAAAAACATAAGGAACATCCAGCTCTTGGAAAACTTTTCAAAACTTTTGAGGGATACTGTGAAACTCTTTATGAAACATCTATGGGCTCGCAAGAAGTGCTGAAAACACGGGGTATGGAAGGTGTCGCACTTTATGCAACTCCTTTTTTGATGTTTATTTCTTCGGTTACAGCAGGCTGGCTCTTGCTGCAGCAAGCCGTTGTGGCTACCGGAAAATTAGATGGCATTAAGGAAGAAAAGGGGGTAGATGATCTTGAGGTTTCAGGATTGCTAGAGGAGAACGAGAATGCGCTGTTTTACGCGAACAAGCTCAAAACCACACGCTATTTTGTGGAGGTCATAATTCCACAATTTGATGCTTTGCTTGTGGGAGGTAAAAAGCAAAATTACGATGCTCTGGATATTGTTTTTTGAAATGAGGCGGGCATGTAATCCCGCCCTACCGTTTTTTATAAGGAAATTATGGAATATAAAGGCCAGGCAATTCAGTGCCGTACTCTAGAAAATAATATTGTAGAGTTGATATTTGACGCACAGGGGGAATCGGTCAATAAATTTGACCAAAGCTCTCTTGCAGAACTTCGAGAAGTGGTAAAACTATTAGAAACAGATAAATCAGCTAGTGGGCTGCTTGTTACCAGTGGTAAGGATGTATTTATAGTTGGTGCCGATATTAATGAGTTTCTGAAAGGATTTCAAGCTCCTCAAGACGAATTGGTTCAATGGGTTAGAGATGCTCAACAGGTTTTTGTGGATCTGGAAAATTTGAAGTATCCCAGTGTTTGTGCAATCAACGGATATGCACTTGGCGGTGGTTTTGAGTTTGGTCTGGCCTGCACATATCGGGTGGCCTCCACCAAAGCTAAAGTTGGACTTCCGGAAGTAAAACTGGGCTTGCTCCCGGGATTTGGAGGCACCTCCCGCCTGCCGCGATTAGTTGGTGCAGATAATGCGCTGGAATGGATTGCCGGCGGAACGGAAAACACACCGGAAAAAGCACAGGAAATTGGAGCTGTTGATGCCGTTGTTGAGCCGGATATTTTGCGTGAGGCAGCATTGGATCTGCTTGCACGAGCAAGTAGTGGTGAATTGGATTGGCAAGCAAAACGAAAGGAAAAAAAGGAAGCATTAAAGTTGAATGAAAATGAGACAATGATGACCTTTGAAACTGCACGGGCGTTCATTGCACGAAAAGCAGGTCCAAATTATCCTGCTCCACTAACAATTGTTGGTGTTATGCAGGCTGGTGCAAGATTCCATTTAGATGGAGCATTGGAAATTGAGGCAGAAGGATTTGCTGAACTTGCCAAGTCTCAGGAAGCTTCAGCCTTGATAGGTTTGTTTTTAGGTGATCAATTGCTGAAGAAAAAAGCTAAAAGTTCTAAAAAAATGGCAGAACCCGTTAACCGAGCAGCAGTTCTTGGTGCAGGTATTATGGGTGGAGGAGTAGCTTATCAATCGTCTTACAAAGGGATACCAATCGCAATGAAAGACATTGCCCAGTCTCAGTTGGATTTAGGCATGAGAGAAGCCACAACAATTATGCAAAAACGTGTTGATCGGGGCCGGATGGAATCACAGAAAATGGCTGAGGTTTTAACTGGGATCACTCCAACTCTTTCTTATGAAAACCTGGCTGATGCAGACCTGATTGTTGAGGCAGTTGTGGAAAAGGAAAGCGTGAAAAAAATTGTACTTGCTGAAACTGAAGATATTATCCGTGAAAACGCAATTCTGACTTCCAATACTTCAACTATTTCAATCTCGAAACTTGCTAAAGACTTGAAACGTCCGAAACAGTTTTGCGGTATGCACTTTTTCAATCCGGTTCACAGGATGCCTTTGGTAGAGGTAATTCGTGGAGAAAAAAGCAGTGAGTCTACAATTGCAACCACAGTAGCCTATGCAGCCGCAATGGGCAAAAGCCCGATTGTGGTTAATGACTGTCCTGGCTTCCTTATTAACCGAGTGTTGTTTCCATATTTTGCTGGTTTCTCAGGTTTAATAAATGACGGTGTAGGTTTCGAGCATATTGATAAAGTAATGGAAAAATTTGGCTGGCCTATGGGGCCGGCATTTTTGCTGGATGTGGTCGGTATTGATACAGCCTTTCATGCAGGTGGAGTGATGGCAGAAGGATTTCCCGATCGTATGAGTCAGGATGTGCAAACTATTATTTCCAAAATGTTTGAGCAAGAATGGTTTGGTCAAAAAAACGAAAAGGGTTTTTATATCCACACCAAAGATAAGAAGGGCAAGCCCAAAAAAGAAGCAAATCCAGAAATAGATGATTTCCTCAGGTATTTGGAGGTTGGCAGCGGTGAAGGTATCAGCGATGAGGATATCATTGACCGGATGATGCTTCCCATGTTGATGGAAAGCTCTCGCTGTCTGGAAGACAAAATAGTCCAAACTCCAGTAGAAGTTGATATGGGAGTGATTTATGGACTCGGTTTCCCTCCATTTAGAGGTGGCATCTTCCGCTGGGCCGATTCTGTCGGCTTGAGTGATTTGCTCCAGAGTGCTGAAAAGTGCAGCTCATTGGGCAAAGTGTATGAACCAACTGAGCAAATCAAGAAAATGGCAAAAGATGGAATGTTGTTTCATCCTATTCAGTGAGCAGTTTTAAACAGTTAGATATTTTGTTAATTTAAAAGGACAGAATTAAGAAAGATCCAGACTTACGGGTGCATTTGATTTTGATCTGAAATAATTATGTTCCAGAACTATAACAATTATAAAAGGTAATTATGCAAGAAGCTGTATTTGTAGATGCCGTTCGTACACCAATGGGACGTTCAAAAGGTGGAATGTTCAGGAAAGTTCGTGCTGAAAATTTGTCTGCAGCACTGATCAATGAATTATTGAAGCGCTATCCGGAATTGGATCCAGAGGATGTGGAGGATGTAATTTGGGGTTGTGTTAACCAGACTAAGGAACAGGGCTTCAATATTGCTCGCTTTGCTTCGTTGATGACACCATTGCCTCACACTTGTTCTGCACAGACTGTTAATCGTTTGTGCGGTTCATCGATGACAGCAGTTCACACTGCTGCCATGTCAATAATGTGTGGGATAGGAGAAGTGTTTTTATGCGGAGGTGTGGAACACATGGGGCATGTGCCTATGGATCATGGGGTGGATCCTAATCCGAGCACAAGTAAATATTCTGCAAAAGCTTCAGGAATGATGGGTTTGACGGCAGAAATGCTGTCCATTCAGCATAAAATATCGCGAGAAGATCAAGATGCATTTGCTTTACGGTCGCATAAAAATGCCTCACGAGCGACTGAATCTAAACGATTTGAAAAGGAAATTGTTCCGATAGAAGGGCATGATGAAGAAGGTAAATTGAGACTCTGCACCGAAGATGAAGTGATCCGGCACGATGCGAGCATGGAAGGGCTTGCTGCATTGCGTCCGGTTTTTAATCCAGTTTCCGGAACTGTGACTGCAGGAAATTCTTCAGCAATTTCAGATGGTGCTTCTGCCGTCCTGATGATGTCTGCACAAAAAGCGAAAGATTTAAATTTGAAGCCAATTGCAAAAGTAAAAGCGATGGCCACTGCCGGTATTGATCCGGCGATAATGGGTTATGGTCCTGTTCCTGCGGTGAATAAGGCATTGAAACGGAGCCGAATCGAAATTGGCGACATAGATTTATTTGAGTTGAATGAGGCCTTTGCCGCACAGTCTTTGCCTGTCTTGCGTGATCTGAAAATCGACGATGTAATGGATGAAAAAGTCAATCGTAACGGTGGAGCAATTGCACTTGGGCATCCACTCGGATGTTCAGGCACTCGCATACTTGGAACTCTGCTTCACGAAATGAGGGAACAGGATTCGTCATTGGGCATCGCAACCATGTGTATTGGTATCGGACAAGGAATAGCGACAGTTGTTGAGAGAATTTGATGTATCTCTTAAGAAGTATTTTGCTCTTACGAATATCTGCAAAGAGTGTCAAGGCAGGTAACGGATTTGAATAGCGTCGATTTTTCCAGAACCCGCAAATACATCCGAAATGACCACCACTTTTTCTTCTGACTGAAATCCTTCCCTTTCTTTGAGTACTTTGAATGCAGTTTGCAACGTTTTTTCCGGATCCTGGCTGAAGGCTATTCTGAAAGGACGGATTCCACGTCCCATCGTCATTGTTCTTCGGGCCTGACTGACGTTTGTGAAGGCGTAAATGTCGCTATGAACTGGACGGCAATTACAAACTAAATCTGCCATCAAACCACGTCGCGTGATTACAACTATGCAGCGTGCACCCAACGATTGAGCCAGCTCGACTGCAGCCAGAGATAATTTTTGCTTATCACTGCCTACTTCCAGCTTATCAACGAAACGCAGGCCGGGATGATGTTCTACGTTTTCAGCAATATTTACAACTTGGTCGATGCATCTCAGTGGATATTTGCCGATTGTAGTTTCCCCGCATAACATAACTGCATCTACTTCTTCATAAACTGCATTTGCCACATCTGTCACTTCAGCTCGGGTGGGTATTGGATTTGAGATCATTGATTCAAGCAAATGTGTAGCAACGATCACCCTCTTTCCCTGTTCTGCACACGAGCGGACAATTCTGCGCTGTACTGTGGGTACTGTGTGGATTGGAATTTCAATCCCTAAGTCTCCACGGGCGACCATTACTCCATCGACTTCAGAAATGATTTCCTTGACATTTGAGACTCCTTCCTGATCTTCAATTTTTGCAATAATCTTGATTTTTCCTACTTTGTCTCCAAGAATTTCCTTCAGTTGAAGAATGTCAGAAGCCTCTCTGACAAATGATAGGGCGATGTAATCAACGTCGTGTTTGATACCAAATAAAATATCTCTGCGGTCCTTTTGAGTGATAGCAGGAAGATTAACTCTTACTCCAGGCAGATTCACATGGCTCTTACTCTTAAGAACTCCTCCATCAAGCACACGGCAGCGCATCATGCGCTCATGTTTTTCTAAGACCTCCAAGTTTATCAAACCATTGTCTACAGTGATCTTATCTCCAGCGAGTACTGTACCGATTATGTCATCGTAATCGACATGTATGGATGTTTCCTCGGCTTCACTCTCCCCACGAATCACAATCGAAATCACAGAGCCTTTTTTTAAATCCAAATCAGAGGCAAGATGACCAGTACGTATTTCTGGACCTTGTGTGTCCAGCATAATGGCAATAGGAAATTTAACTTGACGGTTGAGAGTTTTGATGTGTTTGATCACTCGCTGATGCCAGTTATGATCACCATGAGACATGTTGAGTCTAACAATGTTCATTCCAGCTCCAGCCATGCGTTGTAGCATTTCAAAGGATTCTGTCTCTGGGCCAATAGTACAAATTATTTTTGTCTTTATTCGTCTGTCGTCCATAAAAAAATTGATCTAAAAAATACTTGAAATGTAAAAAATATAAATCCCAACTGAATATGTCTTTCCCAAAACCAATATCAGTTACGAAAAAAATATATACTTTTGAGAAAAACAACAAGCGAAACTCAGAGCATTTCCAGTTTTAACAAAACAATTAAAATGTACTGCTTAACAATATAATGTTTTTTGATTTGAGCAATGTAGTTGATTATGTTGTGATAAACAGCTAGAAATGACTATTTTTCAACAATAACGAACACATTGAATAAAATTTATGTCAGATCTTCCCCAAACTCTTCGCTGGAATGAAGGAGAATTCTATTTACTCGACCAGACAAAGCTACCACTAGAGGTCATTGAAGAAAAACAGGAAACAGCAGAGCAGGTATGGGATTCCATACTACAACTAAAAGTTCGAGGTGCACCTGCAATAGGTGTGGCTGGAGCTTACGGATTACTTGTCGCAATTCAGAATAAAACAGCACTTGAGAAAACGGATTTCTTAAAGGAAGTAGAAGCGAAAGCAGATTTTCTTGAAAGTGCTCGCCCCACTGCAGTCAATTTAAAATGGGCACTCGATCGAATGGTAAAAAGTGCAAATGCTTTTTCCGGTGATGATTCGACAGCCATGTATAAGAATTTGGAAGAAGAAGCGATTCGTATTCACGAAGAAGATGTACAATTGTGTTTGAAGATGGGCATAAACGGAGAACCGCTTATAAAAGAAGGCATGGGAGTGATGACCCACTGTAATGCCGGAGCACTCGCCACAACAGGAATTGGTACTGCTACTGCTCCCATGTATTTGGCGCATCAAAATGGAGTGCAGTTTCGTGTGTATTCGAACGAAACCCGTCCATTGCTTCAAGGAGCACGTCTGACAAGTTGGGAACTCCAGCAATCAGGTCTTGACGTAACTTTACTCACAGACAATATGGCGGCGCACATTATGTCTCAGGGCTTGATCGATTTGGTGATTACCGGAACCGACCGGGTAGCTGCTAATGGTGATGTGGCCAACAAAATAGGTACGCATGGAGTTGCGATCTTAGCCAAACACTTCGGAATCCCGTATTATGTAGCTTGTCCGTATTCCACAATTGACTTAAATTCTAGGGAAGGCAAGGAGATTGTGATTGAAGAACGTAAAGCGGAAGAAGTCACGCATTTCGGTTTGCGCAGAACCGCACCGGAAAAAATGAAAGTCCGCAATCCTGCTTTTGACGTAACTCCTAACGAACTGGTGACAGGTCTGATTACGGAAAAAGCTATAATAAAATCACCATTTGGTGAGAATTTGAGCAAAGAATATCTTAAATAGAGAATAATCATACTCTATGAAAAATTTGTGGAATTCAGATGCAGCCGCTCAAATTGAAGAAAATTCACTTCAAATGCGTGTATTTTCTTCGCAGTTGCTGGGACAAAATCCTGACTTGGTACTCCACGGAGGAGGAAACACTTCTGTCAAACTCCTGGAAACAAATTTCTTTGGAGAAGAAGAAGAAATTTTATACGTCAAAGGAAGCGGCTGGAATTTAGCTACGATTGAAGCTGAAGGTTTTTCCGCACTTCGTCTGAACACGATGCTTAAATTGGCAAAACTTGAAAAAATCAGTGATGTGGAAATGGTACGTCAGCAGCGAATGGCGATGACTGATCCTGATGCTCCGAGTCCTTCAGTTGAAGCCCTGCTGCACGCCATCATTCCGTTCCCCTGGATTGATCATACGCATGCGGATGCTCTTGTCACCCTCACAAATAATCCTAAAGGGGAGGAACTAATTCGTGAATTGTATGGCGAACGGTTACTTGTAATTTCATATGTGAAGCCGGGGTTCGAACTAGCTCGAAAGGTTATTGAAATTACGAAGAATATAGACTGGAACCAGTACGAGGGAATGGTGCTACTTAATCACGGTATCTTTTCATTTGGAGAAACTGCACGTGAAAGTTATGAGCGAATGATTGATTTAGTAACATTGGCAGAAAATGCTTTAGAAAAAAAAGATTCGATTCATGTGTCAGTAAAAGCAGCATCTAAGGAAATATTGCCGCAGGAAGTTATACAAATGCTTGCCAGCATACGACGTAAAGTTTCCGAAATTTATGGAGCTGCAATGTTGGCGCAGTTTAATAACAGTCCGGAAGCCCGTAGTTTTGCCAGTTTACCAAATGCCAAAGAAATCGCGTCCCGCGGACCCATTACTTCCGATCATTTGATTCGTACCAAACCTGTTCCTGTGATTCTCGATCTGAAAAATCCGGAGCAAAGCCTAGAGGACTATGCCTCTGCTTACAAAGCATATTTTGAGCGCTATACAAATGGGAAGCAAATTTGTTTGGATTGTGCACCCCGTTGGGCCGTTTGGCCAGAATCCGGAAGGTCTGATGCCAAGGGTACGATTGCCTTTGGAAGAAATTTGAGTGAATCAGAAATTGTGACGGACATCGTCCAACATACCGTAAAAGCCATTCAGCAAGGCGAAAAAATAGGAGGTTGGAGACCGGTTTCAGAAGAGCATTTATTTGAGGCAGAGTATTGGGAACTGCAGCAAGCCAAATTGACAACCGAAATAAAGCCTCCAGAATTTGAAGGAAAAATTGCTCTTGTTTCCGGAGCTGCAAGTGGAATTGGTTTGGCCTGTGTTCATGAACTACATGAACAAGGTGCTGTTGTTGTCGGGCTGGACTTGAATCCGGAAATCTCAAACATCTTGTCAAAACCCGGAATGCTGGGTATTCAGTGCAATGTGACAGAAGTGAAAGCCGTTAAAGAAGCAGTCACAAGCACTGTCGAGAATTTTGGTGGGCTAGACATTTTGATTTTGAATGCAGGAACTTTTCCTGCGGGACAAACGATTGAAGATATGGACGAGCAAACGTGGGCCAAAAGTCTGGCTATTAATTTGACGGCACCTCAGCAATTGTTGCAAGCATGTGTTCCGTTTTTGAAAGAAGGAATTGATCCAGCAGTAATTTTTATGGCTTCCAGAAATGTTCCTGCTCCTGGACCTGGTGCTTCGGCTTACTCTGTTCCTAAAGCAGGTCAAACACAAATGGCACGGATCGCGGCTTTGGAGTTGGGAAGATTCGGCATACGAGTAAATATTCTTCATCCGGATTGTGTTTATGATACAGGATTGTGGACGCCGGAAGTTTTAGAGCGTTCAGCCAAGCGTTATGGTTTAACAGTGGAAGAATACAAAAGTCGTAATGTATTAAAAATTGATGTTAAAACGAAAGAAGTTGCACGGATGGTCTGTGCAATGGCTGGCTCGGTATTTGCGAAAACTACAGGTGCGCAAATTCCGATTGACGGTGGGAATGAACGGGTGATTTAGGCACTTGTACTAGTAATATAAAAGGAAAAGAAAATGGCGGATTTAGATGCAGTTGAAGACAGCAAAGAATATTATTTAGACATACCTCAAAAATCTGACGCATTTTTTCTGAAAGGGTCAAATGCCCTGGATTGGGGAATGCAGAATAGACTTGCACGGATATTTAATCCAAAAACGGGACGCACAGTAATGCTGGCTTTTGATCATGGATATTTTCAAGGTGCAACTACAGGACTTGAGCGGATTGATGTGAATATCATGCCTCTTGCTCCGTTTGCAGACACACTGATGTTGACCCGTGGAATTTTGCGGAGCATTGTTCCTCCTTCGATGACACAAGCCATTGTCATGCGTGCTTCTGGTGGAACAAGTATGCTCAAGGAATTGTCAAATGAGGAAATTGCTGTGAACATTGAGGACTCGATTCGAATGAACGTTGCTGCCATGGCTGTGCAGGTATTTATCGGCGGAGAGCACGAAAAGCAATCCATCATCAATATGACCAAGCTCGTGGATCAGGGAACTCGTTATGGCATTCCCACTTTGGCAGTGACGGCAGTCGGCAAAGACATGGTGCGTGATGCTCGTTATTTCCGCTTGGCTACCCGGATTTGTGCCGAGTTGGGAGCACACTACATCAAAACTTATTATGTAGAAAAAGACTTTGAAACTATTACTGCCAGTTGTCCAGTACCAATTGTGATAGCCGGAGGGAAAAAGCTTCCTGAATTGGAAGCTTTGAAAATGGCCTACAATGCCATTCAGCAAGGTGCGGCGGGAGTAGACATGGGACGTAACATCTTTCAATCAGAAGCTCCGATTGCCATGATTCAAGCAGTTGGTGCTGTGGTTCATGAAAATGAAACCCCAGAAAAAGCATTTGAGCTCTACAAAACACTTAAAACAGAAGATTGATTCCAACTTTCAACCCTTCCAACATGTAAGCCGGCAATTTATTTTGTAGGTTTACATATCCTTTCCCCTTTTTCATGCAGGGAATCTGCGCTGCTCTGGAAGTAAAATCCGGTGTTTGTGGCGGTGCTAGGAATGTGTCCAGCACTGGCAGTGACAAACACTGCGATTAATGGTTTAGCCATGGGTGGAGCATCTCTGTTTGTGCTGACCTTTTCAATCTTGTTTTTCAAGAACAGAAATGAAACCAAAAGAGCACTGGAAGACAGTACTGATGGATTCAATACGGTTAGACTTGGATAATTAAGTTGCGCTGGTGAAAAGAAGTTCTGCTTTGACTTATTTTCTCACTTTCTTTTTTTTCTTTTTCTTCTTTTGTGGAATCACCATTACCCGCCGGGCTTGGCAATTGATGTTTTTTTTCTCCACTTTTGGCAATGAAGAAGAAACAGGAAGTCCCGTAGATCCCGGATCTTTGATTTCAATATTTGCACACGCATAAAGCTCATTCATATAAGTATCTAAAATTGCCTTACGTTTTTGCGAATACAAGTCATTGGAATATTTAGTATTTTGATCTATTGAGAGATTTGCACAGTTCTGTCCTTCCGCAAATTCTTCTTTGTAAATGTATAGCAGATGTTTCCCTAAGCTCGTTTGTACAACATTGCTGATTTCTCCGGGCTCTAAATTCTTGGTTACTTCTCCGATTTCTGCCAATAAATCTCCTGGCTTAAAAGTGCCAAGCTTGCCCCCAGTGCGTTTTGCGCTGGAATCAGCAGAGTGACGTTTTGCCAATTCTTCAAAAGGAACTCCGCTTTTGAAAGCCTGCCGAATGGTCGTAACTTGCTCCTGAACTTCTTCATCCGGACCTTGCAATAGAATTTGTGCTAATCCAACTTTACGGTCTTTCCTCAGCTGCTGTTCGCAAAAAAGCTCGATTTCACGGGATTCGACATGGATTTTTGAATCCACTTCACGAATGATTACGCGTTGTTTTTTATAATCTCGTACCAGTTGTTCTTTTAAGTCTTCTTCCGCATAAACCTCAAGCAACTGTGGTTGTTCTTCGGCAAGCCGATCCAAACGAGTTTCTATTTCCTTTCCTCCTGGTTCAATTTTTAGCGCCTTTGCACGGTCCAACAACAACATTCCCTGCACTAAGCTCATCATCAGTTGTTCTTCCAGATGTCTCTGTGTTTTTTTGGCAGACGACTTTTGAGCCTGCATAGCCGCTGCAACATCCTGTGCTTCGCTACGCGTAAGCATCTGGCTGTTAACGATTAAATAGATTCGATCAATAACCTTGGTTTCTGCATTTGCAAATTCTGCAAAAAAACCAAGACCAAGTACAGCGAAAGCTATCAGAAAACGGGAGGAAAAATTAAAGAGCATAATCATTTTTAAGTGTTGCTATTTGTGTGCGACGCAAGTTCAATGCTCGTTCTTTTAGTGTTTTGGCCGGCAAACGTGAAAGCGTGCGTATTTTACTTACAGTTACTCGCTTAAATAACCGTTTGTCCAAATAATATTCTATAACTTCAGGATATGTCTGCCAGCGATAGGTTTTATAATTTTTGAAGATAATCTGCAAATCAAGCCAACCTCCGTCTTCCTGCCAAAGCCTTCTATGAAGAGAAAACAAATCGTAGGTTTTTGGATTCAGCAAGGCAAAATTCCCTGAGTCCAATTCTCCTATTCGGAGAAATACATGATTGTCGTCACGAATGTGATAAGCTATATTTTTACTGACAATCCCAACTTCTTGAAGAGCTTTGCTACGCTCTTCCTCATATCTGGAACGGAAACGCAGTTGGCGGGGTAAAATGTCTTCTGTTTCAAAAATGCGGTTCTCATTGAGAGAAATCGAGAGCAGATCATTATTGTATTCATAGTAAAAATGCAGTAACTGTCCTTTTTCGTCCAGCGTTTCTACCACAAGAACTTCTCCATCTTTCCAATGAATGACCTGCTTGAATCCCCTTGCTGGTAATTCAACTGGTTGATTTGAAAGTTCACCGTCAACATTTTTTGCAAATGGATCAAACACCTGAACAACAGTTTCCATTATTGCACGCCGCCAGCTCATCCGCTTCTCCATTTGAAACATCAAATCGTCCCAGGTTATCGGATAAAAAGCACTGGCGGTTGTAATTAGGTTGAAGAATATTAGTACTAAGAAAAATATGGAAAGTCGAATTAAAACCAAATTTATCCTTTTCATTCATGTCAGAAAATGTTAAGTTCAAGAATCTCAGTTTTTACTGAAATGCGCAATCCTGAATCACTTTTGCTTTTCTGACAGCACACAGTCGGCAATTTAGCAGTGATTGCCCGTTTCTTGTTCAATCACCTCACAAAAAATCTGGAGGCAAAATGCGAAAAACAAACCTTATACTATCAATTTTGATTGGACTGACGCTGCTAATCAGCGGATGTGCGGAAAAAAAACCAGAGCCGAAGCCGGAAGAATTCCTCACGCTTGCGGACCTGACGGGTCGTGTCACTCTCAAAGAGGACTCGCCAGATGTCCGCGTTATCCGGATTAAGGCTAAGGCCTTTATAAAGCGCAACGACATTCGTGCCGCTAAGGCCAAGGCCATGGAAACCGCCAGTGCACAAGCCGTTGATGCTATGGTACGTGAATTGTTGCCGGAAGAAGATTACAACAACAATTATGAGAATATTGACAAATATCTCTCAAGCAACGTGCAAAAGTACATTGTTAGCAGTGAAGTCAATGATGAGAAAAAAATCTTTGGCGGAAAATATTATGGTCTTGATACTGCGCACAAGGTCAACCGACAGAAAGTTCTGGTTGCCCTGCAGAAAGACCTCAAGCTTATAAACAACAGTGCCAGCTCGCTTGTGGTGGTAATCACGAGCAAGAAAGACATCGATCTTTCTGCGTCTGGATTCACGTTCAAGGATATTGAAGAGTCCATGATGAACCAGATTCAAACAGATTTGAATCAGCGAGGTTTGAGAGCAATGGATTTTCGAAATGCTGTTACTTCAGCACAAACCGATGAAAAACTTAAGGAACAGTTTGGAAAGATTTCCAAAGAACAGTTCATGGCAATAGTTTCCGGAAGTCCGGCAGATAAAGCATTGCTCAATACTCAGATTCAAAATGCGGAAGAATTTTACACGACCGGACTCAGCCTGCTCCGACAACTAGCTAAGGTTGTGATTGAAGTTAATATTTTCGCAGTCAGCGGAAACATCAAAGGTGATATAGCACTTTCACTAAACGTCACGGCGAAAAACATCTCTACAGGACGTGGTGGAGCCTTTGCCAACACCATAGTCAATGTCGCAAGACGAGGTGGTGCAAACACCATTGCTTCGTCAATGATCACCGGTCTCGTCAAGGATTCCTACGCCGACATGCAGAAAGAGTTTGTTCCTCAGGTAATCAAGGAAATGTCTACGATCTCAGTTGGTGGAAATCCTCTCATAGCTTACGAATTGGTGCTCAAGGATTTCAAAAGTAAAGAGGCCCGTAGTCTAAGGACAAAACTGAAACAAGTTGAAAGTGATGATTTCCGTTACATCAGTTTCGACAATTCAGTACCGACGATTGTTACGATCATAGTACGTCATGCGGGAAAAGCGGAAGATCTTGGTGATAAAATTATGGAAATATTTGACTCTAAAGGAATCAATACAAAAGAACCTATTGTCGCTCCAGATTTAACAGACCTCGTTTTTGTGCGTATTCCAGATGAGGAGTAAACTGGAGTTATTAGTTTAAAAAGGATCTATTTTATTGCATGTTGATAGTTTGCAAAACACTAGAAATTAAAAAAGGAGTTATAATGCGTGCGATTAAACACAAAATGATTTGGTTAATACTGATCATTTTCGTTATCACAGGATGTGCCAGTATCGAAAAAGCTGAGTCCCTGCACCGCCAAGGTGAAAAAGAGGAAGCTTTGGAGATGGCTATTTCTTTTCTTGAAGATGACAGCTCAAAAGTTCGCTTACGAGCAGTTAAGCTGATCGGTAAAATTGGAGGACCTGAAGC
>UINC01001660.1_pt1 | contig 39683 bp, 39 predicted proteins | sample 5385821 | NCBI WGS metagenome assembly UINC01 (sample SAMEA4666929, study PRJEB26691) | marine metagenome | isolation source: Pacific Ocean | place: Pacific Ocean | collected 2011-10-13 | reverse complement strand
AAAAACTTTGAATTTAAAAGGAAAAAACTTTAATAATTTCTTAAAAAACAGACCATAGATTTCTTATAATGTTTAGTAATAAATATATCAATACAATTATTGTAAAACCTCCTAAATTAAAATAAAATAAAACAGGAATAGAGATAAGAATTAGCAGTATTTGATAAACATTAGATTGAAAATCTTTAAATGAAACTTTTCTAAACACACTTTAAATTATGTCAATATTATTAGCATCAACTGACTTTTGGGAGGATATGGAGGTCTGGTCAAAGGGTCTTCAATTGGCTATGCCAGATATGGATGTAAGGGTCTATCCTGATGATGGTGACGTGAATGAGGTTGAGTTTGCAGTAGTCTGGAAACATCAGCGTGGCATTTTAAAAAGATATCCTAATTTAAAGGCTATTCTCTCTTTAGGTGCAGGGGTTGACCATATTATGAGTGACCCTGATTTGCCTAAAGGATTACCTATAGTTCGTCTGGTTGATAAAAAATTAACCCATGAAATGTGTCTTCATTCATTGCACTGGGTATTACATTTTCATAGTGACCAGTACCTTTATAGAATTCAACAATCTAATCGACAGTGGATCCAGAAAAGCTCTATTCAGACCGAGGATCGAACAATTGGCATTATGGGTTTAGGAAATATTGGCAGAAGTATTGGTGAATTATTAGTCACTCAATGCTTTAATGTAATAGGCTGGGGTGCCAATAAAAAGGCACCACTCGAGGACATTAAATATTACTATGGTAAAGAGCAGCTTGGCGATTTCCTTAGTAAGACAGACATATTAATCAACGTCCTTCCATTGACTGAAAATACTACTAATATTCTTACACAGAAGGAGCTTGAATTTCTTCCTAAAGGCTCATTTATTATTAATATTGGAAGAGGTGGAATTATTAACGAGCAAGATTTATTATTTCTATTAGATAGTGGTCATATTGCTGCAGTCGCTTTGGATGTTTTTGCAGAAGAGCCGTTGCCAGAAAATAATTCATTTTGGAGCCACCCTTCTGTTTACATTACGCCTCATATTGCGGGACAAAGTAATCCAAATTCTGCATCAAAAACTATTGCTGAAAATATTCATCGTATTCAGAAAGGAGAATTGCCATACCCTATATATAACAAGACCAAAGGCTATTAATCTCTTTCCCTTGCGATTTCTTACTCTGGAGTTTTATAACTGAACGACACCAAAAACTTTGAATTTAAAAGGAAAAAACTTTAATAATTTCTTAAAAAACAGACCATAGATTTCTTATAATGTTTAGTAATAAATATATCAATACAATTATTGTAAAACCTCCTAAATTAAAATAAAATAAAACAGGAATAGAGATAAGAATTAGCAGTATTTGATAAACATTAGATTGAAAATTTTTAAATGAAATATTAAAAGAAAATAACCTGAATGGCGAGTTCATAAGAATTACAGAAGAGATAACTGATCCAATTAAAAAGTAGTTATTAAGAAAAATTTGTTTTGACTCAATTAATATCTCTGAATTAATTAACACAGGTAATGAAGCAAAGAAGATTGCATTTGCTGGTGTTGGCAAACCAATAAACTCATCACTTCTAGTTAAAGTATTATATTTTGATAGTCTAATTGCAGAAGCTATAGTAATAAAGAAGGCTATAAAAGAGATTGGTGATAAACTAAATATTAAATCATACCCGAAAATATAAACCTCAAAATCAGATACTTTATTTCCAGATAATTTGAAAAGCTGATATACTATAATCCCAGGAACAACTCCACTAGTAATAACATCTGTTATTGAGTCAAGATGTTTTCCAAAATTGGTAACAGAATCAAGAGCTCTAGCAGCTAGGCCATCAAGAAAATCAAAAAAAACCCCTAAACAAACTAATATTAAAACTGCTTCAAATTGAAATTGAAAAGCTAAAGCTATTGCTAAACAACCACAAACTAAATTTAATATTGTCAGAAAAGATGGAATTATTTTTTTCATTAGAAGAATTGATTGTCAATTTATAAAAAAATTGTAATATTAAGCCTTCAAATAAAAATTAAAGTATATTAATTTGACTAGGCACTTATCATTTGCAATATTATCTGGAATCCTTATGGGATTTGCTTGGCCTACTAATGGTTTTACTCCTTTAGTTTTCTTTGGACTAGTTCCCCTTTTACTTATTGAAGACTTTATTATTAGAGATAATATGGGTAAAAAAAACTTAAGAATTTTATTCTATTCAGTTACAGCATTTCTTACATGGAATATAATTACAACATGGTGGATTATTAATTCAAGTCTACTTGGTGTTATTTTTGCTAATATTATAAATACTTCACTTTATACAGTAGTATTTATATTATATAGTTTATTAAAGAGAAAGTTGGGTGTCAATGCTGGGATAATATTTTTAATTACATTTTGGATTTCATTTGAGAAGTTTCATTTAAACTGGCAATTTTCATGGCCATGGTTGAATTTAGGTAATGTCTTTTCAGAAAGAATTGATTGGATTCAATGGTATGAGTATACTGGTGTATTTGGAGGGACATTATGGGTTCTACTATCCAATTGTTTTCTATTTAAATTAATTAGACAGTATGATTCAAGTCCTTGCCCATCAGCTATTAGATCAGTAAAATATTACTCAACTGCTTTATGGGGAACTTTAATCTTAATAATAACACCTATTGTAATATCATTATTAATGAATAATAAATATAAGGTTGAAGATGAGTTTAAGGTAATGTTAACTCAGCCTAATATTGATCCATGGGATGCTAAATTTGTTAAAACAAATACCAATTTAGATTTTTTCAAAGTTCTTAAAGATCTTAGTGAAAATGAATTAACAAATCAATATGACTTTTTAGTCGCACCTGAAACCTATTTTGCTGAAGGAATTGGAGAAAATGTTGATTATTTTGAATATACTAAGCTTTCTGATAGTATCAGTGATTTTTTAAAAAAATTCCCAAATACAAATTTTATCTCTGGAATATCTTTATATAAAACCTATCAAAATGAAGAAAAAAGCCCTACTAGATCAGCTAATAAAATAAGAGATAATGTCTGGATTGATTATTATAACTCCGCTATAAATTTATCAAATTCAAAACCATTTGAAGTTAATCATAAAACAAAATTAGTTGTTGGTACTGAATTTATGCCCTATAAATGGATTTTGGAACCCATTATTGGTAATTTAATGCTTGACCTTGGCGGAACAATAGTTTCAAAGGCAAGTCAACCCATATCTGAGCTAAATGTATTTGAACATTCAACAAAAGATTTAAAAACTATACCAATAATTTGTTATGAGACAGTATATGGTGAATTTGTATCAAATTACACAAATAAAGGAGCAGATTTCATTACAATCATTAGTAATGATGCATGGTGGGGTAATACAGCTGGGCACAAACAATTACTTAGCTATGCTAGATTAAGAGCCATAGAAAACAGAAGATATATTGTTAGAAGTGCAAACTCTGGGATTTCATCAATAATTAATCATAAAGGCGAAATTATATCAATATTACCATATGGTGAATACGGAATTTTAACTGGTACAGCAAAAAAAGTTTCAGGTAAAACCTTTTATAGTATATATGGTGACTTTATAGCTAGAATTTCAATTTTTATTTCATTATCAATGTTATTTATATTTTTTGTTAAGTCAAATAAATAATTGACTTTTTGTTTGGTTATTTTAAGTAATCATATATTTTTGCACAAATATAAACCAAAGATGTATTGGACATTAGAACTAGTATCTTATTTAAGTGATGCCCCGTGGCCAGCTTCAAAAGATGAATTAATTGACTTTTCAATAAGAATTGGAGCACCTCTTGAGGTTGTTGAAAATCTTCAAACTCTTGAAGATGAAGGTGATATTTATGACTCAATTGTAGAAATATGGCCTGATTATCCTCAAGAAGACGACTATCTTTGGAATGAGGATGAATATTAATTCCTTTTCTCTATAAGTTTATTGGGTTTTTTTAAATAAATTTGAAAAAAAAACTGTGTCTATACTTAACTCAATTTTAAAAGTTTTTTTAGGCGATAAGTCAGGTAAAGACTTAAAAAAAATTACTCCCTTTGTAGATAAAATCAATGATTATTATATCAGTTATGAAAAGATGTCAAATGACTCTTTGAGAGATAAAACTAATTCATTTAAAAAGAAAATTTTTGATAATACCTTAAAAACTAGAGATAACATTGATGAGTTAAATAAAAGAATTATTAATGAATCTTCATTTATTGAGAAAGAGAAACTTTTTCAGGAAGTTGAAACTCTTGAATTAGAATTAAAGAATATAAAAAGAAATACGTTAAATGAAATCTTACCAGAAGCATTTGCTGTTGTAAAAGAAACTGCAAGAAGATTTGTTGAAAATAATGAGATTGAGGTTAAAGCAACCGATTTTGATAAAAAAATATCAGACACTAAATCCTACGTAAAAGTTAAAAGTGAAAAAGCTACATGGATAAATTCCTGGGATGCTGCAGGGAAAAATGTTTTATGGGATATGATCCATTACGATGTTCAATTAATTGGAGGTATTGTTCTTCACCAAGGTAAAATTGCTGAAATGCAAACTGGAGAGGGTAAAACAGTAGTATCTACTCTTCCAGTTTATTTAAATGCGCTTACAGGAGATGGGGTTCATTTGGTTACAGTAAATGATTATTTAGCTAGAAGAGATAGTGCATGGATGGGTCCAATTTTTGAATTCCATGGTCTCAGTGTAGAATGTATTGATGACTATAAACCAAATAGTCCTGAAAGAAAAAGAGCATATGAAGCAGATGTTACCTATGGAACAAATAATGAATTTGGATTTGACTATCTAAGAGATAATATGTCTCATAATTTAGATGATATAGTTCAAAGAAGACATAATTATGCAATAGTTGATGAGGTTGATTCTGTTTTAATAGATGATGCTAGAACACCCCTTATAATTTCTGGACCTACAAAAGAAGAAAATAGACAGGAATTTGACAACTTAAAACCTAAAATTCAAAAACTAGTCTCCTTACAAAAAACATACTTATCAAAAATACTTGCAGAATCAAAAAAATTAATTGAAGATTCAAATAATGAGAACGGAGGATTCCTTTTATATAGAGTCTTTAGAGGTTTACCTAAAAACAAGGCTTTAATTAAGTTTTTAAGTGAAGAGGGTATTAAGCAGATACTTCAGAAAAATGAGAACTTCTTTATGCAGGACAATAATAGGGAAATGCCTCAGATTGATAAAGAACTTTATTTTACTATAGATGAAAAAATTAATCAAATAGATTTAACAGATAAAGGAATAGAAACTATATCTACAGATTTAGATGATAAAGATTTCTTTGTTTTACCTGATATTGCTTCTGAAATTGCAACAGTTGAAAAGAAAGGTTTAAGCAAAGAAGATGAGGTTGAAGAAAAAAACAAACTATTTCAAGAATTTAATATCAAAAGTGAAAGGATTCATACTTTAAATCAATTACTTAAAGCATATACTTTATTTGAAAAGGATATTGAATACGTTGTTATGGATAATAAAGTTATGATTGTTGATGAACAAACGGGAAGAATAATGGACGGTAGAAGATATTCTGATGGTCTACATCAGGCAATAGAAGCAAAAGAAAACGTTAAAATAGAAGCTGCAACCCAAACCTTTGCAACTGTAACACTTCAGAATTACTTTAGATTATATGATAAACTCTCAGGTATGACTGGAACAGCAATAACAGAATCTGGTGAATTTTGGGAAATTTATAAACTAGATGTTATTGAAATACCAACAAATAGACCAGTAGTTAGAAAAGATTCTAATGATTTAGTCTATAAAACTAAAAGAGAGAAATACAATGCAATAATTCAGGAAGTTATTAACTTAAGAAATGAGAAAAGGCCTGTTTTAATAGGTACAACGTCAGTTGAAATTTCAGAACTTTTAAGTAAGATGCTTAATAGGAGTAGTGTAAATCATAATGTCTTAAATGCAAAATTGCATAAAAAAGAAGCAGATATAGTAGCTGAAGCAGGTAAACCAGGAATAGTTACAATTGCAACAAATATGGCTGGAAGAGGAACTGATATTAAATTAAGCAAAGATGTTATTGATTCTGGAGGATTAGCAATTATTGGAACGGAAAGACATGATTCAAGAAGAGTTGACAGACAGTTAAGAGGACGATCAGGAAGACAAGGAGATCCAGGAAGTTCACAATTTTTTGTTTCATTTGAAGATAACTTAATGAGACTCTTTGGAAGTGAAAGAGTCGCAAAAGTAATGGATCGAATGGGCTTACAAGAAGGAGAGAATATTCAACATTCAATGGTTACTAAAACTATTGAGAGAGCACAAAAGAAAGTTGAAGAAAATAATTTTGGAATTCGAAAAAGACTTCTTGAATATGATGATGTTATGAATTCTCAAAGAACAATAATTTATACTTTAAGAAAAAATGCATTAAAGGGAGAAAAACTAAAAATTGATATTTCTAATATGCTTTTTGATACAGTTCAAGAAATTGTAGTTTCTAATAAAGAAGCGAATAATTATAAAAACTTTGATTTTGACTTAATAACAAATTTTTCTCTGACATCTCCGATAAGTGAAGAAGATTTTAATAATAAAGATGACTCTGAAATTATTGATATATTATTTAAAAATCTTTCAGATTATTATGAAAGAAAAAAAGAGATAAATAAAGAACTTGCATTCCCTGTTATTAAAAATGTTTTTGAAAATAAGGGGAATAATTATAAGAGAATTGTAGTTCCTTTCACTGATGGAGCCAAAGTGATAAATATTTCTACAGATCTAAAAGAATCATTTGAATCAAAATGTAAAACCCTAATCGATGATTTTGAAAAAAACATATCTCTTGCAATAATAGATGATAAATGGAAAGACCATCTTAAAAAAATGGATGAATTAAAACAATCTGTTCAACTTGCTGTTCATGAACAAAAAGATCCTCTTCTTATATATAAATTTGAAGCTTATGAATTGTTTAAAAATATGATTCTAATTCTTAACAAAGAATTATTGTCATTTTTATTTAAAGGTTCATTACCAAATAATGAGAATAATATTAAAGAGGCAGCACAACCGAATAAACATAGAAACTACAGAACTACCAAAGATGAAACATTAAATACTGATGAAATGGCTCAAAAAGCTAAACAAGTTGGATCTAGTGTTAGTCAATCATCGCAAAAGGTAGAAACTATAGTTAGAGATATTCCAAAAATCGGAAGAAATGAAATTGTTGAAATTAAAAATACTAATTCAGGGGAAATCAAAAAACTAAAGTTTAAAAAAGCACTAAGTTTATTAGAATCAGGTGAGTGGATCATTAATTCTCATTAACTACTATCACCCTTAATTATGAAAAAGAATAGTAGTCTAGATTATCTTATTATATCTTCAGCATACCCATACAGAGGAGGTATTTCAGATTCAACACACTCATTAGCTAATGAAATGTCAAATCAAAATATTAATTGTGAAGTATGGACATTTAGGCTACTTTATCCAAAATTATTTTTTCCTGGTAAAACACAATACAGTAAAGAAGTATTTAAATCAGATTTTGAGATAATAAGAGAAATAAATACTCTAAATCCTTTTAATTGGGTTAAAACAGCTAGAAAGATCAATAGAATAAGACCAAAAAAACTCATCTTTAGATATTGGACACCCTTGCTATCATTAGCATACTTTACTATCTCTTGTTATCTAAACAAGAAAATAAAAGTTATAGGTTTGGTTGATAATTGGTCAGGTCATGAAACAATTGTATTTGAGAATATTTTGAGAAATCTTTTTCTTAAAAGTTGCGATGAGTTTATTTCATTTTCAGAAAATGTAGGAGATAAAATAAAAAACAATTCTAAAAAAAGCATTTTATCTCTATTCCACCCTATTAATTCTCATCTTCCAGAAAAGATTTCAAAAGAAGAAGCTTTAAAGAATCTTAATATTCCAATGAATCAATATATTCTTTTTATTGGCTTAATTAGGAAATATAAAGGGGTTGATAAATTGATTAAAGCATTTCATTATTTATCAAAGGAAAATAAAGATTTAAAACTTATTATCGCAGGAGAGTTTTATGATAATATTTTATTATACCAAAAACTAATTAATAGAAAGGATATTATTGATAAAGTTATCATCGATAATAATTTTTTAACATCTGATAAAATAAGGGATTATATCTGTGTAAGTGATGCAGTTATACAACCATATAATAGAGCTAGTCAAAGCGGAATAACACCTGTAGCATATTTTTATGATAAGCCATTAGTTGTTTCTAGTATAAAAGGATTAAAAGAAAATATAATTAAAGATCAATCTGGAGAGTTGTTTGATGAAACAGTAGTTAATCTTGCTACAGCAATAAAGAATTGTATTAATCCCGAGAACAACAGGAACTATTCAAGAAATATTTCTAATGTAAAGAAAAAATATAGCTGGTCAAGATTTGTTAAAGAAATTAATATCTCTTAATTTAATTTGATATACTTTATATAATAATATTCCATTAAGTATTCCAAATAAAGCACCAAATAAAATATCTAAAGGATAGTGAACTCCTAGATATATTCGACTATATGATATTAATATCGCTAATAAAACAGTAAACCAAATAAGAAATTTTAGTCTTTTTCTATATAAAGTACCAAAAAAGATAGCTAATGAAAATGAGCTTGAAGCATGAGCTGAAAAGAAACTATACTTCCCTCCACAAGTCTCTTTTACAAGTCTAACTGAATCCTGAATTATTTCATTATAACATGGTCTTAATCTTTGAAAAGAATCCTTAAAAAGGTTGGCTGTTTGATCTGAAATAGCAATAAGTATAAAAACAAAAAAAAGTAAGTAAAATATTTCTGAGAGTTTTACTTTTGAAGAATTATTATAGAAGAAAAAAAAGAATAAAAATAGATAAGGGATAGCATTTGCTTCAACTTCAGATAAATAAACCCATATATAATCATAATTTGAAGTCCCAAGATTATTTAAATAAATAAAAAGTTCAGTATCAAATTTTAAAATTTCTTCAAGCATTGTCTTTAATAAGTTTTTTAGATAAAATGTTAAATCTTAAAAATAAGAATAATGAAGAAGAAAAAAGTCCAGTTAATAAACCAATCCATATTCCAACTATTGATAATTCAGTATAGAATCCAAGGAAATATGATGTTGGAAATCCTAATAGCACATATGAGAAGAAAATAATTAATGCCGGTATATTTACATCCTGCATTCCCCTTAAAGCACCAAGGACAACAGCTTGAAGACCATCAAATACTTGAAAAACACCTGCTACAATCAATAATTTAGAAGCAATAGATATTACTTCAGAAACATCAACAATATTTTCTAGATTAGATGGATCCAAATATAAGTATGGAAGTATATCATTAAAGGTTAAAAATATTGAACAAAAAATTACATCTACTAAAAATATTAAAACAAAAGTTGAGATTGCAACTTCTCTTAATTTTCTAAAATCCATTCTGCCTCTTTGATTACCAACTCTAATCATTGCAGCAACTCCTACACCAAGTGCAACCATAAATGTCATTGTAGAGAGATTCAATGCAATTTGATTTGCTGCTTGAGCATTTTTACCAATAAGACCAGACAGAAAGACAGCAGATAGAAAAAACCCTACTTCAAAAAAACTATGTAATGCCGATGGAAACCCTAAAGCTATAATCTTTTTTATATGTGAACTAATTATTTTTTTTGGAAAGAAACTCTTAACATAGAATGATAATTTCTTATGCAACTTTAAATAAAATATTATAAAGATTAGCATCGAGAATCTTGCAATCAATGTTCCTATTGCTGCACCTTCTAAACCAAGCTCTGGGAATTTCCATATTCCAAAAATTAAAAAATAATTCAGTATTACATTAATTAGATTTGCAGCTAATACTGAATACATTGCGGCTTTTGTAAAAGACATTCCATCTGCAAATTGTCTAAATGATTGGAAATTAACGACAGCAATAAGAGAAATTGAAACCCAAAAAAGATATGGAATTGCTAGCTCTACAACCTCAATAGGTTGGCCCATAAAACTTATTAGGTTCTTATTTAAAAAAACTATACCGGATAAGAGTATTCCCAGAATAAAACATATAAAAAAACTATGTTCAAAAATTTCAACAACTCTTGGCTTATTTTTTGCTCCATCAGCTTCAGCAACTAACGGTGTTATGGCAGTAGAAAAACCAATCCCAATTGACATTGCTATAAATACAAAACTATTTCCTAGTGAAATCGCAGCAAGTTCTGCAGTACCTAATTGTCCAACCATTACATTATCTATAAATTGAACAAATGTATGACCCAACATTCCTATCATAACAGGATATGCTAGTTTTAAATTGTAGCTAAATTCTCTTCTATATTTAGAGAATTTATTAATTATGTAGGTCATTATTATTGTTTATAGTTATCCATAAGATAAACTAAAGCGGTCATTGCAGCAGCACCTAGTTCTAGCTCTCTTCTGTTAACTTTATCAAAAGTGTCTGATGCAGCATGATGGTAATCAAAATATCTTTGAGTATCTGGACGTAAACCAGCTAAAATTATCCGACCATCCTTTAAAGGACCAATATCTGCTCCACTACCTCCTATAAAAAAATCATCTAAACTGTATTTTTTAAAATATTTAACCCAAGGTTTTATTGAACTAAATATCTCTTTAGAAGTATCGAAACTAAATCCTCTTGGAGTAAAGCCTCCAGCATCTGACTCTAATGCAAAAAAATGATTTTCATTTTTTAATTTTGATATTTCAGCATATTTATTACCTCCCCCTAATCCATTTTCTTCATTCATAAATAAAACTACTCTTATAGTTCTATTAGGAGTATACCCTAATGACTTTAATATTCTAATAACTTCCATTGATTGAACAATTCCAGCTCCATCATCGTGACTTCCATCCCCAAGATCCCATGAATCAAGGTGTCCTCCAACAACCATAATTTCATTTGGATATTTATTTCCTTTTATTTCAGCAATTACATTATGTGAAAGTTGATCTGGAAAATTCTTAGAATTTTGTCTAAAAAAAAATTTTATGTCTTTATTTAAAGATAACATTGAACTAAGAAGATCTGCACCATTAGTACTAATAGCAGCAGCAGGTATTCTTTTATTTAAAGGAATATCATCGTAATACATAGAACCAGTATGAGGATAGTCATCAGATGTTGTAGTCATTGACCTAACAATCACACCAACTGCACCATATTTAGATGCAAACTTAGCCCCTTGCGTTCTTTGACTTACACTTTCTCCATACGCTTGAAATGTGTTTATAGTAGTTGGGTTCATCGGCCTATTATAGAAAACTATTTTCCCTTTAATCTTTTCTTCACCCAAAATATCTAACTCATTAAAACTTTTTACTTCTATAACATTTGCACTTATTCCAATTGATGGAGTACTTATTGAGCCTCCTAATGCTGCAATAGGAACAAAAATAGTATTTCCTGGACTAGATTCTATATGAGCATATTCTGGAGCACCTCTAACCCATTTTGGGACCATTACTTCTTGTAGCCAAACAGAATCAGAAATTAAAGTAAGCTCCTCTTTTCCCCAATTTACAGCCCTTTCTGCATTAATTGAACCTGATAACCTCCCCCCTATCTCATTAGATAGATAGTCTAACCACTCATATGAATTACCATTTGATAACGCTTCATTATAAATATCATTTATAAAATCTGACTTTTCTGTATCTGTCTGTGAATATAAAAGAAGAGAAAAATTTATAGAAAGTATTATAGCTATTTTTCTAAATAAACTCATTATTATTTTGCAGCAAATAGTTTAATGTCTTTTTCAGATATTGGATTTCCTCCCAAAATAATTAATCTTTCAACTACATTTCTTAACTCTCTTATGTTACCTGACCAATTATAATCTTCTAGAAGGCTTATAGATTCTTTGGAAAAACTTTTAGACTCAATTCCTTGTCCTTTACATATAATTTCTGAGAAATGGTTTATCAATAGAGGAATATCCTCTTTTCGACTACTAAGAGTTGGTACATCAATTAAAATTACAGCTAACCTATGATAAAGGTCTTCTCTAAAGCTTCCTTTTTCTATTTCTTTTTTTAAATCTTTATTTGTTGCTGCAATAACTCTTACATCAACAGTTATATTTTTTTCACTTCCTACTCTTTGAATCTTATTTTCTTCAAGAGCTCTTAATACTTTTGCTTGAGCAGCAAGGCTCATGTCAGCAATCTCATCAAGAAATAATGTTCCTCCATTGGCTGCTTCAAATTTACCTTGTCTATCTTTAACTGCTGAAGTAAAGGATCCTTTTATATGTCCAAAAAGTTCACTTTCAATTAATTCAGCAGGAATAGCAGCACAATTAACCTCAACAAATGAGAATTTTTGTCTTAAACTCCTCTCATGAATTTGATGTGCTACAAGTTCTTTCCCTGTTCCACTTTTACCAGTTATCAAAACTCTTGCTTCTGACTGAGAAACCTTATCTATTAATTCATGAATTGTTTTAATTGATTTTGATTCTCCAATAATTTGATACTTTTTTGCAACTTTTTTTCTAAGAATTTTATTCTCCGTAACAAGTTCTTTCTTTTCTAAAGCATTTCTAACTGAAGTTATTAGCCTATTTAAATCCGGAGGTTTAGAAATAAAATCATATGCTCCTATTTTCATTGATTCTACTGCTGTTTCAATATTTCCATGACCAGTTAACATAATGAATGGAAGTGATGAGTTATTTTTACGTGTCCTTTGAAGAAGTTCTATTCCATCAATCTTTGGCATTTTAATATCACACAAAACTAGATCAAAATTTTCCTTGGAAATAGAGTCTAAACCTTTCTTTCCATCTGAAGCTTCATGAATTTCAAAATTTGAATCCTCTTCATTCAAAATTCTAACAAGAACCCTTCTTATAGGCTCTTCATCTTCAATAATTAATATTTTACTCATCTAGAACTATAATATATGAACTATTACTAATAAAAGCAATTATGCAAACATATCTCTAACCTTCTCAAAAAATGATTTATCTGACTTTTTTGGATTGGGTTTAAAATTATCATCATCAATCATTTCTTTAAAAAATTCTTTCTGCTTTTTACTTAAAACTTTAGGGGTCCATATGTTTACATGAACTAAAAGATCACCTTTAGAATAACTATTAATATCTTGGATACCTTTGTTTCTAAGTCTTAATGTTTTACCAGATTGGATGCCTGGTTCAAGTTTAATTCTGACTTTACCACCAATTAAATTTATATCCTTACTTATTCCTAAAGTAGCTTCAGAAATACTTATATACAAGTCATAATGTAAATGTTTTCCTTCTCTAACAAAATCATCATTAGGTAGCTCTTCAATCAACACCAATAAATCTCCAGAAGAACCATTTTTATTATTTGATTCGTTTCCTTTTCCTGATACCTTAAGTTGCATACCTTCCTCAACTCCAGGTGGAATTTTAATTGAGACTGTTTCTTCATGATTTAACATTCCACTTGAATCTGCTCCAGATGGTTTATGAGACAATGATTGTCCTGATCCATTACAATTAACACAGATAGATGAAGATTGCATTCTCCCTAATATAGTATTGGTTATTTTTGTTACTTGTCCTGATCCATTACAAACTGAACAATTTGAAAACTTTGCATCTTTTGACAGTATTTTTCTATTTACTTTAATTTTCTTTTCAACTCCATTAATAATCTCATCAAGAGATAACTTTACTTTTATTCTTAAATTAGATCCTCTAACTCTAGTCTGACCAGATCTTCCAAAACCTCCAAAAGATGAACCAAAGGCACTACCAAATATATCACCAAATTGACTAAATATATCATCCATATTCATACCTCCAGCACCAAATCCTCCAGCACCTTCAAAAGCATTATGACCAAATTGATCATATCTAGACTTTTTATCTGGATCACTTAAAATTTCATATGCTTCTGCTGCTTTTTTAAAATTAGCTTCTGCAGTTTTATCTCCAGGGTTTTTATCAGGATGATATTTTATTGCTTCTTTTCTATATGCCTTTTTTATTTCTGAACTAGAAGCAGCTTTAGATATTCCTAATATTTCATAATAATCCTGTTTCATATTTATAATTTATTGTGCAACAACAACCTTAGGAAATTTAATAATTTGATCTCCTAGAGAGTATCCACCCTCAATAACATCAATTATTTTGCCTTTGCTTTCTTTTTTTTCAGCAGGAATCTGACTTATTGCCTCATGTCTATCTGGGTCAAATTCATCTCCAATATTTGTTTCAACTTCGTTTAGACCCTGGCTTTTTAAACTATCAGATAACTTATTATATATAAGAGTTATACCCTGTGAATCATCTGTCTTAGAAAGATCCTGATTTAAAGCTCTTTTAAAATCTTCAAGTACTGGAATTAAAGAGAGCATAATTTCTTTACCTGCAGTTTTATAAAGTTCTATTCTTTCTTTAGTAGTTCTTTTCTTATAGTTTTCAAATTCTGCGAATAATCTTAAATATTTTTCTTCTTCATTTTTAATCTTTTCCTTTAATTCTTTGAGTGTATTATTACTTTTTCTTGGAGCAGGAGTTCTCCCTTTAGTCTTTTTTAAAGAATTTATAGATTTCTTTGTCATTTTTGTTTTTTAACTAATATGTAGCAATTTTATTGCCAATAATATTTTATGCCATATTGTCATATAATTTGTTATTAAGATTGGCTAATGCTTGATACAAATTACTGAAATTATATCTAATTTTTTTTCCTTCCCGATTGTCACTGTTCCTCCAGTTAAAAGTAGTTTCATCTTTGTTTTTTAATTATCTTTCCAAAAAAAAAATTTTAATGGAGATCATCAAATCTAATAAGACAAAAATAAATGATGTTGACTTCAATTCTATAAGTTTTGGAGAAATTTTTTCCGATCATATGTACGAGTGTAATTTTAAAAATGGTAGTTGGAATTTACCTGTAATTAAACCCTACAAATCAATCGAAATTGCTCCAGCTGCTAGTGTTTTTCATTATGGGCAGGCAGTTTTTGAAGGAATGAAAGCTTATAAAGATCGAGATAATCAGCTCTGGTTATTCAGACCAAAAGATAATTATGAGAGGTTAAAAAAATCTTGTATTAGGATGAGTATTCCTGTAATACCTGAAAAATATTTTTTTGAAGGTTTGAATAATCTTATTTATTTAGAACAAGCATGGATTCCAAATATAAAAGATTCCTCTCTTTACATAAGACCCTTTATTTTTTCAACATCTGCAATGCTAGCAGCTAGCCCTTCCAAGGAATATAAATTTCTTATTATATGTTCACCAGGGGCACCATACTACTCTAAACCCTTGAGTGTCTATATTGAAGATAAATTTATTAGAGCCGCAGATGGAGGTGCAGGTTATGCCAAAGCAGCTGGAAATTACGGTGCTGCTTTTTATCCCACATCATTAGCTATTGAAAAAGGATTTGATCAAGTTGTATGGACAGATTCTAACACTCATCAAAAAATTGAAGAAGTTGGAACAATGAGTATAATGTTCAGAATAAAGAATAAACTTGTTACCCCTAAAATTAGTGAAACAATACTTGATGGAGTTACAAGAAAAAGTGTTATTCAAATCTCCAAAGACCTTGGTATTCAAATTGAGGAAAGAGATATAACTGTATCAGAGGTTATATCTGAATATGTTGAGGGTAACTTAAAAGAGATTTTTGGATGTGGTACTGCTACTGTTATTGCTCCAATTACATCTTTTGGTTATAAAGATAAAACCTATAAACTTGATGATATAAATGAAAAATATGGAGATAAGATAAAAGCAGCTATTGTAAGTATTCAACAAAACTTATCTGAAGATAATTATGGATGGAGATATAAAATTGATAAATAATTTTACCTACTTATCTAAAATATCCTTAATGTTTGGCTTAAAATAATTTGGCCCCTTTAGTATTTTTCCATCTTCTCGAAATACTGGTTTTCCATTAACATCGAGTTTACTCATATTACTTCTTTGAATTTCATTAAAAACTTCAACTATTTTATGTTGTAAGCCATGAGCTAATATTGTACCACAAAGAATATAAAGTATATCACCTAAAGCATCTGCAATCTCAACTATATCATTATTTTTAGCAGCTTCTAAGTATTCTAAATTTTCCTCTTCCATTAATCTAAACCTTAAATCAATAGTAGATTTATCAAGATTAGCATTCATATCTTCGGAGTAATATATATTAAAAGTATCAGCAAATTCTTTTACTTGATCGATGGCATTAGTAATCATAATTGTTAATTTTAATGTTAGAAAAGTTTGATTTTTAAAAATAATCAATGTTTAGTAAAGGACAACTCATTTTTGCAATAATATTCATTATACTCTTCTCAGGTGTAATTACCTATACGTATTTTAAAGACAGACAAATTCATAGATTATATTATAAAAAGACTTATATTATTCTATTAATATTTTTGTTATTTATTGCAACAATAGCTATTTATAGTAATTTATTCAGATAATTTTGAAAGAAGTTTTACTTGTTTTTTTAGGAGGAGGATTAGGCTCATCATTTAGGTGGCTTATAAATAAAATTATCCCATCTGATACATTTCCATACTCTACAATTTCAGTAAATCTTATTGGATGTCTCTTAATAGGAATTCTTGCAGGATATTTATTAAGTAATAGTCATTTTAAGTCTGATATGTATTCCCTACTTGTTATTGGTTTTTGTGGTGGATTAACGACCTTTTCTGCATTTGCATTGGATAATTATAACTTGATTAAATCAAATGATTTTTTAAATACAATATTATATATAACTTTAAGTGTTACTGGTTGTATAATTATGGTATATGCTGGTTTTTATATAATTCAAAAAATTTTAAATTAAACTAATATGAAAAAAATTATTCTTCTAACTATATCAATTTTGATTTCAAACTTTTCATGGGGTCAAGAAAAAAATATATCAGAGGGACCTTTTAATCAATTAATTATTAGAGGTGTTACTTTGATTAACGGTAATGGAAGTCCTCCTAGAGGTCCTGTAGATATTGTAGTAGAGGATGATAAAATTGTATCAATTAGAAGTGTTGGATATCCAGGTGTTGAAATAAATGAAAGAAGACGTCCTAAATTAAAGTCTAATGGAAGAGAAATTGATGCTAGTGGCATGTATATTCTCCCTGGTTTTGTAGATATGCATGGTCATATAGGAGGAGGAGCGCAAGGTGCAGATCCTGATTATGTATTTAAACTTTGGCTTGCACATGGTGTTACTACTGTTAGAGAGCCTGGAGGAAGAGGGATAGATTTCAGCCTTGATTTAAAAAATAAAAGTTTAAAAAATGAGATTATTGCTCCGAGGTTAGTAATCTATAGTAGTTTTGGATCTGGTTTTGGAAAAAGTATTAGTACTCCTGAATTAGCAAGAGAATGGGTTAGATATAATTCAAAAAAAGGAGCAGATGGAATAAAGTTTATTGGGGCTGAACCTGAAATAATGAAAGCTGCATTGGATGAAAATAATAAACTTGGATTAGGATCAGCCATGCATCATGCACAACTTAGTGTTGTAAGATGGAATGTGCTTAATTCTGCAAGAGCTGGTTTAACATCAATGGAACATTGGTATGGTCTTCCTGAAGCGCTATTTGATAATAAAACAGTACAAGACTACCCTTACTACTATAACTACTCAAATGAACAACACAGATTTGAAGAAGCTGGAAAATTATGGGTTCAAGCTGCAAAACCATATTCTGATCACTGGAATAATGTAATGAATGAGTTGCTTGATCTTAATTTTACTTTAGACCCTACTTTCAATATATATGAAGCAAGTAGAGATTTACAAAGAGCTAGAAGAGCGGAATGGCATGAAGAATATACTTTACCTAGTTTATGGGAATTTTATCAACCTAGTAGGATATCACATGGTTCATACTGGCATTTTTGGGGAACTGAACAAGAAGTAGCTTGGAAAAAGAATTTTCAATTATGGATGGAATTTATTAATGAATATAAAAACCGAGGTGGAAGAGTTACAGCTGGATCAGATTCAGGTTTTATTTTTCAATTATATGGATTTGCTTATATAAGAGAACTTGAATTACTTAGAGAAGCTGGGTTTCATCCTTTAGAAGTTATAAGAGCAGCTACTCTTAATGGAGCAGAAGCACTTGGCATGGATAATGAAATTGGTTCAATTGAAATTGGGAAAAAGGCTGATTTTGTATTAATAGAGGAAAACCCTCTTGAAAACCTAAAAGTTCTTTATGGAACTGGAGCTATTAAACTAGATAAAGATAATAACGTAGTTAGAGTTGGAGGAGTAAAGTATACTATTAAAAATGGAATAGTATATGATTCAAAACTATTACTTGAGGATGTTAAGAAAATGGTAAGAGATAAAAAGGATGAGCTTAATTATGAAATTTATCAACCTGGAGAAAAGAGAGAATGGACAAAAGATTTAGAAAATAAAACGCCCGATAACTAACACCTAGGTTCTTTTTAGAAATTCTAGCATATTATTGTTAAAAACACCTGGTTTTTCAACATTTACTACATGACCACATTTATTTATAACCTTTAGTTCAGAAGTTTTATGCATACTCGAAACCTTTGTTACTGAAGGAAGAAACATGTAATCTTGATCTCCCATAATATATATAGTTGGAATTTGTATTTCAACTTGTCTAAAAACTCTTAACAATGGGACTAATTCACTAGTAAGTTGAAACCATTTCTTAAATTCTTTTTGATATAGCTTTTTCGCTTCATTAATAAATAAAACTCTAGATTCCTTATGATTCTTATTTGGCATTACTATAAACGCTAATATTTTATAAATCCACATATAAGGAAGAATAGATTTTGTTGAATTACCTAGAAACATAAGTATCTTAGATCTTAGATTAAGTTTAAGAATCGCTCCACCCATAATTAAAGATATTACACGTGTTGGATACTTTTCTGCAAAGTTTCTAATTAATATTGTACCAAGTGATATGCCAACAAAATGAGATTTTTTGATATTCTCTTTATCAAGTACTTCTAGAATATCACTAGTTATTGAGTTAAAAGTATACTTTTTCTTAAATGGATTCATAGGAATTGTTTTTGATTTCCCATGCCCCCTTAAATCTAATAAAAGAAGGTTGTACTTTTTTGAAAAATATTTTATTTGTTTGAACCAAATTGTTGAACTTCCTCCAGCACCATGTACAAAAGTTATCCATTCCCTATTATTAGAGTTATCAGAGACATATTTAGTATAGTATATCATTGAATTAAACCTTTTTCAAGCATATATTCCTTCATTTCATTTTGAAGTTTAGAGGCAGCTTCCATTGCTTTTTTAGAATAATCCTTATCATTTGAAGAATAAAGGATCGATCTAGAAGAGTTAACTAACAATTTTAGCCCACTATCTAAGCCATTTTCACAAATATCTTTAAGACTTCCTCCTTGTGCTCCAACACCGGGTATTAATAGATAAGAATTTGGAACTAATTTTCTTATTCTACTTATTTCATTAACATTTTTTGCCCCTACTACATACATTATTTTATCAGAATTTTTCCAATTCCTTGAAGTTAAAATTACATCTTCATAGAGTTTGTTTGAAGTGTTAGATATTTCCATTTGTTGAAAATCTTCAGAACCTAAATTTGAAGTTAATGCTAATAAAAAAACATATTTATCATCAAATGAAAGAAATGGTTCAACTGAATCTTTTCCCATATATGGCGATATTGTAATTGAATCAAATTTTAAATTATTAAGAAATGCTTTAGCGTACATATTTGAAGTATTACCAATATCTCCTCTTTTAGCATCAGCAATGGTGAAGATTTCAGGATAATTTAAATTTAAATAATTAATAATTTTTTCTAATGATTTCCACCCTGATATCCCATAAGCCTCAAAAAAGGCAATATTAGGTTTATAAGCTACGGCAAATTTATTTGTTGAATCAATTATATCTTTTGCAAATGAAAAGATTGGATCTTCTTTTTCTTTTAAATGGTTTGGTATTTTCTCCAAGTCTATATCAAGACCTATACAAAGAAATGATTTTTTCTCTTTAATTTGATTTTCTAATTTATTAATACTCATTATACTTCCCCTGCTTCTTTTAGTTTCTCCGTATTTATATACAACTTAATCTCATCAATTAATTTTGAGACACCCCCATCAAGAATTTTTGGAAGATCATAAAGAGTTAGTCCTATTCTATGATCAGTAACTCTCCCTTGAGGATAATTGTAAGTTCTAATTTTAGCAGATCTATCTCCAGACTTAACCAATTCATTTCTTTTTTTAGAGTCTGATTCCATTTTTTTAGATAATTCAAGTTCATATAACCTAGATCTTAAAACTTTCAGCGCTTTCTCTTTATTTTTATGTTGAGATTTTTGATCTTGACACTGAGTGACAACACCGGTTGGTTCATGAGTTAATCTAACTGCTGAATAAGTAGTGTTTACTGATTGACCTCCTGGACCTGATGAGCAATAATAATCAACTCTAACTTCATTCATATCAATTTCTATATCAAACTCTTCTGCCTCTGGAAGAACCATTACTGTTGCAGCAGACGTATGAACTCGACCTTGAGTTTCAGTCTGAGGGACTCTTTGAACTCTATGAACGCCAGATTCATATTTTAAAATACCATAAACATCTTCACCTGATATCTCAAAAATTACTTCCTTAAAACCACCAGCCGTTCCAGAACTAGTATCAACTACACTAGTTTTCCATTTCATTTCTTGACAAAACTTTGTATACATCCTATATAAATCACCAGCAAAAATACTTGCCTCATCACCACCCGTTCCAGCCCTAATTTCCATTACTACATTTTTTGAATCATCAGGATCTTTAGGTATTAACAGAATCTTAATTTCGTCCTCTAACTTAGTTATATTTTGCTTCGATTCCTCTAATTGTTCTTTTGCCATATCCGTCATGTCTTTATCAGAAGTATCACTTATATAACTTTCAGCTTCTTTTTTACTAGCAATTGCAGTTTTATAATCATTTCCTTTATCAACAATCTTTTTTAAATCTTTCAGCTCTTTATTTAACTCAATATATTTCTTCTGATTAGAAATGATTTCTGGATCACCAATCAGTTGATAAATTTCTTTATATCTTTTCTCTACTATATCTAGTTTATCGATTAGCATATATATAATTAATAATCAAAATTACCCAATTCTGAGTTAATCGTAAGCTTTTTACTTTTTGATGATTGAACCTTTCCTATAATCTTTGCTTCTATATCATATGAATTTGAGATTTCAATTATTTTATTTGCTGTATTTGAATCAGTGTATATCTCCATTCTATGTCCCATATTAAAAACTTTATACATTTCTTTAGGATCAGTATTAGACTCATTTTTAATTAGTTTAAACAAAGGTGGAATATCAAAAAGATTATCCTTGATTATATGTAAGTTATCAATAAAGTTTAAAATTTTAGTTTGTCCTCCTCCGGTACAATGAATTATTCCATTTATTTTTTCCCTTCCAACTTTTTCAAAAATAATTTTTAAGAGTGGAGTATATGTTCTGGTGGGAGATAAAACTAAACTGCCAATATTTAATTCTGAATTATCTATTTTATCAAGAATTTTTTTTGTTCCTGAGTAAACTAAATTAGCTGGGACTTCAGGATCGAATGATTCTGGATATTTTGTAGCTAAGTATTTTTCAAATACATCATGTCTTGCTGATGTTAATCCATTACTTCCTATTCCAGAATTATATTTATTTTCAAATTTTGATTTACCAAAAGATGATAATCCAACAATAACATCTCCATTTGTAATGTTTGAGTTATCAATTATTTGATCTTTTCTTATTCTAGCTGTAATAGAAGAATCAACAATAATAGTTCTAACTAAATCACCTACATCAGCAGTCTCCCCTCCTCCACTATAAATATTAATACCATTATTTCTATATTCAGATAAGACCTCATCAGTACCAGAAATAATTGATTTTATAATTTCTCCAGGTATCTTGTTTTTATTCCTTCCTATTGTTGAAGAAAGAACCATTTTATCAACTGCGCCAACACAAGCAACATCATCAACATTCATTACAATAGAATCTTGAGCAATTCCTTTCCAAACAGATTTATCACCAGTTTCCTTCCAATATATATATGCTAAAGAAGATTTTGTACCTGCTCCATCAGAATGAATTATTAAAGCATGTTCATCACTATTTCCAATATAGTCAGGCAGTATCTTACAAAAAGCTTTTGGGAACAAACCTCTATCATTATTTTTTATAGCTTCATGGACATCTTCTTTATCTGATGAAACTCCTCTTAATTTGTATCTATTGCTCATTATTTTTGGCAAAGTTATCAAAAAAAAAATCTTAATAAGTTTTTAATAAATAACTTTCATTAATAAAAAAAAATTTCTGTTTTTGATATACTTTTAAACTGAAATCATTAAAAGAATTTTGATTTAATAATTCAAGTAAAGAATTGTATTTATTTTATCTTTTTAGCAAAATTTTTATTTGAGATTGAGAGATTCATAAAAAATAAATAAAATTTTAATTCTGCTTTCTTTTTTGATTTCAAAAAAATTAATTTGACCATTATTAAAAAAAAAGTTATGAGCAAGTCTAAATTAGAATATATCTGGCTAGATGGTTATACTCCTACATCTAATATGAGGAGTAAAACAAAAGTAGTCAGTGATTTCAGTGGAAAATTAGAGGATTGTCCTGTTTGGAATTTTGACGGATCCTCAACGCAACAAGCTGAAGGAAATTCTTCAGATTGTATTTTAAAACCAGTAGCAATATATCCAGACCCTACTAGAGAAAGTGGCTATTTAGTAATGACTGAAGTATTAAATCCAGACGGAACCCCTCATGTATCTAATTCAAGATCTACAATAAATGATGATGATGATGATTTTTGGTTTGGTTTTGAACAAGAGTATTTCATTATGGACAATGAGACTCAATTACCATTAGGATTTCCAGTGGGAGGATATCCTGGTCCGCAAGGTCTGTATTATTGCTCTGTTGGAGGAAAAAATACTCATGGAAGAGATTTAGTTGAAATTCATTCAGATCTCTGTTTAGAGGCGGGAATTAATTTTGAAGGAATAAACCAAGAGGTTGCTTCTGGTCAATGGGAATTTCAAATTTTTGCTAAAGGAGCAAAAAATTCAGGAGACCAAGTTTGGGTTGCACGTTATCTCCTAGATAGACTAACTGAAGATTTCGGATACTATATAGAATACCACCCTAAACCTATTAAAGGAGATTGGAATGGTTCTGGTATGCATGCGAATTTTTCAAATACAACTCTTAGAACCTGTGGTGATCAAGCTACTTATGAAAAAATATGTGAGGCTTTTAGACCAGTTATAAAAGAACACATTGCAGTTTATGGAGAATTTAATGACCAAAGGTTAACAGGTCTTCATGAAACACAATCAATACATGAATTCAGTTTTGGAATATCTGATAGAGGAGCTTCGATACGAATTCCTATTGGTACTGTTGAAAGCGGATGGAAAGGAAGGTTAGAAGATAGACGTCCTGCATCTAATGCAGATCCATATAAAGTTGCTGCTATAATTGTAAAAACTGTTAAGGGAGCCAAGTAACCCTTGCTAACTAATTAAGGGGAATATAAATGCTATATACATAACAAGTAATATAATCCCTTTTATTCTATTTAATTTATTTCTTTTTTGAAGATATACTAATGGTAATAGTAGAACTGAAAATGCTACTACCCAAATCATATCCTTACTTATAATATTAAAATCAATATCAGTGATTGGATTTATAGCTGATGTTATTCCTATAACAACTAATAAATTGAATATATTTGATCCAATTAAATTTCCAATAGCCAAATCATTATGTTTTTTTAATGATGCTGCAACTGAAGCTGCAAGCTCAGGAATACTAGTTCCTATTGCAACTATTGTTATACTAATAACTCTTTCCGATACATTAAACCTGTTTGCAACTGAAATTGAAGATTTTATTAAGGTTTCAGACCCTAACCATAAAATTATTGCACTTAGGATTATAAAAAAAATTGATTTTGAAATCTTTATGCTACCTAAGCTTAAATCCTTATCCAAAGAAGATGTATCAGGTTTTTGATAATAGAAGAGATAAAACAATATTAAAAATATTAATCCTAGCATAAGTAAACCTTCAATTCTTGAAATTTCAGAATTACTTGCAATAAATAAGTAAAAAACCGCTGTGCTTAATACTAATAATGGAAAGTCTGTGTAATAGAATCTTCTTTTTATTCTAATTGGATATATAATAACTACTAGACCTAGAACTAAACCGAGGTTAGCTATATTAGATCCTAGTACATTACCCAAGGCAAAATCGGAATAACCCATTATAGTTGCATTTAAACTGACTATTAGTTCAGGTGCAGATGTTGCAAAAGAGACAATTGTCATTCCAATTATTATTTTTGGAATAGATAACTTGTATGATACCTCAACAGAATACCTTGTTAATAAATCACCTCCAATAAATAGAAGAATAATTCCAGAAATAATTGCTAAAAAATCCAAATTTATATTATTATGTTATTAGAATACTACACTAAAATAGATAATTTTGATAGTCTAAATTAACATTTTAGCTTCAAAATAATTATTCTCTGAAATAGTCGTAATTTAGCCACTCTTTAAAGGGCGAATAGTTTAACGAATAGAACCTCAGATTACGGCTCTGAAAGTGGGGGTTTGATTCCCTCTTCGCCCTCTATGTTTTTTCTATAATAAAAAAGACTAACTTTATATAAAACTAATCTAATGGATTGTAATTGTGAAAAGTGTGATTGTACTACTGCATGTGGATGTAGTTGTTGTGATTGCTAATAAAATTAAAAATTAAGTGCCTGATAATCAGCATTTTAATCAAAGTTATAAACATTTTTGAGAAAAAATTTGTTTTTTTAAAAAACTTTACTACTTTAGTATAACAATTGGAAATGATAGAAAAATTATCTATCAAACTTTGAACGAAAGTTCAAATATAAATTGTAAAAGGTTTAAACATAAAAAACAGTAAAATTAACTGAAACGCGGAGTCAAATCCGATAGTGCTTAAACAATTGAAAGCCTGCAAGAGAAATCAAGCAGGCTTTCGAATTTTATAAACCTTTCTACTAATATGAAAAAAATATTAATATTATCAACTGTACTTTTATTCTCCTTTGGAATTTTAAGCTGTGACAATCAGTTCAGTCAAGAATTTAATGACACAACAAATGATATTGTCATTTTAACTGTTCCTGAAGAATTAACATCAATTCGTGATGATGAAAAATATGGTAATTTTGAAATTGATGTTCCTGAAATAACTCAAGAAGTATATGATAATTCAAGTATCAATGCATATATCCGAAGAACCTATGATGACGGAAGACCTGAAAGATGGAGCCAGTTACCTCAAACATTTTTAAGCCTTGATCACAGCTCTGCATCATACCTTAGTTTTGGAGTAGGGTTTATTCGAATATCTCTTCAATCAGAAGGTTCTATTCAAGAATTGTTTGATATGATGAAAGGAAACGACCTTAAATTGGTTATCAATTAAGATTGTGCATTTGAGCATAAGTTTTATGTGAAGGCTCTAGAGGAGAGATGATTTCAAATATTTCTGTTTTATCATCTGCTTTGAATTTAAATTCTTTGATGCTATCTACAATAAAGAAAGTTCCTTTATCATACCTAACATTTGAATAGTTAATTACTCCTTGTATAACAAAGTATGAATGATAACATCTATCATTTATATAAAATGAAGAATTACCTGAATTTATCTGATGATAATAAACCTGTATACCTTCTGAGTCTAGGTTTAAAAGATTATTTTCATTTGAAATAATCTTAGTTATTTTATTGTTTTTATCAATTACTTCAAACTCTGAAGATTTATAATCTTTATAGCTAGGTTCTTCATATAATGAATTATGAATGTTTGGATCTAACCAGATTTGAAATATTTCAGTATTTGAATCAAGCTCTTCTGAATGGGAAATTCCTTTTCCTGCTTTTATAACTTGCACATCACCCTCATCTAGTATGATCCATTTATTCAAAAGTGTATCAAAATGTTTAACTTTTCCCTTAAGGATAAAACTGCAAATTTCAAATCCCCTATGAGGATGAAGACCTATAGTGCTTTTATTATTAGAAGTATATGCATGAGCCCAGTAAAATAAATTTGAATATGGTTTTTGAATTCCCCCATCTTGAGGAAATCCTATAGGTTTCTTTTCTAGAATTTCACCATTATTAAAATTTCCATCTGCTTGATTTGTTTTTAGAGTTATTTTAACAGACACTATTTCTGATTTTTTTTCTTTTTAGTTGCAAAGTTTACCCCTGAACTTTCCCAACTAATTACTGAATCTTTTATCATTTTAAACTTGATATACTTATAAACTGATCTTTCAGCATATGACATTGGCATATTATATTCTGCAAAAGTTTGATTTGGAGAAACCGTTGAAATGTTAGGATGGTAGTAATTAACTCTTTGATTAAAAACTCCAAAATCATAATAATATTCATCAATATTGTCTTCTTTTGATATTGCAGTAGGCTCACCAAACCTATCTAAAACAAGTTGTTTAGTTATCAACCTAGACATATTATCTGAATGTGTATAGAGAGCTTTAGTGTTTGAGCACCCTATAACAAACAAAAATAAAAGCAGCTTTTTCATTATTAATTAGTATTGGCTTATTTCTATAAATATATAAAAGAGCTATTTCAAATCAACAATTTGTTCTAAGAAATCTTGTGTGACTTTAAAATAATATCCATTTTCTTCATGTAAACTTCCATCAGCTTTTCCATTAACTGTATGAAAATCTTCTAGATGACTGATAAATCTATCAAGATCTTCAATAATATAGTCTCTACCATCTATGTCTTTTATTTTAACCACCTACAAATGTTGTTGCTGATGCGGCAGCTTGTTGCTGCTGTCTCATTAAATACAATGCGTATATTAAAAGTTCATAACTATCATTATTCTTATCAAGAATATCTATTTCCATATGCTCCTTCCATTTTTTCCAAGAATAATGTATTTCTAGAATTGATTTAGTTCCTCCTTCAATTAGAGTGTATATTTTATTAGAACTAAATGTTCCTCCTTTTTTTTTCTCTCCAAGCCAGTATTGTTTTTTAACTCGATTATTTTCATCTAGTTCAATATAATGTCCTTTCTTCCAGTTAAAAGGTATTGAACCAATTAAAGAACCACTTCGCAATATAATATGTCCACTACTCCAGAAACTTTTCTTTTTTATCTCATATGTCTTGTTATTGTAGAAGAATCTTATATGTTGAGAATACCACTTTGGTTTTACACCTTTTATAATAACCTCATTATCTTGTAGTATCTGAAAATCTTTATTATTTTTCTCAATATTGACTTTTATGTTCATCAGTTAATTATTTTAAAATTAGTGATAAGGTAACCTATCTCTTCATCTGCTATCATCTTTGACATATCAAAGTATAAGGACTCAGGATAGCCATACTCTTTATTATATTCAATTTCGTGAAATTCTGGTTCTTCATCAAGCTTAGATTCAATAAAATCAAATAATTTATCAATTGTCATAAATGAATTGTATCCTATAGTCTCTGTTGGATTTTTCCCGTCTATTGAAACTATTAGATTATTTTCAACCTGTATATCTTTTGGTTGAGTAAATTCAAATGGAAAACAAAAACAAGAAATCTTTTGAGTCATATTATAATCATTAATATTTAATGACTCCCATAATTCTATACCTTTTAATTCATCTATATGATCATCAGATTTAGAGCAGGTTATAAAGAATAATAAAGAAATGGTTAATACTAATTTATTTATGTTCATCTTTTATTTTAACATAGTTTGAGCTCTTTTTCTTGAATTCTTCAAATCTAGGAATAGAAACATTTTGAACATATGGATTATTAGGATTCTTTTTCTCAAAGTCTTGATGATAATCTTCTGCATAATAGAATTCTTCAATCTTCTTTACTTCGGTAACAATATTTTTTCCAAAAATAGAATTGGATGATAATAAATTAATGTAGTTATTAATCTTTTCTTTTTCTTTTTCATCAGAGTAGAAAGCAATAGATCTATATTGTGTTCCATAATCAGGTCCTTGCCTATTCATTGTTGTTGGATCATGTGAATCAAAAAATACCTTTAAGAGCATTTCAAATTTGATTAAAGATTTATCATATATAATCTCTATAGACTCAGCATGACCTGTCTTACCTGTCATTACCTGATAATAATTTGGATTAACAGTAGAACCTCCTGCATAACCTGAATATACTTCTTTGACCCCCTCCAAGCTCTCATATATCGTCTCAACACACCAAAAACAACCTGATGCAAAATAAGCTCTCGAATATTCTGAATAATCTTGATTTTCAATAACATAAACTGGGTGTTTATTATCTATTGGTTCAGGTGAGCTTATATTACATGAAAGAATTGGTATTATAATAAATAAATTAATCATCTTCATTTAATTGTTTTTTATATAGTCTGATATTCTTGATATATCCTTCTTATAAGTCATATCTGGAACACGCTCACATAAATGATAAACTTTCATTTTATGTTTGCTAGATTTAATCATATTTTGCAGTGCTACTGAAATTTCTTTTTCATTTCTAATTGGATTCAATGGACAATCCTTAAAAAAAGTATATACTTGATCCCCAAAAAACGAAAAGATATTCATACTTACATATAAACCTTTAGACTTAAATAAATTTATAGTTTCTTGATCAGGTTTCTCTATAATCTTATTTAAAAAACTATCAACTATATCTAAAATTGCAAACCCTTTTAATCTTTCATTATCAAAATCTAAACAATCAAACTTATAGGCAATCATAGAGTTATAATCTTTTGACTTTATTAAAGTTCTAAAAGAATTCTCAGAATATAGATTATCACTATTACATACAAGGAATCTGGAGACTTTTAATTCTTCATATTGATCTAAAGTTTGACATATAGCATCAGCTGTTCCAAGAGGTTTTTTGTTTCCATAAAAATCTTGATATGCAATTTTTATTTCAATTTTCAATTCTTCTGAAATTTTATCTAAATATGTTTTAAACTCATCAGAATTCTTAAATAAGATTATAAAAAAATTAGTTATACCGGAGGCCATTGCATTTTTAATAATATAGTAAATAAGAGGGTTCCCAGATTCTATCTCAATAAATCCTTTTGCTCTTGTATTAGCTTGAGAAATAGAATATTTGGACATTTTATCATCACCGTCTGATGACTTCATTCTAGAAGACAATCCAGCTGCCAATATAACTAAAGGTATGTTATTCATGTGTATTTATATTTGGACCATTACTCTGACTTGCTATAAAAGCGTCTTTTGCTCCATTTTCTTTTAATTTAAAAACTATGCCTTTTGATATATTCTTATCACATAAAGCAACTATTGACCCTCCTCCACCAGAACCTACTATTTTAGAACCATAGGCACCCATTGAATCACATATATTTATCATCTGGTCAATCTTATTAGTTGTAATTTTTAGCTCATCTCTTAATAAATCATGGTGATTAGTCATTAATTTTCCAAGAACATCTATATCCGGAGTATCCTTTCTTAGTTCATTATCAGCTGCTTTTGTAACGTCAAAGTTTTTAATTGCTGCTTTAAAATAAGGTTTAAGGTCTTCATCTAAAGATTCATAACAAGAATTATAATCATAAGAATCATTATCATATACATCAAATTCAGAAAATGAATTTGAGACTGTTTTTAATGCAAGAAGTTGATTTGATTTTAATTTATTTAGCATTCCTCTTGTATCCTTTTTATCATTTGAAACTCCAACAACTAGATCAACATCCGAAAAATTATAATTATAACAATGTATCTTATTATTTAAAGTATTTAAAAATATTGTATCTCCATGTGATATAGTGTATTGATCCATATTCCCTCCAGAGCTTCCTGTTTCAGTAACTTCAGTTTCATAAGCGAGATCTGCCAAAATTTTATAATCAATGTTTTTATCAGGTAAAAATGATTTTAATAAGAATTGAATCCATGCAACTGTAAGTGCAGAAGAACTTGATAGTCCTGAATTAATAGGGATATTACTTGAAATGTTAATATCATATCCTTTATTTGGAATACAACCATATTTCTTTAATACTTTTAATGCAATACGCAAAAAATCAATTTTACTTTTAGGATCAAACTCTTTATGATAATCAATTATATCTTTCTTCCCAAGATCAAGTTTGTTTATATAAAAACCTTCTGCAAGATTTGATTTTGCCTCAACTTTAATATATCGATCAATTGCAATAGCAATGATAGGTAGATTAAGATAATCTTGATGATCACCATAAAGACATATTCTCGCGGGAGCAATTGATATTATACTTGACATTATGACTTTATGTTAAAAGGCTTTGTAGAGACCCAATTGCCTCTAGTAAAATCAGGAAATTCTTGAGGGACCCCTCCTTGATTAACAGAATTTGAAGTAAGCTCAATCAATGAACTCCATGCACATCCTTCATAAACATTTTGATCTAATGGCTCTTTATTTCTAAGGCACTCTATAATTCTATATACCATCATTCCATCCATACCTCCATGTCCTGAATCTTTAGTTAACTCATTTAATCTTTTATACATTGGATGATCATATTTTTCATATAAACGTTGGATACCTTCTCCTTCAATCCACTTTTTAGAATCTTTAGTAAAATTCTCAAATCCTTTATCAAAAGCCGCTCTAGTTGGTCCTCCAGCCAATGCTCCTTTTGTTCCTTGAATTAAATTTAATCTCGTATATGGTCTTGGACTAGTCTCATCCCATTGAACCATTATTGTCCTACCAAGATATGTTTTTATAACTGTTGTATTAATATCTCCATTTTGAAAATTAAGTTTATTCCACTTGTGATTTTCTTTAAAATTATTTTTAGCAAATATCTTTCTCCCAGCAGATGGAGATGAGAAAGAGACTAAAGTTTTAAAAGTATCTTCAGTTCTTAATAGATTCATATATTGAGAAACAGGTCCTAATCCATGAGTTGGATATAAATTACCCTTTTTCTTTTCATATTGATGTGTCCTCCATGATCCCGTGCCCATTTCTTCTTCAAACATCTGCCATCTCAAATCATGAATATATGCTGCTTCCCCATGAAGTAATTCTCCAAGTAATCCTTTTCTACATATATTGAGAAACATAAGCTCTTCCCTTCCGTAGTTAACATTCTCCATCATCATACAATGTTTTTGATATTTTTCAGAAGTATTAACAATATCCCACAACTCCTTAATTGATGTTGCCATTGGAACTTCTACAAAAGCATGTAAATTATTCTTCATACTCTCTACAGCCATAATTCCATGATTATTCCAGTTTGTAGAGATAATAGCTATATCTGCATTGGTTTCTTTTAACATTAATTTCCATTTATTCTCATCACCCCAATAAGTCTTAACATTTTTATGATTTTTAGATGTTTTAAGATTATCAATTATAGATAAACTTTTAGATATATTAACTTCATGTAAATCTGATATGGCAACAATTTGGGTATTTGGGATAGAACCAAATCTAACTATATGTCCTTTACCTCTATATCCAACTCCAATTAGAGCTATTTTAATTTTATCTAACCTTGGAGCAATAAAATCACCCATATATTTTCCTTTTGATTCAGAACTATGGATTTTAGCATCTAATTTAGTAGTTGTAAGAAATGCAGATGAAATTGCTGTAGTTTTTAAAAACCTTCTTCTATCATAAAAACTCATACGATAAATATAATTCAATAATTTGTATATTTAATTAAATCCCATAATAATGGATCTTAAGCTAAAAAATAAAACTGTTTTTGTATCTGGTTCATCCAAAGGAATTGGATTTGAAACTGCAAAATTATTTTTAGAAGAAGGTGCTACAGTTATTATAAATGGTAGAACTGAGGAGAGTGTTAAAAATGCATTAAAAAAACTAAATACACACAAGGTTAGTGGTATTGCTGCCGATTTTATTGAAGATAAACAGATTGATGAATTAATCAAAAAATTGCCAGATATTGATATTTTGGTTAACAATGTTGGGATCTTTAGAGGTAAAAACTTTTATGATGAAACAGAAAAAGATTGGAAAGATTATATTCAAGTTAATCTATTAGGAGGCGTAAAACTATCAAAGCATTTTTTACCAAAGATGATTAAAAAAAATTGGGGTAGAATAATTTTTGTATCATCAGAATGTGCTACACTAGTTCCAGGTGATCTACTTAGTTACAGTGTCTCCAAAGCATCTGTTAATGTTTTTTCAAGCGGATTAGCTAAACTGACTAAAGGAACAAATGTTACTGTTAATACAATTATCCCAGGCTCTACATTATCAGAGGGTTCAAAAATATTTCTTAAAGAAACAGCTAAAAGAGAAAACAAAACAATAGAAGAAGTTGAGTCTAACTTTTTTAAAGATGTGAGACCTTCATCTCTTTTAGGAAGATTTGCTAAAGTTGAAGAAGTTGCTTCTACAATTGTTTATATATCAAGTCCTTTAGCTTCTGCTACTAACGGAGCCTCTGTAAGAGTTGACGGAGGTAGTATGGGGTCTGTCTTTTAATAAAAAAAAACCTTCCCATATATATGAAAAGGTTTATTTAATTTAAATTAAGATCTATTCCTGATCTGGAGCAACAGCCATTACTAACCCAGTTGCATCTCCAAAATCACCACCATTAACTATTTTACCATCTTCATCAAATGTTAAATAATGATACCAAAGACCTCTGAAACTTTTACCAGAAGCAGTATTTGTTCCAGACCAATATCCATAAGTTCTAACACTTCCATTAGGTAATCCAGTTTCAGGATCAGCACCTGGAAGATAATTTACAGCTTCCCAAGTTATATCTTCCATTGCATCTTGCCATCCCTTTAGATAATTTAGAGTCTCCTCTCTATTCATAATAGGTCCACCATAAAATGCACTTTGGTATTCAACCTCGTCTGCATAATAAGCTGAAACAGCTTCAAAGTCTTCAGTTACAAAGACATCAAACCATTCTTTAGTTATTTCTAGATTTCCAGCATAGTCTGGATGTTGTCCAGTTGAACAAGAAATAAATAAAGTAAGAACAGTGATTAATAATATTTTTTTCATAATAAATAATTTTAAAATTGGTTTATAATTAATGAATATAAAAAAACCTTTCCATATTTCTATGAAAAGGTTAATTTATAATTTAGATAATATATTATTCAGCTGATTCTTCAGATTGAAGAGATCCAAGTAATCCACCAGCGTCAAAGTAGTCACCACCTGTAATAATTAATCCATCCTTAAAGTCCCATGTGTGGTAACTTATCAATTCCCAACTTTTACCTGTTTCTGTGTGAACACCAGTCCATTTACCATATGTTCTAACACTTCCATCAGGCTGACCTGTTTCAGCTAAAACACCTGGTAACCAGCTAACGGCTGTATATGTTACATCTTCCATAACATCATGCCATCCTTTAAGATATTCACCAAAACCGGCTTTATCTATTTGAGCACTTCCATGAAAAGCTGGTTGCCATTGCATGTCTTCATGAACTAGATCAAGTTGAGCTTGAAGATCTGCTTCAGTACCTTGAAGTTCAAGAAGAGTTTGTGCTGTTTTAACATTTGCTTCAAAATCTGGATGTTGCCCTGTTGTACAAGAAACAAATAAAGTAAGCAAAGTGATTAAAAATAAATTTTTCATAATAATTGTTTTTTAGTGCTGCAATATACAAAACCTTTATATTTTAGAACATTTGTAGCTTATTATTATCTATGGACCATCTTTTTACTTTTTGAACAAGTCCAGTGGATGCACCAACAAGTTTTGCAGTTCTTCGAATACTTTCTCCACGTCTCAGGTGTCTTAGAATATTAACAGTCTTTGGTTTTTCAAAAAACTCTTCAATAGACTCAAGTTGTTTTCCACCGACACCTTTATATCTTCCTAAATCCTTAGCCTTTGAGACACCATATCTTTGAGATTCTTTTCGATTAGTATATTCCATGTTAGCTAAAGATTTTAATAAATTAAGAAGAAGTATTGTGTCTGACTTTACTCTTCCAAATTCATCCATTGTTTCTAATCCTTCATCTTTGGATGTTAATGAAACATTATTTATAATTAAGAAATCAATAGTATTCAAAACATCAATTTGATTTCTACCAAGCATTGATATCGAATCAACAATTATTTTTGAAATTTTCTTTTGACCTATTAGTCCAAATATAAGTGAGCCTTTTTCTCTTTTTGAAAAAGGAATAATACTACTACAATTATCAACATAGTAATTAGGAGAATCATAATTAGAAGAAATTTTAGTTTTATCAGACTCTTGAATATAAGATATCAACATATGTAGTTTTTTATAATGTATCAAATATACATATATATTTTTATATAAAAGATAATATATTTAATAAATTATTCTGTATATACTAATAATACTTAATAATTATTATGATTAATCGATTATATATAATATATTACTAAATTAAATGATACATTTATAAAATAATACAATATTAAAATATTTTAATAAAAAAATAGTATTTTTATAAAAAATTTAAAATGGGTGTAGGAAATATTTTTATTGGAACATTAGCTTTAATATTCGCAATTGTAATTATAATGGAGTTGAAACAGAGATTTTTTTAATCTAAGAAAATAGTTTTACCCTTCTTTACAGCTTCATCACATGCAAGAGCAATTTGTAGACTCTTGTATGAATCTTCCAAGTGATCTTTTAAATCAAAATTATTTACTACAGAATCATAAAAAAATGATTGCTCATTATCACAAAGGTCTTGATGAGAAGGATCTTCATCATATACAACCTTTTTGTTTGGAGAAATAAATTTACCTTCACTGTCAAGTTCAGAACTATGAATTTTCAGACAGTTATTTCTTGTATGATTTTCTATATTATCTGAATCTGAAGAATGTATATCTTCTTCTGATACAATTGAGACAGATCCTTTCGGACCAATAACATCCTTGACAAAGAAAGCAGTTTCACTTATCATTGGACCCCATGCAGATTCATACCAGCCAACAGATCCATCAGAAAATCTAATTTGTAATTGTCCATAATTATAATTATCATCTGGTATCTCGTCTGTAAGTCTAACACCAATTGCAGAAACACTTAAAGGTTTGGACTCAGTTATTTGACACATTACATCAAGATAGTGCACACCACAATCAACAATAGGACTAAGTGAATTCAATAAGTTTTTATGAACACTCCATGTATCACCTGAACTTTGTTGATTCAAATTCATTCGCATAGCAAGAGGTCTACCCATCTTTTTTGCCTCAACAATAAATTTTTTCCAAATTGGGTGATGTCTTAGAATATAACCAACAACAATTTTTTTCCTTTTTTTTATAGCTGTGTCAATAATAATTCTAGCACCTCTCAGATCCGAAGCAACAGGTTTTTCAAGAAAAATATGGCAATCTTTTCCTAAGGCATATAGACTTATCTCTTCATGTGTATCTGGGTAAGTTGAAACACAAACAGCATCTGGTTTTGTTAGATCAATAGCCTTTTTATAGTCTTGGAATAACTTATAATCTGATTTTAGTTTATTGTTAAGATTGACCTTACTATCACCTCTTGAAACAAGACCACATATTTCAAATCCATCATGATTTTCATAAGATATTGCATGAGATGCTCCCATATTTCCACATCCAATAACTAAAATCGAAATTTTTTTGTCCATTATTTTGTTATTTTTAATACTGAATATAATTAATCAAACATAGGTAATAATTATTTATTTTGTAAATTGAGAACAAAATACTTTAATGCGATTAACATTAGTTTTAACATTTTGTCTTAGTGTTTTCAGCCTGGTTTATAGTCAAACGCCTGAAAACCCATGGACATTTGATGTTGGTGTTAACTCTGTTAGCGTTAAAGATGAAGATGGATCAAAATTATCCTTGCCTACTCTTAGCCTTTCAAGATATATTTTTGGAAACTTTTCTCTTGGTTTAAATTTCAGTGAAAACAATGTGGAAGTATCTAACAGGGATTTATATTATTATTCATTAGATGGTATTATTAGATATGATATCTCCAATCAAACAGAATTACTTGGAGTTGATATCGATCCTTACCTTTTTGCTGGTTATGGAGTTTCTAAGTTTGGTGATGATGGAACCTTTTCAAACACTAGCTTTGGAGGTGGACTTAATTTTCAATTATCAAAAAATATAGCTTTAAATGCAGGTATTTCATACAAGTCTGTTGATGAGAATAATGCATATAACCATCTTCAACATGTTGTTGGAGTTAAATTTAATTTTGGAAAAGGTGATTCTGATGGTGATGGTGTTCCAGACAAAAAAGATCATTGCCCTGACGTTCCTGGTTTAGCAGAATTAAATGGTTGTCCTGATAGTGATAGTGATGGAATACCAGATGAAAAGGATCAATGTCCAATGGCTCCTGGAATGAACTCGAAGAGTGGTTGTCCTGATAGTGATGGTGATGGCTTTGAAGATAGAGTTGATCCATGCCCTAATATGGCAGGTATAAACAACGGTCCATGTCCTGATAGTGATGGCGATGGAATAACTGATGATATTGATAATTGTCCAAATGAAAAAGGACCTAAAAGTAATAATGGTTGTAAACTAGATGATATTGATGGTGACGGAGTTCCTAATATAGAAGATTTATGCCCAAATGAAAAAGGCGATCCTCTGTTCTCTGGATGCCCTCAAACACCTATTTCTCTCGAAAACTTTATAAATATTACTGAAATTTATTTTGATTTTGATAGTTCTGAGACTAAAAACACTGAAACTGAAAAAGTAGATAATTTAGTAATCCTGCTTAATCAATACAGGCATATAAAAATTTCAATTAATGGTCATGCATCTTTCGAAGGAGAATCTATCTATAATAAACTTTTATCTGACAGGAGAGCAAACTCAGTTAAACTAATGATTGAAGATAGCGGTATTGAATCTATGAGATTAAAAGTTAATGGATTTGGTGAAGACCAACAAAAATATCCTAATATTCCTCCTAGCGAAAGAGCTAAAAATAGAAGAGTTCAATTCAAAATAGATTAATTCAATCTTATTCTTTTAAATTTCCCAACCCTCTCTATATTCTCTAGTCAAAAATTGATTTGCTTTATCTAGATTGGTAATTTCCATTTTTTTACTATCATACATTAATCGCTTTTTACCAATAAATACATTGCTTCTAGGAGATCTTCTAATATAGGTACTTCTAATAGCAACATTTCCAAGTAAAACTACTTCAGATAATGGTCCTGCAAAATCGAAATTCGAAGTAAGACTTCTATGCTTATCACTACCATATCCATCTTTAATTGCATCAATCCAATGATTTTGATGTCCAAACTCTACAGCGTTTATTTCAGATTTTTTTCCTGTTTCAACAACACCTTCTTGGCCTTTAATGTATAATCTTGCACTATTCCCATATTCACTGGCATTAATTAATCCATTTTCTCCAATCATTAAAACGCCATTATCTCCTATATCATCCGCATCTGTTATTATATCAGGGTGAGAAGGGCGAATACCACCATCCATCCATACCATTTTAACCTCTGAATCATTAATTTCAGAAGGTCTGAACTTATATGTAACATATGAACTTGATGGACATGCTTCCTCAATTAAAGGTGATGGGGTAAAAGCTTTGGCATATGGTAAAGTTGAAACACTTGCTTCAATACTAAATGGTTCAAAAAGACCTAAAGCTTTTATTGGCACATCCATTAAGTGACAGCCCATATCTCCTAAAGCTCCGGTTCCATAATCCCAAAATCCTCTCCAATCAAATGCATGAAGACCTGGAGTATAACCATTATTTTCAGCTGGTCCAATCCATAAATCCCAATCCATTCCTTCTGGTTTTTTAGATGGGTCAGGACTCTGCATCGCAACTCCTTGAGGCCATACAGGTCTATTTGTCCAAGTATAAACTTTACTAACTCTACCAATTCTACCATCTTTAATCCATTTTTGAATCATTACCTGTTCAGGATTTGAAGCTCCTTGATTACCCATCTGAGTAACAATTTTATTTTTTCTTGCCAACTCAGTCAACATTCTTGCCTCTTTAACATTATGTGTTAAAGGTTTTTGAACATATACATGTATACCTTTTTCCATTGCAACTTTGGAAATATTAGCATGAGTATGATCTGGTGTAGAAATTGTTACCCCATCTAGATTTTCTTTTTCTAACATTTCCCTGAAATCTGTATAAAATTTTGCTTTTGGAAACTTTTCTTGTGCAATTTGAGCTCCGCGTGCATTCTGATGGACATCACATAATGCTACTACATTTTCTCTTCCGCCAACACTGGCATTTAAAATGTCTGAATTACCTTTTCCATGTAAACCAATACCTGCTAGATTTAATTTATCACTTGGAGACGTGTACCCTACCCCTCCTAATACATTTCTAGGAACAATAAAGATTGATGAAGCAATAGCGCTATTCTTAATAAACTTTCTTCTTGATTTGTTAGTTGATGCCATAATTAATATTTTTTTTCAATTTAATAAATTATTTATTCATTTGCAGCCATTTATTGACTCTTATTTTAGAATTATCACTTATATCTTTCCAAAATAAATTGATATCAGCAAAGTGATAGTTTTTCACCATACTTAGAAAAATTTTTCCCGGAATATCAGGAGGTGTAGACCAAAGCAAACCATCTATAACTTTTACTTTTATTTTTTTTGAATAAACTTTAAGTTCATCACTTCTTGAGAAAAAAAATGAAAGGCCCAAATATTTATACAAACTTCCAGGAGCAAACAACATCCCTTTATGATCACTCTCTCTAGACTCTACTGTTTCATTCCATGTTATCGGGTTTGTGACAACAGCATTCTTAAACCATCTTTCATAATTGTCTTTTTTAGGATATGTATTGTATTTATATGTATTCCAAGAAACAAACCCACCAACTTCATCTGGACTAGTCATTGCTTTTAAACTTTTAAATTCATCCTCTTCAATTTTTGTCCCAATTAAATAAGCAGCTACTAATTTCTTTTGTAATGGTTTTTCATCAATAATTTCTTTAATCAAGTTTTTTGCATGCAAGGCACCTTGACTATGAGAAGCAATTATAAACGGTTTACCATTATTAAAATTTTCAAGATAATAGGTAAAAGACTTTTTAATATCAGAATATGCGAGTTTTAAAGCTTTTTCTCCATCAACTTTAAATTTTTCGTTAAAAACCCTTAAATGTGCTTGCCTATAAAATGGTGCATATAGATTCCCTGCATCTATCCATGCAGTTGCTTGATGCTTAATTGGTCCTTCATAAATATCTGATCTAATATCATTGTCTTCTATATCAGCATTCCATTCTCTATTTTTTTTACCACTTATAAGTGTCGGATAGATATAGAACACATCAGCTTTCTTTTCAATTTTATCATATTGAATATCAT
>UINC01001704.1_pt1 | contig 40033 bp, 41 predicted proteins | sample 5385821 | NCBI WGS metagenome assembly UINC01 (sample SAMEA4666929, study PRJEB26691) | marine metagenome | isolation source: Pacific Ocean | place: Pacific Ocean | collected 2011-10-13 | reverse complement strand
AGCCGAAGAACCTAAAGCTGAAGCCGAAGAACCTAAAGCTGAAGCCGAAGAACCTTCAGATAAAAAATAATAGAGCAATCTATGGACATAAAAGCTATTGATGTAAAAAAACTTAGAGAGATAACTAATGCTGGAATGATGGATTGTAAAAAGGCTCTGTTAGAAGCTAATGGAGATTTTGAAAATGCAAAAGTTCTTTTAAGGGAGAAGGGTCAAAGCAAAGCTGATAGTAAATCAGGGCGAACTACTGCACAAGGAATAGCCGTAATTCAAGTAGAAGCAGATAATTCTGTAATTTTAGAGGTAAATTGTGAAACTGACTTTGCTGCAAAAGATAATCTATTTCATCAGTTTGTTAATAATATAGCTAAATTAATTCTTGAGAATAAATTAGATAATATAAACCAACTCAGCCAACAATCGTTTGATGAATTTGAGAATATTGAAGAATATCGAAAATATGTAATCTCTAAGCTAGGTGAAAACATAACAATAAGAAGATTTCAAAGAGTCAAGAATGATGGTCAAATTGGTAGTTATATCCATGGTACTAAAATTGCCTCTTTAGTAGTTATTGATGGAAATGATGCAGAACTTGCCAAAGACATAGCAATGCATGTAGCTGCTTCTAAACCAGAGTATCTTAGTGCTTCTGATATCCCTGAAGAAATAATAAAAGAGGAAGCCAGGATACTAACTCTCCAAGCAGAAGAAGAGGGTAAACCTAAAGAAATTGTAGAAAAAATCGTGCAAGGCAAACTTAAGAAACAATTTGATCAAGTAACTTTGACTGGGCAGGAGTTCATAAAAGATCCAGATATAACTATAGATCAATTACTTGCTCAAAAGAATGCATCAGTAAATTCTTTTATTAGATATGAGGTTGGTGAAGGCATAGAGATAGAGGAAGTAAATTTTGCAGATGAAGTTAAAGCACAGGTTGATGCCATAAAATAGTTTTAATAATTTTGACAAATGAAAAAATAAAACGGATTTTACTTAAACTCAGTGGCGAAGCTCTACTGGGTGATCAGCCATTTGGTGTAGACCCAAAAGTCCTTGTTTACCTTGCTAAAGAAATCAAATCCATAGTAGATAATAATGTTGAGATTGGCATTGTTATAGGTGGAGGCAATATATTTAGAGGAGAAGGTTTAGCACAATCTGGGATCGATCGAGTAACTGGCGATCAAATGGGTATGCTCGCTACTATTATTAATGCCTTAGCTATTCAAGATGCTCTTGAAAGAGAAGGTTTGGTTGTAAGGGTAATGTCTGCTTTAAAAGTTAATGAGGTATGTGAGGATTATATTAGGCGTCGAGCCATTAGACACTTAGAAAAAGGCAGAGTTACTATATTTTCTGCTGGAACAGGGAACCCATACTTTACAACTGATTCTGCAGCTTCTTTAAGAGCAGTTGAAATAGAAGCTGACTTGTTAATTAAAGCAACAAGGGTTAATGGTGTTTTCTCCGATGATCCTTTGATGAATGACCAAGCTAAGCATTTTGAGAAAATTTCCTATGATGATTTTATTTCCATGGGATTGAGAGTGATGGACACAACATCAATTGTGATGTGCAAAGAAAATAACCTTCCTGTTCGTGTTTATGATATTTCAATTGATAATGCTTTATTGCAAATTGTTCAAGGTAAGGATGTGGGAACACTGATAGAATAATCTTTAAGATGCTTGAAGACATAAATCAGGAAGCCAATGAGAGAATGCAAAAATCTGTTGATGCATTTAAATCAAATCTTTCAAAAATCAGAACAGGGAGAGCTTCTCCAGATATTTTGGATAGTATCTCATTAGATTATTACGGAACTGAAACTCCTCTCAAACAATTATCAAATATTTCTGTTGAAGACTCACAAACTCTATCTATCTCACCATGGGAGGAGAAATTCATTCCTGAGATTGAACAAGCTATAGCAAAGGCAAATATAGGTCTAAACCCTGTAACTACAGGTAATGTCATAAGAATACCACTTCCTCCGTTGACAGAAGAAAGGAGGGTTGACTTAACCAAGCAGGTTAAGTCTGAGGAAGAACAAGCAAAAGTTTCTGTTCGTAATATTCGTAGAGATTCAATACATGACTTAAAAGACTTTTTAAATGAAAAAATGATCTCAGAAGACGATTTTCATAAAGGTCAATCAGATATTCAAACCATTACAGATCAAATGGTGCAAAATATTGAATCCTTAAGTAATGGAAAACAAAAAGAATTGATGACTATTTAGGCAATGACTCAAATCAAATCAGATAAGAATTTTCCAACTATCCAAAATTTACCTAAACACTTAGGAATTATAATGGACGGCAATGGTAGATGGGCAAAGTTGAGAGGCAAAAGGAGGATTTTTGGTCATGAAGCAGGAGTTTTAAAAGCTAGAGAATTAGTCGAGACTTGTGTCAGATTAAGAATTGAAGCATTAACTCTATATGCATTCAGCGCAGAAAACTGGTCAAGACCAGCAAAGGAAGTTAGTGGCTTAATGAAACTATTCGAGAAAACCATAGAAAAATACACTGGTCTATTGATAGATAATCAGGTTCGCTTTAAACAAGTTGGGAAAAGGACATTGTTACCAAAAATTCTGCAAAGAAAACTAGAACAAATGGAGGCAATCACCTCTCAAAATGAAGGACTAAAATTGACGCTCGCTATTGGTTATGGAGCACAGCAGGATATTATTGGAGCAGTTAAAAATATTATCGATGACTCAAATCAAGGAAAGATTGAAAACGATGCCATTGACGAGTCATTGTTTTCTAATTATTTGTCATTTAATCATTTGCCAAACCTAGACTTAATTATAAGAACCTCAGGAGAAACACGGTTAAGTAATTTTATGCTTTGGGAAGCAGCTTACTCAGAGATTCATTTTACTGAGACTTTATGGCCCAACTTTGAAGAACAAGAATTTATTGAAATATTGGAAAATTTTTCAAAATCTGAAAGACGTTATGGGTCAATAAAAAAAGAAGTTGAGCTAAAGAAAGCTTAGTTTAAATAACTTAATGAAAAACTTGTCAAAAAGAGTACTTTCAGGTCTCGTATTATTCTCACTACTTGTATTGATTATCTATGCAGTTAGTTCCATAGATTCAAAAATAGGTGCTTATGCCATTTCACTCATAACATTGGTTATTTTCTGGGAGTTTTATCAATTCTTTGAAAAAAAGATCATTGGCTTAATTTTTCTCTTGAGTGCAATCATGAGTATTATCTTGATACCAAATGCAAACAATCCCAACATCATATTTTATTTAATTATAATTTCATGCTTGATTTGGGCACTGATGTCAATTCGTATAATTATTTTTGATAACCCTAAAATGAATAGTATTGAATTGTTTGTTTTAGGTTATTTATTAATTTATCCAGCTTTTATTTCAGCTACATTTATATATGTAAATTGGAGCCCTTCAATTTTATTGTTAATTATTCTTGGAGTTTCTATAGCTGATACTTCAGCTTATTTTGTAGGAAAAAAATTAGGCAAGACACAGTTATTACCCAACACAAGCCCAGGAAAAACTCTAGAAGGTCTCATAGGAGCATGCGTCATTACTCCAATTTTTATAGCCTTGATTGCATTTTTCTTAGATTATCAATTTATTGGCTTCTTTATATTTGGATTAATCCTTACTCCTATTAGTTTTATAGGGGATATTGTTTTTAGTTATGTGAAACGAAGTAGACACAAGAAAGACTCAAGTAATTTAATACCTGGTCATGGTGGTTTTATTGATTTGTTAGATGGAACAATTGCAGTTCTAACTTTTTTTTGGATGTTTGCTCTCTATCCAACGGGAAGGATTGGTGAAATTATCTATGAAAATTTTCTCATTTACTTAATTTGATCACTTTAGATAATTGATTATATGGTAGCTCTTTATTTTTATTGCTTCCTTTAATCCCTTCAATCTTTATAATTCCTTCATAATTATTAAAGACAATTAGCAAAATGGATTTTTTATTTTCAATAATAGCTTTCATAGTTTTGGTTGGTGTTTTGGTAGCCATCCATGAATATGGGCATTTTTTAGCTGCAAAACTTTGTAATGTGAAAGTTTTGAGGTATTCCATTGGATTTGGAAAAGTCTTGATAAGCAGAAAAAGAGGGCAGGATCAGACTGAGTATTGCTTATCAGCGATACCCTTAGGCGGATATGTTCAGTTACTAGATGAGAGAAGTGAAGACGTCCCTAAAGAGCAACAGCACAGAGCGTTTAATAGGCAATCAGCGACTAAAAGAATTTTCATCCTATTTGCAGGTCCCTTAGCTAATTTTTTATTTGCAATTGTTGCTTATATCTTCATGTTTTCTTCAGGCATCCCTGGGACAGTTCCTTTAATAGGGGATGTCGAACCACAATCAATAGCTTGGCAGAATAATATAAGAACAGGTGACCAGATTGTTAATGTAGGAGATAGAGAAGTAAAGACATGGCAGGGTGCACTTATTTCCATGATAGGTGAAGTCTTAGACGATGAAATAATAAAACTATCTGTTATTGATGAGTCAAATAACAGAAAAGATATTGTTCTTGATGTAACAGGAAGAACGAAAGAATTAACTGCACCAAATGCAATTTTTTCAGGTCTTGGATTTCAACCTTTTCAGCCCATAATTAATCCGATCATTGCCTCAGTAGCTGTAAATAGTCCAGCAGATAAGGCAGGCCTTAAGTCTGGAGATACTTTATTAAAAATAGATAACATAGAGGTTAAGGGTCTAGAACAGTTTGTAGAATTAGTTATTAGCAGACCAGATAAACGAGTTGATATTGAAATACAAAGAAATGGAGAGACTTATCTTACTGAGGTAAATCTAGGAGTTAAGGATGATGATTCAACTAAAGGCTTTATAGGGATTGGGACAACAATAGATAAAGAACAAATCAATAAATACTTAGCAGTTGAGAAGTATTCATTCCCTCAAAACTTTACAATGGCAATAGACCAAACAAATGAGATGATTGTTCTAACGCTTAATATGTTTGGAAAAATGATAACAGGTCAGATTTCTGGAAAAAATTTAAGTGGCCCTGTAGGTATTGCTAAGGACGCAGGTACTGTTGCAAAAAGAGGTTTAATTGCCACATTATCTTTTATGGCAATAATCAGTATTAGTTTAGGTATTTTAAACTTGTTACCTGTGCCAGTCCTTGATGGTGGTCAAATTGTTTTTGTTCTAGTAGAAAAAATAATTAGAAGGCCGCTTCCAGAGAAAATCCAAATTGTTTTCCAACAGATTGGTGTAGGTGCATTATTATTCCTTATGGTCTTTGCGTTGTACAATGATCTAATAAGAATTTTCAACTAAAAGAAATATACACATCAATGAAAATAAGATTTCTAGTCATTTTAATCGCATGTTTGTCTTTTACTTATGTAACAGCTGACGAGGATTTCATTGTTAAAGACATAAAGATTGAGGGATTACAGAAAATATCAGAAGGCGCACTACTTAATTATTTACCTGTCAATATTGGAGATACAATTAATGATCTCAAAGTAAAAGAGTCAATACGTTCAGTGTATTCAAGTGGTTTCTTTAAGAATATTGAGTTTAGAAAAGACGTCTCAGGTGTGCTTATTATTTCGGTCTTAGAAAGACCGTCTATTGCTTCAATTACATTTGAAGGCAATAAGGACATTAAAACAGAAGATCTCGAAGAATCACTAACAAATATAGGCTTTAAAGTAGGGCGTAATTATGACCCTTCAATACTTGATGAAATAGAAAGATCTTTGATTGATCAATATTTTAGTTTTGGTAAATACAGTGCAAAAATAAAAACCACCGTTGAAGAATTACCTGGTAATACTGTTACCGTTAGGGTTGATGTTAATGAGGGAGACCGGGCACAAATCAGACAAATCAATATAGTCGGTAATAGATTTTTCTCTGATGAAGATTTGTTAGAAAGATTAAAATTAAAAGTGGGTAATTGGTTGTCTTTTATTAATCAAGATGATCGATATTCCAGGGAAGATCTTCAAGGAGACCTTGAAACAATAGAGAGTTTCTATCTTGATCAAGGCTTTGCTAATTTTAGAATTGATTCTGCACAGGTTGCCATTTCTCAGGATAAAACAGGGATATTTGTAACAGTAAATATTTCTGAAGGAGAAGTGTATAAGTTATCAGATGTTAAACTTACAGGTGAGTTTGTTATTCCCCGAGATAGGATTGAAAATTTAGTTTTTGCTCAACCAGGTCAAATATTTTCTCAAGGACTTTTAACATCTATTTCAGAGTTAATTGAATATGAACTTGGTGAAGAGGGTTATTCCTTTGCTGAGGTTGAAGCTATACCTGAATTAGATAGAGACTCAAAAGAAGTCAAGGTTGTTTTTTATATTCAACCAAAAAGTAGAGTGTATGTTAGGCGAGTGAATTTTAATGACACAACTTCCATTAATGACAACACTCTTAGAAGAGAACTTCGACAACTTGAAGGTGGTTACTATTCAAAAAGCAAATTAGAAAGGTCAAAAATTAGGCTTCAAAGGTTACCCTATATTGAGGAAGTTGAATTTGAGACCTCGCCAGTTCCAGGAACAAGTGATCTAGTTGATGCTGAATTTAATATTAAAGAAGGATTACCGGGACAGTTTGGAGGTGGAGTTGGCTATTCTGGATATCAAAAGTTAATGATTAACGGAAATTTTGTTCATACTAATTTCTTTGGTACTGGTAATCGGGTTGCAGTCGACCTGAATTCAAGTAAATATAGAGACCTTTATAGTGTTTCGACCACAAGTGCTTACTCAGGAATAGATGAAATTTCTAGAACCTTAAGGTTTTCTCTCTCATCATTTAATCAATTCACCTCAGCTTCTTCAGATTTTTCAACTAAAACTTATTCAACAGGACTTGAATATTCTTATCCATTAAGTGAATTTCAAAGATTTATATACGGTGGCTCTTTACAGAGTTCTGAGTTATTGGCTGGGGATTATAGCGCTGATCAAGCTGTACAATGGGTTACCAGTAATGGTAACAGTGAATGCTTTGATGACGATTTTTTTGACTTTTGTAAAACTAAATTTAATTCTGCAGAACTGATCCTCGGCTGGATTTATGATTCAAGAAATAGATACATGTTTGCTGATCAAGGTATGTCACAAAGATTAGTAGCTAATTTAGCTATTCCTGGGAGTGATGTTGAATATTATGGAATCAATTACAGTTATAAGCAGTATTTTAATATCCCTTTTCCATTTGTTAATTATCTCACACTTATGGCTAAGGCTGACATTGCATTCAATGACGCCTATGGTGATTCTGTTGGTGTACCGCCTTATAAGAACTTCTTTGCAGGAGGACCAGATACAGTAAGGGGTTTCAAAGAACATCGTTTGGGTCCAAAGGATAATTTTGGGAATCCTTATGGAGGAAACTTACTTATTTCAAGCCAGGTGGAATTAATACTACCGATACCCGGTGATTGGGCCTCCCGAGCAAGATTCAGTCTATTTTTTGATATTGGAAATGTCTTTTCAACTAGTGAAATTGAGTTTCTAGATTATGATGGAAATCCTATAGATTATGGATTTGATACGGGAAATCTAAGACGATCTGTAGGACTTGCTGCTCAGTGGTTAGCTCCTCTCGGTTTATTTAGGTTCAGTTATGCTATTCCCCTTAACGAAAAAACAGCAACAAGTAGTTATTTAGGTGATGAACTAGAGAGATTCCAATTTACAATTGGTGGTGCTTTTTAGACAATGGTTTTGTTTATTTAAAAATAAGGATGAGAAAATGAAATATATATATTCAATATTAGCAGTATTTTTGCTAAGTCAGCCCGTTTTATCGCAGGACATGAGTAGTGTGAAGATCGGTGTTGTGGACATACAGAAGCTTCTTACTGAGTCGCCTCAAGCTCAAGATATGCAAACTGCTATTGAGGAAGAGTACGCTCCAAGGGTACGTGACATTGAGGCGAAAGAATCTGCCTTTAATGAGACTAGAGAAAAATTACAAAAAGATAATTTAGCTCTTAGCAATGATGAAAGACAGAATACCCAGCTTCAATTACAAAGAGACCAAAGAGAATTAGAGTTTTTAATCAAAAGCGTCCAAGAAGATCAACAAACCAGTATTGCAATTGAATCCAACAAGATACTTGTCGAAATTATTCAAGAAGTAAATAAATTTGGAAGAGACAATGGTTATGATCTTATTATTAATGAAGGAAGAATGAGTCAGAGCACTATTTTGAATGGAGGAACTATCTACAAAGGAGCCTCAGTTGATATCACTAATGATATTGCAAAAGTTTTGGAGAAGAACTTCCAAGAAAGCAAATCTGGAGGCTAAGTTAATTAAAGAAATTAACTAGGGAGATATTTTTGCCTGAGATTACAATCAATCTGGAAGAATTAGCCTCTAGATATGGTTGTAAACTTAATGGAGACCCAACAGTTCTAATTTCTAAAGTCTCTTCATTGGAGGACGCAAATAGTAGCTCTATTTCTTTCTTATCAAATGATAAGTATAAATCTTTTCTAAAAGACACAAACGCTGGTGCAGTGATTCTCAGATCCAAGGATTTAGATAATTGCCCCACTGCAGCATTAATTGCTGAAGAACCTTATTTAGTTTTTGCCAGAATTGCATCTTACTTTGACAGGGTTAAAAACTTCGAGATGGGCTGTCATCCTTCTGCCATAATCGAAGATTCATCAGAAGTCCCTGCAACTTGCTCAATTCAAGGAGGAGCATATATTGGAAAAGACGTAAAACTTGGAGAGTCTGTTTTTATAGGTGCTAATGCCGTCGTTACTTCTAATTCATCAATTGGAGATAATTCGTGGATTGGACCAGGTGTAATGATTCTTAATCAATCTAATATCGGTTTAAGAGCTATTATTCATTCAGGTGCTGTAATCGGTGCCGATGGTTTTGGATTTTCTGAGGATGAGACTTCACAATGGGTCAAGGTTCCTCAAAGTGGATCTGTCAGAATTGGTAATGATGTAGAGATAGGGGCTAATACAACAATTGATCGAGGCACTATGAAAGACACCCAAATCCATGATGGTGTTAAATTAGATAATCTAATTCAAATAGCTCATAACGTGGTCATTGGTGAGCACACAGCCATTGCTGCAAGCACATCAATAGCAGGCAGTTCAGTTATTGGTAAATATTGTAAAATAAGCGGGCAAGTGGGTATTACTGGTCATATTGAGATTGCAGATCATACGACCCTTACTGCTCGGACAACTGTAATGAAATCAATAAAAGAATCAGGTATGTATTCAAGCAATCTATTTCCTCATCAAAAATTCTCTATTTGGCAAAAAAATGTAGCCATATTTAGGAGCTTGAGTAAATTAAAATCCATCATATCAAGCATCAAAATAAAAGAAGATAATGAGTCTGATACATAAAACAGCTTTAGTTTCCGAGGATGCAAATATAGCTGAAAATGTCAGTATTGGTCCATATTCAATTATTGGTCCTGAGGTGGCAATAGGGGAGGACTCTGTTATTGAGTCTCACGTTGTAATAAAAGGTAAAACCACCATAGGATCAGAAAACCATATCTATTCATTTGCTTCAATCGGCGACGATCCACAGGATAAAAAATACAATAATGAAGACACTTCAGTTGAAATAGGAAATAGAAATACTATTAGAGAATACACCTCCATCAATAAGGGCACTACCCAAGATGTAGGGACAACTAGACTAGGGGATGATAATTGGATTATGGCTTATGTGCATATAGCCCACGATTGTCAGGTAGGCAGTAATACAATTTTTGCTAATAACACAACCTTAGCTGGCCATGTTATTGTTGGGGATTATGTAATATTTGGTGGCTTCTCAGGCGCTCATCAATTTTGTAAAATAGGAGCACATAGTTTTTTAGGTATGTACTCTGGTGTTGCCAGAGATCTTCCTCCGTATGTCATAGTGATGGGACAACCTGCTGAACCCAGAGGAATTAATTTAGAGGGCTTAAAAAGAAGGGATTTTAACTCTGATCAGATAAGAAATATTAAAACCGCATACAAGTACTTGTATATGTCTGAGCTAAGATTAGAAGAAGCAATAAGTAAAATCCAAACGATAGAAGATATTGCTGGAGAAATGACAACTCTTTTTGAATTTCTTCAAGATTCGACACGCGGTATTGTTCGAAAAAACTAAATCAGATTGTGGCCTATTTTGTTATTGTTGCAGGTGAATCTTCAGGGGATATTCTAGGTTCATCAGTTATTCGTGAACTGAAGAAGAATAACCCTGAGCATGAATTTAAGGGTATAACTGGCCCCAGAATGACTGAAGCTGGATGTGAACCATGGTTCGACATAGAGGACTTATCCGTTATGGGGATATTTGATGTCATTAAGCATTTACCAAGACTGTATAAGATTAGAAGTCAAGTTATAAAGAAGATTATTGAACGACCCCCAGATGCTTTTATTGGTATCGATTATCCTGAATTTAATCTCAACATAGAGGGGGCTTTAAAGAAAAGAGGAATTCAAACTATCCATATGGTATCACCAAGTTTTTGGGCATGGAGAGAGAATAGGATTAAGACATTTAATAAGAAAATAGACTTGATGCTTTGTTTGTTCCCTTTTGAAGAAGGGCTACTGCAAGAGCAAGGTTTAAGAGCAATATTTATTGGGCATCCATTAGCTGACTCTATCCCAATAGTTACTGACCAAATAGCAGCAAAGAAAGATCTGGGTATTAATGATGATTTAGTGATTTCCTTGATGCCAGGTAGTCGAAGGAGCGAGATATCTTTCCATGCTAAATTAATATTTGATGCTGCTAATAAGTTAAAGAATGAGCTAGCTACTTCAGGCATCGATAGAGTTAGATTTCTGGTTCCCTCTAAATTCCCTGATTTGAAAGATATCTTAATTAAATATCACCCAAAAGATATAGATAACTATATGTTTTTGACAGATTCCAAAAAAGCTATTTCAGCTTCAAATTTGGTGATTACTAAATCAGGAACCTCAACCCTTGAATCAGCACTCTATAAAAAACCCACAGTCGTAATTTATAGGATGCCCACTATTTCTTATCTTTTTCTAAAATTATTGAATGTAGTTAAAACAGAGTTTGCAGCATTACCAAACATACTCTTAGAAAAAGAGATCTTTCCAGAACTGATTCAAAATCAAGCAACATCAGAGAATATAAAAAATGAAGCTCTTAGATGGATAAATCAAAAAGATAAGGTAGACAGTACTATTGAAGATTTAACTCATCTTCATAGACAGCTCAGAAAGAATGCAGGAGAAACAGCAGCACAAATAATCGAGAAGGCTGTTGCCTCTTAGTTTAAATACACAAGCACACCTATGACACTAATAGTTGGAGTCGATGAAGTGGGCAGGGGTTGTTTAGCTGGACCGGTTTTTGCTGCAGCTGTTGTCTTCGAAGAGAAACAAACATTATCTGGTCTAAAAGATTCAAAATTATTATCAAAAAAAAAGCGCGATGAGTTATTTGAATTAATAGTTTCAAATTGTTATGAGTATTCTCTAGGGTCTCAGGACAATAAAGAAATTGATCATTTAAATATACTAAATGCCTCTTTAAAAGCCATGGAATTGGCTATAGACAAACTTAAAATAGATTTTAAAAAGATTTATATTGATGGGCCTTATTTACCAAAGAAACTCCCTAGGCAAGAAATAAAATATAAACCTATAATAGGAGGAGATAAGATATTTCCATGCATCTCTGCAGCATCTATAATTGCTAAAGTGAGTCGAGATCAATATATGAATGAATTAGACAATCAATATCCTAACTATGGATTTAAAAAAAATAAAGGCTACCCAACAAAAGAGCACATTCACGCTATTAAAGAATTAGGACCCACTCCTTTTCATCGGCTTAGCTTTAAATCCGAACTCTATGACTGAACAGAATAGAATCGATGAAAGCTTTGTGCATCTGGATGTAAATACCCAATATTCACTAGGCAAAAGTGTTGTCCGCATAGATCGCCTTATTGAATTGTGTGAGAAAAATAAAATGCCAGCTGTTGGCATTACCGACCATAATAATTTGTTTTCATCTTTTAAAGCTTATAAGGCATCACAAAAACAAGGCATTAAATTAATCATAGGTTCAATTGTTTCAACCAATATTGATAATAGAATTCCCTGTAAGCTAATTTTATTATGTGAAAATCAGACAGGGTATAAAAATCTCTGTTATCTAATAACAAAATCCTACACTGATGGTTTTGTAAGCAATGATCCATTTATTGATATTAATTGGTTAGAAGGGAATTCTGATGGCTTGATTGCAATCTCAGCATATCAGGATGGAATAATTAACGTCATTAGCAGAAAACATTCCCAAAAATTACAGAGTTTTATCAAAAAAATGACCAGTATGTTTCCTAATAATTTCTTTATTGGAATACAGAGAATAGGTAAACCGAGAGAGGAAGAATTTATCGATAAGATGGTTTCAATATCCACAGAGTATAATCTTCCATTAGTAGCAACAAATAACCCTAGATTCTTATCAGAGGATGATTATATATCTCTAGAGGCAAGAGTCTGTATTGATCAGGGGAGAGTCTTGGATGATCAAAGTAGACATCGTGATTACACTGATCAGCAATTTTTTAAAACGAACGAAGAGATGAGAAAGTTATTTGAAGATCTTCCAGAGGCTCTTTTAAACTCAAATAAAATAGCAAAAAAATGCAACTTTGGTTTTGATAATAGGACTAACGTTCTTCCAGAATTTTCTACTCCTGAAAAATACACCATTGATGATTTTTTGACCATGGAAACTAATAAGGGACTTTCAAATCTCTCAAAAAATCGAGCAATTGATAAGCAGACTTATAATAAGAGGCTAAAAGAAGAGCTAGAAATAATTAAAAACACAGGTTTCTCAGGTTACTTCTTAATAGTTGCAGATTTTGTTAAATGGTCAAGAAAACAAAATATACCCGTGGGACCAGGTCGTGGCTCGGGACCCGGGTCACTAGTTGCTTATTGTTTGGGCATCACCGATATTGATCCCATAGAACATGACTTAATTTTTGAACGATTTTTGAACCCTGAAAGAATTTCTATGCCAGATTTTGATATTGACTTTTGTGTTAACGGACGAGATGCCGTTATTGATTATGTATCTAGTAAGTACGGCAATAATATGGTCTCTCAAATTATCACTTATGGAACACTTTCTGCTAAAGCGGTCATTCGAGATGTAGGCCGAATTCTTGGGTACCCTTATGGATTAGTTGATCAGGTAGCTAAATTAGTCCCGTTTGATATTGGGATAACAATTAAAGAAGCATTAAAAAAATCTGATGAATTAGCAGAAAGATACAAAAATGATGAAGATGTGGAATCAATAATTAATTTATCATTAAATCTTGAAGGATTAGTTAGGAACGCAGGAACACACGCTGGCGGTGTGATTATAGCACCTTCAAAATTATCTAATTTTATGCCTCTCTATAAAGTTGATGACGAAGTTGGAACTGTAACTCAATTTGATAAGGATGATGCCGAATCAATAGGCTTAATAAAATTTGATTTCCTTGGCCTAAAAACACTAACCGTCATACAAAAAAGCATAGATATAATTAATGCATACAATAAAAAGAATAATAAAGATAAGTTTAAAGTATTGAATATTAAAGATATTTCTTTAGATGACAAAGAAACATATAAATTATTATCTTCTGCGAGAACCGTTGGTATTTTTCAGCTTGAGTCAACTGGAATGAGGGATTTGATTAAAAGAATGCAACCTAAAAAATTTGATGACATTATTGCTCTCGTAGCATTATTTCGTCCTGGCACATTATCCAGTAAACAAGGAGAAGAATCAGTTGTTGATACATTTATTAAAAGGAGAAAACAGAATAATCCAGATCTAATACCTTATACCCATGATTTGTTAATGCCTATCCTTAAAGATACCTATGGATGTATTGTTTATCAGGAGCAAGTAATGCAGATTGCCCAGAAGTTAGCTAATTTTTCTCAGGGTAGAGCGGACATCTTAAGAAAAGCAATGGGTAAAAAAGATGATGATCTTATGGCTGAACAAAAGGATGTCTTTGTTAGGGGTTGTATCAGCAATAAAGTCGAAGAAAGAGCCGCAATGAATATTTGGTCATTTATAGAAAAATTTGCTGGGTATGGTTTTAATAAAGCGCATTCAGTTTCATATGCAACTATAGCCTATCAAACAGCATGGTTAAAAACTCATCATACAACAGAATTTTTTGCAGCTTCTATGACTGCAGATATTGATAATACTGATAAGTTAATCCGTTTTAAGGAGGACTGTGAATCATTTAAAATAGAAATTAAAGGACCTTGCGTTAACCATTCAAGCTACGAGTTTTTTGTTGAGAAGGAGGACCAGGTTCGTTACGGATTAGGTGCAATTAAGGGTTTAGGTCAATCCATTTCAGAGGCGATTAGTGAAGAAAGAAAGTTGAATGGAAACTATCAAAATATTTTTGATTTTTGTTCTCGTTTAGCTACTGAAAAAATTTCAAAAAGAACAATCGAAGCTCTTATAACAAGTGGTTCATTTGATTGCTTTAAAGAAACAAGATTAACTTTATTCAATTCAATTAATTTGGCCTTAAATTATTCAAACCGAGTCTCACTCGAACAACAAACTGGTCAAACAAACTTATTTTATTCAGAAAATAATATGGAGGAATCTTTACCTCAACTCAATAGGGCTAAAGAATGGAAGTTAGACGAATTATTGCAAAAAGAATTCATGAGTCTAGGATTTTATTTTAGCGGTCATCCCTTTGATGCCTATCGCGATGATTGTAAGCATTTAACTAAATCGAGTATTGCCACATTGAAAAAAATGATGGAAACTCAAAAAAATGGAAACGATTATAGCCAACAAGAATCATTAATTAGAATAGCGGGTTTGATAACCACTTTAAAAAGGAGGGGCAATAATTACACTTTTAAAATCGATGACGGAACGGCTGTCATGGAGGGCATTATTTTTGGTGAAAGGAAAGATTATTTCAAGGACATGTTGAACAATAACTCATTGTTATATCTTAAAGGGAAGTTAAGATTTGATTCTTTTGCTGATCTTTGGCAGTTTGTTGCTGAAGACGCCGTAACCATAGACTCAATCGTGAAGAAAAAAGCAACAATGCTTTTGATCAAGTGTGATTCTGAATTTAACCCGTCTAAATTAAAGAAAATTCTTAAATCTCACACACCAGGCACCTGTGAAATTCAACTTAATTATGAGACTGATATTAATCACACTAAACTAAAATTAGGCAAAGAATGGACCGTCAGTCCAACAAGAGAACTAAGAGATGAACTCACAGCTGAGTTAGGATCTACTAACTTTCAATTTATTAGCCACTAATAATGATCTCCAATTAGCTTTTTATCACTACTTATAGAATAATCTAAATAATATTTAGATGAACTAGTAGATAAAAACTCTTATGGACTTTTTAGATTTTGAGAAACCGATTATTGAATTGGAAAAACGGATAGATGAGCTAAGGCTTAGCGTGTCTGATGATCACGCATCTGTTGAAATTGATGATGAGATTCAGCGTCTAGAAATTAAATGTGCAGAATTGACAAGAAAAATATTTACTGACTTATCTGAATGGCAAGTTGCTCAGTTGGCAAGGCACCCTTTAAGACCTAGGTCACAAGAGATTATTAATTCAATAGCTAATGATTTTCAAGAGTTACATGGGGATAGGATGTATTCTGATGACGCATCTATTATTGGGGGTTTAGGTAAATTGGGCAATAGCTCGGTCATGTTTATTGCTCAAGAAAAGGGCATGAATACCAAAGAAAAAATGGTTCGAAATTTTGGTATGCCAAGACCTGAAGGCTACAGAAAAGCTCTTCGATTAATGAAATTAGCTGAAAAGTTTTCAATTCCATTAGTAACTATTATAGATACCCCTGGTGCATTCCCAGGTATTGGAGCAGAAGAGAGAGGACAAAGTGAAGCGATAGCGAGAAACTTATTTACATTAGCCTCTTTGAAGATTCCAGTTATAAATTTAGTTACTGGAGAAGGAGGTTCTGGAGGCGCTTTAGCAATTGGTATGGGCGATGCTTTAATTATGCTTCAATATTCAATCTATACTGTCATTTCACCAGAAGCGTGTTCAACAATTCTTTGGAGAAACCCAGATGAAACAGAATCAGCAGCCGAAGCCATGGGTATATCATCTAAAAGACTCAGTAAATTAGGCGTTGTGGATTCAGTTATAGAGGAACCCTTAGGGGGTTTTCATAAGGATCCTCAAGATACATTTCAAAGAATTATAAACACCCTTATTGAATATTTAGATCATTTAAAAAATAAGAATATTGATGACCTTCTTTTTGCAAGAAGACAAAAATATAAAGCCATTGGCGAATTTAATGAAATATAGAGCCAATGGATGACACTCAAAATATTGAAGCCATTATCTCCAAGGAGATTGGCTCACTAGTTAGCAGAAAATTTTTACTTGCCTTTAGTGGAGGAGTTGACTCAGTGGTCTTATTAGATTTATTGGTGAATGTACTAAAAGAATCTGATGCACTAAGAATTATACATATTAATCATAATCTTAATGAACACTCGAATGATTGGGCTCAATTTTCCAGCGAAGTTTGTGAGAAATACGGTCTGCCATTAATTTGTGCATCGGTTGAACCTAAAAGACATGGCAAAGGTCTTGAAGCAGATGCTAGGGAGCTTAGATACCAATCATTCAGAGACGTTATTCAAGATGATGAGTATCTACTGACAGGGCATCATCAAGATGATCAAATGGAAACTCTCCTTTATCGAATCTTTAGGGGAACCGGTATCGATGGATTAAGGGCTATTAGAAGAGAAATCAAATTTGGTAAGGGCTTTCTGTACCGACCCATGCTGAATATTAGTAGAGAAAAAATTGAAGAATATGCTCAGTTAAAAAACCTTAAATGGATCTATGATTCCAGCAATGATGATTCTAGTTATGATAGAAATTTTTTGAGAAAAGATATCATTCCCTCAATTAAAAAACGTTGGCCCTCTGTAGAGAACAAAGTTTCTAGACTCTCTGTTATTGCAGAACAAAACCAGTTATTACTAAATGAATTAGCCACAGAAGATGTGGGTCAGCTCAAGAACTATAACCATCTTGATATTGAGACTCTGTCAGAAAAGTCTTACCCAAGAATCATTAATATTTTTAGATTTATGATCAAAAAAAATAACATGAGTGTTCCAAGTATGCGGGTGTTGAATGAAGGAATTAAGACATTGATGCACAGCAAGTCTAAAAGCCCCTCAATGACTTGGAATGATAATACTATTAGGCGATACAAGCATAGGTTATATTTTTTAAATTCAGCATTAAATTCTCCAAATGATTTATCAAATGAGATGTCATGGGATATTAAAAAAACAATTAACTTAGGCAAGAACCTAGGCAGTATTCAAGCTCGGTTCTTAAACGGTGAGGGGATCTCACTTAATAGATGCCCGTCGAACTTAGCTATTAAATACCGCAAAGGGGGCGAGGAAATTAAACCCTCTGGCCATAAAATTACAAAATCCTTAAAGAATCTTTTTCAAGAAAATAATGTACTCCCATGGGTAAGGGACAAGATACCGTTAATATATGTTGATCAGGAGCTCATATCTGTTGGGGATCTGTGGTTTAACCAAGATTTTAAAGCAAGTGGTAATGAAGATGGATTTTTAATCACTTGGGACAAAAAAATGGATGTTATTCATAATTCTTGATTGTTCAAAAAGTCATTATCTGATAACTTGAAATACCGGGATCACAGTTTTACATTTCCCGATGTTTTGTAAAAATCCCAATAAATTATTTATAACATAGGAAAGGTAATCGGACCGGGTATGTCTAATTTTATTTTTGTAACTGGCGGTGTTGTTTCAGCTCTTGGAAAAGGAGTTACATCAGCGTCTTTGGGCGCAATTCTTGAAGCCAGAGGACTTAAGATTGGTATGATGAAGTTAGATCCCTATCTCAATGTTGATCCAGGGACCATGAGTCCATATCAACATGGAGAAGTGTTTGTTACAGAGGATGGAACTGAAACTGATCTTGATTTAGGTCATTACGAGAGATATGTAAATACGATCACCAGTAAAAGCAGTAATTTTACTGCAGGTAAAATCTATGAAACTGTTATAGCCAAAGAAAGAAGAGGCGATTATCTTGGCGCAACTGTTCAAGTAATTCCTCATGTTACAGATCAGATTAAAGAATACATCTGGAGTGGCTCTAAAGATTTTGACGTTACCTTAGTCGAGATAGGGGGAACGGTTGGTGATATTGAATCTTTGCCCTTTATCGAAGCTATTCGTCAAATGGGCATTGAAAAAGACAATTATGAGGTGGCTTATGTCCATCTAACATTAGTGCCATACATTAGAGCTTCAGCAGAAATTAAAACAAAACCGACACAACATTCAGTTAGAGAATTAAGAGCTATTGGTATCCAGCCAGATGCGTTAGTTTGTCGCTCTGAGTTACCTTTACCTGAAGAGCATTTTGATAAAATAGCTCTTTTTACTAACGTCAATAAAAAGGCGGTAATTTCTGCACATGATGCTGATGATATTTATCAAATTCCACTAATCCTCAAAGAACAAGGGTTAGATCAAATTATTATTGAAAAATTAAAACTGGATGCACCAGAAGCAGACTTGTCTGAATGGCAAAAGATTTTAGATGCAAAGGCTAATAGTAAATCCACCGTTAAAATTGGAATGATTGGTAAGTATGCGGATTTTAAAGATTCATACATATCACTCAGCGAAGCTATTAGGCATGCTGGTTTTAATGCCAGTACGAATATAGAAATTATTTATGTTGAGTCAGAAGAAATACAAAGAGAAGGCACAGATGAATTAGACCAGCTTGATGCTATTTTGATACCGGGAGGATTTGGTGACCGTGGTATTGAGGGAATGATTCATTCAATAGAATATGCAAGATTAAGTAAGCTTCCTTTTTTAGGTATTTGTCTTGGAATGCAAGCGGCTGTAATAGAGTATTCTAGGAACGTATTAGGATTAAATGATGCCAACAGCACAGAATTTAATTCAAAAACCTCAGCACCAGTGATTGCATTAATTACCGAGTGGCAAAACGGCGATGGCTCGCTACAAAATAGAGATGAGAATTCTGAACTTGGTGGCACCATGAGATTAGGAGCACAAGAATGTCTTCTGCAAGACGGCACGAATGCGAAAGCAATATATGGCAACGATTCGGTTTTTGAGCGACATCGACATCGTTATGAGTTTAATAGTAACTATCGAAAACAACTTGAAGATCATCAGTTAATTTTCTCAGGTTTCTCTAAAGATGGTTTAGCAGAAATGATTGAAATCAAGGACCATCCTTGGTTTATTGGTTGCCAATTTCATCCTGAATTTACTTCTTCACCACTTAAAGGACATCCTTTATTTCAATCTTTTATTCAAGCTGCGGTAGAATATTCAAAAAAGAAGTAAGGTTTTTTATGACAGCTAAGATTGTAAACATAGAAGTATCAAATGATGCGCCGCTCATTTTAATTGCTGGTCCTTGTGTTATAGAGTCAGAAACTTTAGCTCAAGAAGTTGCAGGCACAATTAAAGAAATAACAAATGAATACAAGATACCTTATATTTTTAAGTCATCTTTTGATAAAGCGAACAGAACATCACTGCATAGTTATAGAGGTCCAGGTATAGAAGATGGGTTGAGAATACTCCAAAGTGTTAAAGACAAAATAAATGTTCCTGTATTAACTGATGTTCATGAAGACACTCCACTGGATGAAGTGTCATCAGTTGTTGATGTTCTTCAAACCCCAGCTTTTTTGTGTCGTCAAACTAATTTTATATTGAAAGTAGCTGCTCAAAATAAGCCAGTTAATATAAAAAAAGGTCAATTTCTATCCCCTTGGGATATGGAGAATGTAGTTAAAAAAGCTAAATCTCAAGGCAACAATAATATATTAGTGTGTGAGAGAGGGTATAGCTTTGGATACAATAATTTGGTTTCAGATATGCGATCTTTAGTGATTATGAAAGAAACCAAGTGCCCAGTTATTTTTGATGCAACGCATTCATTACAATTGCCAGGTGGTAAAGGAAACGCATCAGATGGTCAAAAAGAATACATTCAACCCTTATCCAGAGCAGCAACAGCGGTAGGCATTGCTGGAATATTTATCGAGACACACCCAGACCCAGACAATGCTCTTAGTGATGGACCAAACTCTTTGCCACTTAATGAACTGAAGCCTTTATTGGAACAGTTAAGTGCCATTGATGATTTGATAAAAACTAATCCAAATAAATAATTAGGTAACAATACTTATGGGAATGATTAGTTCAATTAGAGCCATTCAAATATTAGATTCAAGAGGTAACCCAACTGTCGAAGCTGTGGTTGAACTAGACAGTGGACATATAGGCAGAGCAGCAGTGCCTTCAGGAGCCTCTACAGGCTCTAAAGAAGCTGTGGAATTAAGAGACGGTAATCAATCAGAATACTTAGGAAAAAGTGTTCACAATGCAGTGACCAATATTAATACTGAAATTCAAGATGCTCTCTTGGGTCAAAATGTTACCGATCAGGAGACCATCGATAACATCATGATTGAACTCGATGGTACTGACAATAAGTCTCGATTGGGTGCTAATGCACTGCTTGCCGTCTCATTAGCATCAGCCCATGCAGGTGCAGCCTATAATAAACAAGAACTCTTTCAATATTTATCAAATGGTAATTACAGTTTTCCTGTGCCGATGATGAATATTTTAAATGGCGGTGAACACGCTGATAATAATATTGATATTCAAGAATTTATGATTCTGCCAGTGCAATTTAAGAAATTCAGTGAGGCATTACAAGCAGGAGTTGAGATTTTTCATGCATTAAAATCAGTCCTTAAACAACAGGGATTGAATACTGCAGTAGGAGATGAAGGAGGATTTGCTCCTAATTTACCGAGTAATCATGCTGCTCTAGAGACTATTCTTGAGGCTATTGATAAAGCTGGCTTTAATCCAGGCTCTGATATTTATCTTGGTTTAGATGTAGCGAGCACAGAATTTTATAGAGAACACAAATACTATTTTTCATCTGAAAATAAGTTTTTTGATTCAGATGAATTTGTTGATTATTTGGAAAAACTTGTAGCTAATTACCCTATTATTACTATTGAAGACGGTATGGCTGAGAATGATTGGGAGGGTTGGAAAGAACTCACAAAGCGAATAGGTGATAAATGTCAGCTTGTTGGTGATGATCTATTTGTTACCAACCAGGCTATTTTGAAGGAAGGTATTAACAATAATGTAGCCAACTCAATCTTAATCAAACCTAATCAAATTGGAACACTCACAGAAACATTTGATGCCGTTGACCTTGCAGTTGCAAATCACTACACAACTATCATTTCACATCGTTCAGGTGAAACGTCTGATAGCACCATAGCTGATATTTCATTAAATGCTAATATTTCACAAATCAAAACCGGTTCTTTATGTCGATCAGACAGAGTTGAGAAATACAATCAACTATTAAGAATTGAATCTATTTTAGGTGAACAATCTAATTATCTTGGAGTGAATGCCTTCAACCCAATACTAGATTTATAGATAGATGAGATTAGTTACCATTATTCTGATCATTCTTTTCTTATTACTACAGGTTGATATTTGGATAAAAAAAGACGGCTATAAAAGAAAGGTGGAATTAACTGAGATGATTGAATTACAAACAGACGCTAATAAAGAAATGACCATCCGTAACAATCAATTACAGCAAGAAACAATTGATTTAAGAAATGGCACTGAAGCCATAGAAGAAAAAGCCAGAACAGAAATGGGGATGATTAAAGAAGGCGAAGAGTTTTACTTGATTGCCAAATAATTATCAATTAAGGAGAAAATAATGAGTGGTTTAGTAAAAACCAGTGATAGAGACGGAATAGTAGAAATACAAATGTGTAGAAAGCCAGTAAATGCATTAAATCTGGAGCTACTTGAGGACATTCATAAGGCAATTGATGAGAACACAGAACAGGGTGCAAAAGCATTAATACTCAGTGGGATGGACGGTATATTTACTGCGGGCTTGGATGTTAAAACGTTATTAACCCTTTCTAGGGATGAAATAGATATTTTTTTTAAAGCGTTTTGGGGGTTAATGGCAAAAATTTCCAAAAGCCCAATTCCATTCGTTGCTGCGATGACAGGCCATAGTCCAGCCGGAGGTACTGTTCTTTCAATTTTTTGTGATTATAGGATTGCAGCTAAAGGAGACTATAAGATCGGGATGAATGAGGTTTTTGTTGGTCTTCCGGTGCCAATGATTTTATACAAGGCTCTTTCAAGACTGGTGGGAGAGAATAAGGCTTCAACGCTTACCATGACAGGTAGCTTAATCAGTTTTGAGGAAGCAGATCAATTAGGATTGTTAAATGAGCTTGTAGAAAAAAATCAAGTTGTTGATAAAGCTTTTGAATGGTTGGGTGAACTCGTTCAGCTCCCTCCTAATGCGATGAATTTAACTCGATTAACTGCAAAATCAGAACTCAATGATTGGTTTGATAATGAGCTCGGTCAGTTTACTACGTCATTTGCTGATGGCTGGTTCTCGGATGAAGTACAGTCCAGGATGAAATATATTGTAGAGAATTTTTTATAAGATGAAAATTCTTTTATCTAATGACGATGGGTATTATTCAAAGGGCATAACAGGCCTTGCTGAATCACTTAAGCAAGTTGCTGATGTGACAATTGTAGCTCCTGAGAACAACTGCAGTGGCAAAAGCAGTTCTTTGACACTTAAGAACCCCTTAAGAATAAGAAAATTCCAAGACAATGGTTATTATGTCAATGGTACTCCGGCTGATTGTGTTTTTCTCGCCTTAACTAAAGTATTAGATAAAAAACCTGATTTATTGATAAGTGGCATCAATCATGGGGCTAATTTAGGAGATGATGTTTTATATTCTGGAACAGTTGGTGCTGCAATGGGAGGTCGATTTAGTGATATTCCTTGCTTAGCTTTATCAATAACCAGCCTTAAACCTCAACATTTAGATGCTGCCATAGAAGCCTCAAAAATTATTGTTCGTGATCATTTAACTAAATTGACATTAAGGTCAACAGTGTTAAATATCAATTTTCCTGATGTTCCTATACAAAAAATGCAGGGTTATGCCATTACCGAATTAGGCAGAAGATTAATGCCAGATTCATCAAGCAAAAACATCGACGCCTACGGTGATGAGATCCATTGGATAGGTCCACCACCACCTGCAGAAGACTCCAATCAGGAAACAGACTTTAATGCTATTGCTAATAACAAAATTTCCATTACGCCTTTAGCCACTAATTTGACTAATGCCTCTCAAATGAATGACTTAAAAGATTGGATCGATAACCTTTAAGCCATGAAAAAAATATTTTCCTCAACTCTTGAATACATACTTCGCCAAGCAGCGAAACCTGCCGCAGTCTATTTATTATTTATTTGGAGTTTTGTAGAAGCCTGGTTCATTATTCCTATCCCTCCTGATGTTATCCTAGCCCCAATGGTACTTGCAAAACCAAGCAAAGCTTTCTTCTATGCAAACATCACCACAATAAGTTCAATTTTAGGGGGGTGCTTAGGATTTATTATTGGTATGTTTGCTATCGACTACGCCATGGGAATAATTAATACATTAGGTTTACAAGGTTATTATGATCAAGCTTTAGAATGGTTCTCTGTTTGGGGTTCAGCAGTCATATTAATAGCTGGGTTTACTATTATTCCGTTTAAAGTTTTTACGATCATGGCGGGTGCCATGAAAATGAATTTTTTTCTTTTCATAATCGCTGCCACCCTCTCCAGAGGGGCTAGATTTTATCTGGTGTCTTATGCTGCAAAAATTGGTGGCGAGAAAGGTATGGACGCTATTGTAAAATATATCGATAAAATCGGTTACTTAATCATCTTTATTTTCATAGTCATTCTAATCATGAGTTATTGATTTATATATGTTAACTAAATTCTTATTGTCGCTAGCCTTCATACTTCTCATTTATTTCATAATATCGAGATTACCGAGAGATTAGAGGATTAACATCGTCATAGGGTCTCTATACTCTGCTGTAAGAATATTGTAGGTTCTGCAAGCACTAACAGTGTCCATAACTTCAACCCCAATTCCTTTCTTTAACAAGCTGGTCATTAGAGAGTGATTAGGAAAAATCTGTTGTTCTCCGGTGCCCAGTAAAACCACTGCACAACTATTTTCTATAGCTAAACTGAAATCATGAATACTCAATTCATTGGCTGCAGAATGATCCCAAGGATGAATCACCTCATTATTAAAAATAATTAAGCTGTCGGTGTACCAGACCCCTTTAAATTTAATTTTATTAGGGCCCCTGGCTTCAATTAATGAGTTATTGATCTCCTTCATATAAAATCATCTATGATTCAATTAGTATTAATTATATTTTAAATTATATCTCATCGTAAACTTATGTCTTTCACTCATGATCTTATAAAACTTAATGAACTTTCAGTCAAAACGGAAGAAGGGAAGAGGTTGTATCAAACCCCTCAAGGCAAATCATATCCATCCGTAACCACGGTTACAGGCATCTTGTCAAAAGATGATATTCAAGCATGGCGTCAACGTATAGGTGAAGAAAAAGCTGATCAGATTACCAGAGCGGCCACATCAAGGGGTAATGAGGTGCATAAATTGGCTGAACTGTATCTAAAGAATGAACTGTTCTCTCAAAGTACGTTGTTTGATGAGCCTAAAACCAATAATTATAAAATGTTTGAAGCGCTCTCTAGTGTTCTCGATAATAAAGTCGGCATTGTTAGAGCTATTGAAGCTCCTTTATACAGTGATGTTTTAAGAGTAGGGGGCCGTGTCGATCTAGTCGCTGAATGGGATAATGAACTAGCTGTTATAGATTTTAAAACCAGCTCTAAACCCAAAAAAGAACGCTGGATTGATAATTATTTTATGCAATCATCCGCTTATGCCTTTATGTTTGAGGAATTAACGAAAATTTCTATTAATAAAATTGTTATTGCGATTGCCTTGGAGAACTTAGGGACTCAAATTTTTATTAAGAACGCCAATGACTATATTCAGCAGTTCATAGATTTGAGAAAAACATATGACATAATATCCAATGAGTAAAGGAATTAGCATGGATGAAACGCAAATAAAAACATTGTTAGGCGAATTAACAGATCGCTTTAACTCTCTCAGGGGGTATCTTTGACTACGAGAATAAAACCTCTCGTTTACATGCTGTTTTAGAATCACTCAATGATCCTAAAGTTTGGGATGACCGGGAACTCTCCCAGACATTGAATCAAGAACGTGCCTCATTAGAGAAAACGATTAATCAACTCCAGACAATATCAAACCGTCTTGAGGATTCACAGGTCCTATTAGAGTTAGCCATAAATGAGAGTGACGATCAGACTTTAAATGATCTGGGTACAGAATTAAAAGTGTGTAACACAGAGATTAGCCAGTTAGAGATCCAGAGGATGTTTTCAGGGGAAATGGACACCTCTAATGCATTTTTAGATATACAAGCAGGGTCCGGAGGCACTGAGGCTCAAGATTGGGCAAACATGTTATTAAGAATGTATCTTCGGTGGTGCGAGTCAAATAATTTTAAAGCCGAACTCATTGAGACTTCACCGGGTGAAGTGGCTGGAATAAAAAGCGCTACTGTTCATATTTCTGGTGATTTCGCCTTCGGGTGGTTAAGAACAGAATCAGGTGTTCATCGTTTGGTTAGAAAATCACCATTTGATTCAGGTAATCGAAGACACACTTCATTTGCTGCAGTTTTTGTTTCTCCAGAAATTGAAGATAATTTTGAAATTGATTTGGATCCAAGTGACTTGAGGATCGATGTCTATCGTGCGAGTGGGGCCGGAGGCCAACACGTTAACACCACCGAGTCTGCTGTAAGAATTACCCATCTTCCAAGTGGAACAGTCGTGCAGTGTCAAAATGATCGATCACAACATAAGAATAAAGCCACAGCCATGAAACAAATGAGAGCACGTCTTTTTGAACTTGAACATCAGAAAAGAATGGATAAAGCCCAGGCTGTTGAAGACACGAAAGCTGATATTGGTTGGGGAAGTCAAATCAGATCTTATGTTTTAGATCAATCAAGAGTCAAAGATCTAAGAACGCAAATTGAATCCAGTAATCCAGAAGCTATACTGGACGGTAATATAAATAAATTTCTAGAAGCGAGTCTTAAGGAAGGCATCTAATTAAAGGTAGCTAATGACTGACAAAAAAGAAGATCAAAATAAGTTAATTGAGGAACGGCGTAACAAATTGACCGCCCTTAGGGAATCAGGATTTAATTTCCCTAAATCCATTGCCATTAATAGTTTTTCCAAAGATTTAAATGATGAATTTGAAAAGTCCACCAAAAAGGACCTGGAAACACTGAACAAAGAGGTTGCTATTGCCGGTAGGATGATGGCTAAACGAGTAATGGGTAAATCTAGTTTCTCTAAAATCAAAGACGGAACCGGTTCCATTCAAATCTTCCTTAATTCGAAGAATTTATCCAAAGAACTTTATGATCAATTCAAGACAGCTGATGTTGGTGATATTTTTTGGGTTAAGGGCACCTTATTTAGAACTAAAACCGATGAGCTAACAATTAATGTTCAAGAAATGGAATTACTGACTAAATCTTTAAGGCCTTTGCCTGAAAAATTTCATGGATTGACTGACACCGAAACCAGATATCGTAAAAGATATCTAGATCTAATTATGTCAGATGAGAGTAGGGCCGTTTTTGAGAATCGTTCTAAAATTATTACGACCATCAGGAGTTATCTCAATCAACAAGAGATATTGGAAGTTGAAACACCCATGATGCACCCTATAGCTGGTGGAGCTATCGCTAGACCATTTGTAACTCATCATAATACTTTGGACAGAGATTTTTATCTGAGGATTGCACCAGAGCTTTACTTAAAGCGACTAGTGGTCGGCGGCATGGAGAGAGTCTATGAAATTAATCGATCTTTCAGAAATGAAGGCGTATCCACTCAACATAATCCCGAATTTACAATGCTTGAGCTCTATTTAGCCTATGCGTCTTATGAAGATATTATGAAACTCGTAGAAGAAATGGTTGCAGAAATTGCTAAAGCACTAACTGGCACAACTAATATTCAATATCAAGATCAAGAATATGATTTGTCTGGTCCGTATCAACGCATGACTCTCGAGGAATCAGTAATAAAATTTAATTCTGATTTGGATCCTAATAAACTAAGAGATCAAGATTACTTATTAAATATTTGTAAAAAACTTAAAATAAAAGCAGACAATAATACAACTGCTGGAAAATTACTCTTCGAGATTTTTGAGAAAACCGTTGAGGATAATTTAATTGAGCCAACGTTTATCACCGCTTACCCCAAAGATGTTTCACCCTTATCAAGAGCTAATGATGATGATCCTTGGATTGTTGATCGTTTCGAATTGTTTATAGCAGGAACAGAGTTAGCTAATGGATTCCAGGAATTAAATGACCCTGACGATCAGTCAGATCGCTTTAAGGCGCAAGTGAAAGCAAGAGAGGGTGGTGATAACGAAGCTATGGTTTACGATCAGGATTATATTGAGGCTCTGGAGTATGCAATGCCTCCAACATCAGGTCTTGGTGTTGGGATTGATAGACTCGTTATGTTGTTCACTGACGCCTCATCTATACGAGATGTGTTGTTATTTCCTCATATGAGAGAGAAATAGAAGAAATCTCTAAATAACTTTTAAGTTTTATACAAATCTTATATTGAGGTGATCGATATGTTGAATGGTGAAATTTTGTAAAATTTAACTGATTAGCTTGATTGATTTACCATCAACGGATAGGTCGTTGTTAATTTGAGAAATATTAATCGCTGCTAGACCGAAACAGACATCTTCATGCGCTTTAGAAATAACAACATGTCCGACTTTTTTATCTAAATTTTTCACTTCTTCCTGAGGTGATATTACAACACCTGACTCAGTTTTAATTTGGTATAACCTTTGCTTAACTTTGCCTCTGTGTTGAACTCTAGCTACCACCTCTTGTCCTGTATAACACCCCTTTGAGAAACTAATCGCATTCAATTGGTCTAGATTTAACATCTGTGGAATATACTTTAGTGTGTTGTGCTTATTGATGATGGGTATTCCAGTATTAATATCTTGAATAATCCATTTCTCCTTATCAATTGTTTGAAATTTCTCTGCATCATCATACGACAATAAAATCAATCTAGTATGGTCATTAGCCAGTCGTTTTAGAGATTGACTTGAAGAAAGAGAATATGACTCATCAATATTCTTCTTTTCATCTTCACTAATACCAAAAATATTTAATTCCTCATTACTTATAGTTACTTGGGAGCGAAGAATATATCGACTTAACCATGCGATTAGATCATCAATGAGATCTGTAGATAGAATTAGATAATAAGCCTCATTCCAAGTTTGGACGAATGCAGTGGCAATTACTCTTCCTTGCGGATTACAAAATGAAGTGAGATGTATAAGTTCATTATTTATTGCTTCTGTATCTTGAGTCATTTGACCTTGAAGAAATTCATCCGCATCGTCTCCGGAGACTTTTATTACTGATAGATGTTCTAGTTTCTCCATAAATCTTACTGATGAATTAAATCGAATGTTAAAAACAATGCTTGAATGGTCTAGTTTAAGTATAATTGATCCAGTTAAACATACCAAAATATGGCTAAAAATAATCAACCTTTATCACCGCATCTGAGCATTTATAAATGGCAGGTTACCAATACATTATCTATTCTTCATAGATTCTCAGGTGCTTTACTTTTCTTGGCTGCCATGGACTTCTCCATTTGGTTGGCCTCAATTGCTATGGGTGAGAATTCTTATGCCCTTATTTCAAGTTTGTTTTCAAGTCGACTAGCATTGGCCATTTGGGTCGCTGTTTCTTTTTCTTTTTTTTATCACTCTCTAAACGGTCTTAGACATCTTGCCTGGGATTTTGGTAAAGGTTTTGAGACTCATCAAGTGAACTACTCTGGTTTCATAGTTGTTTTTTTAACCTTGGCTTTGACTTCATCATTCTGGTTTTTTTTATTAACCAAACACGCTTTGTAAAATGAATATAGTAAATCGATTTCTTAATTTATTATGTCTTTCAGGATTTGAACAGGCTCGAGGCCATTGGCGAAGTCAGAGAGAGACAGCAGTTATATTATTGATATTAACCCTTTGGTTTCTTTACCAATTACTTTTTGTTTTAAACAGCTTGGATTTTATTGAAGTACAAGCATGGGCAAGAGACCCGCTTAATGCACTGATTATTATTTTGACTTCCCTTTATATGATTTACCATGCTGAGCTAGGTGTTCAAGTTATTATTGAGGATTATGTTTCTGATAAAAGATCGCAATTAATTCTTTTATATACGTTAAGGTTTTTTAGAATTTGTGTTGTCTTAACCACTTTCGTTTCAATGTTTTTTATAGTTTTTAAGAGTTAGACCTATTGAGGTAAAGAAGTTTTTATGAACAGTAAGTATCAATTAATAGAACATCAGCATGATGTTGTCGTTGTTGGCGCGGGCGGTGCTGGTCTAAGAGCAACTTTAGGTTTGGTTGAATCTGGGTTATCAACAGCATGTCTCACTAAAGTTTTTCCAACAAGAAGCCATACAGTTGCTGCTCAAGGCGGAATTAGTGCGGCTCTTGGAAACATGGGAGAAGATGACTGGCGATGGCACATGTATGACACAGTTAAAGGATCAGATTGGCTTGGTGATCAGGATGCCATAGCCTTTATGTGTAAACAGGCATCAACAGCAGTTTTAGAGTTAGAAAGATATGGTATCCCTTTTTCTAGAACAACAGATGGGAAGATATACCAAAGAGCCTTTGGGGGCATGACAACCCATTTTGGTGAGGGTATTGCTCAGAGGACTTGTGCTGCAGCTGATCGAACCGGTCATGCAATGTTGCATACCCTTTATCAACAATCAATCAAAAACCAAGCCGAGTTTTTTATTGAGTTCTTTGCTCTTGAATTAATTATGGATGAAGGGGAATGCAGGGGTGTTATTGCTCTAGAAATGGCTACTGGCGATTTACACGTGTTTAAAGCTCAAAAAGTCATTCTTGCTACTGGTGGTCATGGTAGAACCTATTTTGCATGTACGGCCGCTCACACATGCACTGGAGACGGTTCCGGTATGGCATTAAGAGCAGGGTTGCCACTTCAAGACATGGAATTTGTTCAGTTTCATCCCACCGGGATATATGGAGTAGGCTGTTTAATCACTGAAGGGGTGAGAGGTGAAGGCGGATTTCTAACTAATTCTGAGGGCGAGAGATTTATGGAAAGATACGCTCCTAGTACCAAGGATTTAGCATCTAGAGATGTGGTCAGCCGATCCATAACACTCGAAATTCTTGAAGGGAGAGGTGTCGGTGAGAATAAAGATAGAATGAATCTTAATTTACAACATCTGGATCCTCAGGTGATAGAAGAGAGGTTACCTGGTATCGCAGAAACGGCAAGAATATTTGCCAATGTTGATGTAACCAAGGAACCCATTCCTATCACTCCAACGGTTCACTACAATATGGGTGGAATACCAACAAATATCCACACTGAGGTAGTAACTAAGAACCCACAAGGCGAGATGGAAGTTGTTCAAGGATTAATGGCTGTCGGTGAAGGGGCTTCTGTGTCAGTGCATGGGGCTAACCGATTAGGATCTAATTCACTTCTTGATTTGGTTGTTTTTGGTCGAGAAGCTGCTGAGCAATGTGCAAAAATGATCGATAAAAATAACAATAAAAAACCTTTACCTCAAAGTGAGATTGATAAAGCTTTAGATAAATTTAATCGCATTAGATATGCAAACGGTTCATTAGCAACAGCTGAAATAAGGATAGAGATGCAACAAATCATGCAACAGCATGCCTCAGTTTTTAGAACAGAAGAACTGCTTAGTGAAGGAGTGGATAAATTGAAGGCTTGCTTGGATTCATTTAAGGATGTGTCTGTTACAGACAGAGGACTAATATGGAATACAGATCTCATTGAAACATTGGAATTAGAAAATCTTCTTGGTCAGGCTATCATTACCATGGAATGTGCCTTGGCTAGACAAGAAAGCAGGGGTGCTCACGCACGTGATGATTACCCTGAGCGTGATGATGAGACGTGGCTTAAACACAGCTTGGGTTGGTTAGATTCAAACAATCAAACTCGCATTGATTCTCAGCCAGTTAAGCTTGACACAAAGACCGATGAAGTTGAATCAATTCCACTAAAGGCTAGGGTCTACTAGGAGGATCAGAAAATGGCAGAATTCACACTACCTAAAAACTCAAAAATGACTAAAGGTAAAGTTTATAAAACAACTGCAGACAGTAAAAATATTAGAACGTTTCATGTCTATCGGTACGATCCTTCTGAAGATTCAAACCCAAGACTAGACAGTTATGAAATAGTTCTCGATGAATGCGGGCCAATGGTTCTCGATGCTTTGATTAAAATTAAAGCGGATTATGATGCGTCCCTCACCTTTAGGCGATCTTGTAGGGAAGGTATTTGTGGGTCTTGTTCACACAATATAAACGGAGTTAATACATTAGCTTGTACCCAGCCTATAAAAGATATAAAAGGCGATATAAGGATTTATCCTCTTCCACACATGAATGTGGTTAAGGACCTGGTGGTTGATATGACTGACTTTTATGCAGGCTATGCTTCAGTTGAGCCATGGTTAAAAACTAATTCAGAAGCACCTGAAGGGACTGAACGCCTTCAAAGTAAAGAAGATCAAGAAAAAATTGATAAACCATCTGCCTGTATTCTCTGTGCATGTTGTTCAACAGCTTGTCCTAGTTATTGGTGGAATGGTGATAAATACCTTGGACCTGCTGCTCTACTTGCTTCTTATAGGTGGTTACAAGATAGTCGTGATGAATCCAAAGAGGAACGTTTAAGAGAGCTTAATGATTCTTCCAAACTTTATAAGTGTCATACCATCATGAATTGTTCACTTGCTTGTCCTAAGGAATTGAACCCAGGTCAAGCGATAGCTGAAATTAAAAAAATGATTGCGACTCAGGATTTTAATGACTGAGAGTAATCTTGAATTGTCCAGAATTAAATGGCGATGCAGAAGAGGAACAAAAGAGTTAGACTTTCTTCTTCTATCTTACTTTAACCAAAAATACTCAGCAGCAGACCAAGAGGATAAAGCAGCATTTCTTCGTTTATTGGAATTACAGGACCCTTCTATAATTGATTATTTTGCACAACCTAAGACGATCAAAGATCAGAAGATCCAAAAAGTCATTTCAGATATTCTGGGTGATGTGGAGTCTTATCAAATCAAATGAAGAACATTAGAAACTTCTCAATTATAGCCCATATTGATCATGGGAAATCCACTCTTGCAGATCGATTAATTCAACTGTGTGGCGGTCTGGATGAACGAGAAATGACTGAACAGGTGCTTGACACGATGGAACTTGAACAGGAACGTGGTATTACAATAAAAGCACAAAGCGTTTGTTTAGATTATAAGGCTGAGAATGGTGAAGACTATGTTTTTAATTTGATAGATACTCCTGGTCATGTTGATTTTTCATATGAAGTTTCAAGATCTTTAGCGGCTTGCGAAGGCGCTTTATTGGTTGTTGATGCGTCTCAAGGTGTGGAGGCTCAATCCGTTGCAAACTGTTACAGTGCCATTGAGCAGGGCCTGGAGATTATTCCCGTGATTAATAAGATTGATTTACCAGCTGCAGATCCGGATAAAGTTATTCAGGATATTCAAGATATTATAGGTATTGAGGTCAATGATCCTATTTTAATTAGTGCAAAAACTGGAGAAGGCGTTGATTATTTAATGGAAAAAATTGTTTCCACAATACCACCGCCTGAGGCTAATGATAATGAGCATTTACAGGCTTTGATTATAGATTCTTGGTTTGATAAATACCTTGGTGTTGTGTCCCTACTAAGAATTATGAACGGGACCATCTCCGAGGGTGATAAAATCAAAGTTATGTCCACTGGACAAGAGCACACAGTTAATGAACTGGGTGTTTATACCCCTAAAATTGAGAATAAAAAATCACTTGTAGCTGGGGATGTGGGGTTTTTGGTCGCTGCCATTAAAGACATTTATGGGGCACCGGTGGGGGACACAATAACTCAAGCAAAAAACTCTTCTCCTAAACCATTGCCTGATTTTAAAACCATACAACCCAGAGTGTTTGCAGGCCTTTATCCTGCTGTTTCGGAAGACCTTGAAGCTTTTAGAGAAGCCTTGGATAAGCTCAAACTAAATGATGCGTCCTTGCATTTTGAACCTGAATCTTCATCAGCACTTGGTATAGGCTTTAGATGTGGATTTTTAGGAATGCTGCACATGGAGATCGTGCAAGAAAGATTAGAACGTGAATACGATCTTGATCTGGTGACCACATCACCTACTGTGGTTTATGAAGTGGAAAAAACCAACGGCGAAGTGATACAGATCGATAATCCAGATTCATTGCCATTGATGAACAGTGTTAAAGAAATACGTGAACCCATTGTCGAGGCTACCCTTCTCCTACCTCCAGAATTTGTTGGTAATGTTATTCAGCTGTGTGAATCAAGAAGAGGCATTCAAAAGAAATTACAATATTTAGGTCGACAAGTGGTTCTAGATTATGAACTACCGCTAGCAGAAGTTGTGCTTGATTTTTTTGATCAGCTTAAATCCATCTCTAAAGGTTATGCATCCTTTGATTATACTTTTTTGAGGTTCCAAGCGGACCAACTTGTGCGATTAGACATTCTGGTTAATCGGGAGAAAGTGGATGCATTTTCAATCATTATTCACCGAGACAATGCTGCCCAAAGGGGTCGAAAAATTATAGAGAGACTAACTAAGATCATTCCGAGGCAAATGTTTGAAGTGGCCCTGCAGGCAGCCATCGGGGCAAAAATAATTGCTAGAGGTAATGTGAAAGCCTTTAGAAAAAATGTTACCGCTAAGCTCTATGGTGGGGATGTAACCAGAAAAATGAAATTACTCAAGAAACAAAAAGCAGGAAAGAAACGAATGAAACAATTTGGTTCTGTTGAGATCCCTCAAGAGGCTTTCTTATCAATCATGAAAAAAGATAACTCCAGAAATTCATAATTTATTCACAAAAGGTTCTTATTTATCTTATTAATCAATTTATAATGCTGACATGACATTTGATTTTCAGACAATTTTATTTTTTATCATCCTAGTTTTTGGGTTAATTTGGATCGTCGGACGTTTCTATTTGAAAAGCAGTTCAAGTATTGTAGAAATTTCTGAAGCCTTGTTTCCAATCTTATTGCTGATATTTATATTTAGATCTTTTATCTATGAACCGTTTAGAATTCCCTCAGGTTCAATGATGCCAACCTTAGTCAAGGGAGATTTTATTGTTGTCAAAAAATTTGCCTATGACTTAAGATTGCCGGTTTTAGGTAAATCAATTCTTACCGTTAATGAACCCCAAAGAGGTGATGTGGTTGTGTTTGATTTTCCTTGTGATACTTCCATTAAATATATTAAACGTTTAATTGGTTTACCAGGTGATGAGATTATTTATCAAGATAAACAGTTAACAGTCAATGGGATATCAGTAAAAAGTAAGTATCAATCTGTTTATAAAAACCCCAAACAATATGGATCACATGTCTATTTAGAAACATTAGATGATAAAGATCATAATCTATTACTTATACCCTCAAGAAGAGGACGAGAAGGTACCTTTACTGTTCCAGAGGGGCATTACTATTTTATGGGTGATAATCGAGATAACAGTACAGATAGTAGATACGAATGCCCTGGTTTTGTGTCCAGAGATCTCATTGTGGGTGAGGCCACCAGAATATGGTTTAATTGGGATTTTAGCTCCTTTCCTGAATGGAATAGAATTGGCGATAAAATTAAGTAATTAACCCCAGTATTTTGGATAGACAATCAAAACAACAATGGTGCAAGAATACTCTTGGCTATGATTTCAACGATAAATCATTATTGAAGTTGGCATTGACCCATAGAAGTTATTCTAAAGACAATAATGAACGATTAGAATTTTTAGGCGATGCTGTCCTAGATTTGATTTTAAGCGACACCTTATATCGAGAGTACTCACTCACTGATGAAGGCAATTTAAGTCGAATGCGTGCTTCAATAGTTAATGAAAGATCATTGTCACTGGTGGCAAGTCAATTACTAATTAATGAATATTTAATATTGGGGCAAGGAGAAGCATCTTCAGGTGGAAGTCAAAGGGATTCAATTTTAGCAAACACCTTAGAAGCTATCTTGGGGGCTATCTTTGTTGATGGGGGTTACCATTCAGTTGAAGGTATAATTCTTAGGATTTTCAAAAATAATATTGATTCAATAAATCCTGAATCAGATTACAAAGATAGTAAAAGTCAATTACAAGAATTCTTACAACAACAACAAAAAGATTTGCCTCAATATCAACTCATAGACACCACTGGCGATAAACACGACCAAGAGTTTCTTATTGAGTGCGTTATTGATAATGGCAATATCATTACAACAGCAAGCGGTAAGAGCATTAAAATAGCTGAACAAAAAGCAGCCTCTGAAGCCTTGAAAAGACTCTTAAATGAGTAAAAAAGTTAATAAAAGTGGTTATGTCGCGGTTCTTGGAAGGCCAAACGTAGGTAAGTCAACCTTAGTGAATGCACTGGTGGGTGAGAAGGTTTCTATAGTGACTTCAAAACCTCAAACAACACAATTAAATATTCTGGGTATATTGCACAACAAAGAGTCACAAATCGTTTTTATTGATACCCCAGGATTGTTATCCGAACGTCAAATGAAATATAGTCAGAAAGCACTGAATAGAGAGGCTGTGAATGCTTTATCACAAGCAGATCTAGTGTTAATGGTGGTTGAAGCAAATACCTGGAAAAGAGCAGACGACTATATTCTTGAACATCTAAGAGATATCAACACTAAAGCAATATTAACGGTTAATAAGGTGGATCAATTTAAAGATAAAAACAGCATCCTTGATTTTCTAAAAGAGCGTTCAAATCATAACCAAATTATTGAAACGGTTCCTGTGTCAGCTCTTTATAATAAAAATCTTTCTCGCCTTACCACAGTGATTGAAAGACACTTACCGATCAAAACGCCTAAATATAAAGAAGGCATGATTACTGATAAGGACACAGATTTTCGTATAACAGAGATCATGCGTGAACGACTCATGCATCATCTAAGAGATGAATTACCTTATAGTGTTGAGTGTCAATTGGATCATTTTGAGGATAAGAAAAAGATTGTAATGATTGAGCTAATGATTAGAACGAAAAAACCTGCCCATAAAAAAATTATTATCGGTAAAGACGGTAAATTACTAAAGGTCATTGCTACCGAAGCACGCCTAGAAATAGAGAATCTTCTTAACAAGAAAGTTTTTCTTAGCACACAAGTCAGATCAATTAAAAAAGGTAAATCCCTAAGGGCATGATGGCTAATCAAATCATTGAGAACGAGCCTGCCTACTTAATGCATCAACGCCCCTTCTCAGAGAGTAGCCAAATTATTAATCTGTTTTCTCGTCACTTTGGGCGTGTCGATGTTATAGCAAAAGGATCAAAAAGACCTAAGTCTAAATTTAAATCATTTTTACAACCGTTTTTACCGATTTTGGTTTCATGGTCAGGCCGATCTCAATTAAAGACCTTGAGAAGTATCGATTTAAATATAAAACAAAAAACAACTCTACCGAATAAACAGTTAATGTCAGCTTTTTATTTAAATGAGCTGATTCTTTCTCTTTTAACAACAACAGACCCTTACCCGGAACTCTTTGATTGCTATGCTTTAACCATCGATAAGCTAAGTGATATTGATTCCAGTGAATCAGTACTAAGAACCTTTGAAATAAATCTACTGAGTCAAATAGGCTATGCCATTAACTTCCAAACAGAAGCCATGTCTTCTAATGAGATTGAGGCTGAGCAAGTTTATCGGTTTGTCGTTGAGGAGGGTTTTATACGTTCTAACACAACAACCCCTCATCATTCTCTGATCAAAGGCTCGATTATTAAAGCAATAGAGAAAGGAGATTACTCAACCTCTCAGATTTTAAAAGCTGCTAAGAGGATTACTAGGGAATCTATAAAATATCATTTATCAGGAAAAGAACTCAATACCAAGAAAGTCTTCAGATCAATTCATAAATCCAATTAAAGGCTTAAAGCTTTCTGACGATGATTGTCCCAAACTGAACCTGATTAAACTCCTCACATTCAATTCTGTCTAAGGTTGCAGTGACCAAATCAATCATCCTCTGACTGTTTCCACAAACTATTTCTAGGGGGATTTGCTCTTGGTTGAGTAAAACAAAGTTTTCCACTTTTAAGTCAACATCACTGTGTTTTATACCGTGAAGATCTAACGTTTTTAATTTCAATAGAGAATCTCCTCCAATCCAATAACAATTAATGATATGTTAATGTCGTAAAATAAAAAAACCAATGAGTAAAAATAAGAAAAGTAAATCACCGGTTACCGGTCAAGAGTATCAAGCCAGTTCTGAACCACGATACACAGGTATACCTAGCTTTATGAGAAGCCCAATAGCCACCTCCTTGGATGCATTAAATATTGCTTTAGTTGGGGTTCCCTATGATGGGGGAGTAACCAATCGAGCAGGTGCTAGACATGGGCCTCGTGAGATGAGAAATCAATCGAGCCTTATGAGAGGTTATCACCATGTCACTAGAGTTAATCCTTTTGAGCAGGCAAGTATTGCCGATGTGGGTGATGTCATTTTTTCAGAACAATTTAACCATCAAGCGGTGGTGGATGATATCACCAATTTTTTCAGCTTAATCAAAAAAGCCGGTGTCATACCTCTCAGTGCTGGTGGGGATCACTCCATTACTTATCCAATCTTTCGTGGTATAGCAAAAGACGGCCCCATAGGCATGATTCATATTGATGCTCATACTGACACCTGGGGCGAGATATGGGGCAACAAGTTTCATCATGGCTCTCCTTTTCGATTAGCTGTTGAGGACGGTTTATTAGATCCTAAGAGAACCATTCAAATAGGTATAAGGGGAGCTCAAAATTTTCTAGACGGCATTGATTTCTCTTTGTCCTCAGGAATGCGAGTGGTTTTTATTGAAGAGTTTAATGACATGGGTGTAAAAAAAGTAATAGAAGAGGCTAGACAAGTTGTTGGTGATGGGCCAGTTTACCTCTCTTTTGATGTTGATGGTCTTGACCCAGTTTACGCACCAGGAACAGGCACACCCGAAGTCGGGGGTATAACGACTCTTGAAGCACAACAATTCTTAAGAGGCTTGATGGGGCTTAATTTTGTGGGTGGGGATGTGGTTGAAGTTGCTCCTCCGTTTGACCCAACCGGTAATACCGCATTAGTCGGAGCAACGATTATGTATGAAATTCTGTGTTTGTTTGCAGACCGGTTCAAAGATTAATCGTTAATACATTGAGTAAACAAATAGAATGCATTTCTAATCCTTTTCGTTCAGAGTCTAAGCTCAACACTGAGAGCAATAGCCAAGCTTATCATTTCCATAAAACTCTTCCAGGTTATAAACCCACCCCATTGGTCAGTTTAAAAAACCTTTCTAATCAACTAGGTATTCAGGAAATTTTAGTCAAAGACGAAAGTCAGCGACTAGGATTAAATGCTTTTAAAGTGTTGGGTGCGAGCTATGCTATGGCTTTGGAAATTCAAAGAATGCTTGGTTCTAATAACACTCCACTGACTTACGAGACTATAAAAAAAGAACACCAGGCCATTAAAAAGATGACTTTTGTCACTGCAACCGACGGTAATCATGGAAAGGCTGTGGCTTGGTCTGCTAAACATTTCGGATGCAAGGCAGTGGTGTATATGCCTAAGGGCTCCTCTGATTTTCGTCTACAAGCAATACAGCAACTTCATGCTGATGCTGAGATCACTGATGTTAATTACGATGACACCGTCAAGTATGCTGAATCACAAGCACTCACAAACAACTGGATTTTATTACAAGATTCATCATGGCCTGGGTACGTGGATGTGGCAAAACACATTATGAGGGGGTACTCAACCATGGTTGAAGAATTTATCGAGCAAACATCAGATTGGCCCACTCACGTGATTGCCCAAGCAGGAGTTGGCTCATTTGCAGCATCAATGTTCGCTTTCTTTTCACAAACAAAAAAGGCAAAACCAAAATTAATACTGTTAGAACCCACCGGTGCTGCTTGTTTTTTTAATTCGATAAAAGTCGGTGATGGACAAGCGCATTTAACCCAAGAATTGAATACCATCATGGCAGGCCTTTCATGTGGGTTACCAAGTGTACTTGCTTGGGATATTATTACCCAAGTAACTGATATCTTTGCTATTTGTGATGATGAGTTAGCCTTCCAAGGCATGCGATTGTTCGCAAATCCTAATCAAGGCGATCCTTTGATTATTTCCGGTGAGAGTGGGGCGGTGCCGCTCGGTTTTATTCATGAGATCTGTACCAATGAAGAGCACACTTCGACGAAAAATCTCCTCGAGATTGATAGTTCATCAACAGTATTAATGTTTTCCACAGAAGGTGATACTGACCCGGAGTTATACGCTAAGATTGTTTGACCAGGATAAAAACTAGCAGTTATACAAAACTAATTCTTAGAAGAGTTCCATAATCATACATCGAGCAGAACCTCCACCATAAGTTTCAATTGTTTCAAGATTAGAATGTAAGATATTGGTGAAGTATTGTTCGAAAACCTTGAGTTGTGACGACTCAAAACCATCGTAAGCCGTGGCAGACATTACCAAGTTAAGTTTATTATTTGTGTCTTTTATTTCAATGCAGTTTCCACAGAAGC
>UINC01000788.1_pt1 | contig 40094 bp, 30 predicted proteins | sample 5385821 | NCBI WGS metagenome assembly UINC01 (sample SAMEA4666929, study PRJEB26691) | marine metagenome | isolation source: Pacific Ocean | place: Pacific Ocean | collected 2011-10-13 | reverse complement strand
AGAATACTTTATTTGATGAGCGTTTTAATCAAAGCGATCAACCGCTGATTGACAGGCTGTTTCCTCAAATCGGTCTGTCAGCTTTTTCCGGCACTGCGCTGCGCGATAGTCGCAATGATCCATTCGAGCCAACCCGAGGATCGTTAATAAGTTTTGAGGCGAAGAGTGCCGGTCGACGTATCGGGTCCGAGGTCGGTTTTGCGAAGGTGTTGATGCAGGGGTATCTGTACCGACGCTTACCAAGGTCGGCTGGTGTTATATTTGCAACAGGACTTCGGCTTGGGTTCGCTAGAGGTTTTAGTCGGAGTATTGTGGAAATTAATGCTGGTGGTCAAGCAACAGAGATGGTCGTTCAGAATCTTCCTGCGAGCGAACGATTTTTTGCTGGAGGGTCGACAACAGTTCGTGGATTCGCGCTAGACCGTCTCGGTGACGGTTCAACTATTGACCAAGATGGATTTCCTCAAGGTGGCAACGGGTTGTTTATCATTAATAACGAAATCCGTTTTCCGATCAGAGGTCCTATTGGCGCAGTTGCTTTTCTAGACCTTGGTAATGTATTCCAGGGAGTTAACGATATGGCAGTAAATCGGATCCGCGGTGGTGCTGGGTTTGGTGTGCGGTACCGATCACCAATTGGACCGATCCGTGTTGACTTCGGTTTTAAATTAGATCGACGTCAATTTGGCAATCGGAAGGAAGGACGGATGGTGCTGCACGTAAGCATGGGTCAGGCTTTTTGATATGTGGTCGCATGAGTGTATGTGGTGGTGTAAGTGTTAGGTGCTACTAGGCATCTCAGACAGCTATATCAACGCGCTTTCTGCATGTTGATATTCTTGGTTTTGACGGCGGGATCCGTAAAGCAAGATATTATCGATAAAGTTGTTGCTACAGTAGACCGCCAATTAATCATGTTGTCCGATGTTCGAGCCGTGACCGAACTAGGAGTTTTAGCGATGGGCTCCAACGAAGGCTCTGAGAGTCAAGTGACCTCCCGTTTAATCAATAGTATTCTCATCTTGGTTGAAGTTGATCGATTTCTTGTCTCAGAACCGCCTCAACCTGTGATTCAGCGTCGGATTGATGAACTGAAAGAGCACCATTCAACAGTAAAGTCTTTTGAAACAGCGTGGAAATCTGTCGGTATGACTGAGGAACGCCTCTATCGACTTGTTCGTAATGACCTACGGATCGATATTTATCTCCGGCAGCGTTTTACGTCGACCGCAGAGCCGACTAATGCAGAACTAGTCCAATACCACAAAGAGAATCAGCATCAATACGTCCATAATGGTTCAAGACTCTCATTTAATGACGCACGTGAACTCGTCCGAGACGATCTTTTGGAAGAGCGGCGTCAAGTTATTATTCAAAATTGGATTGCGCGATTGCATGAGAGTGTGGAGATAGTTTACGTGCCGTAACCAACGAGCTACTCAACTAATCAGGTGATGGATAATCTGGATGACGTTGAAGGAAGCGTGGCTAACAATCGGGGCGATAATGCTTCGTCGTATAAGAAAGACGATACTCCACAGAGCACCAAGTAGAGCTGTGATGATTGCAGCGTCCCATCCTTGGATTAGATGCGCTGCTCCAAAGGCTAAACTGAAAAGGATAACGCCTGTAGCGCTTCCTCCCAGATACTGCTTGAAACGACAAAGGATGAACGCACGCTGGATCTCCTCGCGTACACCGCCTGCTATGATGGCTACGAGCGCGAAGATGGAAGCGTCTGAGGTCGTTTGAATTAAAGACTCGTAGGGGTTTTCCGGCACGTTATGAAGCCACGGTGCGAAGTGTTGTAAGCTGGCTGAAGCAGCGACTACAAGGAATAAAACAAGTGGGATAAGCAGTATGCTGAATTTAAATTCCCGTACGATTCGTCGTGAGCCTAGGAAGAGATTGCGAGGGCTTTCCCCATGGAGTGCTAGCAACCACAGGATTAACATTACTAGTACGACTGCATCGGCTAGCGACAATACTACGACGTAGTTCATTGCAAGACTGCCATCTGTTTCGAACGGTTGAAGCCCGATCGCTGTCATTACTTGAACGAGTAGTAACTGTGTGGGAAAACCCGAACAGAGGATCACCTCGAATAGTGCTATGAAACGTTTGGTCAGATGAGAGGATTCCTGGTCAACAATGCGTGGGTATCTAATGGACTCTCGGCGGTTTTTGAATAAGGTAAACTTGCTTGAAGGAGAGTCCTTGTCAGTCAGCACGGCAGGACTTTATCATAGCGATTTCATGGAATGTAGCTTGGTGGGCCGAAAACTAATAATCAGAAAATAACGCCATTGAACGGTGGCGGAAGAAACCTCAAAAATGGCTATTTTCTCAACATCTAGCGTTTGTCCTAAAAAGATTACACCATATCTTGTAGTTTCTATCTTGACAAACCGATAGACAGGACACATAGTTGAGCGCCTGAGGACTAATCAGGCTCGCCGAGAGAATCCCAGGTTCTGTGCTCAGCTTTGAAGTCATAAATTGAGTAGTAGAAGTTCGAGATAAGTATTTCTTAAATTAGATCAAGACTGACCTTTGGGGCGAGGCGGTCTTAAGTATTTGGAGGCCAGTTATGGATAGAGGCACTGCGCAGCAAACGGACGTTAATGATGCGCAGGTTTCGGCGCGACGATCAGACACACCGCAATCAGGCCTTCAGTTTCCACGCGTATTTAGTCGCGAGAGTGTTGATCCCTTCGATGAGATTGCGTGGGAACAAAGATCGGCAACTATCGGGAACGAACATGGTGAACTTGTATTCGAACAGCGTGATGTCGAGATACCAACGTTTTGGTCGCAACAGGCGACGAACATTGTGGTGTCGAAATATTTTCGGGGACAGCTAGAAACTCCAGAACGTGAACAAAGCGTCAGGCAGCTCATTGGTCGCGTTGTCGACACAATCACAGAATGGGCTAGAGTGAAGCGCTACTTTGCGACTGAAGACGATTTACAGGCCTTCAGTGACGACCTGAAGCATTTATTGGTTCAACAGAAGGCCGCTTTTAACAGCCCTGTTTGGTTTAATTGTGGTTTTGAGAAAGCTCCGCAGTGCTCGGCATGTTTCATCAACTCAGTCCAAGACACTATGGAGTCCATTTTGACCCTAGCGAAGACTGAGGGGATGCTTTTCAAGTTTGGATCCGGAACCGGTTCAAACCTTTCATCGATTCGCTCATCGCGGGAAGTGCTGGCTGGTGGTGGTACGGCTTCAGGTCCAGTTTCCTTTATGAAGGGTTATGATGCCTTCGCTGGTGTCATCAAGTCTGGCGGTAAAACACGACGTGCTGCCAAAATGGTAATTTTGAATGCTGATCATCCAGACATTGAAACTTTTATTAATTGCAAGGTGGACGAAGAGCGGAAAGCTTGGGCGCTTATCGACGCTGGTTATGATGGTTCGTTTACAGGGCCAGCGTACTCTTCAGTGTTTTTTCAGAATTCCAACAATAGCGTTCGCGTAACAGATGGTTTTATGCGGGCGGTTCTTGACGATGGTGAATGGCAGACTCGAGCTGTTCGCGATAACAGTGTTATGGACACGTATCGCGCGTCAGATCTGATGAGTCAAATCGCCAGCGCTACGCACATCTGCGGTGATCCAGGCATGCAATTCGATACGACTGTCAATGATTGGCATACTTGTCCCAATACGGCACGTATTAACGCGTCGAATCCCTGTTCGGAGTACATGTTTTTAGATGATTCTGCATGTAATCTGGCATCACTAAATCTGATGAAGTTTGTGGATGAGCGTGGTGATTTCGTCGCTAGCGATTTTAGCGCGGCCGTGCGGACGTTAATTACAGCGCAAGAAATTATTGTTGATAGTGCTAGCTATCCGAGTAAGGCCATAGAGCGTAATAGTCATGACTATCGCCCACTCGGTTTAGGTTATGCCAATCTTGGGGCGTTACTCATGGCACGAGGATTGCCCTACGATAGTCAAACTGGTCGTGATTACGCGGCAACCATCACGGCCCTCATGACAGGTGAAGCGTATGCTCAGTCTGCGCGCATTGCCAGAGATCAGGGTGGAGCGTTTGCCGGATACGCCGATAATGCCGAACCATTCGTGCGAGTAATGCGGAAGCACCGTAATTCCCTGAAGGATATCGATAGGACCAACGTCTCGAGTAGCTTGTATGCTGCAGCGAAAGAAGCGTGGGACGATGCTGTCGAGTTGGGAGAGGAGTTCGGTTACCGTAACGCTCAAGCTACTGTGCTGGCGCCGACAGGAACTATTGGATTCATGATGGACTGTGACACTACCGGTGTCGAGCCAGATATTGCATTGGTTAAGTATAAGAAGCTCGTTGGCGGTGGGACGATGAAGATAGTGAACCAAACCGTACCGATGGCGTTAGCTAAGCTTGGGTATGAAGAGGATCAGATTCAAGAGATCAATGCATTCATCGATGAACATGAAACCATTGAAGGCGCACCGCATCTCAAGGAAAAAGATCTACCTGTCTTCGATTGTGCTTTCAAGCCGGCAAGTGGTGAGCGGTCCATTCACTACATGGGCCACATTCGAATGATTGGCGCGACCCAGCCGTTTATTTCAGGCGCTATTTCGAAAACGGTTAATGTTCCAAAGGAAGCAACGGTTGAGGAAATTCAGCAAGCTTATATTGATGCTTGGCGTCTGGGCACTAAGGCTGTCTCGATCTATCGAGACGGGAGCAAGCGAACACAGCCATTGAACACATCACGTGACGGTCAAAAGGCGATGATTGACGGTATTGAGCAGCTTGTCAGACAACCAGTACGTCGTCGACTGCCTGAAGAACGTGACGCCATTACACATAAGTTCGACATCGCAGGTCACGAGGGTTATATCACTGTCGGGTTATTTGAAGATGGATCACCAGGAGAAATCTTTCTCGTAATGGCTAAGGAAGGATCGACCATTTCAGGATTTGCCGATGCTTTTGCCCAAGCAGTTTCTTATACGTTACAGTACGGCGTCCCGCTGCAGGTCCTTGTCGACAAATTCAGTCATGTACGTTTTGAGCCTTCTGGCATGTCGAAGAACCCGGAAGTGAGATTTGCTAAGTCGATAGTGGATTACATATTTAGATGGCTAGCCACAAAGTTTCTCTCGCCGAGAGCACAATTTAACGCCGGGGTAAATAGTGATAAACCTGATGAGCTTAAGGCTGACGAATTAGAAACACCGGTTAACGAATTAAGCGTTGAGTCAGAGAAGAACTCAGCAACATTTGCAGCCATTCAGAATCAAGAGGATGCACCACCCTGTTCCATGTGTGGCGCCATTATGGTGCGCAGCGGTAGTTGTTACAAATGTAATAACTGCGGAACCACCAGTGGTTGCGCATAATAGGATTACGTTAACAGACATAACTGGGCCGTTGCCTGATGGTGGCGGCCCAGTTTTATGTAGAGGTAGATAGCTAAGAATACCTCAATGAATTTCGTAGATTGGTATGAGTATGGATCTCGCACTAAAAGATAAGGTTGCAGTCATAACGGGCTCGAGTCGAGGCCTAGGTTTTGCAAGTGCTCGTGTGTTGGTAAGGGAAGGATGTCGAGTATGTATTTGTGCGCGAACAAATGATCAATTAGCCAAAGCCGAACAAGAGTTACAAGAAATAGCTGGTCAATCAGATATGGTGTTCGCTGTTCCAGCCGATGTAACCACGACAGATGGCATTGCCACAGTAATTAATAGTTCTATTGCGAGATTTGGTCGTCTAGATGTGCTTGTTAACAATGTGGGCCAAGCTGGTGGTGGAGATATTGTGCAGACTACCGATGAGGACTGGCGTGACGCCCTAGACTTTACATTGTATCCAGCCATTCGAGCATCGCGACTAGCCGTGCCTCACATGCGTCGGGCTGGTCGGGGTGCAATCATTATGATTGCGTCGATCTGGGGACGTGAATCGGGTGGACGGATGACTTACAATGCCGTCAAGGCGGCCGAAGTTAGTTTAGGTAAATCCATGGCTAGGCAACTCGCGCCTGACGGGATACGCGTTAATAGTGTAGCGCCGGGTTCGATCTCGTTTCCAGGTGGTTCATGGTACCGACGCCAACAAGAAGATCCTGAGGGCATAGCGAAATTTATTGAATATGAATTGCCGTTTGGTCGATTTGGACAAGCCGACGAGGTCGGGCAGGTGGTTGCGTTTCTTGCGTCTGAACGAGCAAGTTGGGTGAGTGGAGCCTGTATTACGGTCGATGGTTGTCAGTCTCGTTCACTGATTTAATAATCACTCTGCAAGGTTGTAAGTGTAGATCAAACGGGATCATTGCTGGTCGTTCCAGCAATCGACACCACTCATGCTGACTTGGCTTTATCTTTCTTGCGTGCTGTGCGAAGTTTCTTTTGGTTTTCGACCGTTTGAGCTCCGTACTTCTTCGTGAAACGCTCGACGCGACCTTCTGTGTCAACCAGCTTCTGTTTTCCAGTAAAGAACGGATGACAACTGGAGCAGATTTCCAAACGTAGTTCGGGCTTTGTTGAACGAGTATTCCACGTTGCGCCACAAGCACAGCGGGCCTCAACTTCGTAAGACTTAGGATGGATCCCTTCCTTCAAGCGCTCTCCTTCCGATGTAGCTGAAGTTATAATTATAGCATGCCGATGCTCACCGGCCGCGTGTGCGTCTCGACCTGTTTTCTATAGTGTTGGTGTTCGCTCCATTCATCTTAGAAATCGATGCTAGAAATTCTTCGTTATTCTTGGTCTTTGCCATCTTGCTAAGCAACAATTCCATACACTCTTGGGGTTCAAGCGGATTCAACACCTTCCGCAGAATCCAAATTTTTTGCAATTGGTCTGGAGCAATAAGGAGCTCTTCCTTGCGGGTGCCACTCTTTTGCACGTCGATCGACGGATATATTCGTCGGTCTGCAAGTTTACGGTCAAGATGAATTTCAAGGTTACCTGTGCCCTTAAATTCCTCGAAGATAACATCATCCATGCGCGAGCCTGTGTCAACAAGGGCAGTGGCAATCATTGTCAGTGAGCCACCTTGTTCTACATTTCGTGCGGCACCAAAGAAACGCTTCGGGCGTTGGAGAGCATTGCTGTCGATACCTCCGGATAAGACCTTGCGAGAGGATGCGATCGTAGAGTTATATGCGCGGGCTAGACGCGTAATTGAATCGAGTAAAATCACGACATCTTGGCGATGTTCAACAAGGCGCTTCGCTTTTTCAAGAACGATTTCAGCTACCTGAATGTGTCGCTGGGATGGTTCGTCGAAGGTAGACGCGACTACTTCTCCATGTACTGAGCGCTGCATGTCAGTGACTTCCTCTGGTCGCTCGTCGATCAACATCACGATTAAATGAGCATCAGGATGATTAGTGGCGACGCCATGTGCAATATTCTGTAGCAACATTGTTTTCCCGGTGCGCGGTGCTGCAACGATGAGACCGCGCTGGCCTTTTCCGATTGGCACCATAAGATCCAAAACTCGAGAAGATAGATCTTCAGATGTGGTTTCGAGGGAAAGTCGCTTATCTGGATAAAGCGGCGTCAGGTTTTCGAATAGTAGACGTTGATGTACTCGTTCCGGTGGTTCAAAATTAACCGTGTCTATTCTTGATATTGATGCGTACCGCTCGCCGTTTCTCGCTTGTCGCACTTGTCCTGAAATGATGTCACCTGTCTGCAGCTCTAGCTTCTTGATTTGGGTTTTGGAGAGATAAACATCTTTAGGTCCGGGCACGTAGTTCGAAGCGGGAGTCCTAAGGAATCCGAAGCCATCAGGAAGTTTCTCAAGTATGCCTTCGGTCGTATCACTGTCTCGCATTTGTCTTATGGTCATGGTTGAGGGGTGTTCATTGCGATAATTGTTTTCCAAAGTTCGTTCATTCCTTTACCGGTCTTAGCCGAAACAAACAGTCCCGAGGTGCCGAAGGATTCTTCCAGTGCTTTGTCGGCTCGGTTGCGCTGTGCGGAAGATAATGTATCGACTTTCGTTCCGATGACTACAGTGCGGCAACCCTGGCTGTGTAACCAATCGAGCGCGTCTAAGTCAGAAGCGAGACCTAGATGACGACTGTCAATTAATAACATCACATTGGCCTCATAGTGCTGTTCCACGGAATGCGGTTGTAACTTTGTGTTCACAGTAAACTGTCCGAAATAGGAATCCGTAAGTTTGGCAAAACTTGTAGCTTGATTTCGATTACCTCGTGAAAATCCATAACCAGGTAAATCTAAGAGGTGTATCAAAGATAGGCCTTTTCTCGTTTTCGCTAAACGTAACTTGTAGACGTTGATCAGTCGCGTCTTGCCAGGCACACGACTTGTTCGCGCAATTCGTCGACACGCCAAAGCATTGATTAGGCTTGACTTTCCGACGTTTGAACGGCCCATGAATACTACCTGTGGCTCAGCTGGCTTCGGTAAGCCGGTGTTGTCACAGGCGCTCGTTACAAATTCGGCTGAAACGATGTTCACCGAAGATACTCGCTAGAACCAAGACGAATCTCCAAGCCAGTGGCTTCCTTGTATCGTCTAGGCTTGAGTTAGTGCGTTATCGTGTCATCAGACACGGGTTTAGTTTCTCCACTGGCATCCGCAGACAGGTTGGACTGCAGCGGCTCTGACATGGCGATTTTTAACACTTCGTCCATTGTTTCGACCATATACAAGTTGAGTGTATCTAATACATTCTTCGGGATGTCACTTAGATCCTTCTCGTTGTCTTTTGGAAGGATAATATTTTTTAATCCGGCACGGTGAGCGGCCAGCACCTTCTCCTTAACGCCTCCAATTGGCAGCACTTTACCGCGGAGTGTGATTTCCCCAGTCATGGCGACGTCGCGACGTGTTTTCACGTTTGCCAGTGCTGAGACTAGTGCTGTTGCCAGAGTGATGCCAGCCGAGGGACCGTCCTTAGGGATTGCCCCCTCCGGGACGTGGATATGCACGTCGGTTCGACGATGAAAATCACGCGTTATGCCAATTTCGTGAGCTGTGGACCGAACATAACTCATGGCTGCTTGAGCTGATTCCTGCATAACGTCGCCTAGCTTACCTGTTAACGTTAGTCGACCACGTCCAGACATGAGCGTTGCTTCGGTTACCAATAGTTCGCCACCAGCCTCCGTCCACGCTAAACCCGTGGCAACTCCAACCTCATTTTGTTCTTCGGCCATAGACGGTCTAAATCGTGGCACACCAAGATACTTAGTAATTTTGTCAGCTGAGATTTCTTCGTAAAACGATTTACCTGTAAGGACAACCTTACGGGCAACCTTACGGCAGACCGAGGAAATTTCTCGCTCTAGGTTACGGACGCCCGCTTCCCGAGTGTACCGTTGGATGATCTTTTGAAACGATTCATCAGTAAAGACAATATTCTTTTTACTTAGGCCAGCCGCTGGTAATGCCTTGGGTGATAGGAAACGTCGTGCAATTTCGATTTTTTCTAATTCCGTATAACCGGCTAGTTGTAGCACTTCCATTCGATCGCGTAACGCTTGTGGCACAGTATGCATCACGTTCGCAGTACATATAAACATCACATTTGATAAATCGAACTCAACGTCAAGATAATGATCGAGGAATGTGTGATTTTGTTCAGGATCCAAAACTTCAAGTAGCGCCGACGATGGATCGCCTCGAAAATCCATAGACATTTTGTCAATTTCGTCTAGCAAAAAAACGGGGTTCACGGTGCCGGCCTTCTTCATCATCTGTATGACTTGACCAGGGAACGCGCCGATGTAGGTGCGTCGGTGTCCTCGAATTTCGGCTTCATCACGTACGCCGCCTACGGAGAGACGCACAAACTTTCGATTAGTTGCACGAGCAATTGACTTGGCAAGAGATGTTTTACCAACCCCAGGCGGTCCAGCAAAAGTCAGGATGGTACCCTTAGGCTTCTTTACGAGAGTGCGAACGGCGAGAAACTCAAGAATGCGATCCTTAATTTTTTCAAGACCATAATGGTCTTCATTTAGAATTTTTTCTGCCCGTTTTAAGTCTCGACTTTCCCGTGATCGTTTATGCCACGGTACTGCAATCAGCCAGTCAAGGTAATTACGAGAAACGGTTGCCTCGGCTGACATGGGTGGCATGGCTTCAAGTCGTTCAAGTTCTTGCGTCGCCTTTTCCGCCACCTCTTTAGGCATTTTCGATTTTTCTATCTTTTCCTTAAGCTGGTCTATTTCGTTGCCTTTGTCTTCTTTGCGTCCCAGTTCTTTCTGGATCGCTTTCATTTTCTCGTTTAAGTAATATTCTTTCTGCGCCTTCTCCATTTGTTTTTTTACACGAGTTTGAACGCGTCGGTCGACCTGTAATTTATCAACCTCGGTCTCAAGAAGACTGATAATACGATTCAGGCGGTCAAGCGGAGAAATGATTTCCAGAAGATTCTGCTTGTCCTCAACACTTAGAACCAAGTTCGCCGCAATTGTATCGGCGAGTTTGTCGGGGTCGTCTACTCTTACAGCCGCGACCATGGTGTCGTAGTGCATGTTGTTCGACAGTTTGACGTACTGTTCGAACAAGGACATAACTCGGTTCATCGTGTCTTCGACGTCACTACCGCCGTCGTTTTGCTTTTCAATGACCTTGATCTCAACACGGTAAAAGCCTTTGTCTTCTTTCCATTCCATGACGCGAGCTCGGTCCACACCTTCGACTAGTACCTTGATATTGCCATCTGGTAATTTCAGGCTTTGCACGATGTTAGCGACGCAGCCTATCGTATAGATATCATTCGAGGTGGGATCATCGTTAGTGGCGTCATGCTGTGCTGCTAGGAAGATACGCTTATCTCCTAGTAAGGAATGTTCCAGTGCTCGTGTTGACGATGGTCGACCGATTACAAACGGCATCATCATGTGTGGAAACACGACAACGTCTCTTAATGGAACAATCGGGATCGTTTCGTAAGTGTCCATAATAGGTATTTACACTGAGATGAATTAATTTCCGACGCTTGTTCAACCGGTCTTTTCATACATTGTAATCGGTTTTTCCTTTGAGAGCACTACATCGCGGGTGATCACGCATTCCGTGATCTTTTTTTCCTCTGGCAACGTGTACATGATATCGAGCATTAAATCTTCAATAATCATGCGAAGACCGCGTGCACCAATTTTGCGCTCAAGTGTGGCATCAGCGATTGCGTCAAGCGCATCGTCTGTAAATCGAAGTTTTACGTTCTCATATTCAAGGAGTTTTTGGTATTGCCGAGCGATAGCGTTACGGGGTTGTGTGAGGATTTGAATCAAAGCAGGTTTGTCGAGTTCATGAAGTGTGCCGACAACCGGTAAACGGCCTACGAATTCAGGAATCAGACCGTAACGAATTAAGTCGTTGGGCTCTATGCGCTCCAAAGTCGACCCAATTTCACTTTGGTCTAACGACTTGATGTCCGCATGAAAGCCTAGGCCGCTTTTACCTATGCGGTTTTGAATGATTCGGTCCAATCCAACAAAAGCACCACCACAGATAAAGAGGATATTGGTCGTATCAACCTGAAAAAACTCTTGATGTGGATGCTTTCGCCCACCTTGTGGAGGAACATGAGCAACTGTTCCTTCGATAATTTTTAACAGTGCCTGTTGTACACCTTCTCCGGATACATCTCGCGTGATAGAAGGATTTTCGTCTTTACGGCAGATCTTATCAACTTCGTCTACGTAAATGATCCCTTGTTGGCATTTTTCGATGTCGCCACCTGCTGCTTGTAGGAGTTTGAGGATAATGTTTTCGACATCTTCACCGACGTAACCAGCTTCCGTCAGCGTGGTAGCATCCACGATGGTAAAGGGAACCGACAAGATTTTGGCAAGAGTTTGAGCTAGAAGCGTTTTTCCAGTCCCAGTCGGACCGATTAAGAGAATGTTTGATTTTGTTAGTTCGATTTCCTTTTTGTTTCGCGTCTGTTGTTGGATTTCAATACGCTTGTAATGGTTGTAAACGGCTACAGCCAGTTTCTTCTTCGTCTGTTCCTGGCCAATAACGTAATCATCCAAGAATTTCTTAATTTCTGTGGGCACCGGAAGTGAAGGGCGAGAAGTGCTGTGTGTTTCGAACTGATTGTCATCCGCGACGATATCATTACAAACCTCTATACATTCATCGCAGATAAAGACATTAGGGCCGGCAATGAGTTTGCGAACATCGTTCTGATCTTTATTGCAGAATGAGCACCGAGGAGTTTCTGGCTGGCCGGTTTTCTTAACCATGTTTTAGACTCGGATGATCAGTTATCAATAATATATGTTAACCACGCTTACGAATGACATCATCAATGATACCGTATTCCTGAGCCTGTTCGGCCGACATGATGTAATCTCGCTCAGTATCTGTTTGGATACGTTTGATGGACTGGCCTGTGTGTTCAACTAGAATTTCGTTAAGCCGTTCACGAATCCGCACAATTTCACGCGCGGCAATATCAATATCTGTTGCTTGTCCGCCAAGCCCAGACATTAATGGCTGATGAATCACAATTCGTGAATTTGGTAGCGAAAATCTCTTATTTTTGGTTCCCGCAGCCAGTAGCACAGCTGCCATTGAAGCTGCTTGCCCAATACAATAAGTTTGCACATCTGGTTTAATAAATTGCATGGTGTCGTAAATCGCAAGACCAGCAGAAATTGAGCCGCCAGGACTATTGATGTACAGCAAAATGTCTCGAGCTGGATCTTCTGCTTCAAGAAACAACATCTGTGCGATGACAAGATTAGCTACTGCGTCATCAAGCGCCGAACCAATGAAGATGATACCGTCTTTCAAGAGGCGAGAAAAAATATCGTAAGCGCGCTCGCCTCGATTGGTTTGCTCGACAACCATTGGTACCAATTGTGCTCGTTCGTCATTCATTGATTTTTCTCAATTTCTGAATATAAAGGATTATTAAGTTCTTACTCTGTTGCAATTGTTGTACGCGATAGCAAGAAATCAACAGCTTTTTCACGACGGACACTTGTCTGCAGACGATGTAATCCACCTTCTTTTTCCAATCGTGCTCGAAGGGCTGCAGGTGTACGACCAGCACGTTCTGCATAGCGGGCAACTTCACGATCGATGTCTGTATCATCGACGGTGAGATTTTCGCGGCGTGCAATTTCATCAAGCACCAATGCGCTACGCACTGCCTCGATTGCAGGTTCGTGCTGCTGTTCTCGGAATTCTTCCCAGTTAATATTCGCTTTCATTGGGTCGACTTGTTGCTGGATTAATCGCCGTGCGAGTTCTTCAACTCGCCGGTCGGTCTCTTTCTTGACCAGCACTTCAGGCACTTCGAATTGTGCACGTCCGGACATTTGTTTCAGTACGTTTGCGCGCACTTGTTGATCTGCTGCTTCTTCGGATTCACGCTGCAGGTTTTCGACGATTTGTTCACGTAATTCGACGAGAGAGTCAAAGGAACCAATATCTTTAGCGAATTCATCATCCAGTTCCGGCACGACTCGGCTTTTTATAGCTTTGATCGTTACTGAGTAGCTTGCTTTCACCCCGGCTAACTCTTTTGGTGTGTAGTCCATTGGGTAAGATAACGTGAATTCTTTAGTGGCACCAACTTCAAGACCAAGAAGTTCTTTATCGAAACCAGGAGGGTTGATCGATGCACCAATCTCAACGGCAATATCTTCGTGTCGTTCTGGTTCCGTTGGTGTTGATTTGTCCATCGTATCGTTGTGCTCAACCTGTCGTCTTAAATCTAAGATTACAGAATCGGCTTGTTGAACCGGTCGATCTTCAACCGGGTCAAAACGTGCCGCTTGGTCACGTAATCGCGTGAATGCCTGCTCGATGTTGTCATCGCTAATCTCTGTGGACGGTCGGGACGATGAGAGCGATCCATAGTCACCAAGTTCAATAGGTGGAACTGTTTCAAAAGAGGCGGTAAATGTAAGCGCTTCGCCTTCTTTGACTAGGCCATCACGAATGCTCGGCGTTTCGATAGGTTCCAGTCCACGCTCCCGCAATGCATCGTCAACTGCGCGTGGTATTAATTCGTGTGCAACATCGTGGAGAATCTGATCTCGAAAACGCTGTCGTACAATTTTTGTTGGCACTTTACCGCGTCGAAAGCCAGGTATACGAGCGGATCGTCTATAATTTAGGGCAACACGTTCGATCTCGGCGTCGACTGCGTCACTTGAAATCTCGAAGACGAGATTCTTTTCCGTATCGCTGATGTCAACAAATTCGGTTTTCATGATTAATTACAAGTTGACGGATTCTTGCTTTCAGACCGCACCTGTGTGAGTGAGCCTGAAGTGATCAGCGGTTACTGTGATGGTGCGAAAGGGGGGAGTTGAACCCCCATAGCCTTGCGGCTACCGGATCCTAAATCCGGCGCGTCTGCCAGTTCCGCCACTTTCGCGCGACTCCAATTTGAAGATGTCGATTGACACCCAGGTTACCCTGGTCAATTAGATTGCTTTGTACCTTGGTCGCCGTCGACTAGGTCACACCTACCGACTTTTCTAACGCTGGTTCTATTAAGTATACCTGTCTCACGGACTGCGATGCGAACCAAGCATCACCGACTGCATTTTCTTGGTTTGATCTTAGTGGCTACCCTGGGAATAAACAGCCAGTTCTCACTGTTGCATCACAACGTTCCCTTGTGCGCAATCGTGTGCAGTCGATGATGTTCGAGATAAGATCTTGGTACGATAGTATGTCCGTAGTGACTACCGCAGATTGTTAAAAACTGAGAAGATACGGTTGATTTTGGTCGCCGAGGACCTATATTTTGGGAGTTTCTGATGAGATGGTAGCTAACGAGGACCGGTCGCGCGATCGTGGAGCCCGTTTTCTGATCATTGCAGCTAGCCTGATCGTGGTAGTTGCCGGATTACGTGCTGCTGGGGAATTACTACTCCCGTTTCTAGTCTCTGTTTTCCTTGCAATCATCAGTTTGCCAATAATGGAATGGTTAAAGCGCTGGCGTGTTCCCATCGCTCTTGCGGTCCTATTGACTGTCTTGACTAATATAGCGATCTTGGTTGGCTTGTTGGTGGTAGTTGGTCAGTCGCTTAACGAATTTACGGCGGCGGCGCCTGGTTACCAAGCAAGGTTACAGGAATTAATGGCAGCGCCTCTTAGCTGGCTCCAAGCGCGTGGCGTGACGACTGAGGAATACGGTGGGATGGAGCTTATTAATCCCGGCGCCCTAGTGGATTTGGTTGGTGCTGCGCTGCGGGCAGTAGCAACCATTGCGCAAAATACGTTTCTCGTAATTCTAACGATGGTATTCATTCTGTTTGAGGCGACTGGTTTTACTCAAAAATTGCGAATGGCTTTTGGAAATCGATTACAGAACGTTGAGCGGTTCGGAGTCATGGTCAAGCAAGTTCAACGTTATCTCGCGATCAAGACGCTTATTAGTGTGGCGACGGGGATCTGTGTTGGGTTGTGGGTATCACTTCTTGGTCTTGGTTTTCCACTTTTGTGGGGACTCGTTGCCGCCATTTTTAACTACATTCCCAATTTAGGCTCAATTTTGGCGGCGATTCCTCCAGTGTTGTTTGCCATCGTGCAATTTGGTCCAGGGCATGCAGCCGTTGTTGCAATGGGTTACCTCGTGATTAATGTCGTATTTGCGAATTTTCTCGAACCCTATTTGATGGGACGGAGATTGGGTTTGTCTACCTTAGTGGTGTTTCTTTCGCTGGTATTTTGGGGCTGGGTCTGGGGGCCAGTCGGCATGCTCCTGTCAGTGCCTCTCACAGTAATCATCAAGATAGCGTTAGAAAATACAGAAGACTTTCGCTGGCTAGCCGTAATGTTGGACGCCAGCCCTAGAGGTTCGGTGCCAAGATTTTTTCGGCGCTAGCCATCACCTGTCGTTATAACCTATGTCGATTTTAAAGTTCTTAGGACTTGAGCGACCTTATAGCCAACTTGAGGATACCGGGACCGATACCGAAACGGTTCAGAAAATCCTTGCAGAATTGGATTGCCTTGAGCCTGATCGCGCGCGTTATTTGGCAGCTTTTGCGTATGTGCTTGGTCGTATTGCGCATGCCGATCAACACATCAACGATAACGAACTTGACCTCATGACACATATGGTCCAAGAACTTGGTCATCTGTCGAAGACACAGGCACTGCTCGTTGTACAGATTTCGAAAAATCAGAATGAGTTGTTTGGTGCGACAGAAGATTTTCTAGTTACCCGTCAATTTCGAGAAATTGCGACTGATGTACAGTGTCGAGAATTACTCGACTGCGTATTTGCCATCTCAGCGGCTGACGAGTCCATCTCGGCTGTCGAGGAGAATCGGATTCGGCAAATTGCTAGCGAATTAGGAATAGCCCACGACGTGTATGTATCGGCTCGGGCCGCATATACGGAAAAGCGTGACGTGATCCGTTCATTCCGAAACAGTGCACAGTCGGATTAAGCCGGCTGTTGTCTTATTTAGCGTGGAGGAAGAGTGAGCCGTCCCGGATTCGTCGTGTCGAAATCCTCCAAAAACGTCGAGACCAGCTGAAGCACCTGGTTCGGCATGGCTGTTGCCAGATCTGCCGCTGACATTGCACCGACAACACCCGTCTGCCAAGTGACAGCATCGGGAACAATCGTGGCAGGTTCACGCTCTAAGTGAACTGATTGCCGCAGTTCAACCTCAGCACAATAAATATAAATTCCACTTCCAAGAGTTAAATTTATATTGACGTAAAGGTACGCGGAACCAGTGGGAAGCACGGGAAACCCCGCGCCCTTGAGATAACTTTCAACGGATTGTTGAAGCTGGTCGTGGGTTAATCCGTCGATTTCAGCGTCTTGGCCAAGTGGTTGAACTACCACCTCTACGTCGGTAATGCCCTGAAGGCTTCTGCGTGCCTGTTCCGAGTTCTGGGCAAGGGTTGATGCAGACATCGCGAGAACAACAGTTGGCAATGCGAGGAGGATTCTTGTGCTTATCGACAATAGTCTATTCTCCAGATTGAGGATACGAATTAGCGTAACCGGTTGGCTTTTGCTTCCTGCTGGTTACCCAACCAGAGTGCGAGCCCGAGCCAGACTGCAGAGAGTGGGACAGCCGCAAAAGCGATGCCAGTCATGCCAAGTCCGATGATACCCATCAAGACATATGTCCACGCACCAATCTGATCGCCTGCTCGGTAAACAAAGGTATCGATAAAAGCCTTTGCCTTGAATTTGTCATCACGAGTGACCACCGTATACAAAAGCTCCCGAGTCGGTCTGGCTACAGCATAGTTAGTTGCCCGGCGTAGCGTTTGAAACACCACAATCACTAGCAATGTCGGTGCGAAACCCAATATTGAGAAACCGATCACGCAGACCGCGGGGAGCAAGATTAAGGTGAGGGCTACACCAAGCACCTTCAGGAGGCGACCCGTCAGAAACATCTGAGTGCCCAGTGTAAGGAGACTTACGAGTAGATCAATCTTGGCGAAAAACGCCGTGCGAACGGCACGATCGTCGAAAGCCCTATCGACAATGTCAGCTTGGTGAAAATAAAGTACAGTGCCAGCGATTGCGAACAGAAACATATAGGAGCAGATGCCTAGGAGGTACGATGATTGCAACGCATGGCTAAAACCAGAAAAGATGCTGCCGCCGATTATGTTTTCAGGGTGAGGGGTCGAGGGTAAATCGCTAAATCGAGTTGCAATGGTCGAAAGTCGACGTACGGCAAAGATACCGATTTCCAGCAGCACCACTGAAATTAGTAATAAATTAATCGGCCCCAACAATTCGGCTAACGTCATGGTTAAGTAAGACCCAGCCATCGCACCCAGCGTGCCACCCACGCCAATAAAACCAAACAAGCGTTTACCTTGAGCACTTGTAAAGAGATCCGCCATGAAAGCCCAGAAAATAGATACGACGAAGAGGTTGAAGACACTCGTCCAGATGAAGAAGACCCGCCCGATCCAAATGTTCTGCGCTTCAGTCGCAAGATGCAGCAGTAGGAAAAATACTAGGAGGTTTCCCATAAAGAAGCGGTACGAGAGCGTTATGAAACGGAGCCGTGGTAACCGAGCCACTAAGGCAGCGTAGGGCGGGTTGCAAATGATCATGCCGACTAACGTGCCAGTAAACAACCACGGTAAATTGTTGACTCCACCCGCAACGCCCATCTCGTCTCGAATTGGTCGGATGACGTAGTACGCGGTGAGAACACAGAAAAAGTAGGCACATGACCAAAGCATGGCGGCGACTTCTTCATTCCGCACGTCGACCATTCTGTGTAGCACTCGCGTTGGCCACGATGGCGTATGCGGTTGGAGATCTATCATCTGGATTACAGCGACTCGAGGAACCGCACCATGCGTTGGCGTTGGCGTTCGTCAGGTAGCCGCCCTTGAGCAGCACCAAGATTGTCTGCGACATACCGGACTCGCGCAGTCCCAGGGATTACGCAGCTGACAGCAGGGTGGCCAAGGATGTACTTGAGGAAGAACTGACCCCAACTTTCGCAATCAAATTCAACAGCCCAGTCTGGGAGCGGGCGGTCGCCAACCGCATCGAAGAGTCGACCTCGGCCATAGGGAAGGTTGACCCAAACTGCAAGACCATGGTCGGCAGCGACTGGCAGAATTCGATCTTCTACAGCTCGTCGGTCGAGTGAATAATTCACCTGAATAATGTCGATCTGCTCACGGCTAATCTTGTCGGCGAAATTATCATGTTGTCGATTCGATGAAGTCGTCATACCCACGTAACGGATCAATCCTTCTGCTTTCCGCTCCCGCAGAGTCGCGAGCTGCGTATCGGTATCGACGAGATTGTGGACGGCGACAAGATCGATCATGTCAGTCCGTAGTCGCTCCCTCGATGTTTCCATTTCTGACAAACCCGCACTGCGACCTTCCTTACGAACCTTAGTTCCAAGGAACAATGCGTCACGGATGTTGAGGTCATCGACAATTTCCCCAACAACATCCTCAGCCGCACCATAGGATGGGGCAGTGTCGATCACTTTACCGCCCAGTTCCGAAAACAACCGGATGACTTCTTTAAGTTCACCCTTGTCTGCGGCTGTCGTCACATTGTAGCGCCGGGCCGTGCCAATGCCGACGATTGGAAGTCTTTCACCCGTTGAAGGTATCGGGCGTTGGATAAGTGGTGCACTTTGCCTTGCCAGTGACACCTCAGGAAGTAGCAGGGAAGTTCCAGCACCTAGTCCCAATTGCATTACTTGTCGGCGGGTTAGTTTCATAGCGTTCACTCCACATTAACTTTCACTTGATCGGCACTTTTGGCGCCTACTATCCGCACAGAACCAATGTCTGAACGTCTCGTAGTCTACAGCTACATCCACCTAAGTCCAATTGTTACTGTGTTAGTTAGACCGTCCAATGTTTTGATGCAACACTTGTCTATTAGATTTGACATTTCGAGTGGCCTCGATTTTCTCAAAGATTTCAAATTGGCACAGATTTTTGACAAATCAAGAGTTTCCGATGGAAATACTCTTGCGATATTGACGAAACACCTCACTATTGGCTGTACAATTCTGAAATAAACCGGCTTGCGATTTTTTTCAGACTTTCGCAGGGGAGTGCTAGCAGATTATGAATCTGCAGAAAATTATTTTCTGGACTCATTTCGTTGTGGCTGTAGCTGTCTCGGTGATCGTCCTTATGCTGTCGGTCACGGCGGTCGTGCTCACATACGAAAGACAACTCACCGCGTGGTCGCACCGCAAGTACCAGGCTCCGCCTACGAAATCACAGACAACACCGCTCTCAATCGATGAGTTGCTTGAGCGAGTCGCCGTAGGCGAGCCTGAAATTGCCCTATCCGCAATTACCTTGCGTGCTGATCCAAGGGAACCTGTTGCCCTGAATGTGGGTCGAGGCGACTATCTTTACGCCAGTCGTTACACCGGTAAGCTCCTGAACGATGGCGACGGTCCGATGCGGCGCTTCTTACGAAGCACTATGTATTGGCACCGCTGGTTCGCTCTAGAGGGGGCTGACCGAGATTTTGGTCGCGCGATTACCGGTGCGGCAAATCTTGGATTTTTCCTCCTCCTGGTGAGCGGGGTCTATCTTTTGTGGCCGCGGACGTGGAGGTGGCATTCGGTTCGCAGCATTATTATCTTCCGCAGCGACCTGAAGGAGAGAGCGCGAGATCTTAACTGGCACAATGTGATCGGGTTCTGGTTGTTTGTGCCATTACTGATTATCGTGACGAGCGGTTTAGTCATTTCCTATGGCTGGGCAGGCGACCTTGTGTATCGGGCAGTTGGTGAAGTCCCTCCCGTTTCGATCTCGGTGCGCGATGTAAGGACCAACGTGCAGACGAACCATGCTTCTATTACACCATGTAGCTATCAAACACTCGTAGAGCGTGTGGTCGAAACGGTGCCAGACTGGAAAAGCATTACCTTGACAGTTCCAGAAACGAGCGTCGCACCAGTAGTTTTCACTGTTGATCGAAGCAATGGTGGCCAGCCGTCAAAACGGCTAGACTTGACCTTCTCACGCTTGGATTGTGTGGCGTACGTGATGGGAGGATATCCCACGTACAGCCGTGGTCAAAAGCTACGTAGTTGGCTCAGGTACGCCCACACAGGTGAAGTTTACGGATTCGTGGGACAAACCATCGCTGGGGTGGCTTCGCTGGGTGGTGTCGTGCTGGTTTGGACAGGTCTGGCGATGGCTTGGCGACGCTTTTTTCGCTCGTGACAATTCCAGCGGTCGTTAGCCATCACGATTGTTACGAAAACGAAGTTGCGTCAAACAGTCCACCGTGCTGCAAATAGTGCGCGAAGCTTACGGAAAATAAACACGCGTTCAATAAAGTTCTCGCGAAGTTGTGGGTCGTGTAGACGTCCCTCTTCTTCCATTGGCAGGTTGGGGAACTGTCGAAGCAGTTCGTCTGCGAAGAGGCCACGGCCCTGACGTTCCGATATTTCTTGGTTATGCTCGTTCCAAATTTTCACACGCTCCATCCCACAGCTAGGGGAGTCCTTTTTCAGAATATAGCCACTCAGGTTCTCTTTCGCTAACTCACGTGCCCGCCGTCTGGCGAATCGACGCATCTTCACTGTGAGATCGTTGCCACTTCGACTCACCAGGTTAATGGCTTCAGGATTCTTCGGATTGCAAATGAGCCGAATCGCTTCACGGGGTGTTCCGAGACCAAGCTCTACTTCTGGACAGACTGGGACCCATTCGACCAATGGTCCTAGTGTTTCAACGATATACAGGTCGCGCTTATGACCACCGTCGTAGCGGACCTCTTCCCCGAGAAGGCAGGCCGAGATTCCGATACGAGGTGAATCATCTTGTCGTCTTTGCATTTTCAAAAAAAATGGTGAGCCGCCCCGGAATCGAACCGGGAACCTCCAGATTAAGAGTCTGCTGCTCTGCCAATTGAGCTAGCGGCCCACTTCGAACGGTTTGCGGCGGACAATGTACTACGGGTGACGCAGAAGCGTCCAGTTATTGGTGACATCCGTTGCAAGTTTTTTTTGACTCTCTCGAGTGCTTTGTGTGACTTACCGAATTTCTGTCCTGCACCAGAATGGCGCGCCCGGCAGGATTCGAACCTGCGACCTTTGGCTTCGGAGGCCAACACTCTATCCAACTGAGCTACGGGCGCTTTATTGATCACTGAGAAAATAATGGCGCGCCCGGAGGGATTTGAACCCCCGACCTACGGGTTCGAAGCCCGGCGCTCTATCCAGTTGAGCTACGGGCGCGCAAGGTGAAAATAATTACACAGTAGAACACTTCATCATAATAACAGTGCTTGTAAAATTGGTGTGACTCGTATTCCAAGCAACCCGACTTCTGTGAGGCTGCCTTACCTCAAGCTTGGTGGATTGTTCCATAGCCAAGCTGCGCCGCGGACACCGCTCGAGTCACCGTGCATCGGCTTGACAAGTTTCGTATCCACACGGTCAGAAAACACGTACCGCCCCCAATATCGCGGGACGTGGTCGTACAGCCGTTCGGTGTTGGACATACCACCACCTAGGACAATGACGTCTGGATCGAGAACATTGATAACAGTGGCCAAGCCCCTGGCAAGTCGGTCTTCGTAACGCGTGAGTACTGTTTCAGCAGCAGCGTCGCCTTTTTCAGCTGCCACAACGATTGCCTCAGCCTTGAGTTGTCTACCCGTGATCGATTCGTAATCCCGGGTAAGGCCAGGCCCCGAGAGAAACGTTTCGATACAGCCCTGCTTACCGCAGTAGCAGCTAGGCCCTGGTAATTCATCGGTCTGTGGCCATGGTAGTGGGTTATGTCCCCACTCACCTCCAATGGCGTTAATTCCCATAATGGGTCGGCCGTCAACGATTGCTCCACCACCTGCGCCGGTGCCAAGAATGACACCGAAGACTACACTTACACTTGCAGCATTTCCGTCAGTAGCTTCTGAGAGGGCGAGGCAATTTGCATCATTGCCGAAACGTAGCGGTCGGTCCAGTAGGCGTGACAGGTCTTTAGCAAGTGGCTTGCCGTTTAAACACGTGGAATTTGAGTTCTTGATTAATCCAGTAGCTGGAGAGATGGCCCCAGGTGTACCAACACCTACCGTGCAAGTTGCACCGATCTCCTTTTCGATAGATGTTACAAGTGTCGCGATCGCCTGTAGGACATCTTGATAATTGTCTTTGGGCGTAGGCACCCGTTGACGTAATAGCACGGTGCCTCTATCCACAAGGGCAATCCCTTCTATTTTTGTTCCGCCGAGATCGATACCAATACGTGCGTTGGCCACTAGAGTTCGCAAAGATAACAAAAATGATGATTAACAAGGTGCTTATTCACGCCTTGCGGTTCCTAAAATTCTGCTTTCCGTTCGATCTGTTGAGCGAAGACTTCAGGATCAGTTGTTGGCAGATCGCAGATTCGATTTTCACAGACGTAAGCTGTAGCCTGGCCGTCACGGGCAAACTTACCCTCAACTAGTGGAATGAGAGTCGCGTGGGCGTTAAAGGTGTCGCCTTCGGCAACCACACTTAACACACGATTTGGTAGAAAGGTCTTCCGTAATTTCATAAGAAACGGTGCGGCCTCATCACGTGACTGAGGTGTAATGATAATAATTTCCTTTGGTACATCACTGTGGAAGTCAACCGCAAGTAACATCTCCGCTAGAGCCACAGGCGTCCGCGACAGAGTGCCATCGAACGCACGTAGACTACGTTCAGCTCGTTGCCGGTAACGGTCGTCCGTAGTGAATTCATGCAGGCGCATCAGGTTAAGGAGTTGTACGGAATTCCCTGATGGTTCAGCACCGTCAAAGTTTGGTTTTTCACGTGCCAGCAAGGTTTCATGATCGTCGCTCGTCATGAAGAATCCACCGTCTTCATCTTCGAAATGACTTTCCAGCACACGGTCGAGCGCAAATGCATTTTCGAGCCAGCGTGGCTCACTTGTGGCTTCGTACAGATCAAGAAGTCCGGTTATGAGAAATGCGTAGTCGTCTAGGTATGCGTTGATGCGAGCTTGGCCGTTGGCATGGGTACGACGCAACTGTCCGTCTACACGCGAATGAGTCAATAGAAAATTAGCAGCCGCGGCAGCCCGTTCTGCGTAGTCTGGCCGATCGAGGATCAAAGAGGCTTGCGCAAAGGCTGAGATCATCAAGCCGTTCCAGGAGGTTAGAACTTTATTGTCTCGTAGTGGCGCCGGTCTGCTGGTTCGTGTTTTGTATAGTGTTTCGCGTGCCGTATTGAGTAATGACTCCGCATGTTCGAGTGGAATGTTGAGTTCCTCCGCCACTTCTAACAGCGGCCTGGGCGTATTCAGAATATTTCGACCTTCGAAATTCCCAGCAACAGTAACGTTGTAGTATGCAGAAACTAAGTGAGCCTGTTCTTTAGGTAACGCTGAGCTTAATTCGTCTGGGGTCCATGTGAAAAACCATCCCTCTTCGCGGTCTCCACTTGGTCCAAGACTGTCGGCGTCAGTGGCTGAATAAAATCCACCCTGTGGCGAGCTCATGTCACGTTCGACATAGCGCAATATGTCCTGTGCCACAGCTTTGAAGTTCTCGCGGCCAGTCGCTTGATAGGCTTCCAGATATGCTGTAACGAGGAGTGCGTTGTCATAGAGCATTTTTTCAAAGTGTGGTACCAGCCACTGGGGATCGGTCGCATAACGATGGAAGCCTCCGCCCACATGGTCGTACATTCCACCGCTTGCCATCTTTTCGAGTGTATGCGTGGCCATATGTAAGGCTTGTTCGTCGTTCGTGCGTCGGTAATGGCGTAGCAGAAGACGGATGGAGAGGCTGCTGGGGAATTTCTGAACACCTTGCAACCCTCCGTAGGTGGCATCGAATCCTTGGCCGTAGGCTGCAACAGCAGCATCGATCGTACTTGTGTCGGCCAACCCTCGCTCACCCGGCGGGGGTGTTAATCGCTCGGAGACTCGTTTAGTGATTTCTGCAGAGGCCGCCAGAACTTGATCAGGCTGGCTGTCATAGGCTGCCTTCAGCTGCTTCAGCATCGTAAGAAAGCCGATGCGGGCACCACGGTCACCATCACGGGCAGGAATGTAGGTTGCACCCGAAAAGGCTTCCCGATCAGGTGTCAGCCAAACCGTCATCGGCCATCCACCTCGACCAGTGAGCATTTGCACGACGCTCATGTACACTGCATCGATATCTGGGCGCTCTTCCCGGTCCACCTTGATGGCAATGTAATGTTCGTTCATGTACTGCGCGATTTCTTCGTCCTCGAATGATTCCTCCTCCATTACATGGCACCAATGACAAGTTGAATAACCAATCGAAAGAAGTACCGGTCGCCCCAGTTTGCGCGCCTGGTCGAATGCTTCATCGCCCCACGGAAACCAATTCATGGGGTTGTGGGCGTGTTGTCGCAGGTAGGGGCTGGTTTCGAGATACAGCCGGTTTGTATACTTCGGTGTTTTATCGTCATTTAGGTGACGTGTACGTGGCGTGTAATCCGCATCGCGCGCCACCCATGCTGCTTCGAGCGATGCAACCAATTCGGTGTCGAGAGGTAAAGCTCCTGGAAGTTGACCGGTCATGACATCCTGACTTCCGTGTGCGTGCACGGACGAGAAGCGATTATGACCCCAGCTGCCGTTCGCCAATACAAGTACTAGCAGGGATATCGACCAAGACCACCGGCGGATCCACCGCGACGCCTGGGTTCCACGCATTAAGTTATTATGGCCTAAGTTGGGCCGAATAAAAGACCTGGCCGTGGTGTTCAGTTTGGACACAAACTTAGGAACCAGTTGACTCTTTCGCTGAGGGGCCAGAGAATTGTCTGCACGAGATTGCGTAATAGAATGCTAAAGGAGCTTTTCCATGACAAAGGCTGGTCGAATTTTCGTCTCATACGGAATTTCCATAACGGTAATGGTGGGTACCTTTGCCTGTACTGGCACTGAAAATAGTGCTGAAAGTAGTGCTGAAAGTAACGCCGAGGCCGAGGTTGCAAGCCAGGTCCAGCCGGAGCCACTGAATAACCATCAAAATCCTTATGATCTGGTTGAGGGATGGGCAAAGTTGCCGGAGGGGAGGGAATGGGGTTCGACCAGTGCTGTTGACATCGCCCCCGATGGAACGATCTGGGTTGCTGAGCGTTGCGGGGCCAATAGTTGTCTTGAATCCGATCTTTCGCCTGTCCTGCATTTCGATCAGGAGGGCAACCTTCTTGCAAGTTTCGGTGCGGGATTAATTGCCTCACCTCACGGAATTTTCGTGGATGCTGACGGGAATGTTTGGGTGACTGACTGGATGGATAATGCGCCGAGCATACCTCGCCCTGAGAATGAACGAAGCCTGAGCGCGGAGGCACGAGCCGCAGCGCAGGCGAGAAAAGGACCACCGGAAGGCACGACGAAGGGTAGTCAGGTCTTCAAGTTCAGCGAGAATGGTGAGTTGCTCATGACCTTAGGTGAGCCTGGTGGTGCTGCAGAGCCCGGCTACTTTTATCAGCCCTCCGATGTGCTTGTGACAACCGACGGTACAATTTTCGTCGCTGACGGCCATGGTCGTGGCAACGCACGTATCATGAAGTTCACGAGTGACGGCACGCTCATTACAACGTTCGGAACGAAAGGTTCTGGTCCTGGAGAGTTTAATGGTCCCCACGCGCTGGCTATGGATTCGATGGGCAGACTGTTCGTGGGTGATCGGAGTAACAACCGGATTCAGATCCTTGATCAGGACGGTAACTTCATTGAGGAATGGTATCAATTCAGCCGACCAAGCGGCATCTACATCGATCAGAATGACATGATTTATGTAGCCGATTCGGAGTCCGGTTCTGTCGCCCCTAGCCAAAGCGCATGGAAGCGCGGGATCCGTATTGGTAGCGCTACGGATGGCACGGTGATGTATTTCATTCCTGATCCTGACGAAGATGCTACTTCAACGAGTGCGGCGGAAGGTGTTGCAGTTGATTACGAAGGCAATATTTATGGTGCCGAAGTGGGTCCGCGAGCGCTGAAAAAGTACGTGCGGGTTCGTTGAGGAGTAAGGTGTATTGCTCAATCTTATTAATTGGGGTGAGTGACGGGGATTGAACCCGCAACATCCGCAGCCACAGTGCGGCGCTCTACCATTGAGCTACACTCACCATATATGGTGCGCACGAGATCACTAAAAACCCGAGTGTAACACAGGCGTAACAGCCACGTGAAACGCCCGTGTCAAGTTGTTGTAATTGGTTAGCACAACCTCGATCGCCTGAATAATAAACGGCGTGACAATTGGAGATAAACTCATGAAGAGAGTTCAAAGTTATGTAATCGGCGGAGTGGCGGTGGGTTTGGTGTCAGCGTTTTTGGTTGGCAAGACCGTTAGTGGTGACGCGGTAAGGACAATGGAGCGATCGGAGTCTGCTGCTTCAGTGCTGACCTCACAATCGGGACACACAGGAATCTATGGTGGCGCTAGGCCTCTCGCTCCGTACTCGCCTGGGGTGGACGCTGGTGAGACCGTGTATTTGTCAGGGCAAGTAGGAATTAATCCAGAAACGGGTAGTTTGCACGACGGTGTTGAGGCTCAAGCCCGTCAAGCTTTAGAGAATCTGCATAAGCTCTTGACCGAAGCAGGTCTTTCGAAAAGCCATGTGGTACGAGCGACGGTCTATCTTGATGATATCGAGAATTATGGCGCGTTGAATGCCGTATATGGTGACTTCTTTGAGGAAGTCAACGTCAAGCCATCTCGTTCAACGGTTGGTGTGGCCGCATTGCCAATTGGCGCGGCAGTCGAAATCGATTTCATTGCGGTCAAGTAAGATGCGGCACTGAACGGTACAGGGGCGGTTGGTATTACGGAACTTGAAAACGTACAACGATGCCCCATTTGTCGGAACCGCGGCCGGTGAAGGCACGCGGTCCACTGATGGGTTCAATGCCGGAAACCCATGGAAATGGGTTTGACAACAGATTGCGATAGAACGCTAGTGTGACACTGTCGGCGATTTGTGCATACCAGCGAAATACCGTGGAACGTTCTGTTTTTCCCATCGATACCCTGAGGCGATCTTGTTCTGCCAAGAACTTGATAAGGGAGTCGTCACGCGATAATTCTTCGCGGGTCACCACCATACCGACGGTAAGTGCGTCGGTTACCGGCGCTGAGACGTCGACACCTGCGTAATAACCAGATTTCTCTATTGGGTTGGTAGTGAAACCCAGCATTTTTGCGGAAGTTTGTGTTGGTCCCCAAGTGTAATTAGCCCATTCGCCGAATGCGGTGAGATGTTTGAATGGCTGGTAACGTGCTGATAAAACCAGCGCTGAGTCGTGGCGCTTGCTTGCAAAGTAATTAGGTAGACGTTCGACTTTCGATCCAGTGAACCCGCGCTTCAGCGCTGCTCGAAACTCTAATTGCTGATAGGGCATGAACGTACCAGAAAGGAGGCCTGTCACTGCAGAATTTGTGTCCAGATCAGGATTGAGAAAATAGAAGTAGTCATAGTCAGACCGCCGATTCCCTTCTCCTAGAAAGGTCGCAAAATTGATTGCTACCGACGGATAGTGACCTTTTCTGGCGTGAGTGAACGATAGATCCACACCGAAATTTGTTTCAGCATTGATACGCTGTATGTGGGTGGCGTCTTTCGAGGTGAACGACCCTGCATCTTCCCAATGAAAACCTACGGGCAACATGAAGCGGCCAAATTTTACGCCGAACTTCCCACGCTGATAATTGAGATGGGCCTGTCGAATGGCGCCTTGCTGGTCGACTAGGTCGAACGCGATGAAACGGTAGTCGTCGACGCGTGTGCGACCATCCGGGTCACAGTTTACCCGCGGGCCGATGGTGCTCGGTACGTTAGGAAAAAAGAAATGTTCCTCGCCACACGCTGCTAATGCTTTTGTTTCAGTGACTGGATTAATCTCAAGAACGTACGACAGATGCTTGTTGATGTTGCCGAATAATTCAACAATTGCATAGCCGATTCGTCCTTGTTTCTCAAGTCCAAGCGAAGCTTGCGCGGAATCGTGACCCCAGGCTGCCATAAATTTGACGCGCACGCGAAGCTTGTCGTTGTCAGGTATGCTGAATCCCGTCTTTGTGTTTATGGAGTCATCGTTGACACTGGTTATCGGTTGACCTGTTGGGCGAGTGCCCTCATTGCAGGGAACTCCGTTATTGCAATTCTGAGCGGTCACGTGGTTACCGGCAGCGATCGATAAATAAAAGACCACAAACAAAACTGCCGTGAAAGGATTTCCGCGTGTCCGGACAAGGCGAGTTATCATGAGTTCAAGTTTCTCGACAGGTTTTCTCGCGTTGGGACGCCGCCAGTCAAGGTTCTTTTGATAGGGCTTTGGTCATGCCGGTGCGGCAAACGTATCCTTGTCTGATTCCACCTTCAGGTCGTTACTGCGATCTTCAATATTGGTCGATCGCCGACCACTTGTTAGGCGTCTGAGGTCCTCAACGATTGCGTAACTGGCCGGCACGAGAAACAGCGTAACGATTGTCGAAAACATGATTCCATACGCTAGCGAAACTGCCATAGGGATCAAGAACTTCGCCTGCATACTAGTTTCCAGCATAAGCGGCAAGAGACCAAAGAACGTGGTGAGGGAAGTCAAGAGGATCGGTCTGAGTCTAGCAGCTCCCGCTTCGCGAATGGCTAACGAGAGAGTGCCCAATTTTTTGCGATACCGATTTATGAAATCCACCATTACTAATCCGTCATTCACGACGACCCCCGCCAGTGCGACGAGCCCGAACATCGACAGAAGACTGATGTCCATTCCCATAATGAGATGTCCCAGGGTTGCTCCTACGAGACCGAACGGGATGGCCGTCATGATGATCAGTGGCTGAACATACGATTTGAGTGGTATCGCCAAGAGCACATAGATCAACAGTAGAGCAATCATGAATCCCTGTGCGAGTCCACTGAACGAGTCAGTGAATTCTGTGGTTTGGCCCTCGAACGAATGGAACACATTTGGATAAGCGGACAAAATCTCTGGAAGCACCCGGATATCAAGGTCTGCGATGACATCGCTCGCCGTTGTAATTGATTGATCTACCGCTGCGGTTACATTTAGGGCCCGTCGTCGGTCGACTCGTTTGATCGACGAAAATCCTCGACCTGGTTCAACCGTTGCCACTTGCGAAAAAGGCACTTCGTCGCCTTCAGGTGTTCGAATCCGCATGTTCTCAAGGTTGCCGAGAGACCGGCGCTCTACTTCTGGATACCGAATCATGACTCTGACGTCGTCGCGGCCACGCTGAATACGCTGGGCCTCTTCTCCATAGAACGCCTGGCGTACTTGGCGACCAAGATCCGACAAGCTCAGCCCAAGCATTTCAGCCGCTGGCCTAATGCCTAATTTGATTTCCTGCTTGCCATTGCGAAACGAATCGGCGATGTCATAGACACCCGCATATTCAGCGAGGCCGGCCTTCACTGCGTTACCGGCCGCGCGCAATTCGTCAATGTCGGGACCAGTCAGCTGCACGTTGACTGCATCACCAGCCGTAAACATCTCGGCGTCGTACCTAATTTCAAGCGCATCAGGAATGAGGCCCACTCGTTCGCGCCAGCGGTTCACAACATCGATACTCCCGATGCCACGCACCTCTGATGACTCCAATTCGACAAAAAGTCCTCCGAGATGCGATGCGGCCGGTGCCTGTTGCCGCGGTGCGAACCCACCACTCAAGGATGGTGCTCGACTTCCAACCATGGAGTACACGGATTTGATAAGTGGCCGACCAGTTTCTGCCTCAACTTCTAGTCGCACAGACTCGGCGGCTTCTTCCATGTGTTGAATTGCAGCTTCGGTTGATTCAACCGGTGTTCCCTGTGGCATGACGATGGACGCGGTCAGATAATCCGCATCCGTTGGTGGCATGAACACGACTCGGACCCAACCAGCGCCGACTATCCCTATCGACAGCATTAGCGTAACCAAACCAAGTGCTCCTGTGACGTAGCGCCACTGGATAGCGCGTTCCAGCCACGGGCGATAAACGTTTTTAATGAAATTTTGGAGGCCTCCATCGATCCGGCGACGGATTCCTTTGCCGAAACCAAGCCGAGCGCGATCATTACGATGGCGCGCCAGATGCGCTGGGAGGATTAGAAGCGATTCAATGAGTGAAAAAATCAAGCATGGCATGACGACCAGCGGCATTACGATCATCATTTTTCCCATGACGCCCGTAATAAACATTAACGGTGCAAACGCTGCCACGCTCGTGAGTACGGCAAACGTCACCGGTGTTGCGACTTCGTGAGCGCCAGTAATGGCCCCTTGGAGACGATTGCCGCTTCGTTCCTGGTGTGTGTAGATGTTTTCACCAACGATAATTGCGTCATCGACAAGGATGCCAAGCACGACAATAAATGCAAAAAGCGACATCATGTTGATCGAGACATCAAGTGCGGGCAACAACCACAACGCCCCAAGGAACGAGACTGGAATGCCGAGACTAACCCAGAACGCCAATCCAAACCGGAGAAACAAGGTCAGCACGATAAAGACGAGCACGAATCCAGTTAAACCATTTCGAACAAGGAGGTTCAGTCGGTCGCTAAGCACCAAGGACGAATCACCCATTGGGGTCAAGGTGACTCCTGCCGGAAAGCGGCTCTGTGCTTGCTCAACGTACTTGTAGACTGCAGCTGAGACGTCCGGGGAGCTTTGATCACCGGTTCGGTAGACTGCAATGATGAGAGCTGGTTCGTTTTGGAATCTCGAAAATTGTTCGGTCTCTTCAAAGCCATCCACTACGGTCGCGACGTCTCCCAAGCGAAGGTGTGTTCCATCATTTCGGGTAAGGAGGACGAGGTTGTCGAATTCATAACCTCGGTACGCTTGACCTTTCGTGCGCAGGAGGAATTCTCCGCCATCGGTCTTCACTGAACCGCCAGGCATGTCGAGTGATGATCGACGGACTGCATTGGCCACTTCGTCAAACGTCAGGTTGTGTCGGCGCAGCAATGTTTCGGAGACTTCGATTGAAATTTCGTAGGAGCGGGCATTGGCGACCTCAACCTGTGTGAGACCGGGAACTGCAGCGAGTTCGTCCCGCACACGTTCGGCGAGTATTTTTAGATTCGATTCATCAATAGCTCCGTGAACAGCGACATTGATGACTTGCTGACGGTTCGTAAGTTCCTGGACGATCGGTTTTTCGATTTCCTCCGGGAACGTCTCAATGGCATCAATGCGGGCCTTCACATCCTCAAGTAACTTGCGAGCATCTGCGCCGGATTCGACTTCAATGGTGACGCTACCATTGCCTTCGCTCGCGCTCGACGTGATCCGTTTAATCCCATCGAGTCCTTCGATAGCTTCTTCGATTCTGATGCACACCCCTTCTTCAACTTCTTCTGGAGCAGCGCCACGATACGATACTTGTACCGTAATCATGTCGAGAGAAAACTCAGGAAATATTTCCTTTTTAAGTGTTAAGCCTGTAAAGAGGCCACCCGCCAAGATCAAAACCATGAGCAGGTTGCCTGCAACAGGATTTTTTGCAAACCACTCAATGGCGCTCTTCATAGGCCTTCCTCCGTATAGGTCGTGGCTGGGACGGTCACAGGCGTTTCTGTCTCAACTATAAATGTCTGGACTTTCATGCCGTCCGATACTGCTTCGATTGATGAGAGGTTGACGCGCTCACCGGCGTCCAGGCCCTCGGTCACAATAATGTGGGTAGGCGTTGTGCGCAGCAGGGTGACGTCTCGATGCTGGAGTCGTTCGTCATTGTCTACAACAAGGACCTGGTTGTTTCCTCGTAGGGCAGCACGTGGCAATGCGGCCACTTGTTCTGCGATACGTCCTTCGATTTCCGCTTCTACGAACATGCCGGCCGCCAATGGTGGCCTGTTCGGATCGGGACCACGGCCGTAGGGATTGTTCACCTCAGCGACTACATGGACCATCCGTGTCCGTGTATCGATTTCGCCCTCGGTTCTGACGATTTGTCCTTGCCATTCGTACACTTGGCCCGCAAAATTCGCCCGCAATTTTACCCGTGGCCCACGTATACGGCCAGCGTCACCTCGGTAATTTAATGGCAAGTCGAGATGAGCCAACTCGTCGTCCGGCAGTGGAAGTCGGATTTCGGCTACATCTACTGCGTAGATATTGGCGACTGGTGCGCCCATGGTCACGAACTGTCCACGATCGACAGTTTTATCGCGGACGCGACCCGCGTAGGGTGCGCGAACCTGCGTGCGAGCTAAATTTCGGCGTGCGGTTTGGAGACTGGCTTGCGCTGCGGCCAGGCTCGCTTTCGCGCTGGCAATCTGAGGCTCCCGCATCGTTAACGAGCGAGCTTCACCGGTTCCGATGCGATCCCAACCCCACTGCGCGAGTTCCTTTTCAGCTTCCTCTTCGGCGATGCGGAGCTGCGCCGCTGTAATTTCGGCTTCGCGTTGCACGATCACTTGCTCGTAGTCGTGCGAGTCAATACGTAACAGTATGTCGCCAGCCTCAAAGAAGCCGCCAGCCACAAATGATGGTGAGACTTCTATGATGCGTCCAGTTACTTCAGGAACCAGTTGGCTTTCGGTCCGTGGGTTGACGGTGCCTTGACTTCTAACAATCAATGGGAGGTCGATCATGTCGACTTCAATTACACGAACTTGAGGGATTACAGTCACTGGTGTTCGGGTTGGTGCTTCTGGTTTGAGTGTGAACATTGCGCCAGACACAAGTAACCCCACCAGCACGACTGCTACTGGTAACCCGATCTTTAGAGCTAGTTCTTTTCGCCGATTCATGGTGTATTTACCCTCGTATCACACTGACTGCACCGCTGTTTGTGTGGGTACGGCTGCAGCCATCCCTGCCGTGCAGAACTGCACGAGGACTTCAAGCAGCGCGTCACTCCGTTCAATCTTCACGTTACCCATGCCGGCATTCTTCATTTGTGTGCACACTAGAATGTGAGCTAGCGACCCGATAACAAAGTGCACTCGCCAAATAATTTCTTCCGTTGAGAGATGGGGTAGGACGTGTTTGAAGGCTGGTCCAAAATGTTGGGCGACTTCATCGAATAGTTGAAAAAATGCACCGCGCAACTGTTCGTTGGTTTCCGAATGCATTCGACCGACCAACTGCAGGAATTTCGCCCCTTGAGGTCTATGCCACTCTGTCGAATGAAAGCATGGTTCAAGAAAGGCTCGCATTACTTGTTCAAGGTCCGGCTCACCGTCTTTCGTTTCTTCTTGGAGGGCAAGGAGTGTCTTAACGCGCTCGGTGTTGATTGGCCCGACTCGTCGCTTGAATACGGCGTGCAGCAGCTCCTCCTTGGAGCCAAAGTGATAATTCACCGCGGCGATGTTCACGTCAGCCTCGTTCGTAATTTGCCGAATTGAGGTCGCCGAAAACCCATATTCCGCAAATAATTGTTCTGCGGAGTCCAGAATCCTTGCCTTTGTTTCAAGATCCATGAATGAGAAGATTCTATCGTATTTCAAACGGTCATTACAAATGAACGTTTGATTTATTAAATTATTTTATGGCCTAAATTCTAGATAATTTTGATTATGGGGAAAAATATTGTTTATCAAGTGGCGGACTTGAAACTACTAACAATGGTGAAAAATCATCGCTGTAATTCAACTTTCAGTAAAAATTCGAAGTGACCCTGAGTTTGAATTTAGTGGGCTGGGCCTGGGTAGGACTAGGTAGCAAGCGCGGTTACGTTTATTCCTGAATGTTCTGACTCGGTGAGACATCCTAGGGCCCATCTGTCAGCAGATTCATGGTATTGTCCAATACTGGATTGGGTGCATAAGGATTTGGCCTGACCTTAGATAAAAAGGCGCAATTTTACGGTGCGGTAAGTCGTAATTAAAAAAAATTCACGCGCAACTTCGCGAAGCTGAGAGTTACTCATGACCGATCACTGTGATTTCTGTCCGCCTGAACCCTCCGGCCGAGTGTCGCGCAGGGATTTTATTAAAGGCGTCATTGCTTCCGGCGTCACGGTTTCGAGTATCGCCTACGTTCCTGCAACTTGGGCCCAGTCAATGGCTGGTCCGCCAGGTGGAGTGGAACGCCTTTTGTCACTCAACGTGAACGGACAAATTCGTCGCGTTGATGTGCTGCCGAATGAAACGCTAGCGATGACGCTTCGATACAAGCTCGGATTGACAGGTACGAAGCTTGGCTGTGATCGTGCTGAATGTGGTGCCTGTACGGTAATGATCGACGATGTCGCACACTATTCTTGCTCGACGCTCACGCACCGCGTCCGCGGACGTCAGATCATAACAGTTGAAGGGTTGGAAAGCCCATCGGGTGAGTTGCATCCGGTGCAGCAGGCGTTCATTGATGAATTAGGTCCCCAGTGCGGCTTCTGCACACCTGGACAGGTGATGTCAGCGGTGGCCTTGCTTAAAGCCAATCCAAATCCAAGCCTCCAGGAAACCCGTGAAGCAATGGCAGGGAATTTGTGTCGGTGTGGTGCGTATGACCATTACTTGAATGGGGTCATGCGCGCAGCGAGTGGAGAGTAGCGATGGCGAATGTACTGTTGGGTAAGAACTTCACGCCACCTGATGTCTATGGCAAGGTAACGGGGAAGGCCAAGTACGCCGAGGATTTCCGCGCTGAGGGCATGCTCTTTTGCCGGCTGTTAACCAGTCCAATGCCACATGGGCGGGTTCGCACGATTGATGCGTCAGCTGCACTTGCAATGGAGGGGGTGGTAGCGATACTGACGGCGGATGAGCTGCCGGAAGTGCCCGTACCTCAAGCTCCAATTCTGACCAATGAACCCCATTACGTTGGCGAGCCAATTTTGGCGGTGGCCGCTGTCGACGAAACGACGGCTGAAGAGGCCATTGCGAAGATTAAGGTGGATCTGGAACCACTGCCATTTAGCGTAGATCCGCTTGAGAGCCTTCGTCCGGGTGGGTCGAATGCGCGGACGACTGGCAATGCTCTAGTTCCGCAGGAAGGACTCAAGGAGATTAAGTGGACGGCCGAGGATTTTGCTGCTGCTGGCGAAGGTAAATTGCCGATGGGCGAGCCGGCTTCAACCTGGTCATACGGGGATCTGGACGGCGGCTTTGCAAATGCTGCGGTCGTGCTTGACGAGACGTTTGTGACGGCGGGGAACTCACATCATTCGATGGAACCTCGGACGGCCATGGCGTACTGGGACAACGACAAGTGTTACGTCCATGGATCCAATCAAAGTCAGAGTTTCATTGTGCCGGGTTTGGCGAATTTGATCGGCATTGAACCTGCCCAACTGGTTTTCATCGGCGAAAACTGCGGAGGAGGGTTTGGATCGAAAGGCGCGGCATATCCGATTCAAGCTTTGCCAGCGTTAATGTCCAAGAAAACAAAGCGGCCAGTCATGATGCGAATCAGTCGCGCCGAAGAATACGCTATTGGTGTCGCGCGGTCAGGGTTTCAGGGCCGCATCAAATTGGGATTCAGAGAGGACGGACGGTTGCTGGCGTGCGACCTCTATATTGTGCAGGAGAACGGTCCGTATACAGGGTTCGGCGATTGGAACGCTGCCGCCAGCGCCGTCTCACTGGTCTACACCCCGGAAGCGATGCGATTCCGTGGCATACCGGTCTCGGGCAATACACCGCCGAAAGGCGCACAACGCGGGCCGGGACAAAACCAGATTGCGACGGCCGTTGAACCATTACTGGATAAGGCGGCGCGGCAGCTTGGCCTTGATCAGGTAGCGATACGTCGAATCAATGCGCCGGACCACGACTCCCTATACGGAGGTGACCAAGGGCCTATTACGAGTTCGTACCTGCCCGAGGCATTAGACCAGGGTGCAGTGAGTTTCAAGTGGGACGAAAAGCGGGCCACCAGCGGGCAGCGTCAGGGGTCGAAAGTGATCGGCGTTGGTGTGGGTCAAGCGTTTCATTCGGCGGGAGCAAATGGGTTTGACGGGTTAGTACGGCTGACGCCTGATGGGAAACTGCATATTCATACCGGTGTTGGGAACCTCGGCACGTACTCATACGCCTCGACGAGCCGGGTGGCCGCGGAAGTTCTAAAGGCTGATTGGGACAACTGTGTCATCGAGCGCGGTGATTCAAGTCGTGGGTTACCGTGGAACCTCGGGCAGTTCGGCAGCAATACGTCGTTCACGATGACGCGGACTAACTACGCGGCCGCCATGGATGCAGTTGCGAAGCTGAAGGCTATTGCGGCAAATGATCTTGGTGGATCGCCTGACAACTATGAGATTGGGAACGAGACGGTGTATCGCCGGGGTAATCCGTCACGGCGACTGACCTATGCAAGAGCGGCCCAGCGGGCCATCGAGCTGGGCGGGGCGTACTCCGGGCAGGAGATGGCCGAAGACCTGAATCCAATGACGAAGGCTTCCGTGCGAGGTTTGGCGGGTACCGGTTTGATTGGCGCTGCGAAGGATGGTCTCGAACGCACCGGGATGGTGCCGGCGCTGGCGGCGGGTTTTGTTCGGATTGAGCTGGATTTGGAAACCGGGAAGTTTGAAATTCTTGATTACTTAGGTGTGGCTGACTGCGGGACCGTGATGCATCCCCAAGGACTCGAAGCCCAGGTGCGGAGTGGTGCGGTGATGGGCTTTGGGGAGGCCGCTCTCGAGCGCCAGGTCTTCGACCCAGAATTTGGTTTGCCGGGGGCAGTTGGGCTTTATCGGGCCAAGCCACCGTCTTACTTGGATGTGGCGGTGGGGATGGGTGCGGAAGCCGTCGATCAAGCGGATCCCCAGAACCCGGTTGGGGCGAAAGGGATTGGAGAGCCTTTGATGGGGTGCGCGGCAGCCGCGTTACTCTGTGCCATCTCGGATGCGCTCGGCGGGCACTATTTCAACCGGGTTCCCGTGTTACCAGACATGATTCTCAACGCGGCTTCAGGGCGACCACAGTCACATAAGCCGTTGGATATGCACACCGACTGAGGAATCTCATGGCGAACGACATGATGTCGCATTTTGAGCTGTTCCAGCCGACCGATCTGGAGACCGCATTTGAGCTCCTGGACCGTTGGGGTGACCGCGGTTGGAAATTGGCTGGCGGACACGACAGTCTCGGGTGGTTTAAGGAGCGCATCAAGCAGCCCCAGGCCCTGATCGATCTGGAGGGCATCGCAGAACTTCGCGGGATCCGAGAAACCGCTGATGGCATCGAAATCGGTGCCTTGACGACGCTGACGGATATTGAACGAGACCCGATGTTACGCCAGCGGTGCGGGTTGCTTGCCGATGCGGCTCGCCGCGTCGCGAGTCCTCAAATCCGGAACACGGGTACTTTGGGTGGCAACCTCTGTCAGGATACGCGGTGTTGGTATTACCGATACGGGCTGACTTGCTATCGTGCTGGAGGTAATGTTTGTTACGCGGACACGCCGGTTGCCATGAACAGGGAGCACAGTTTATTCGAGGGGAGCCGATGCGTAGCGGTGTCACCGTCGGATACGGCTACAGCACTCGTTGCGCTCGACGCGTCGATGGTCATCAGAAATTCTTCCGGCGAGCGCGTCGTGCCGTCTGGGGAGTTCTTTATGCCGGAAGCCGTGGACATCACGCGGATGACGGTGTTAGAACCTGGAGATATTCTGACGGCCATTCGCATTCCTGCATCGTGGACCGATGCCGCGTTTTATTTTGAGAAAGTCGCGGATCGGAATGCATGGGACTTCGCTTTAGTGAGTGTGGCCACCGCTATGCGGCTCGACGCGAGCGGCATGATTGAGGACGCGCGAATCGTCTGCGGAGCCGTGCAGTGTACGCCACGTCGTCTGTTTGACGTCGAAAATTTAGTTAAAGGACGAACGCCGAATGAAGAAACCGCAGAGCTAGCGGCGGCAGCGGCGGCCGACGGTGCACGACCGTTAAACTCGAACCACTACAAGATTCCGCTCATGCAGAATCTCGTGAAACGATCACTCCGTTCTTCCTGAGTCATCACGGCGTCGGCTTCAAACCCCCCTTGGGGAGGCCATTCTGACTAGAAACTCTACCACTCGCTTGCGTTGTCTTCCTGGTGCGCAATCACTAGGACGGAACCTTTTATGACAGAAGGCCTGGAATTACTCGCAATTTTTGTGGTCGGACTCGGGATAGGAGTCTGGCTAGGCTCGTATTTTCAGAAAAAGCTAGCCTCTCAGCAAAAGAGCTTCTTTGACACCAGCCTCAGTGACATGAAGTCCATATTCCAGGGTGCGGCCCGTGACGCACTTAAAGATAATAAGGAAGGGTTTCTTGAGGCCACGGAAACTAAACTGACACCTCTCAATAAAGCTCTTGAGGATCTAAAGAAAAAAACTGGTGAATTGGAAAAAACGCGGGCAACCGACTACGGCCAGCTGAGTAAGCAGATAGAAAACATGCTGTCTGAAGCCCAAAGAATGCAGACGAGTTCGGAGAAGATGCAGAACTTGCTGAAGGGTTCCAGCCAGGACCGCGGCAACTGGGGAGAATTCTACCTGGAACAAATCGCTGGGTTTGCTGGCATGAAGGAACACGTCAACTTCAAGGTGCAAAAAAAGCTTTCCGATGAAAGTCGTCTGAAACCGGATATGGTGATCCTTCTTCCAGGAGGAGCCGGGATTCCAGTCGACTCAAAATGTCCCTTTGAATCCTATGCGAAGGCTAAAGAAGCAACTGACCCTGAGGACGAGAAAGAGTTCCTGCAGAAGCATGCAGGGGCGGTTAAAGGGCACGTAAAAACATTGATCGAAAGAAACTATTCGGAATTTGCTAAGGGTGATATCGATTTCACGGTCATGTTCATGCCCGGCGATCACTTGTTGACAGCTGCCTTGGACGTGGATCCAGAACTCCAAGAATACGCCTTCAAGAATAGAATTCTGATCACCAGTCCAGTCTCGCTGGTCGCCTTATTACGAACGGTACGAGTTTATTGGACACACGACGAGGCAAATCGTAATGCGCAGGAAATTAGAGACCAGGCTATTAAATTAGCAAAGCGGGTTGAAATTTGGACGACACATTATGCAGATGTCGGTGAGAATTTCAAGAAAGCGGTCGATGCCTACAACGCCTCGAAAAAAAGCTACGATAGTGGGGTCCGTCCTCAGGCCAAGAGACTGGCCAAACTCAAAGTGGTTACACAAACGAAATATAAACCGCTCGACGACGACAAGTCCGGGCCACAAGAGATTGAGGCTGTTCCGGATTTGGAGCCCCCAAAAAAAGATTGAGATCTTGCAAGAATAACTGGTCTCACATCACGACTACGTCTGATGAGCGTCAAGCGGAATCGCGCAACCCCGCCTCCTTGATCTTTGATATTGAGGGCGTTAGGCTGTAGCGCGAAAGAAACATAGAAGCAAGGGACCTTATCCTAGGAGATCACGATGAACGCGAAGTTACCTATTGCTGTGCTCGCCGTTACCTTACTCGCCGGGTTCGGCTTTTCAGCATGCGCCACTGAATCGGAAGTCGAACCGGTGGCCGAAGAACCTGCGGTGGAGAGGACTGAGGCGGTCGCCGAGACGGGGGAGCCTGCTGGTGCACACACCTCGGCCGAGTGGCAGATCTGGGCCTATTCCACTGCCGCCCCTTCGTTTATTGGCGAGACTGCGACGATCTTGGATGGCGACAATAATGTGTTGAGAGAAGGCACGAATGGCTGGACCTGTCTTGCCGCCAACCCACGGGGAATGTCCGACCCGGAGAACGGCTGGAACGATGCCCTCGAGGCAA
>UINC01000765.1_pt1 | contig 40256 bp, 36 predicted proteins | sample 5385821 | NCBI WGS metagenome assembly UINC01 (sample SAMEA4666929, study PRJEB26691) | marine metagenome | isolation source: Pacific Ocean | place: Pacific Ocean | collected 2011-10-13 | reverse complement strand
GGGCAACGTCTACGTGTCAGAATATGGCAATGATAGGATCCAGGTCTTCGGTCCACAGGGCAGATTCCTGCGTAAATGGGGGAGCGGGGGCAACGGAGACGGGGAGTTCAGCCAGCCGCAGGGTCTGGCGATAGACAGTGACGGCGACGTTTACGTGTCAGATCAAGGCAATCATAGGATACTGGTGTTCAAACTAACCGTCTAGAAGGGCTATTCACAGTCTTCTTAGAATCCCATCCGTTGCATAGATCGGGAACGGTTCAAAAGGCAAAGGAAGACTTACCTTTGGAATGGATTTTACTGGCCCTTTTCAGCGCTGCACTGTTCGGGATCATCACCACTCTGGAAAAACGGCTCATCGACCACCACCTGCCAAACCTGGGCGTGTATTACGCGTCCATCGCCTACTCGCTGCTGATACCGGCCGCGATCGTCTTCTTTGCCACCGGCGGCGTTCCAGACGAGGCGACGAACCTCAACATGGGATGGGCAGCGCTTTCAGGCGGAACCTGGGGCGTCGGGCTGGCGATGGTTTTCTGGGGCTACAAACTGGAGGAGGCATCGCGGGCGTCGGCCATCGTACACACCTTCCCGGTGTTCGTGGCAATATTGGCGGCGTTTACCCTGGACGAAACCCTGATTCCCGGTCAGTGGGCGGCCATCATAGTCATAGTGGCCGGGGCTTTTGTGATCTCTATCAGACGCTCGGGCGGGCCCGGCGTCTTGAGTTTTTCCCGCGCTTTCCCAATCTTAATTATCGCCAGCTTGCTTACGGCGTTGTCCCATATCTTTGCCAAGGCAGCTCTGGACGACGGACTGACCGTTTGGATGACCTACGCCATACGGGCTACAGGCATGGCCGTGGCCTTTGGTGTTCTGGCCAAACCAAAAGGGTTTCTTGAGATGCTGGCGGTGCTGCGTAATTGGCGTACTATGACCTTAATGCTATCCGCGGATTTCTTAATGGCGCCAGTGGCATCAATCTCGCTAACAAGGGCGACAGAGCTGGGAGCGATATCTTTGGTGGCGGCTATGGCTGCCACTCGACCATTCTTCGTGTTCTTGGTAAGCAGCTTGTTCAGCATCGAAAAGATAAAACTGCTGAATGAGCCGTTGGAGCGGGACACCATAGTGCTTAAGGTGATAGCTCTGGCCATGATTGTGGGCGGAATCGCGACGCTCTCGCTGCTGTAGGAGCAATTAGCGCCTCATCGGAGTGGCTGTCCCGCCTGTCGAGTCAGCGGTGTTTACGACGGTTATTGAGACGCTTTGTCAGGCCGAGCGGAGGCGAAGGTTTGAGTGAGAGGCGATTTTCAGGCGTTCCACTGGGCGGCTAACTGGCCGACGGTCATGAGACTGCTCGGTTTAAGCGTGCATGGGGGTATGGATTTCAGGAACGAGTTGCCGTAGTTCTTGGCGGTGATCCGGTTGTCCATGATCACGATAGTACCTGTGTCTTCTTTGTTGCGGATAAGGCGGCCGAAGCCTTGCCGGAACCGCAGCACGGCCTGGGGCACCGAGTATTGACTGAACGGGGACTCATACTGATCGGAGCGGGCCTTCACTATAGGGTCAGTTGGCACCTGGAACGGCAGGCGGGTCAGGACCAGCGCTTTCAGTAGTCCGGAAGGCATATCCACACCCTCCCAGAAGCTGGCGGTGCCCAACAGCACGCTGTTGGGTTCTTCGGCGAATCTGGTCATAAGTTGCTGTGCTGAGCCGTCGATGCTCTGGGCCAATACCTGCACGTCTTCGCCCATCAGCGGCGTGCGGAGGCGTTGGGCCACTGCCCGAAGCGATGCATAAGATGTGAATAATGCCATCGTCCGGCCCTTCATCGTCGTTCCCAAGTCGGTCAATACCTTGACCATGGCATCCACGTACCGGTCCGAGTTGGGCGGTGGCATGTCTTCCGGAATCAGAAGCAGTGCCGCTTTTTGGTAGTCGAAAGGCGAACCCACCAACAATTCCTCGGAATCGCTGCCCACGCCGACCCGGCTTTTGAAGTAGTCGAAACTGCCTTCAGTGCTGAGAGTGGCGCTGGTCAGTATCACGCTGTCTTTGTGATGGAACAACTCGGTGGCCAGGGTGTTGCTGATGTCCAAGGGCGCCGAATTTAGCGATATGGTGGCGTTGCCCCGAACCTGGTCGTTGCTGACCCAGTGGATGTCGTCATCCATGGGGTTGCCCAGAATCGAGCTGAACTGCTCCCGGACGGTTTCAATATCGTCTATTAAGTTTGCGGTTTCCATGACCAGGGCGGGCTGGTCGTTGGCGGAAGGTAGCTTGGTCGACTCCAGCAATCGGTGCAAGCGGCCCACGTTTTGGGCGGCCTGCTGCAGGCCAACGTCCAGGTTCTCCCAGGCCAGGCGGAGGTCGGTCCAGCTCTGGGTGTTCCGTGTCTGGGATGTGATCAGCAACTGCTGGCTGTTGTCCGATGAACCGGACTTCTGGTTTGCTTGGAAGCGCTCTACCTCGGCCCAGAGCCGGGCCCAGATCTGACGTATCTTCGCTCCCTCATTCTCTACATCGCCGACGGCGGTCTCGGCCTCTTGCCCGACGGATGAGGCAAGGCCCTCGGCGGCGATAGCCTGACGAATCTGGGTGGTCAGTCTGATCTGCGGTTCCCAGACCTCGTCCAACTTTTCTTGAGACACGCTGAATCCCAATTGTTTGGTGGCTTCGTCCTCCAGGTTGTGTGCCTCGTCGATGACCAGGTGTTGATACTCAGGGATCAGGCCACCGCCCCTGGCCAGGTCCGACAGCAGCAGTGCATGGTTCACTACGATGATATGGGCCTGTTCGGCCCGTTCTCGGGCAGCCCTGAGGAAGCAAGGAGACCCGTCACGAAGGCCGGGGCAGAACCCCTTATCGCCGGCTGAGATGTGGTTCCAAGAACCAAAGTCCCGGCCCGACAGGTTAATCTCGGCCCGGTCTCCGCTCACTGTGTTCTGCATCCAGACCGAGGTCTTGGACAGCAGACGGGCGTCGTCAATGGTCGGGGAGTCGCTACGGGCCAGATGGTTCCAGCGCCTGAGACACAGGTAGTTGGCCCGGCCCTTGAGCAGCGCCGCCTTCAGGACGCCACCTTCGACCAGTCCCGACTCTTCCAAAACCGCGGTAAGGGCGGGAATATCTTTGTTCATCAACTGTTCTTGGAGGTTGATGGTGTTGGTTGAGATCACCACCCGTTGGCCTTTGGAGATAGCGAAGAGTGCCGCGGGCAGAAGGTAGGCCATGGATTTTCCGACGCCGGTGCCGCCTTCTACCACCAGGTGCTGGTTGTGATACATGGCTTTGGTGACACCGGCCAGCATCTGTTCCTGCTCTGGCCGGTGTTCGAATCCGGAAAACACATTGGCGAAAGGACCTTCCCTGGATAACAGGCTGGCAACTTTCTCCTCTCTGAGGTCGCCGAGAGCTGGGTCGGCGCGGCGTTTCTCTGGCGACCCTAGCCGGATGGACAGTTGTTCTAGATCGAGGCCGGTAAGTCCCACGGACGAAGCTTGGGTGTCACCGGAACCTTCAAGGCCCGCCAAGATCCCGCCGATAGACCAACGGCTGCGGGCGGCCAGGTTCGAGAGATAGCCCAACAACCCGGAATCCTGCTCAGCGGCCAGGCGCAGCAACTTGATAAACACGTTCTTGGTGGCCATCGCGTCGGCCAGCGCCCGGTGCGCATCGTTGTGATCCACCTGGAAATAAGAAGTCAGGTATTTCAGGGAATACTGGCGGGACTGAGGCATGAAGACTGATGCCAAGTCCCATGTGTCGTAGGATGGGTTGTTCAGTGTAACGCCGTTATTGGCCAGGAACCCGATGTCGAATTGGATGTTGTGGCCGATTATCGGGTCTGCTCCCAAAAAATCCTCAATCTCAGCGGCGACTGAAGAGAAAAAGGGAGCCCGTTTCACCTGTTGAGGGGAGATGTGGGTAAGACGCTGGATGAACTCAGGAATGGGGACACCCGGGTTAACCAGTGTTTGGTAGGTCTCAATGACCTCGTCGCCGCGAAAGCGCACGGCGCCGACCTCAAGTATCTGGTGGCGGTTGGAATCCAGGCCGGTGGTCTCCAGGTCCAGTGCCACATTGACCTGTTCAAAAGGGGAGATGTCCGTATCGAAAAGCACCATTTGACTCCCGTCACAACCTCACACATCGTCTGTCAAAGCTGGGTCAATTTCGGTGGCGTAGAACGCACAGCCATGACTGGGGCAGTTTAGCATGGTTGCTGCGATGGTTCGACCCTAATGTGACACAAAATGAGGTAAGTGCTGGGATGGAAATAAAAGAGCCGCCACTGGGGGAGGCGGCTCTTTGGAAGTGGAGCCAACCCAGATGCTGGAAGAAAGGGGGTTGGAGACCAGTATGGATAAGGCGGAAGCATTGCGGGATGCCCTCCAACCAAAGTCAGGGGTGGCTAACCCACGTAGGGCTTGAGGTTTCCTGTGCGCAGGCCGGTTACCGGGTGGAATTCCTTGGAGTGGAGGGCTTTAAGGAACTCGGCTTCGGTGTTGACCTCATCGGTGAACTCGGTCAAAAACTTGCCCAGGCCGTGGGTTGAATGAGCATCGCTGCCACCAGTGACAGGCATCTTCAATAACTCAGCGACTTGCATGGCGAATTCGTTCTCCCGGTCGACAGTACCGCCGTTGGCCACCTCGATTGCGTCGGCCAGTTTGAACACGGGGTGATCAAGGGCATCCTCAGGAGTTTCTGGTAGTGGGTCGGGGATGGACTGATAGATGAGGGCGCGGCCGCGGTTGCCGTTGCCGCTTAGAACGCCACGGAAGGGATGGGCGGTGACTACGAACCCGCCGGCTGCCGTAGCGGCCTTGCGCAGTTCAGCGGCTTTGTTATACCCCGCCTGGTAGCGGTCCAGTCCGAAGGCCAGCATGTGGCCGTAGTCGGTCTCCACCTCCATGGCGCGGATCAATACGACTTTGTGTAGGCTGGCGAACTTCTTGAATTCATGACGGTCCCAAGGGCCGGAATGCTCGGTGAGGCAGAGGCCGCGCAGGCCTAAACGGTCTGCTTCCAGGATCAGGTCTTCCGGCGTTAGGCTGCTGTCGCTGCTGCCTTTGGTCGTGTGGATGTGGAGGTCAAATAATCGGGCCATCGTTAGCGGTCAGCTCTCAGCGGTTAGCGGTCAGCCAGCCGCGTGTGGACTCCTCGTAGTCTAGCCAGGCTTACGGATTTCGTCAACGTGAAACGCGTGGCTGTTCTTGGCTACTTCTGATTGAAAGATGTCGCTTTGGCCAGTTCGGGAAACTGCTCTATCGGCAGCACCTCTCCCGTTTCTTCGAAATGGGTTACCAGTTCTCGTATAGCATCAGGAACCGGTCTGGTGGATTCAGTCGCCGTATCGTAGCCCACATAGACTGTCTCTATGGAAGTGAGCAGCCGGTCGCTGCCCTCGGCGTAGATCTCCAAGTTAAGCGTGAGGCTGGTGTTGCCGATATTGGACACCCGGACGTGTAGCTCGATGATCTCATCCACTTTGGCCGGTGCTTTGAACTCTTGGGTGCTCTTGACCACGACGAAGTCGAAGTAACCGCTCTGAGGGATGATATAGATGGCGAAGCCCAGGTTGCGGTAGTACTCGGCCTGCCCGATCTCCAGGTAATCCAGATAGGCGCCGTTGTAGACGATGCCCTGTCCGTCGCATTCCATCCAGCGGACTCTGATCTTGGTCATGAATCTGAAATCGGATTTGGCCATGGTGGTTGGAGTTCTACTCCGCTATTTCTGGGGGCTGATAGCCCAATGATTTTAGGTACTTCAAGTCTGCTTGGTTAAGGTCGGCTGTCGCCAACAGGTCTGGCCGGCGTTCCAGGGTGCGCTGGAGCGACTGCTCCCTCCGCCATCTTTCGATGTTGGCGTGGTGGCCCGACAGTAGGATCTCGGGAGCCGCCATGCCGTTGAATTCGGCTGGCCGGGTGTACAGCGGGTGTTGGAGCAGGCCAGAAGTGATGGAGTCCTCGGCCACGTTCTCAGGTGAGCCGATCACCCCCGGCACCAGGCGGGACATGGCGTCGATCAGTGCCATGGCCGGTAGCTCCCCGCCGGTCAGGACAAAATCTCCCAGGCTGATCTCCCTGGTAGCCAGAAAATCTGGCACCCGGTTGTCGATGCCCGCGTAATGGGCGCAGATCATGGCCACTGCCGGCGCCAGAGACAACTCTTTGACCACCTGTTGGGTCAGCATCTCGCCCTGGGGAGTGAACAAGATGATAGGTATCTCAGCCCGGTTCGCCTCAGAATACCCCGACAACGCCGCCTTGGTGGCTTCGAATACCGGCTCGGGTTTCATGATCATGCCGTGGCCGCCGCCGAACTGGTAGTCGTCGGCCGTGTTGTGCGGGTCATGGGAGTAGTCGCGAATGTCGGTGACATCGACCGACACCAGGCCCCGTTGCAAGGCTAGGGCCAGCATGCTGTATTCCAGGTGGCCGCGAAAGGCGTCCGGGAACAGGGTCAGGACATGAAAACGCATCTGTCAATGATACAAGAAAACTTGTTGACGCCGATGCGTTTTCGATCGCCAACGGTTAACTATTAATCACCAACAGCCTGCGGTTCTCCGACGGGCAGGTTGTTGGTGTAGGCGATGCCGCCCTTCATGACCATTTTGATGCCGTCCTTGTTCCGGATGGCGTTGATGTCGTTCAATGGGTCTCCATCCACCACCAAGAAATCGGCGTACAGTCCCGGCTTCACGGTACCAAAATTCTTCTCCTGGCCGACACACTCAGCCGCCCAGCCGGTGGCGGTCTGGATGGCCTGCATGTTGGTGAGGCCACGCTCGACCATCAATTCGATCTCCCGGGCGTTGTCGCCGTGGACGAATCCGCCGGCGTCGGTCCCTGCGGAAACTTTCACTCCGGCGCTAACAGCCATGTGTAGGCTCTCTTGATGAATCTGCATCAACTGCTTGGTCCGTTCGATGATATGGGGTGCGCTAATTGTGGAGTGGAACTCGTAGACTTCGAATGTGGGCGTGAAAAAGACATTTTTGTCGGCCATCATTTTGGCTAGGTCAGGGTCTTCGGCCAGGTAACAGGCGTGTTCTACTGAGCCGACTCCAGCCTCGATGCACATGCGTAGTCCAGGGCCGCCGACTGCATGGCACATTGTGTATTTCTCTTGTGACCGGGCCTCATCTACCAAGGCCTTAACTTCGTCAGGGCCGAAGGCGATGTCCTTAGGTCCGTGCCCAGAGCGGGAACTGGCTCCTCCGGTGGTGGCGAACTTGATCACGTCGGCGCCTACGCGCACCAATTCTCGGACCAAGGCACGAATGTCATTAGGCCCGTTGGCAACGCCGTCAGGGTGCATTGGGTCGCTGTTGAAAGTGCTCCGATGGCCGGATGCGGCAACCCGGTCGCCGATACCACCGGTTGGGGAGACGATGGCCACGGAGGTCAGCAGTCTGGGGCCGTTGATCAGCCCCTGATCTACGGCAAGTTTGAACCCGGCGTCCAGGCCACCGGCGTCGCGGATGCAGGTGTAGCCGGCTGCCAGAGATTCTTCTATCGCCTTGGCGGTCTTCAGGTGGTGCAAGGAGGCCGGGTCTTCAATCTCCCACCTGCTCATCAAGCTATAGTTCTTGTGGGCCAGATGGTCGTGGGTGTCGATCAGGCCGGGAAGCAGAGTAAGGCCGCTGAGTTCAATCTCTTCCGTGCCTGGGGGAAGCTGGACGGCTGCTCTTGGGCCTACCTCTTTGATCCGTTCGCCATCTATCAATACGGCCGAGTCTTGCAGAACCGGTCCGCCGGTACCGTCAATTAAGTTGGCTCCGAGTAACGCTTTCATGGCCTGCCTCGTTGAGATTTTGAGTGGAGTGCGGGTGAGCCGCAACTGGGGCAGATGCTAGTCGGGGGTTGAGGTGGTGTCAAGCGTTGCGGTCAATCTAATCGAGTTCCGAGTTTGAATCAGTTTTCCCTCAATCCGGCTATCACATCAAAGCCAGTGCTTGGGGAGCGTTGGCTATAATCAATCAGGAACGGAAAAGTTACCCGTTGTGTGGATGGGCGGATGAGACGTAGCCTACTGGTAAAAACCCTCGCCCTTGCGTCGTCGGCATTGATGGCGTTGGTCATTGGCTGTGGGTCGGACACAGCCATGATTACTTTCGTCTCTGAAGTGGACGGCGACGCCGAGATTTTCGTGATTGACCCCGACTCCGGCATCTCCACTCCTTTAACCGACAACCGGAGCTCGGACCAAAACCCCATCTGGTCTCCAGACGGCAAACTGGTTGCCTACGTCTCCGACGAATCAGGGGATCTAGAGATAAACCTAGTTGACCGTAATGGGAAACTCGTTAAACGTTTGACCAATATACCCGGCGACGATGAAGCGCCCCTTTGGTCTCCTAACGGCGAAGATTTGGCATTCATCTCCCACCAAGACGGCAACGCCGAAGTGTATCTGTTGCCCATGGATAGCGGCAAAGCCATACGTATCACGGCCAAGGATCCGGACGACATGCTTGGCGATTGGTCTACTGATGGCGTTTGGCTCGCCTTTTCGCGGCGCGGGCCTTCCGAGGAGCGTGGGTTGTGGCTACGCAACCCCGACGGCGTGAACCTGGTCCATCTGACAGAAGAGAACGACTTCGACCCCCGCTGGTCTCCCGATGGGAAGCACATCGTATTTGTCCGCGTAACGGATGGTAATGCAGACTTGTATCTGGCCAGCCGACTGAAAGACGGCACCTGGCAAGACGATGTTCAACTGACCCAGCTGACCCAACACGAGGAAGATGACCTGGGCGCCGCCTGGTCTCCTGACAGTAATACAATTGCTTTCGTGTCTTTCCGCGACGGCAACGGTGAGATATACATAATGGAAGAGGACGGCTCCCGGCAGTTACGATTGACCACCAACGAGGCCGACGACCTTGAACCGGTCTGGTCCCCCGACGGCGGCCGGATGGTCTTCGTTTCCCATCTTTACGGTCCCGGCGAGATATTCATCATGGATGACGACGGCGGTAACCAACGCCGGTTAACTACCAACGGCGCCGAGGACCATTCTCCTGACTGGTAGGTCCGCACAGCGGGCGTGTTCAACCGATGCTTGGTGGCAAACAAGTTCGAGTGCTACACTTTCCGGGCTGAATGGAGGCTGAACAAGGCGGGAAGAACAGGATGGAATATGCCGATGTAGCGCCGATCATGGGTAGGCTTTGGTCGCCCCTGGCGGCGGTCACCAGCCATTGGCAGGGCAGGGACAATGTGCAGATCGCGGTAGCCATCGCCGCCGCATCCATAGTTCCAGAACGCCCAAGGGTGGTTGTTCAACTCTACAAAACCAACCTCAGTCACGATATGGTGCTGTCTAGCGGCGCGTTTGCCCTGAATTTCCTGAGGCCGGATCAACTGGATCTCATTGGAGATTTCGGCTTGGTATCGGGCCGCGAAAGGGACAAATTGGCAGGTGTTGGGACTAAAGCCGGTTCGTCTGGCTCCCATTTGTTGACCGACTGCTTCGGGTACCTGGACTGCCGGGTGATCAACGCCATGGACGGCGGAGATATGACCTGTTTCCTGGCGGATGTATTGGATGGCAAGACGCTGGCACAAGGCGACCCGCTCTGGTGGCGCGACGCTCGGCGGGAATTACCTCGGGAATGGCTGGACCGCTGGGAGGCCAAACAGTCGTCCGAGATAACAACATCTCGAGCCACAATGGGCAAGATTGGCCACACTCCCTGGCAGCCGAAATAAGAGGAAACACTTAGTTCCTTCTCCAGCGCACGAGAGAAGGTTAGGATGAGAGTATCCCTCAAACATGGAAGAAATCCGTCCACACATAGAAAAGATTCACGTTACTCCCCACAAAACTGTCCTGGCGGTTTCGGGGGCCGGTACCCAAGCCGTGGCCTGGTTATTGGGCGTGGCCGGCGCCTCCCGAACGATTCTGGAGGCCCTGGTGCCCTATGGCCGCGAATCCATGAACGCATTCTTGGGATTCGAGCCGGAGCAATCGGCGTCGGCCCAGACCGCCAAGGACATGGCCAAGGCCGCCTTTCGCAAAGCCAAGGTCCAGCTAGAGGACGACTCGCCTCCGGTGGGATTGGCATGCGCCGCCACCATCGCCACCGACCGCCCGAAACGCGGCGAACACCGGGCGTACGTCTCGGCTTGGGACCAACAGGGCAACACTCTGTACTCATTGAATCTCCACAAGGGCCTGCGAGACCGGGCGGGCGAAGAAGAACTGGTCAGCCGCCTTTTGGTCTATGCACTGATGCTGCTTTCAGGTTTGGATTCTGACTTGGAGCTTAAGCTGACTCCCGGAGACAACCTCGAAATTGAACGAACCGAACACCCCGCTCCATTAGAACAACTAGTATTAGGAGACGCGGCTTGGGTCGTAGTTCGCGCCGGAAAGATGATTGTGGAGGGTGAGGTTCCAGGCACGTTGCTTCCGGGCTCGTTTAGCCCTCTACATCGGGGCCACCACGGCCTTGCTCAGATCGCCGCGAATATTTCGGGTTCCGAAGTAGGATTCGAACTGTCGGTAACCAACGTGGACAAACCGGATCTGGAAGAATCAGAGATTCTGAAAAGGTTGGCCCAATTCACGGCCGGAGAGACGGCCGTATTGACCAGGGCCGAGACATTCTTCAAGAAGGCCAGGCTGTTCCCAGGGCGAACTTTTGTTGTGGGGTGGGACACCGCTATTCGGTTGGTGGCCCAGCGTTATTACGGTGACGACCGGGATGCCATGATGATGGCTCTGGCGGAGATGTTAGCCGCTGGGGTCAGGTTTCTCGTGGCCGGGCGGGAAGACCAAGGAGCATACAAAACCCTTAGCGACGTTCCCATTCCTGAAGGATTGGAGGGGCTGTTTCAGGGTATTCCGGAAAGACAGTTTCGAGAAGACATCTCTTCAACCCAACTCAGGGCGATGGGAGGCAACTGATTTTTGTCCTGTCCAGGCAGCGAATTTCGTTGACACTGTTCGCCCGCCGATGGTATATTTCAGGCGCAAATCGAGTCTAAGTTAACCAACTCACTGACCCCCCATCTGTACTGCGGCGGTCTGTATTTCCCCGACGATGAATCTCGAAACATTTAGCGCTGAACTGTTCACTCAGAACTGGACCGCGGTGGCATTGTCCGCGGTAGTTGCGGCTATGGCTATCGGCGGGATGTTCTCCGCCTCCCGGTTCCTCTCGGCCCGGCGCTATTCAGAGGCCAAACTAACCACCTACGAATGTGGTATTCCTCCTACGCCCTATACCTGGTCCAACATAAACGTCAGGTTCTATATCTTCGCCATTCTGTTCCTGATCTTCGATGTTGAGGCGGTCTTCCTTTTTCCATGGGCCGTTATCTTTATGCAGGAGAAGGTGAATCAGGCCAATGTGCTTCCCTTCTACGCCATGATGATGTTCTTGGGTGTGCTCTTTTTCGCCATCATTTACGCCTGGAAGAAAGGAGTGTTGGAATGGCAGAAATAATTGTGGGACCGGGCAACCAGCCTGGTCCTAGTTTGTATGATCAGGCCATGGGTGGAAAGCTGCCCGGGATCATCACCGCCTCAACCGACCAACTGTTTGCCATGGCCAGAAAGTCATCGCTCTGGACACTATCCTTTGGCTTGGCTTGCTGCGCTATTGAGATGATGTCCACTTATATGGCCCACTATGACTTCGACCGCTTTGGCGTGGTCACGTGGCCTTCGCCCCGACAGGCTGACGTGATGATCGTATCAGGCACAGTGGTCAAAAAGATGGCCGACCCCATCCGCCTGCTATACGACCAGATGCCCGAACCCAAGTGGGTGATAGCCATGGGTAGCTGCGCCACCAACGGCGGGCCTTATTACCGGTCTTACTCCGTAGTCATGGGTGTGGATCACATCGTTCCCGTTGACGTCTATGTTCCAGGCTGTCCACCGCGCCCAGAAGCCTTGTTGTACGGCATCATTAAGCTTCAAGAAAAAATAATGCGGGACGCCGGAAAATAATGGCAGGTAGCGGAGAGAATCAAGAAGCTGCTTCTGAGCCTGTTGACTCTCCCGAGTCCGCTGCTACTTCAAAACCTGCAGGTCATGGCGAAGAAGAGCCTGTTGTAGACCCACTGGCGAACCTGACCTCGTCGGGAATCGCGCTACTTGACGTTTCTCTGGATGTTCTCAAGGATTTCTTCCCCGAGGGAGGCGCATTGGACGACATCCCCCAGGTAAGCATCAGTAAAGAACACACGCTTGAGGCCTGCCGTCTGATCAAAGAAGACCCGCGGATCGCAACCAAGATGCTACTCTGCTTGGCTTGTGTCGACTACTCGGAATATTTTCAGATGGTCTACATACTGCAGTGCTTGGAACCAGAACGCACGCTTGTTTTGCGGACCACCGTCCCCTATTTGGACACCACTGTCCCATCCGTCACATCCGTTTGGCGGGCGGCCGATTGGTACGAACGGGAAGCCCATGACTTGTTTGGAGTTAGCTTTGACGGCCATCCTGACATGTCACCCCTGCTCCTTTATGAGGGTTTCGAGGGGTTTCCAGGGCGCAAAGAATTTCCTTTCAATGAATACCAGGAGTTTTAAAAGAATATGGAGACGGTGCTCCTGACAGCCCAGATCAACACGGAAAATGACAGATACGTTGTCCGATTAGACGACCTCGGTTTGGTAAGCGAAGGCGAGACCCTCGAAGCTGCCCAAGAGGAACTGATTCAAATCGTCCGAGCCTGGATCGAGTCCCACGACGGTACCGACACTCTTAGCAGCGTTCTGGCCGACGCCGGTTATCCTGGCGTTGATGAAGAGACCGAACTGCAACTGGAATTTGCCGAGGCGGCATTATCTTCGGACGGAGAATAACTTTGGCGAAAAAATCGAAATCAGCCAAACAAACGCCCTTCGACCGGGTGGTCTACCGGATCGAAGTGACTCCGGTCGGCGCCGGATATGAAGCGCTATGTCCCGAGCTGCTGATTACCGGGTTTGGTGACACGGTTGAGGAAGCGAAAAACATGCTCCGGCGCCAGGTGTCGGAATACCTGGAAGACTGCGAAAAACTGGAAGTGCTCGAAGAGACCGTGATCGAAGCCGGGTTCTATTTCAACGATGAGGTTTGGATGAGCAGCGAGGTTGAACCGCCTTCGGAGCCAAAGATCAGGTTCATAGGGACTCCCTCCGAACAAAACTTCGATCCGGCCACCAACTAGATATGACGCAAACTTCAGATTCGACCCAACCAGGCACGATTCAGCCAACGAGAAACATAGTTCCGAACGCCGAACCGGTAGAGATGCTGCTGAATATGGGGCCGCAGCATCCCTCAACCCATGGCGTGTTCCGCATGGTGCTGTGGGTGGACGGTGAGAAGATTGTTGACGTGGTGCCCCATATTGGCTACCTGCACAGGGGCTCGGAAAAACTTTGCGAAGGCGAGCAGTATCACCAAGTAATCACCCTGTTCGACCGCATGGATTACATAGCCAACTTCAACAACGAACAGGTCTACTGCCGGGCGGTCGAGAAACTCATGGGATTGGAGGTATCGGAACGCTCTGAGTACATCCGGGTGATCCTCTGCGAGCTCAACCGCATCGCCAGCCACATGCTGTTCATCGCCACAATGGGGCTGGACGCCGGGGCCATGACCCCCTCCATGTTCTGTTTCCGCGGACGAGAGCGGATTCAGGGACTTTTTGAGTCGGTCTCCGGAGCACGCATGATGCACAACTATTTCCGCATCGGCGGCCTTAAAGAGGACGTTCCCGAGAACTTCGTGGCGGAAGTGCGGGAAGTGCTGGACCTAGTGAAGAAGGACACCGAAGAATCCGACAAACTCCTCAGCTTTAACGAGATTTTTCTCGCTCGCCTGAAGAACATCGCGGTGATGACTGCTGAAGACGCCATCGACTATGGGCTGACCGGGCCTTGCCTAAGAGCATCGGGCGTTGATTACGACCTGCGCAAGGCCGTGCCGTATTCGGTCTACGACCGGTTCGATTTCGATGTTCCCATAGGGCTGGATGGCGACTGCTGGGACCGGTACTACCTGCGTGTCCAAGAGGTCTATCAATCGGTGCGTATCATCGAGCAGGCGTTGGACCAACTCCCTGACGGAGAAGTCGTATCTTCCTTGGGCCGCCGCTTGATCCGCCCGCCCGCCGGCGAGGTCTACGTAAGGGGCGAGAACCCCCGGGGAGAGATTGGCGTTTACCTGGTTAGCGACGGAGCCGACCGGCCCTACCGGGTCAAAGTGCGCCCGCCATCGTTTTGCAACCTTTCGTCCTTGAAACACATGCTGAAAGATGCCTGGATAGCCGATTCCGTAGTTATTCTGGGCGCGCTGGACATCGTTCTGGGCGAGGTGGATCGCTGATGCCGGACACCATCCTTCTCGCGATAAGCCTGACCAATTTTATCTGGTTGGTGGTTGGGCTGTTCATCATGTTCACTGCCCTATCCGGCGTGGTGCTCTCATTGACTTGGCTAGAACGCAAACTCCTGGGGCGGCTCCAGCTGCGTTTAGGCCCAACCCGCACCGGCCCCATGGGGCTGTTGCAGCCCATGGCCGACGCCTTGAAACTGATCCTCAAAGAGGACATCATTCCCGGCTCATCTGAGAAGGCTATCTTCTGGGTTGCGCCGATCATCGTTGTTGTCTCGGCGTTCATGATCTGGGTGACCATCCCCGGCACTCAAAATGCGGTGATACAGAACCTGGACCTGGGGCTGTTCTACATCATCGCTTTCTCGGTGGTCGGGATTCTGGGATTGGTCTTGGCCGGCTGGGGCTCAGCCAACAAATACGGTACCCTCGGCGGTCTGCGGGCGGCGGCTCAACTGATCAGTTACGAGATACCAATCATCATGGTGGCAATCTCCGTTGCCATGCTGGCCCAGTCGCTGGACTTGCGAGAGATAGTCAATCAACAGGACAGCTACATCTTCTTTCTTGTGCAACCCCTGGGCCTGGTCATTTTCTTCATTGCCGGACTGGCCGAGGTTGGGAGGACTCCCTTCGACATCTATTTCGCCGAATCTGAGATTGTGGGCGGCCCCTTCGTCGAATATAGCGGCGCCCACTGGTCGGTCTTCTTTTTGGCTGAATACATCAACACCTTCGCCATCGCGGCGCTGACCGTTATCTTGTTCTTCGGCGGTTGGTCCGGCCCAGGTCTCTCTGGTGACTGGGGGATCATATGGTTCCTGTTCAAGGTCTATCTGGTGATCATGGTCATCTTCTGGGTGCGCGGCACCTTCCCCAGGCTGCGGATAGACCAACTGATGGCCTTTGCCTGGAAGGTCATGGTGCCGATGTCGTTCCTGTTGGTCGTGATGACGGCCGTGTACCAATTCTACGAATGGCCCGCCTGGACCCTTACGCTCATGTCCTCGGCCGGTCTCTTGGTGGTCGCTTACCTGATCTACCAGCGAATGACTGCACCGTCACGATTGGTGGCTGAGGTCCGGGGCAGACGAGCCGCATTGGAAGCCGAAAGACAAGCGCAGAGCCAGTCGTCGGCCCAAGCCGGAGGAGACTAGATGTTTAACAGTCTGAAGGGTCTGGCCGTGACCTTGGTCTCTACATTCAACGGCCTGCGCGCGCCGGTGACTCGCCAGTACCCGGACACCGGAAACCTGATGGGAAAACGCAGCGAACCCACCCCGGTAAAAGACCGGTTCATGGGCTTTCCGGCTCTCACATGGGATGGCGATTTAGGCGACGGAACATCGGTGGATGATGGGGCCCCTAACGAGCCGTTCTGTACCAGCTGCATGGTCTGCATCAGGCAGTGCCCGACTCAATGTATGTCGTCGGTGATGAAGGATAACCCTCTCCACGGAGAAGGGAAAAGCACTCGTAGAAAGATCGTAGACACGTTCGAGATTAATCTTAACCGGTGTATACTATGCGGGATTTGCGTAGAGGTGTGTAATTTCGACGCAATCGTGATGTCCCACGAGCATGAAATGAGCACCTTCACCCGCAACGGCGACCGGGTGGATCTGCCGGCGTTGCTGGAGATAGGCAGAAAATTCCAGCGGGAAACTGACTGGATACCGCCGACCAAGCGGGACAGAGTTGAGAAGGGCGAAACCCATGAAACCGCTGAAGCGGGGTCCTCATAGGGGTTAACCCGAGATGCCGAGACGTGAAGACGAAAGATTGCAGAACCTGGCAGGTCGCCATCCGGCGGCCTGCACCTGTCAGGACTGTACCGACCGCTTCTTGAAGAGCAAGAAGATCAAGCCTGCTAGGAATAGCAAACGGGCCGTAGGCGAGAAGATCGCCAAACACCCGGCGAATTGCACCTGCGCAAGCTGCGTCCTGTTGGGATCTCTGGAGAACTTGCCGCAACTGGAACAGGGGCCTAAGGGGCTCCTGAAAAGGCTATTGGGCAGAAGATAGAGCCTGAGTAGACTGACAAGTCCGGGCGATTAAATAAGTGATTGATGGAGCCGCCATTCTGGTGGCTCGTATTTTGAAAGGGGCAGGAACAGAGGGAGAGTTGATGGACGAAAAAGTTATGTGTCAGCGGGGTTTGACCATCTAGATGGCCTGGCTCGTTTTCATATTGCTGGCCGCGCTGACCATCGGCGGAGCGCTGGGCGTGGTGCTCACGCGCAATGTGGTGCACGCAGCGCTGGCGTTATTGGTTTCTCTCGTTGCCGTAGCGGGTGTCTACCTGGTCCTATTCGCTGAATTCCTCGCCCTGGTCCAGGTGCTCATCTACGGCGGAGCAATAATCATCGTGCTCCTGTTCGCCATCATGCTGACCAGAGGTTCCGAATACCCCCGCATCAGCGACAACAAACAGTGGCCGCTGGCTGCTATCGCCTCCCTCGCGTTTCTCGGAGTCCTCGTGCCATCATTCCTCATAAATTCGGTTGAGGGCACCGAGGCCCAGAACGCCTCGTTCTCTGGTATCGGCGAGTCCCTATTCACCACTTGGGCGGTACCGTTTGAGATCGCGTCTCTGGTTCTTTTAGTGGCCTTGATCGGCGCCATAATTATCGCACGCTCCGACGATGACGAAGTCCAGTCTGATGATCGAGAAGAAGGGAACTAGACGATGATTGATCTGGTCTGGTTCCAACTTCTCAGCGCAGTCCTGTTCGTTATCGGCCTATACGGCGTGATGGCGCGCCGTTCAGCGGTGCTCATTATAATGTCCATCGAATTAATGCTGAATGCGGTGAATATCAACCTGATAGCCGCCGCCTCCCACATGGAGGGAGTCGGCAGGTTTTCCAACTTCGACGGCCAGTTGATCGCTATCTTCATCATCACCGTGGCCGCAGCCGAGGTTGGATTAGCCCTGGCCATAATTCTTCGCATGTTCCGAAATAGGTCGACCGTAAACGTTGACGAGATCAATCTGATGAAATGGTGATTACCAAGATTTACATGGCGAAGAGCACAATGAACGCCCGGGTGGCAACCTGATGGAGTGGGCCTGGCTCATACCCATTTTCAGTTTTGCCGCCGCGCCGCTCATCGTGCTCTTCGGCAAGTTCCTGCCTGGAAAAGGCTCATGGTTGTCGATTCTGGCCATCGGCGGCGGATTCGTGATGTTCTGGGTGGTGCTCAACTCGTGGTTGGCTGCGAACGCGGCCACAAGCGGTTGCTTCACCAGCGAGAACACCGGAATGCTGACCTGCGATTATGAACGTAGTTGGTTCAATGCTGGGCTAGTCGGAGAGATTGGCAGCGTCAGCCTGCATTGGGGCATCCTAGTCGACCCCTTGACCATCGCCATGCTGGGTTTGGTGACGTTCGTCGCCCTCATGGTCCAGATATATTCATTGGCCTACATGCACGGCGACCCGCGGTTCGGCTGGTATTTCGCCGTCCATTCCCTGTTCGCCGCCGCCATGCTGACGCTGGTGTTAGCTGACAACTTCCTGTTGCTGTACGTTGCCTGGGAACTGGTAGGGATTTGCTCGTACCTGTTGATCGGGTTCTGGCACGAGCGACCCCAAGCCAGAGAGGCGGCCAAAAAAGCATTCATCGTTACCAGGATTGGCGATGTTGGGCTTTTGATCGGGATCCTCCTCATCTGGCGGGATGTGGGCAGCTTCAGTATGCTGGACGCCTTCGAGGCGGTCCGCACCGGAGCAATGAGTGAGGGAGTGACTACAGCCGCGGCGTTACTGCTGTTCCTGGGCGCCATGGGCAAGTCTGCCCAAGTCCCCTTCCACGTATGGTTGCCAGACGCGATGGAGGGTCCGACCCCGGTCAGCGCCCTGATTCACGCCGCCACTATGGTTATCGCCGGTGTATTCCTGGTGGCCCGGGTCTTCCCATTGTTCGAAGCCTACGATGCCGACCCGTTGATAGTGGTCGCCATAGTCGGACTGGTTACAGCCCTAGGTGCGGCGACTATCGCATTGGTGGCCACAGACCTAAAGCGGATTCTGGCCTACTCCACCATCAGCCATCTGGGTTTGATGATGCTATCCCTTGGCGCCTTTGGCTATACGGCGGCCATCTTCCACCTGATGGCCCACGGTTTCTCGAAAGCGTTGTTGTTCCTGGGCGCCGGCAGCGTCCTGCACAGCACCGAGTTCCAAGAGACCGGGGAGATGGGCGGCCTGAGAAAGGTGATGCCGTTGACGGCGATCGTGTTCTCCATCGGGGCGCTATCCCTCGGCGGAATACCGATATTGGCAGGGTTCTGGAGTAAGGATGAGATATTGGTCGCAGTGGCGGACCACCGTAATGTTACGTTCATCGTATTGACCCTATTCACGGCTTTGTTGAGCGCCCTCTACATGGCCCGGGCGATGTTCCTAGTGTTCTACGGCCCGTTGAAAGACCAGAATAATCAGGTCCATGACGCTCCGGCCGCCATGGCCGTTCCGATGGCCATATTGGGAGTGTTAGCCCTTGGGTTCGGCCTCATCAGCTTTAACTGGCCCGGCAGCTACGCCGGCATCGGGACCTTTGTCTTCTTCGAACACGCTGAGGCATTCCACTTCGAGATCTGGATCGGCGTGCTGTCCATAGTCATGTCGGTTGCGGCATTCTATGTCGCCCACCTGATATACGTTCGCAAGAGCATCTCGTTAGACAGCGTCAGGGCCCGCAACGCTGGAATCTTGAAGGTGATCGAGAACAAGTATTACTTCGATGAGGTCTACCAGTGGACCATCGATCGGCTGGTGCTTGTTTTCTCTCGTTTCATCGCCTACTTCGACCGGGCGATCATCAACGACATCATGGTGAACGGACCGGCCGACGTGACGAGGAAGTTTGGCATCGCGCTCAGGGTGCATGTGACTGGCCACGTTTACAGCTACACCCTGGCGATGGCTCTCGGTTCGATCGGGTTAGGAATCTTCGTATGGTTGAGGGTGGTGTAGATGTCCGCTCTCCCCATAGGTAACTTTTCCTTCGGCCGGCCGACGATCGGTGGCAATTCATGAACGATTTCGATCAGATAGCCATGCTGCTCCTGATCATCGTGCCGTTAGCCGGATCGCTGGCCATGATGTTCATGCCAGGAAACGAGGCCAAAGAGACATGGTACTTCGCCATATTTATCTCTGGTTTATCCCTAATTCTTGCCCTGATCGTCTTCGCCGGTTACGACTATGACCAAGGAGGTTTCCAATATCTAAGTAGCTACGAATGGCTGCCCGGTCCACTTGATATCAAACTCTCTCTAGGTATTGATGGCATCTCTGCCCCGATGGTTCTGCTGAATGGCATCGTCCTATTTGGTGGGGTGTTGATCTCCCAGACAATAACGCACCGCCCCCGCGATTTCTTTGTGCTTCTGTTTGCCTTAGCCGCCGGAGTCAACGGTGTCTTTGTCGCCCGCGACCTGTTCTTCCTGTTCTTCTTCTACGAATTGGCCGTGCTGCCGATGTACCTGCTGATTGGGGTCTGGGGCAGCAGCACCGATTTCGGGACCTTCCTACGCACTAAAGAATACGGAGCCATGAAACTGCTGTTGTTCTTGGTGGCCGGCAGCATCTTGGTTTGGATCGGCATTCTAGCCCTCTATGTTGAAAGTTCAAACATTGGCTCCGGTACGTACTCCCTTGAGGGTTTGGCGCGATTGTCGGAAACCGGCGCTTTCGATAGCGAATTCCAGACTTGGGTGTTTCCCCTGTTCATGTTGGGATTTGGCGTGCTGGCCGGTTTATGGCCGTTCCATACCTGGTCTCCCGACGGCCACGTAGCGGCCCCCACCGCGGTGAGCATGCTCCACGCGGGCGTGCTGATGAAACTTGGCGCCTACGGCATAATCCGGGTCGGGATGTTCCTGCTGCCCGAAGGCGCGGACAACTGGATGCCGGTGTTGATCACTTTGGGCACTATCAACGTCCTCTACGGCGCCGTCTCGGCAATGTCGCAGAACGACTTGAAGTACATAATCGGGTATTCCAGCGTCAGTCATATGGGTTACGTGCTAATGGGCATCGCCACGCTCGATAATATCGGTGTGGGCGGCGCTGTTTTGCAGATGTTCTCTCACGGGATAATGACAGCCCTGATGTTCCTTCTTGTCGGGGCCATTTACGAGCGCACCCACACCCGTGACATCAGCGTTCTCAACGGTTTGGCCAGCCGGATGGGCGTTAACAGTTTCTTCTTCGCCATTGCCGGTCTGGCGTCTTTGGGCCTGCCAGGATTGAGCGGGTTCATAGCTGAATTTATGGTATTTACCGGGGCGTTTCGTACCTACTTGCCTTTGGCCATACTGGCCGTCATCGGGGCGGCGTTAACGGCGATCTATATATTGCGTCTATTGGCGCGGACGTTCATGGGCGAACCTGACGAGCAATGGGCCGGGCTCACTGACGCCAGCCCGGTCGAGATGTCCGTGGGCGCCGCGTTCGTCGGGATCCTCATCTTTGTTGGAGTCTGGCCGGACCCCTTGCTGCGTGTCATCAACGTGGGCGTCTCCACGATTCCGGGAGTGTAGCGGGCAGTGACTTCTCTGACCGAAAATCTTGACCTGTTGACACCCGAGTTCGCTCTGGCGGGCTTGGCTTTCCTGGTTTTTGCAGTTGATCTGTTTTTGCCAGAAGGAAAGAAGGGCTATCTGGCTTGGATTTCTATAGCCGGGCTTATCGCCCTGATCCTGGTATCCCTGGTCATGTTGTGGGACGAAGATGAGACACTGTACGATGGGCTACTGGCAGTGGACGCCTTCGCCCTCTTCTTCAAGGTCTTTTTCATGGGGATCGGCGTGTTCATCATTCTCAGTTCCGTAGACTTTGTGGAGCGTCGGCTCAAACACCAAGGCGAGTTCTACGGCCTGTTGTTATTCTCGATCCTGGGCATGAATGTGATGGCCCAGTCCCGTGAATTACTGACCGCATACATCGCTTTGGAACTGCTCAGCTTCAGTCTCTATGTGCTGGCCGCTTACGCCAAGGACACGGCCGCATCCAACGAGAGTGCTCTGAAATATATCATTGTCGGTGCTGTGTCGTCGGCCATCCTGCTCTACGGCGTGAGCATGGTCTACAGCACCATTGGCGTGACCAAGTTCGAGGCCATAGCTGTGGGCCTGGAACTTTCCACGGAGGTTTCCCCGGCTCTCTGGGTCGGTGTCGGATTGATCCTGGTGGGGTTGATGTTCAAGGTCTCCGCCGTGCCATTCCATATGTGGGCCCCGGACGTTTACGAAGGTGCCCCGTACCCGGTGACAGCCTACTTGGCCATCGGCTCCAAGGCCGCGGCGTTCGCATTGATACTCCGCCTAGTTGGAGAAGGGTTCGTCCCCGCAACCGAACGTTGGGAGCAATGGCAGGTGGTATTTGCGGTACTGGCTACGGTCACTATGCTGGTCGGCAACCTGGTTGCCCTGGCGCAAAAGAATTTGAAACGCTTGTTGGCTTATTCCAGTATCGGGCATGCCGGATTCCTCCTGGCCGGGATAACGGCTATGTCGTTCGATAGTTCGTTGCCGTCGAACGGTGTGATGTTCTATCTGGTTGGATACTCCATCACCAACCTAGTGGTGTTTGCCGCCATCATTTCGTTCTTCAACATGACGGGCAAAGAGATGATTGCCGATCTGGGTGGATTGGCGGACCATCAGCCTTTCCTCGCAGCGTGCCTCGCCATGGGCTTGTTCTCGCTGGCTGGGCTGCCCATATTCGCCGGTTTCACCATGAAGTTCTATCTGTTCACGGCTGTGGCATCTGAAGGCTATCTTTGGTTGGCCGCGGTGGCGATCTTCGCCAGCCTAATCTCCTTGTACTACTACCTTCAGATCCTCCGGCAAGTCTACATCGAGCCTACTCCCACCGAAAACGGCGTCGCCATGATTGAAGCGCACCCTGACTTGACCAAACCCCCGTCGCTATCGCTGCTTGCAGTGCTCGCCTTTGGCGCTGGCGCCATCATCTGGCTGGGTATCTACCCCAAGCCGCTGATTGATGCGATCGAGGCTGCCAGCCGAGCTCTGTTGAACTAGGCGTGGTGTTTTGAGAATCGCTACTGTGACTGCCTGAGATTGATCGGTGCGTCCTGATATAATGGCCGCTTTCCGGGAAGACATATCCTCCGAGCTTGATATCTCCGAAAATAAGGCAAACGATAGATGATAATCTCAGTAATCGGCAGCAGCAATCCCGCAACAAGGGAACACGTGGAATTGGCAGAAGAGGTCGGCCGGGAATTGGCCCGACGGGACATCATGGTCGTTTGCGGCGGACTGAGCGGAATCATGGAAGCCGTCTGCCGGGGGGCCAAGTCTGAGGGCGGGACCACCATCGGAATCCTGCCGGGCCGGGCCGCCGCAGAAGCAAATAGCTACGTGGACATACCGATCGTCACCAGCATGGGGTACTCCCGGAATGTGATTGTGGTACATACCGGAGAGGCGGTTATCGCCGTCGGCGGGGCCTTTGGGACCTTGTCTGAGATTGGGCATGCCCTTAGCGACGGAATCCCGGTGGTCGGTCTGAAGACTTGGCCGCTGACGACTAATGGTGACGGCGTCGACATCGGCGGGTCCATAATCCTAGCCGAAAGTCCTGCGGACGCTGTGGACAAGGCGCTGGCCGCCGTGGCCGCCACAAGCGATCACCACCACTGATCTAGTAAATATCTTCCACAAAAGGGTGTTATGAGCAGCGCAAGCAACGGCGTGACCATCACTGCGGTCCTTGGCCGCGAGACCTTGGACTCCCGGGGCAATCCTACGGTCGAAGCAGAGATCGTGCTTTCCACGGGGTTGGCCGTCCACGCTGCTGTCCCATCTGGAGCCAGCACCGGTAGTTACGAAGCCTTGGAACTTCGGGACAGAGACCCCGTTCGTTTCAATGGAAACGGCGTCCTCAAGGCCGTTGCAAATGTGAATGACATCATCGGCCCTTGGCTGACCGGCCGCTCTCCAATGGACCAGGCCGCCATCGACGCTGGCCTAATTGAACTAGACGGAACTGACGATAAGAGCAGACTAGGCGCCAATGCTATCTTGGCGGTATCTCTGACGGTCTCCAAAGCCGCCGCAGGCGTTAGCAGCCCCAACGGGTCGCTATGGCACTACTTGTCTGACGGCGCCCCAGTTACGCTTCCAGTGCCCATGTTCAATATCCTGAACGGCGGCAAACACGCCTCCAACTCGGCCGACATCCAAGAGTTCATGGTGATGCCGGTGGGGGTTAAAAGCTTTTCTGATGCATTGCGCGCAGGAGCCGAGATCTACCAATCTCTGAAGACCCTTCTGGGTAACGACGGCCACAACACCAACGTGGGCGATGAGGGCGGGTTCGCCCCCAGTCTGCCCTCCAACCGTGACTCCTTGGAGGTGGTTTTGAAGGCCGTGGAGAAGGCGGGCTACACCCCCGGCAAGGACGTTCATATAGCCCTGGACGTGGCTGCCACTGAGTTGTACCAGGAGGCCGATGGTCTCTACGTTCTCGAGCGCGAAGGTACCAGTCTGAACTCCACCGACATGGTGAAGTTGTACCAGACCTGGGCCGGCGAGTATCCCATCGTATCCATAGAGGACGGCCTCGCCGAAGACGACTGGCCGGGTTGGGCCAGCCTGCATAGCCTCTTGGGTGGCACGACCCAGATTCTGGGCGACGATCTGTTGGTTACCAACATCAAGCGCATCAAGCGGAGCATCGACGAGAAGGCGAGTAACGCAGTACTACTCAAGCCCAACCAGATCGGATCTCTCTCAGAGACTTTCTCTGCCCTCAAGATGGCCCGGGATGCCGGCTGGGGTGCGGTGATGAGCCACCGGTCCGGCGAGACTGAAGACACGACCATCGCCGACCTGGCGGTGGCCTGGGACGTGCGCCAGATCAAGACCGGCGCGCCAGCCCGTTCGGAGCGGGTGGCCAAGTACAACCGGCTGCTGCGCATCGAGTCAGAACTGGGTGATAAAGCCCGTTACGCCGGAGAATCCGCCTTCGATTATTTGGGCCGCTCTTAGCCTGTTTTTCTACCCAGGCAGTGGCGCATTCCTCGTATTCCGAGGTATCCGGGCCAAAAAGGCCTGGATTCTCTTTCCAAGCTTAGACACAGCAGTTATCATGTATCCGGCAACGCTGAGCTAATGGACATAACGTCGCGATGTTCGGTAATTTCGAGTCGCGAAAATCAGTCAAATTTCCGGAGGTGGAGCATGGTAACTAGAATCGGGATCAACGGTTTTGGTAGGATTGGAAGATTGGTTCTTCGCGCAAATGAGGGCCGCAATGTAGGGAAGGTCGAGGTTGCTGCTGTAAACGACTTGACCGATGCGGAGACGAACGCCCACTTGCTGAAATACGACACCAGCTATGGCCGTTACCCCGGAAAGGTTGAAGCCAACAACGGAGACCTGGTTGTGGATGGCCGTAGCATCAAGGTCTTTTCAGAACGGGACCCGGCACAGATACCCTGGTCTGAAATGGGCGTTGATATGGTGATAGAGTCCACCGGCATATTCACGGACGCCGACAAAGCAGCCGGCCACCTTAAGGGCGGCGCCAGTAAAGTGATCATATCTGCTCCCGCCAAGGGCGAAGACCTGACTCTGGTCTTGGGCGTGAATGACGGTATGTATGATGCGGACAAACACAACATTGTTTCCAATGCTTCTTGTACCACCAACTGTTTTGCCACCATGGTTAAGGTGCTTCAAGATGCCTTTGGTATCGAACACGGCCTGATGTCGACCATCCATTCCTATACCAACGACCAAGCCATCTTGGACCAGCGCCACGGCGATCTTCGGCGTGCTAGGGCGGCGGCTGAGAACATCATTCCAACCAGCACCGGAGCTGCCAGGGCCGTGGGTTTGGTACTGCCGGAGCTGAATGGTAAGCTCAACGGCGTGGCCTTCCGTGTGCCCACAGCCACCGGTTCCATCACCGACTTCACCGCCATGGTCTCCAAGGACGTCACTATCGAACAGATCAACGAGGCTTATATCGCAGCTTCCAACGGTTCAATGAAGGGCATCTTGGATTTCAACGATGAGCCTCTGGTCAGCTCCGACTACCGGGGAAACCCCCACAGTTGCATCATCGACGGACTGTCCACCATGGTCATGGAGAACAGGATGGTCAAGGTCATGGGCTGGTACGACAATGAGTGGGGCTATTCCTGTCGCACCGCCGATCTCGCTGCTTTGATGGCCGAGAAAGGCATCTAAGCTAAGGTCTCGTCCGTAAAATCTGACTGGGCTTTTAGAAGCTCTACTAGACTTAAAAAAGTCCCCCATCCCCTATTCTCTTGGGGGCGGGGGACTTTTTCATGCATGAAGATGCCAGGCTCACAAATATAATGTTTATTGAAAACTTAGGGATATGCTGGGCCGTGCCCCAGATTCGCTAATGGTGTTGAGAATAGGTTTTGGCGTTTAGGTCCGACCATTTTCTGAGCTTGGGCGGACGGGTTTCCTGGTCGTTCTATCTCTTGCTGATCATTCTGGTCGTGGCCCTTGGCCTGCGGCTGAACGGCGTCAACTGGGACCAGGGTTTCGCCTTCCACCCGGATGAGCGAGACATATACATGCGCTCAGGGTGCATGTATGAACTGTTGACCGACGCGCCTGGCGCCCAAGATTGTGGCTACCTCAGAGGCGAGCCGGACGCCCAACCGGGGCTCCCCGGCATCGGCACGCTGCTCGATAAAGACCGCAGCCCTCTTAACCCCCATTGGTTCCCGTTGGGCAGTGTCCTCATCTATTTGATGGTCTTCTTCCGCTCCATAGCAGAACTGTTCACCGACATGAACTCCCTGGACATGCGCTACATCGGCCGGCCGCTGTCGGCGCTGGCGGATGTGGGGACAGTGGCCATGGTCTTTGTTCTCGGCCGGAAGCTCTATGGCAACGGCGTAGGATTACTGGCGGCGGCCTTTACAGCGCTCTCGGTGATTCACATCCAGAATAGCCATTTCTTCAGGCCCGAGACGTTCTCCGTGCTCTTCATCCTGGCCAGCTTCTGGGCCATGTGGCGGATGGTAGAACGCAAACAATTGCGGGACTCAGCAATATTGGGTCTGATGCTTGGCTTGGCCATCGCGCCCAAAGTGAGTATCCTGCCGATCTTGGCTCCGATGTTCCTGGTCTATTGGTACCGGGTCTTGGACGAGGTGGACGGTGAATGGTCACAGATAACACCTGAGTTAGTGCAACGTATCTTTGGCCACGCGGCCCTGGCGGGGGCGGTTGCGGCTGGGGTGTTTTTCATCTCGGCGCCCTATGCTGTTTTGGACGTGGGAGCGTTTATAGGGGATCTGGGAGCGCAGACCCGAATGGCCAGTAACGCTGGTCTTTGGCCCTTCACCATCCAGTACATAGACACGCCGGCTTTTATCTATCAGATTCAACAGTCATCGGTCTGGGGGTTGGGAATCCCCTTGGGGATCGTCGCCTGGGGCTCTATTCCCTTTACTGCAGGGGTGGCGGCCCTCAGTAAGACGGCCCGGCGATCAGACCTGTTTGTGCTTGCCTGGGTGGTGCCTGGGTTCCTCTTTTTAGAGAGCTTTGAGGTCCACTTCCTACGCTATGTGTTCCCGCTGATGCCCATCTTGATCATCATGGGTTCCCGAATGCTGCTCTGGATGATGACCGCCTACCAGCCGTCAGCAGCCGACATTATCAGTCGGCAGGTTGGCTCAGCCCGGTTTCTGCCAGGCATCGCGGTTGGTGTGATAGTGGTTGTGATGGGGGCCACCGCCTTTTACGCCCTGGCATTTCAGAAGGTCTATGCGGAAGACCATCCGGCGGTTACAGCATCAGAGTGGATCAACGAAAACATACCCCGAGGCACAGCCATCGTCAGTGACAACCATTGGGACGAATACGTCCCCAACCTGTACCCGTATGACGTTTGGCAGTTCCCGGTTTACGACGCGGATACCCTGGAGAAGATGAGCACACTCGCCGAGAAACTTGCGTCGTCGGAATACGTTGTTTTTTACAGCAGCCGGCCCTATGCCAGCGCCGCCCGTGACCACGACCGCTTCCCTTTAAGCAACGCGTATTATCAGGGACTGTTCAACGGCAGTTTGGGGTACGAGTTGGACCAGGAATTCACCAATTATCCGGAGTTTTTGGGCGTGTCTTTCCGGGACGACGCTATCGGCCGGGCCGGGCTGGAACAACCCGAGCCATTGGCCCCGGAAGATAGCTTTGTCATCAGCCTCAACCTGGGCTATGCCGACGACAATGTCGTGGGCTACGACCATCCCCGGGTGCTGTTGTTCAAGAACACGGCCCACCTGTCGGAATCGATAATCGGCATCCGGCTGAAAACCAGTCCCCGAGCGGTCAATGACCGTCAGGTAGGTCTGATGCTGTCCGACGGAGACCTGACAGCGCAACAGGAAGGCGGGACGTTTTTCGACATCGTGAACCGGGACGGTTGGACCAACGACCTGCCTGTCCTCGCCTGGCTGTTGGTGGTGGAAATTATTTACCTGGCGGCCCTGCCATTAACGATGTTTATCTTCCGGCCTCTTCCGGACCGTGGGATCATACTGGCCCGAGTCGTTGGGCTGCTTGGCGTAAGCTATATTGCCTGGATCACCGTGTCGTTGGGGCTGATGGATTTCTCCAGAACGGCGGTCTACACCGGCATGGCGGTGATGGCCATGATGTCGGCGGCTACTCTGGCGCTCCGCTGGCGGGAGATAACAAGGTTCCTAAAAGAGCATTGGCGGTTGTTGCTCTTTGGCGAATCCCTTTTCTTGGTGGCGTTCCTCGGGTTTGTCCTACTGCGCCATGCGAACCCAGACCTGTGGCACCCCTTCCGCGGCGGCGAGAAGCCCATGGAGCTGGCCTACCTGACCGCGGTGGTCCGCTCTACCACACTGCCGCCTTTCGACCCCTGGTTCGCCGGCGGCTTCCTGAATTACTACTACTGGGGATATTTCGTGGTCTCCAGCATAATCCGTGTTACCGGCATCCTGCCGACGACCGCCTTCAACCTTGCAGTCCCCATGTTTTTCGCCCTGACCGTTACCGGGGCGTACACGCTGGTCTACAACCTGACTGAAGGGGTTCGGCAGCGCCGGCGCGCCGGTCACGTAGTCAGGGTGCCAGGCTACGGAGCGTTGCCGATGTTGGCGGACGACGACGACCGCACTCAATGGCGCAAATTAACGCTGAGTCCGGTGGGCGCTGGGGTAATAGCAGGGCTTTTCACTGCCGTCTTCGGCAACCTGGACGGCATGGTCCAGATGGTACAGAACTCCTGGCATAGAGTGGCCGACGGAACTCCTTTCCCGGCATTTGATTTTTGGCGCAGCAGCCGGATGTTGCCCAACCTGGAGAACATAGATCCTAACCCAATAGCATTTTGGGTGCCGGGGAAATTGGCGGAGATCTCGGACGTGTCCTTCCATATCACCGAGTTCCCGTTCTTCACATTCTTGTTCGCCGATCTCCACGCACACATGATGGTGATCCCATTCACACTACTGGTCATCGGCCTGGGTCTGAACATGGTCGTAGGACTGAAGGACGGCGGATGGGTGTGGACCATCGTTTCAGCCGTGGCCCTGGCCCTGGGCTTGGGGTCGCTATGGGTGGTCAATAGCTGGGATTTCCCGTCCTATCTAATTCTCACGGTCGGTTTGTTGGGATTGGCGGTCTATTTCACCGAAGGTTCCCGAACGGATAAATTGGCCCTACTGGGAGTGCTGATTCTGGGAGTTGTTGCGGTGAGCATCCTGGCGTTTCTACCCTTCCACCTGACCTATGAGACCTTCAACAGCGGCCTGGATATCTCCAAGTGGAAAACGCCGGTGGACCGGTTTCTGGGCATCCACGGACTCTTCCTATTTGTCATAGCGTCCTTCCTGCTCTATCAGGCCCGCGATACGCTCAACGAACTTGTCCGCAGCGTTAGAGGCCTTAATCCCGAGACCATAATTACTCGGTTCGACTGGCTCAGAGTCGGCGTGGCTGCCGGCGTCGTGACTGCGGTGTTCATCGGTGCCGCCGGCTTCTGGAACATCACCTTGCTGGTAGTCTTTCTGATTTTGGCCGGGATGGTTGTCTGGAAGATATTTGCCTCCCAGAACGAGGAGCGACCATTCGAAATCGTGCCTCTAGCCTTGTTGGGTTTGGCGCTGTTCATTGCCATCGGAGTGGACCTGGTGCGTGTCGAGGGCGATATCGGCCGGATGAACACTTTCTTCAAGTATTACTTGGAGATATGGGTACTGCTCAGCATCGTCTCGGCGTATATGCTGTGGCATTTGGGGGCGTCCGGCTTCCTGCGACCGAATCTAGGTCTGCGGTCAGGCGTGTGGATGGTTGTTTTGGCGGTCCTGATTGGCTCAAGCTTAGTCTATACAGCGTTGGGCAGTCGTGCCCGAATATCCGACCGGTTCACCGACGGACCATCGACCCTGGACGGTACGGCATATATGGCCGAAGCTTTACACTACGAGCAAGAACAGCCTTTGGAGCTAAAATGGGACAAAGAAGCCATCACGTGGGTTCAGGACAACGTAGTGGGCTCTCCGGTGATTCTGGAGGCACATCTTAGCCAATACCGATGGGGCGCCCGATTTGCCAACTACACCGGCCTCCCGACGGTCATCGGCTGGCCTTGGCATCAGATTCAGCAGCGGACCGACTACTCCGTTGCAGTCTTGGACCGTGCGGAAGACGTTAGAGAGATGTACGAGACCACAGACGAAGACCGGGCCCTGAGCCTGCTGCGCCAATACGGGGTGAAGTATGTAGTGGTCGGCGACCTGGAGCGGATCACTTATCCGGGTGATGGCCTGGGTAAATTTGAATCCATGGGCCGGAAGGTTTTTGAGAACCAAGGAACGGCCATCTATGAGGCCCGCTGGAACTGACATAAAGTAGGGATTTGGCTAGAAAAAGCCCTTGTCAAGGTATCTAGTGTGCGAATTTCAGCGGCGATTGGCCTCCGTTTGACATAAGGGTGTTCTTTGGTTAGAATATAAAAATCTTCTTAAAACTTATTTAGAAAGATGTGCAGATAAGTTAAAATTCAGAAGAATCTGGAGGCTCTGCTTAGCAAGTAGAAGCCGTTAAATAAGACGGGTACGCAGGCCTCATGCCTAAAGTGTCAGGGCCGCCGTGGAGGGCGTTAACCGGGTGGACTGACAGTACAGGGCCTGTCCCGGTCGGCCCTTCCCCAATCGGTTGACCAGCTAAGAAGTGTAGTGTGTGGTGTTTGGGTTTCTTAGCAATGCCGCTGGGGGAGGGCCGACGCTTCTTTGGGCCCGGAATTTTTTGCCAACCGCCAGAGTCTGTCCTAAGACTCGGGGTACCACCTAGGGTAAGAGCCCAACACCCGCAGCATGCTTGTGGGTTGAGAAAGCGCCGCCAACGCGTCTTTCATCGGTGACTCTTCCCGGTGCCCGGCGCAATCCATAAGAAAGATGTACTGGCCCAAGTATTGTTTGGTTGGCCGCGATTCAATCTTGTAAAGATTAATGTCTCTGATCCCAAATTCTCTTAAGGCCCTGTAGAGCGACCCAGGCGTATCCACCTCAAACGTGAAGGCCATTGAGGTCTTATCATGCCCCGTAGGGGCGTGGTCCGCGAGGGATAATACCGCGAACCTGGTCACATTGGACGCCACATCCTGGATACCGATATCGAGGACGTCTACCTCGTTCAGCTCAGATGCCCGTCTTGGCGCTATCGCAGCAGCCGGCACAGGGCTAGCGAACGAGTCTGATACCGCCAAAACCGTGCTCAACGAAGCCATCTGCTCGGCTTGGGGATAGGTCTTCTCCAGATATTGCCGGCATTGGGCTAGGGCTTGAGGGTGGGAGTAGATGACTTTGACCTCAGAGGCCACCGTGCCTGGTTTGGCCATCAGGTAATGTACGATCGGCACCACGACTTCGCCCTTGATGAAAAGGTTCGGCTGGCTGATCAATAGGTCCAGAGTGAAGGTTACTGAGCCTTCCAGGCTGTTTTCAATGGGCACCACACCTTCTACTAAATCCCCGCTCGCAACTGCCTCGCCAACGGCGGTAATGGTTGAGTACGGGCGTAACTCAGCCGTAGGATCGTAGAGAATACAGGCTTCTTCCGTATAAGTGCCCGAAGGACCCAAAAATCCTAACGTGAAGGCCATGCTTAAACCCCGGTTAGGATGTCATAGAGGATCTGCTCGTCGCCTTCGGGAGTGACAGCCACCAACTCATCATTCGGCTCCACCACAGATCGTCCAGTGGGCAATGTTGCGCCGTCCTTCTTGATCATCAAGGAGATGAAGCTGTTGGGTGGGAGCTCGATCTCGCTCAGCCTTTTGCCGATGATGTTGGAGTCCTCCGGTATCGATACGCTGACCAGTTCCATGCCTGGAACACGCAGGTTCATAAGATGCACCAACGGTCTTCCCGGCACGCCTTCTTCCAGGCTCGCTAACACCAGGTGAGTGGAGTTTACGACTACGTCAACGCCGATCTGATGGAAGATGGGTTCGTTCTTCGGGTCTTTGATCAAGGCCATGGTTCGTGGCACTTGGAAAATATGCTTGGTCATCTGGGAGATGACAAGGTTGGTGGCGTCGTTCCCGGTTAAGCTCACCACTACGTCAGCCCGGGCGATTCCGGCCCGTTTCAGGGTCGCCTCGTCAGTGCCGTCGCCCAGGAGAGCTACGCTACCTAATTCCTCGGTCAGAAGCTGAAAGCGCTCGGGGTTCTTATCGACGACTACCACTTCATGCCCTCCGGCGATCAACGCCTTGGACAGGTGATATCCGGATTCGCTGCAGCCAACGATAACGACGTACATCTGGCCCCTTGAGCTATTGTTCGATGGCCCGTCGGACGTCTTGCAACAGGCCCAATGAGTAGCCTACCACGTCTAGGCCCAAGGCTGCATACATGACCTGCAATTGAGGGCTCGCAAGATGGCAGACCACCTTTGGGACATTGAAGATCTGCTTGGCGATTTGGGCAACCAGGAGGTTTTGATGGTCGTCTGAGGACATCGCCAGAAAGACGTCGGCGTGATCGATGCCGCCTTCTTGGAGATAGTCTTGCATCATGGGTTCCGCGGTTAGGACAACGCGGACACCCGGATGCGAGGCGACGATTTCGAGGCAGTCTCGTTCGCCACTCAACACGGTGATTTGGTTGCCTTCTGCGGCGAGGCCAGCCACAAGGCTGCTGCTTAGACGGTTACACCCGAATATCAGGACCCTCATGGTTCTAGTCCCTTGGGAAGATAGGAGACGGGGCCTGTTCCCGCCAGAACATCACCTGGCACGAGGCGTTGTTGAATATGTAGGAGGCCGTGGTGCCCAGGTTGCAAGACCCAAACCGGCGATCGTATGGAATCCCTACGATCAGCAGGTCCATGAAACGGTCTTCCGATTCCACCACCAACGCTGGGCCAGCTTGTCTGGCCCGTAAAAACCGGGCTTGGAGGCCTTTGTATTTCTCTTCGGAGGCTATCGCTTCGATCCGGGCCAGGATCTCTTCGCCCTTGTTGATGTCCTCAGGCCTCTCAGCTTCCAGCGATAATTCCAGTGGGACTTCGATGATGTAGACCGCGTGCAGTTCAGTTTTGGATTCTCGCGCCATCTGGCACGCCAACCTAAAAGTACGCTCACTATAGGGCTTGCCGTTCACCGGAACCAAGAGCCGTTTTGCGTCTAATCGCATAATCGAGCACCGTCCAGAATTGGTCGCGTAGGCTCAACCACAGTCGATTTTCCAATACCGTGGCTAAAGATCAATGGCCGATTATACGAGCAGTGTCCACTCAATACAATAAGATTTTTGTGAATCTAGGGCGGCGTTGGAATCAGGCACTTTCATACTCTGCTTCCGGCCGCGAGGTGTGGTCTGGAACGGGTCCTCAAAGCGGTTCTCCCAGACGAGTTACAGCTTTGAAACTGTTTGGACAAGTGGAGCATTTGGGTCAAGCCGAAAACGCTCTAGTATCAATCGAATTAGACAGAAAACTTGGCAAGGCAAATCATCGTGGGGTTCGACTGAAATCAGGCCCCGTTTCGGTGGCTGAGAGGCTCAGATGTAGCCTGTTCGAGGTGGCGGGCTATCTCCGATATCTTGCCCAGATGCTCATTGGTAGCGGCCACGATCAGAACGTCCCCGGCTTTGATCTCTTCATCTTTAGCTGGATGGAGGAATGAAGTCCGGCCCCTGCGTATGGCCAGAACTGATATGCCGTGGCGGTCGGCTGAGCCTGCCAGGCCCGCTTCTTCCAGAGTGTGTCCCAGCATCTCTTCAGGAGGCCGCAGTTTACTGATGCCGAAGTCGGTGACGATGGGCATGTAATCGATGACCCCGGTCTCAAATCCCACGTGGGCGGTGCGCCTGGCGCTCTCGGCTTCGGGATAGACCACGCGGTCGACGCCGATCCGTTCCAGGGTGGAGCCGTGAAGCTCATTGGCAGCGCGGGCGATGATGAACGGAACGCCCATGCTTTTGAGGAGCACGGAGACCAGGATGCTGGACTGGATGTTCTCGCTGCCCAGAGACACGACGCAGACGTCGTACTCGGCCACGTCCAATTCTTTCAGTATCGATTCATTTGTGGCGTCGGCACGCACCGCGTAGGTGGACCGGTCCAGTTGGTTTTGGACTTTAGCCTCGTCAACGTCAATGGCCAGGACGTCATGACCGCTCTGGAACAGTTCTTGGGCCAGCGTAGAGCCGAAGCGCCCCAATCCGATAACGCAAACTTGTTTTTTCACGGCATCAAATTCCTTTTAAATGCGTCAACCTATTTTAACGCTTTCTTGTGCAAAGCGGTACACCTCGGTATCGTCTTCCGTTGCCAATGCTAGGGCCAAGGCCACCGGGCCCAATCGGCCTACGTACATAAGCGCCATGAAAAGAATTTTCGCGGCGAGTCCTGTGTCCGCGATTATCCCGGTCGATGCTCCTGTGGTACCGAATGCGGATACAATATCGAAAATGATGTCCTGGAATGGGATATCCGGCTCAAGAGTGGTCAACACTGTCGCTGAGACCAGGATTAATGCGAACCCTAGTACCGCCACGGTGAGTGCGCGGTGCAACTGAGATTGATGGATCTCCCGGCCAAAGGCCTCGGCATGGGGGCGGCCTTTTAAAGAGGAGATCACGGCGGCCATCAACACCGCGAATGTAGCCACCTTGATGCCGCCTGCCACCGAACCGGCTGCGCCTCCGATGAACATCAGCCCGGAGAACGTCGATTTCGTGACGTCCTTTACCTCCCCGAAGTCCATTATCGAGAACCCGGCCGTGCGTCCGCTAACCGAGCTGAAGATGGCGCCGAAGATCTTGTCGAACCAACTGAAATTGCCCATCGTCGCCGAGTTATTGAACTCCGCTAGGTACAGGACGAACGCTCCTAGCACCCAAAGGACGATGCTGGTCACAAGCACCAGTTTGGTCTCCAACGCGAACCGGGAGATTCGTCGCTTGCGGAATACATCAACCACCAATACCCAACCCAGACCTCCCAGGATCATCAAAACAGTCATTGTGATCAATAATCCAGGGTCTGAGAAGAAGCGGGTTAAGCTGCTGCCACCGGGCACCTCCGGAATGATGTTGAAGCCGGCGTTATTGAACGACGAGACCGAAAGGAATATCGAATGCCACACTGACCGCAGGTTGCCCACGCCGTCGATTCCATTGATCTGCAGAAAGATTATCACGGCCCCGATCGCGTACAGCAAGAGTACAACCCCGATCACCGCACGGCCGAGATGGCGCAATCCGCGCATCTGGTCAACACCTACGGTGTCGCGCATCAGATCGCGGGTCAGAAGCCGCTCTTGCAAGGTTGAACGCTGGCCGATCAACAACAGGATGAACGTGCTGATGACCATGAATCCCAAGCCACCGACCATCATCAACATAAATATGACTACCTGGCCGAATGTGGACCAATAGATACTAGTGTCCACCACCGTGTGACCGGTTACTGTCACTGCTGAGACAGAGGTGAAAAATGCGGTCTCAAATGCGGTGAACCCAGTGCCGTTCTGGGCTATAGGCAGAGTTAGCAACCCTCCGCCAGCCGCGATCAAAAGGGCAAACCCCAAGAGGAGTATGGTGGTGGTCCCAAACAGAGGATTGTTCTGCTTGGGCGGCTCTACCTCGGCGACAGTGGGAGAAAGCTCGCGCCGTCTTCGGAGCCGGATTATGTTGTCGATCGGCCTCCGTCGAGGTCTAAATGCCATGTTGAGGACCTATCGGCAGGGTTACCAACCGTACGCCGTCACCTATCGAGGTGGAGAATGGGAATCGGCAATCTGAAAAGGCGATTGGCATCTGACTAAAGTGGAAATTTGATTAAAGGACGTGTGAAAGACGGGCAGGAAGACGTGAGAGGAAAGGCCATTGACCAAAAATTTTACGGTCAGGGCCGCATCCTGAGCTGCGATTTCTAGAAGAATTTATGGAGCAGTTAGAATTTTAGGATTCGCCAATTCTTGTGTCAATAAACCAAGTGGGTCCATTTCGCTGAAAACCGTATTTCGGTTTGATTTGTTTTCGTGACTAGAACAGCTTGTATGCTAATATGATTGGCACGAGAAACGTCGGCGCAAAGATGGAATCCGCCGACGCCTGGCCTTGAGGTGACTCTACATGACCAGCAGCCCCCGACAGGTCGAACTTCCTTTCGACCCCGCTGCGATTGACTACAAATGGCAGGCGCGTTGGGAAAAAGACGGCCTGCATAAAGTATTCGACGACGATCCCCGTCCCAAGTGGTACGAAATGACCATGTACCCGTACCCCTCGGGCGATCTTCACATAGGCCACTGGTACGCCATGGCCCCGGCCGACAGCCACGCCCGTTTCCGGCGGATGCAGGGCTACAACGTGCTTCATCCCATCGGCTTCGACGCTTTTGGCCTGCCTGCTGAGAACGCCGCCATCAGCCGTGGCATCCATCCTTATGAATGGACCATCAGCAACATCGAGAACATGCGCCGCCAACTTCGTTCACTGGGCGCGATCTACGACTGGGACCGAGAGGTAATCACTTGCCAGCCGGAGTACTACCGCTGGAACCAGTGGTTCTTCCTGAAATTCTTCGAAAAAGGCCTGGCTTACCGGGCTCAAGCGCCCGTCGTATGGTGCCCGTCCTGCCAGACGGTCCTAGCCAATGAGCAGGTCATAAACGGCGCCTGTGAGCGTTGCGGCACAGAGATCACCCGCCGAGACCTTGAACAATGGTTTTTCAAGATCACCGAGTACGCCGACCGGCTCCTCGATTTTGGAGGACTAGAAGAATGGCCAGACAAAATTCTGACCATGCAAGAGAACTGGATCGGCCGCAGCGAAGGTGTTCAGATTTCTTTCGATATCTCCGAAGCCGGTCTGGATGAGAAAGAGATAAGCACTTTCACTACGCGCATCGACACCATATTCGGTGTGACTTTCATCGTCTTGGCTCCCGAGCATCAATTGGTGCCCGGGTTGACCACAGACCAGAACCGGCAAGCCGTGGATGAATACATCACTGAGGCCCGCCGGACCTCTGAGATCGACCGACTCTCGGTCGAAAAAGAAAAGACTGGAGTATTCACTGGCAGCTATGCGGTCAACCGTCTGAACGGCGAACGGGTGCCGGTCTACATCGGCGACTACGTGCTCATGACTTACGGCACAGGCGCTGTGATGGGCGTTCCGGCCCATGACTCCCGCGACTACATCTTTGCCAGGAAATACAAGCTGCCCATCCGCACGGTCATCGCTCCCATCGAATGGGACGGCAAAGACCTACCCGACGCCTATCTGGGCGACGGTTTCATGACCAATTCTGGAGCCTACGACGGCATGACCAACGAAGAAGGAAAGACGGCAATCGCAGTTGACCTTGAGAAGAAAGGTTGGGGAAGCAGGACCGTCTCTTACCGCATGCGTGACTGGCTGATCTCACGACAACGGTATTGGGGTACACCCATCCCCATGGTCTACTGCGACACCTGTGGTGTGGTGCCCGTTCCTGACGCTGATTTGCCCGTACTTCTACCCCAGGATGCCGACTTCACTCCCACCGGTGAGTCGCCGTTGGCGGCCAATGCTGAATTTCTGAATACCAGGTGTCCCAAGTGCGGCGCGGATGCCCGCCGGGAGACCGACACCATGGATACGTTCATGGATTCCTCTTGGTACATGATGCGCTACCTGGACCCCCACAACGACGACGACCCGGCCGATCCACAACTGCTTAAACGGTGGATGACGGTCGACCAGTACACCGGCGGGGCCGAGCATGCAGTCATGCACTTGCTTTACTCCCGATTCTTCACCAAGGGCATGTTCGACATGGGCCTGGTGGAATATGACGAGCCGTTCTTGAGGCTTTTCAACCAGGGCGTCATCCTGGGTGGAGACCACGAGAAGATGAGCAAGAGCCGGGGCAACGTGGTCAATCCCGACGACTTCGTTGGCACGCTCGGGGCTGATGCGGTGCGTTGTTTCCTGATGTTCATAGGTCCGTGGGACCAGGGTGGTCCCTGGAGTGATGTGGGTATCAACGGTACCGCTCGTTGGCTGAACCGCGTCTGGGACATCGCTGTCCGCGATGCAAATAAACTGGGCACGGCACCGGTGAATGCGGATATTGTACGGGACACCTTACGCCTGCTGAATCAGACGATTCGCAAGTGCCACAACGACCTGGACAAATTCAAGTTCAACACGGCCATAGCCTCTCTGATGGAGCTGACCAATCACCTGAACCGTGTGTGGGCGGATGCCAGCATCGACGCCAAAACGTGGCGGTCATGCACCCGAACATTGCTGCTTCTGCTGGCCCCAATGGCCCCGCACATGACCGAGGAACTCTGGGAGATGAACGGCCATCCATATAGCATCCACCAACAGGACTTCCCCACTTGGGACGATGACCTGGCGGCTGAAGACGTGATCACGTTGATCGTGCAGGTCAACGGCAAGGTGCGGGACAAGATCGAAGTAGCCGTGGGTATCAACGAAACTGAGGCCCAAGCGTTGGCCTTGGCCAGCCCACGTGTGCAGAGCCACGTGGAAGGCAAGTCGGTGGCCAAGACGGTCTACGTTCCTGGCCGGTTGGTCAACGTGGTGGTCAACTAAGGCCCTGATCTATTCCGTGTTCCGCCCTAGCAGTTTCTGAATCAATGCTGGCCGGTGCGTTCATGGGCGTCGAAGAAATCTATCGCCGGTTCACGGACGGCTCCAGAGAAGGAGCCGTTAGGGCAGGTTGGGTCGAGCGTTACCTCGAATCGCCTGTGGCTTTCTGGTGCACACTGCATGCTCCGGCCGACGCGAGAGACCCGATGAACGACCAGATGCAGCACATCTTCGACATCGGGAATAACCACCAAGACCGGGTCAACGACCAGTTCTTTTCCGGCGGAGTCCAAGAGGTGTTCAAGACCGAAGAAGAGGGCTTCCGAAAATCTCTTGAAATCATGTTCGCGGGCGCAACGGCCATCATGGACATGCCCTTGGTCTGCTGGCCAGAAGGCCTAACCGGTCGGCCGGATGTGCTAGAACGGGTCGACGGCGTCTCGTCAGTTTTTGGCGACTACAGCTACCGGGTGATCGAGATCAAGTCGTCTCGCCGACTGAGGGAGTCTCAGATACTGCAAGGCGCGCTCTACAACCGGTTACTGGGAATCGTTCAGGGCTACCAACCCCCGGAGTTCCAGATGATCAACGGCGATACCGAGATCATTGAAGTGATGATGTCCGACGTCGACCATCGGCTGGATCAGGTACTGGCTGAAGTCAGAGAGATCATGGCGGGGAAGTCGGTTGAGTTCTGTTACGGAGTCGCCAGGTGGCCGTGGACCTCTTACGTGGATAGTCGGGCGATCGAAGCCAACGACGTGTCTCTTATCACAGGCGTCGGCTCTTCGGTGCGCACGAACCTGGTGGCTGCCGGCTACGCGACCTTGGAGAGTATCGCCGCCGCTAATGAAACCGATCTGGTCAGCGTTAAGCGGGTCGGTTCTGCCTCAGCGAGGAAGATGATGGTCTCGGCCCAAGCGCTACAGGGAATGAAGCCACTGAGGCGGGAAGAACTTGAAGAACTCCGCCATGGCAAGACCGAGGTGTTCTTCGACTTTGAAGGCGCTCAAGAGTTTGATGAGACCGACGGTCTTGAATTGGTTAACTACCTGATTGGAGCGGTCTCTCGAACGCCGGGACAAGAAGCGCAATACACAGCATTCTTCGCCGACACCTTTGAGCAAGAAGATGAGAACCTGACGCATTTCCTGGAGTGGGCGAATTCCCTGGAAGACCCGGTCTTCTACCACTGGCACCACTATGAAAAAACCCATCTTACGAAGATGGTTGAGCGGTACGGCGTTGACCCGGAATTGGCGGCAGTCGTCCTAGAACGCCTGGAAGACCTGTCCCCTTGGGCCACCAAGGGGTACGCTTTCCCTGCCTATGGGGAAGGGCTCAAGGCAATCGCCAAGAGTCTGGGGTTCAAGTGGCAGCAGGACGACGTGTCTGGTGTGGGTTCCATGGGCCTCTACTTGAGATATGTCGAGTCGGGCGGCACGGACGAGGTCTCCAAAGAGAAGATCATCGTCTACAACGAAGACGATTGTTTTGCTACCATGCATATCTACGATTGGGTTATGGCCCAAGAACGGTGACCCGTCCGGTCTATACATCGCATAGCCACTGCGGCAACGCAGTGTAGAGTTACGAATAAATGACAGTTAGCGGCGAAAATAACGGAACAGGAAGCTTCTACGGTGTAGGGGTTGGCCCCGGCGATCCGGAACTATTGACCATCAAGGCGCAGAAGACGCTGCAGAAGGTGGCGGTTATCTCCTTCACCCAATTGGACGACGGCAAAGAGAGCTACGCTCTCA
>UINC01000754.1_pt1 | contig 40272 bp, 38 predicted proteins | sample 5385821 | NCBI WGS metagenome assembly UINC01 (sample SAMEA4666929, study PRJEB26691) | marine metagenome | isolation source: Pacific Ocean | place: Pacific Ocean | collected 2011-10-13 | reverse complement strand
TCTCGGTGGCCTGGTCAGCCGACAGGACGACCACGGACCGGGCCTTCTCGTGCGCCGGCCCATCGGCGGCGCAGGCCGCGAGGACCAGGAGCAGGCCGCAGGACGACCAGGCAAGGCGTTGCATCCGAGGGAACGCTAACGACGCCCGAACGGATGTCAGGTATTGGCCCAGTAAGGATCTCACGAAGAACATTCTCGGGGACCCGTGGTAGGGCAATGTTCAAGTCCTGCCTCAACTGCCGAGCGTGGCCCGGGAGGGTGGACCCTCCTAGCCTCGGCCCGTGGCCGACTTCTTCCAGAACGGGGTGATCGCCACCCTGCACGACCTTGGTCGCCGTACGACGGCGGACCTGGAGCAGGACCTGAAGGCGTGGAGCGACGACCGCCCAATGTCCCTGGTCATCCCGTGCCTGGTCTCCGACCTTGACGGCTCCGCCCTAGAGCGAATTCTCGACGAGCTGGCTGCCGTGCCGTACCTCGAGGAGGTGGTCGTCGGGCTGGACCAGGCCCACGCCGAGGACTTTGCCCGGGCCCGGAGCCTCTTCTCACGACTCCCCCAGCACCACAGAATTCTCTGGAACGACGGGCCGCGCCTCCAAGCGTTACAGGCTGAGCTCGAGGACCACGACCTCCCCCCGGGCCCGTCCGGAAAGGGGCGGAACGTCTGGTCCTGCCTTGGGTACTTCCTGGCTGCCGGGCGCGGGGAGATTGTGGCCCTCCACGACGCTGATATCCGTGACTACGACCGGTCCCTCCCAGCCCGCCTCCTCACGCCGATTGCCCACCCGTCAAGGCGGTTCGGCTTTGCCAAGGGCTACTACCACCGGATATCGCGGGGGGCGGGCCCCGATGACCACCTATACGGGCGGGTGACTCGGTTGTTCGTCACTCCCCTAGTCCGCGCCCTGGCCGTCACGCTCGGCGACCGCCGCTATCTGAACTACCTGGACAGCTTCCGCTATCCGCTGGCCGGCGAGTGCGCCATGTCAATGGACGTGGCCGAAACGCTCCGGGTGCCGTCGGACTGGGGCTTCGAGATCGGGGTCCTGGCCGAGGTCTACCGACGCCTCCCGGCCGGCCGGATCTGCCAGGTGGAGATGTCCGGGGCCTACGACCACAAGCACCGCGACCTCTCCCCCTGCAACCCGGACAGCGGCCTCCACCGGATGAGCGTCGACATTGCCCGGGCCGTCTACCGGACGCTCGCCACCTCCGGGGTGGTGCTGACCGCCGAGGGCTTCCGATCGCTGGAGGCGGCCTACGACCGGACGGCGGTCGACCTCGTGGACCGCTACGAGGCCGATGCGGTGTTCAACGGCCTGGCCTTCGACCGGCACGCCGAGGAAGCGGCCATCCAGGTGTTCGCCGGGGCTGTGGTCCGGGCTGGTGAGGAGTTCCTGGAGGACCCGCTGGAGACCTCCTTCCTTCCCAGCTGGTCCCGGGTCCGGTCCGAGCTCCCCGACCTGCCGGACCGTCTGGTGGCCGCCGTGGAAGCCGACAACCGGACCTAGGCCCTCGTGCCGAACGCGAGCCGGCCCGCCGGTTTCGGCGGGCCGATGCTGCGGTGGAGGTGATGAGAATCGAACTCACGACCTCTACGTTGCGAACGTAGCGCTCTAGCCAACTGAGCTACACCCCCGCGAACGGGACGATCGTAGCGGGACGCCCTGTCGGACCGGCCGGGGCGCCGGGAGGGTCCTCAGTTGGCCTGTCGGCTCAGGACAGCCTCGTCGCGCATGGCCACCGAGCCGCTGTGGCCGACCACCAAGGGGCCGGCGGAGCGGAAGGGAACCACGGTGGCCGCCCGTTCGGCCTCCAGTTGGTGTCGTTGAGTGACCAGCACCGCGTAGACCACGAGGATCACGTCCACCAGGAAGTGGGCCATCCAGACGGCGCCACCTACCGCTACGCCACCGAGGAAAGTGAAGACGGCTATACCGGCCATAGCCAAGAGGAGGTCACGTCGCCGGCGGCGAGCCGAGCCGACGTTGCTGGGCGCTGAGGTGGCGGCCCTCCGCACGGACCGGAGCCGGCGGCCGTCGATGCGTCCGGCGGCCACGAGGGCCACCACCGGACGTCCGAGGCGGTGACGGTGTCTGATGACCTGCGGCCCGAGCACCGCCGCCCACAGCACTCCGAGTCCCAGCAGGATTAGCACCGGATTCTTCCCTCTCCGCCATCCGTGACGTACAGAGGCACCGTACCGCTCGACCCCTGTCAGATGGTGGATTTCCACGCGCGCAGAGCGCGAATATTCGCGCACAGCGCGCGCAAACGGCGGGCGGGGTTTAGTTGGCGGTGGTCGTTGACGGTCAGGCCGGGCGGTGCCAGTCGCCGGAGCGGCCTCCCGACTTCTCCACGAGGCCCAACGCCTCCACCTGCATGGCCCGGTCGCGGGCCTTGCACATGTCGTAGATGGTCAGGGCGGCTACCGAGCAGGCCGTCAACGCCTCCATCTCCACGCCGGTCCGGTCCACCGTCTCGGCTGTGGCCTCGATGTCTACCCATGAAGGGCCGGGGGTCAGGTCGACCTGCACTGAGCTCAACATCAGCGGATGGCAGAGCGGGATCAGCTCGGAGGTCCGCTTGGCCGCCTGAATCCCGGCCACCCGGGCCACGGCCAGCACGTCGCCCTTGGCCACCGTGCCGTCGGCCAGGGCCTGGGCCGTCTCCTCCTGCATGGTCACCCTCGCCCGGGCCACGGCACGGCGTTGGGTGACCTCCTTGCCGCCCACGTCGACCATCCGGGCCCGCCCCTCGGAGTCCAGATGGGTGAAGCCCTCGTCGCCCACCGGACTTACCCGCCGATCTGGGACATGGACCGGGCCGGTCGGATGAACTCCACCTGGCCGATCCCGTGCCCGGCCCACTTGGCCCGGACCGCACCTTCCAGGAGTTCCCCCACCTCGTCGTCAGACGCGCCGGAGCGCAGCAGGGACTGCAGGTCGAACTCGTCGACCGCGAACAGGCAGTTCCGGAACCGTCCGTCAGCCGTCAGGCGGATCCGGTCGCACGAGTCACAGAAACTCCGGGTCACACTGGCCACCACCCCGATCCGTCCACCACCGTCGACGTACCGGAAGCGGCTGGCCGGAGCCGAGGTCCTCGGTACCGGCTCCAGTGGGAAGGTCTCACCGATACGGGCCACGATCTCCTCCAGGCCCACCACGGCGTCGTCTGACCAGGCCCGGTCGGCATCCAGCGGCATGAACTCGATGAACCGGACCTCCACACTGCGATCCCGGCCGAAGCGGGCGAAGTCGACCAGTTCGTCGTCGTTGACGCCCCGCATGACCACCACGTTGATCTTCACGGGGTCCAGCCCCGCCTCGAGGGCGGCGTCGATTCCGTCCAGTACGCGGTCCAGGTCATCGCGCAACGTCATCTCGGCGAAGCGATCGGCCCGTAGCGAATCCAGCGACACGTTGATCCGGGTCAGACCGGCGGCGGCCAGGCCGGGAGCCATCCGGCGCAGGGTGGCTCCGTTGGTCGTCATCGAGAGGTCCACCGGTAGTTCGGAAAGCATCTGGACGAGGCCCGGCAGGTCGGCCCGAATGGTCGGCTCGCCCCCGGTGAGGCGGATGCTCTCCACGCCGTAACGCTCGACCAGTAGCCGGGCGGTGCGCGTGATCTCCTCGAAGGTAAGGAGGTCCTCGCGGTCCAGCCACTGCAGCCCCTCGGCCGGCATGCAGTAGGTGCAGCGGAAGTTGCACCGGTCGGTTACCGAGATGCGAAGGTCTCGGTGGACCCGCCCAAAGGTGTCGATCAACTGTCGGACCACGGGGCCAGCGTACGGCGCCGCATCGACGCCCGTTGTGGCCGGGCTACCGGGTCAACCCAGCAGCAGGACCTCCACCTCGTCGCCGTCCGTCACGCCGTCACCGTCGGGGAGCACGGCAAGGCCGGTCGCTGCGGCCATGGCCGTGAGCTGGTGGGAGCCTTGCCCTCCGGCCGAAGAGATGTAGGTCATGTCGTCACGGGTTGACACCACCACACGGGCGAAGTGGACCTTGCCGTCGGGCCGGCGCCGGAGGTCACCCTCGACGACGGCTCGAACCCGGGGGCGGTCCAAATCGCGACGGCCCGCCATGGCCCGCAGCGCCGGTCGGGCGAACAACTCGAAGGAGACCATCGAAGAGACCGGGTTACCGGGCAGGCCGAAGACCGGCACTCCGTCTACCAGACCGAAGGCCAGCGGCTTGGCGGGCTTGATGGCCACCTGCATCCATCGCATGTCGCCGATCCGGTCCAGCACGACCTTCACGTAGTCGAAGTCGCCCATGGATACGCCTCCCGAGGTGAGCACGGCATCGCACGTCGAGACGCCACCGCGCAATGCCGCCTCGATGGCCTCCTCGTCGTCGGCCACCCGGCCCAGGTCTACGCCGGTCACCCCCATCTCGTCTAGGAGCCCCAGCAGGGAGGGTCGGTTTGCATCGCGGATCTGTCCGATCTCCAGGGGGCCCACCCCGTCGACCAACTCATCTCCGGTCGAAAGCACACCGACCCGCGGTCGCCGCCAGGCGGCCACCCGGTCAACACCGATGCTGGCCAGCACGCCCAGGTGACCCGGCCCCAGTACGGTGCCTGCCGAGAAGACCGGATCGCCGGGCCGGAGGTCTTCCCCGGCGGCTCGAATGTGGTTTCCCCCCGGCACCTCCACCTCGACCAGCACCGCATCGCCGTCTCCGACGGACTGTGTCCGCTCGACCATCACCACAGCGTCAGCCCCTACCGGCAGGGGGGCGCCGGTCATGATGCGCACGGCACAGCCCGGACCCACCTCCACGTCCGGGACTGATCCGGCGGCCACCGTCCCGACGACACGTAGCTCGACCGGAGCGCCCACCGTGTCGGCCGCCCGGACGGCGAAACCGTCCATCGCCGAGTTGGCAAACGGTGGCACGGCTTCGGGAGCTTCCACGGACGCTGAGATGGCTAGGCCGCGCGCCTCGGCCAACGGCACCTCAGCGGCTATCGGACCAGGGCAGCGGTCCAGTACGTGGGCCCGGGCGTCGGTCAATGAGATCACCGACCGAGGATACTCAGTGGTTCCAGGAGCCTTCCTCGCCGGCCACCAGCCGGCGGATATTGGCCACGTGGCGCACCAGCACCAGGGCGCAGATGCCCGCCGCCACCAACACCTCGTCCAGACCCCTTCCGGTGGCCGCAACGGCGACCGGGAGAGCCACGGCGATGGTGATTGAACCCAGCGAAGCTTTTCCTGTCATCCGGGCCATCAGGCCGAACAGAACGAAGGTGCCCGCAGCCACCACGGGGAACAACACCAACGACCCGCCGCCTGCCGTAGCCACGCCCTTGCCTCCTCGGAACCGGCGGGTCACCGGGAGCACATGACCCAGCGTCGCCGCCGCCCAGCAGGCCAGACCCAGAGGCCGTCCACCGACCAGCAGGCCCAGGGTGGCAGCCCCCGCCCCCTTGCCGGCGTCGGCAAGGAACACGGCCAGACCGGCCCAACGGCCCGCCGTTCGGTAAACGTTGGTGGCGCCGGGGTTCCCCGAACCGGCCGTCGTCGGATCTACCCCCTGACGTCCGGCGACCACTAAGGCTGACGGCAATGTCCCGAGCAGGTATGCCAGGACCACCAGGACGACGGGCATATGACCAGCATTCCCGACGGGAGACCGGGCGGGGCGGACCGCCGGTAGGATTCACGCCCGTTGCCGCCGTGTGGACGACCGCTCCCCGGCGCGACGGCCAGCCACCATGCCGACCTACCAGTACCGCTGTAAGTCCTGCCAGAGCGAGTTTGAGGTGCGTCAGTCGTTCGCCGACGACGCTCTCTCCACCTGTCCGGACTCCGACTGCGGGGGTGCGGTAAGCAAGGTATTCAGTGGGGTGGGGATCTCGTTCAGGGGCGATGGTTTCTACAAGAACGATCACGGCTCCTCGGCCAAAGATCGCGGCGGCGACGCAGGTTCGACTACCAAGCCGGCGTCGGACTCCGGGTCGTCCGACAGCGGCACCAGTGACTCCTCCTCCGGCTCCACTGCCGAACCAAAGGGAACTGGCACGTCGGACTCGGGCGGTTCAACCGAAAAGGCCCCGGCGGCCACTTCCGGCTGACCACCCCGCCTTAACCTCGAGGACGCCGAAACTCACCGCAACGGTGTCGCTAGAAGGGCCAGCACCGTGAGGCCAGCCACCACGCGGTAGGCGGCGATCCCCCCGAAGCCCACCCGCACGACGAGGCGCAACACGAGGTGGACGGCCCACCAACCACTGACCGCCGCGGCCAGGGTGCCGACGGCGAACGGCGCCCACCAACCGGTGGGAACCGACAGGTCGAGAGCCGACACCAGCCCAGCTCCGGCAATCACCGGCAGGCTCATCAGGAACGCCAACCGGGCCGCCGCCTCCCGCTCCAGGTGCAGGCCCCGGGCCACCGACAGGACGGCTCCGGACCGTGACACTCCGGGTTGGAAGGCCAGGCCCTGGGCGACGCCCAGGAAGACCGCCTCGCCGAAGCTCAGGTCGGCGATCCCCCGGTCGCCCGGTCGGCGGTCAGCCAGCCACAGCACCACCCCGAAGGCGAGGAGGCACACGGCCACCAGCCAGGTGCGATCGCCCAGGTCGGTGGTCGTCGAGAGCACCCCGAGGCCCAGCAGGCCGGTGGGGACCGCTGTGGCGACCAGCAGGGCCGCCGTACGACCGTCGCCGGCCAGCGGCCCCCGGACGACCAGCCACCGCAGGCCAGCCCTCCCATAGCGGACCACGTCGGCGCGCAGGTAGGCCACGGCCCCGACCAGGGTCCCCAGGTGGAGGGCCACATCGAAGGCGTTTTCCAAAGCGTCGTCGCCTCCGAAGTGGTCCCACCCGAATAGCCATTGGACGAGGGCCAGATGCCCGCTGGACGACACGGGGAGGAACTCGGTCAGGCCTTGGACTAGGCCCAGAAGGATGGCGTGGAGAATCGGCATCCGGGTTGACGCACCTACATCCCGGAGACCGTGAGCTCGCCGATAACCAGAGTCACCCCGGCGGCTCGCATGGGCAGCCACCGGACGTCGTCCCCGATGGCCAACACGTCCAGGAGCATCTTCTGAATGGTCGAGGCGATCGTGAACTCCCGGACCGGCTCGGCCAGCGCTCCGCCACGGATGCGCAGGCCCTCGGCGCCGGTCGAGAAGTCGCCGCTAACCGCGTTGACCCCCGAGTGAAGGCCGGTGACCCCTTGGACCAGCAGACCATCGTCGATCGCGGCGATCAGTTCGGCCGGCGGGCGGTCGCCCCCCGCCACGGCCACCGCCCGGACACCCACGCCGGGCGTCGACGAGTAGCCCCGAACCGCCGAACCAGTGGACACTGTCCCGGCCCGCCGGGCCGTCTCGCTGTTGTGAACGAACCGCTCCAGACGACCATCGGCCATCAGCACGTTTCGGCGGGTGGCCAGACCCTCGCCGTCGCTCCCGGTGGCCGTGTGGGCCGCCGGGTCGGTCGGGTCGTCCACCAAGGTCAGCAACGGAGCAGCGACGTCCTCGCCCAACCGGTCGGCAAACAGCGACCGACCCTTCTGCACCGCCTCGCCGCTGAGGGTTCCTCCCACGATTCCCAGGAACTGGGCGCTGACCCACGGATCCAGCACCACAGTCATCCGACCGGAGGGCGGCTTCACGGCCCCCAGCATCCGGGTGGATCGCTCAGCTGCGTCGGCGGCGGCCTCCTCCACATCGAGGTCAGCCGGCTCCCGCCCCAACGAGAACCCGAAGCCGGTCTGGGTCTCGCCATCCTGTTCAGCCAACGCATAGGACGACAGGAAGCATCCGGTCTCCCGGCCCGTCGCCAGGATCCCGGTCGTGGTGGCCACGGCGCTCTCCGAGATGGAGTCCGAGTAATCGGCCGACTCCACGCCGCTGATGCGAGGGTCGGCGGCCCGGGTCCGGCGTTCCAGATCCAGGGCCAGAGCCACCTTGGCCTCGGTCGGGTGGTCAACCAGCGTCGCCCGGTAGAGGTCCAGCTCAGCGACCTCCACGCCGTCCGGCTCAGCCAAGGCGCAGTGCTCGTCCGGTGTGGCGAACGTCAAGTTGTCCCTGGCCTCGGCCAGAACCTCGGCCAGGGCGTCGGGATCTAGGGTCCCGGCGTAGGCGAAGCCCTGGCGGCCGTCGCGGACTACCCGGACGCCGACCCCCTGGGACTCGGCCGAGGTCAGCGACTCGACCTCCCCCTCATAGGCGCGCACCTCGGTCTCCCGCTCGTGGACGACCACCGCCTCCACCTGCTCGCCCTCGTCAGCCCAGCCGACGATTCGCTCCGCTAGGTCCAACAGCTCGGGCACCTCAGGCCGCCGTCCCACCCACCGTCAGACGGGACACCCGCAAGGTCGGTGTCCCGTCTCCGACCGGCACGCCCTGCCCGTCTTTGCCGCAGGTCCCGGGCGACCCCATGGCGAAGTCCCCGGCGATGGCGTCGATGTCGAGGAGAACCGCCGGGCCGTTGCCGATGAGGTTGCCCTCCCGGATAGGCGCCGTCAGTCGGCCATCTTCGATCAGGTAGGCCTCGGTCATCCCGAACACGAAGTCGCCGGTAGCCGTATTGACCTGGCCACCACCCAGCTGGGCCACGTACACCCCATGGTCGGTTCCAGCCACGATCTCCTCCGGGTCGTCGTCGCCAGCCTCCAGGTAGGTGTTGGTCATGCGGACCATCGGGAGGTACCGGTAGCCCTGGCGGCGGCCATTGCCTGAGCTGTGCCGCCCCTCCTTCCGGGCTCGCAGGCTGTCCCACATGTAGTCGGTCAACTCACCGTCGCTGATCAGCACGTTGCGTTGGGCCGGCCGGCCCTCGTCGTCGACGGCGTAGCAGCCCCACTCCCCGGTCATGGTGCCGTCGTCCACCAAGCTGACCCCGGGGGCCGCCACCACCTCGCCTCGCCTCCCGGCGAACACCGAGGCAGACTTGGCGATCAGGTCGGCCTCCAGACCGTGCCCGCAGGCCTCGTGAAACAGGACGCCCCCGCCGCCCGGGCCAACGACCACCGGCATCTCACCGCTGGGGGCCGGCACGGCGTCCAACTTGGTCAGGGCCCGCTCGGCCGCCCGGCGGGCCAGGTCTCCCACGTCGACCCGGTCGAACAACTCGAAGCCCACGGTGTGGCCCACCGATTCGCGGCCGGTCTGGAGGCCCGAGTCACCGCTGGCCACGCAGGACACCGAGAACAGGGTCCGGACTTGGCGGTCCCCGGTCAGTAGGCCATCGCTGTTGGCGATCTGGATTCGTCGTTGACTGTCGGCGTAGCGGGCCGTGACCTGTGTGATGGCACCGTCCCGGGCCCGGGCCGCCTCGTTGGCCTCGGCCAACAATGCCACCTTTCGGTCCTTGGCGACGTCGGACGGAAGAACCTCCACCACGGCCGATGGTGGACCGGACGGCCTGTCGAGGACCACCTCGCGCACTTTGCCACCCCCGCCCCGGGCAGCGGCTGAGGCAGCCGCCGAGGCGGCCCGCAGGCTGGTCGGCGACAGGTCGGCCGTGTGGGCGAACCCGGTGGTCTCCCCAACCACTACCCGGATCCCTGCGCCCCGGTCCCGGCCACTAGCCATCTCCTCGATGCGGCCGTCGTCGAGGAGCGCCGAGGTCGACCTCCGGTCCTCCACGAACACCTCGGCGAACTCACCTCCCGTGGCCAGCGCCTCGCCTAAAACGTCCTGCAGTAGTCGGGGGTCCACCATCGGCTCGATCTCCGCCCCAGCGATCCGATCCTTCATCTGCGCCTCCATCTCATCTCTCCGCCAGCCGGCCGGTCTTCACCGACTCAGGGCGGATGCGTAGGGTACCGCTGTGCCCCCGATGCCTGGGTTGCGCGGTCTGGCCGCGCTTACCGTCACCGATGCCGACACGGCCGTCGCCCTGCGATCCGGCGAGGTCCCGACACTGGCCACGCCGCGCCTGGTCGCCCTGCTGGAAGAGGCCACGGTGTCCGCTCTGGACGGCTGCCTCGGTAAGGGAGAGACCAGCGTCGGCATGCGGGTCCACATCGACCATCTGGCCCCGTCGGCCCCCGGCAGCTTGGTGGACGCCGAGGTCGTGCTGGAGGCCGTGGAGGGCCGACGACTGACCTTCGCCGGCACGGCCCGAGTCGGCGACGACGTGGTGGCCAGAGCCACCATCGTCCGGGTGGTCGTGGAGACCGACCGGTTCCTGGACCGGGTGACCGGTGGGGCCGGCTGACATCGGGCCCGACGGGCACCGGGTGCCGTCGACCGAACGGTCGGGCCTCCGCCGGTCCGGAGAACCGGGAACCGGGCTTCACTGGTGGGCCGAGGTGGCCCTCGTCCTGGCCTTCTACGCCGTCTACTCGGCCATCCGGAACCTGTTCGGTTCCGAATCGGTGGAGCCCGCTGTCGCCCTGGCCAACGCCGAGAGGGTCATTGACCTGGAGCAGGCGCTGGGCCTCTACAGGGAGCCGGGAATCCAGGCTGCCTTCCTGGACCACGAATGGTTCATCCAGTTCTGGAACCTCTTCTACGGGACGTTCCACTTCGGGCTGACCATCTTCGCCCTGGTCTGGGTCTACCGGCGGTTCCCTCACCTGTACGCCCGGCACCGGTCCACTTTCCTGTGCACCACGGGGTTGGCCCTGGTCGGGTTCAGCCTCTTTCCCCTGATGCCGCCTCGGTTGCTGTCGGACTGCGGGGAGTTCGGGGCCTGCCTGGCGTCTCTCCATCCCTACGTGGACACGGTGGCCGACGTCGGTGGCCTCTGGTCGTTCGACTCGGGGACCATGCAACGGGTCTCCAACCAATACGCCGCCATGCCAAGCCTGCACTTCGCCTGGGCTACCTGGTGCATGCTGGCGCTCTGGCCCACTCTGCGCACCTGGACCTCTCGGGCCCTGATTGCCGCCTACCCGTTGGCCACCCTCTTCGCCGTGGTGGTGACGGGCAACCACTTCTGGATCGACGCCGTGGGTGGCCTGGTGGTGCTGGCCGCCGGCCACGTCCTGTCTGGCCTGCTGGTGGCCGGTTGGCGCCGCTGGCGGTCGGCCGTCGAGGCCCGTTAACCGGCTCCCGCCGGGTGTCAACGCGACACCCCGGCTACCGTGTCCCCCTTGGTTCCGTCCCGGAACCCCCGTCCCGACCCGGCCCCGCCGATAGGCCTGAGCGCCCATGCGACTCGACTCCATACGGACCCCCGCCGACCTCCGCGACCTCGAGCTCGAGGAGCTCACCGGCCTGGCCGCCGAGATCCGGCAGCGGATCGTGGACACGGTGGGCCAGACCGGAGGCCACCTGGGCTCCAACCTCGGTGTCGTCGAGCTGACCCTGGCCCTCCACCGGGTTTTCAACAGCCCCCGGGACGCCATCCTCTGGGACACCGGGCACCAGACCTATGTCCACAAGCTGCTGACCGGTCGGGTCGACCGGTTCGATGGCCTCCGGCAGGCCGGCCGGATGTCGGGCTACCCGTCGCGCGACGAGTCGGGCCACGACTGGATCGAGAACTCGCACGCCTCGACCGTGCTGTCCTACGCCCACGGCCTTGCTACGGCTCAGGCGGTCACTGGCGGAAACCGACGAGTGGTCGCGGTGATCGGCGACGGGTCCATGACCGGGGGCATGGCCTTCGAGGGGCTCAACAACCTGGGTCACAGCGGGCTGAAGGTCACCGTGGTGCTGAACGACAACGGCCGGTCGTACGCCCCGACGGTGGGCCGCCTGTCCGAGAGCCTCATCCGGATCCGCTCCAACCCCATCTACATGCGCCGACAGCGTCGCCTGGAGGACCTAGCCGAGCACCTCCCGTGGGTCGGCGAGCTAGTCGAGCGGGGAATCAGCGCCACCAAGGCGGCCATCCGGGACATGTTCGAGCCCACGGCCTTCTTCGAGGCGCTCGGGGTGCACTACCTGGGCCCCTTCGACGGACACGACATCGCCGAGATGGAGGATGCCCTAGCCAACGCCATCGAGTTCGACGGCCCGGTCTTGATCCATGTGCTGACCCAGAAGGGCCGAGGCCACGGGCCGGCAGAGCAGGACCCCATCAAGCACATGCACGACACGGGAGGCGTCAAGCCGGGCAGTTACACGGCGGCCTTCACCGAGTCGCTCCTCAAGGCCGCCGAGTCGAGGCCCGAGGTGGTGGCCATCACGGCCGCCATGCCGGACTCCACCGGCCTCCTGCCGTTTCGCGAGCGGTTCGGCGACCGATGCTTCGACGTGGGCATCGCAGAGCAGCATGCGGTGACGGCGGCGGCCGGGATGGCCATGGGTGGGCTCCGCCCTGTGGTGGCCCTCTACGCGACGTTCTTAAGCCGGGCCTTCGACCAGGCCAACCTGGACGTCGGCCTGCATGGCCTGCCCGTGGTGTTCTGTCTGGACCGGGCGGGGATTACCGGCGACGACGGCCCGTCGCACCACGGCGTGCTGGACATGGTCCTGCTATCCAAGGTCCCCGGCATGACGATCCTGGCGCCTTCCTCCTACCAGGAGGTCCAGCAGATGCTAGAAGACGCTTTGGCCATCACCGACGGGCCGGTGGCCATCCGTTGGCCCAAGACCCCGGCACCCCACGTCGGCTGGGACGAGGTGGGTCGTGGCCTGTCGGCCCGCCGAGTGGTCGAGGCCACCGGCGACCGGACGGTGTGTCTGCTGGGAGCCGGCAAGATGCTGGCCGCTGCCCAACAGGCGGCCGACCTGCTGGCCGCCGAGGGCGTGGACGCCTCGGTTTGGGACCCGCGCTGCGTCTGCCCGTTGGATCCCGAGATGTTGGAAGACGCGGCGAGACACCGGCTGGTGGTCACCGTGGAGGACGGCTTCCGGGAGGGCGGCTTCGGCTCCGCTGTGCTGGACGACCTGGCCCGACGGTCCCCGAGCACCGAGGTGGAGGTGCTGGGCGTACCGGTAGCCCACCACGCCCACGGTGCGGCGGACGACCTGCTGGCCTCGTTCGGCCTGAACGGCCCGGGAGTGGCCGAAAGCGTCCGTAGGCGGCTGGGCTGATCCGGTGCGGTCGTCGACTACCTGGCCGACGACCGCTCAGGTGAAGAAGGGGTTGTCGCCCGCCGCGTGGTCTGTGGCGTCGACCACTTCAGTGATCTCTGGAATGGCTTCCAGAATGGCCCGTTGAATTCCCTCAGTGAGGGTGGCCTGGCTCATAGCGCATCCCTGGCAGCCGCCGCCCATAGTCACGTAAGCCGTGTGGCCCTCGACGCCGACCAGGGTGGCGAAACCGCCATGGGAAGCCAGCATCGGGTTGACGTTCTGGTCCAGGAGTTGGGTGATCCGCTCCGGAACCTCGCCTTCCAGGACCAGTTCGCCGACGTCGCCCAGCGGGTTGGGTCGGTTCGGGTTACGGATGACCAGGCCGCCCTGCACCGGGTTGCTCGGCAGATCGAGGGTGGCCCCGGCCAGCTTCGACTGGCTCTCGTCGCCTACCGCGAACTCCAGGCCGCCGAACTCCCACCGGTGGCAGCCGTCGGGTAGCTCAGAGATGGGCGTGAAGGCCAGGTCGTAGACATAGTCGACGCCAGACACGCCGGTCACGTCGATCTGCAGGGCCAGGGAGGCCGGCTCGTCCTCGCCGGCACGGACTTCGAGCACCTTGGCCAGGGCGGCCTCGGTGACCGAGATGACCGGCTCGTCGGTGGACGGTGCGGCGTCGAGAGTGGTCTGGTCGCTCATGTCCTCAGGCTACCGGCTTGTACCGGGCACACTTCGATGGCCCCCACGTTGCACCGGTAGGTTCTCGGACATGACCGACTCCTCCTCCGCCCCTGCCGTGGTCTCCGTCCGCCGAGACGGGGACGTGGCCATAATCGACCTCGACGACGGCAAGGCGAACGCCCTTGGACACGAGACCATCGCCGCCCTGCTGGCCTCCCTCGACCAGGTGGAGGCCGACGGAGCTGACGCCGTGGTGCTGGCCGGCCGGCCGGGCCGCTTCTCGGCCGGCTTCGACCTGACCGTGATGCAGGCGGGCCCGGCCGAGGCCCAGGCAATGCTGAAGGCCGGGGTAGACCTGTTCCTCCGGCTGTACCTGTTTCCCCGGCCCGTGGTGGCGGCCTGCACCGGGCACGCCATCGCCGCCGGCGCCATCCTCTTGTTGTCGAGTGACGTACGCGTCGGGGCGGCCGGTGAGTTCAAGGTCGGCCTGCCCGAGGTCACCATCGGTATGCCGCTTCCGTTCTTCGCCACGGAGATGGCCCGGGACCGCGTCTCCAAGCGGCACTACGCGCAGGTCATCCTGGGCCGGATGACCGACCCGGCCGCCGCGGTGGACGTCGGGTTCCTCGACGAGGTGGTCGATCCCGACGATGTCGTGGAAGTGGCTCTGGACCGGGCTCGGGCCCTGACCGGGGTCAGCCGGGGCGGGCTGGTGCGCACCCGGGTGACGTCTCGGGGGGCGGTGGCAGAGGCGATCCGCGCCGGCCTGGAGGACGACCTCGCCCATTTCAACGTCGAAGGCTGAGCGGTCAGGGCGCTGCACTGACCATGCCCGAACGTTACGACGGCCTGCTGCTAGTGGCCTTCGGGGGACCTGAGGGACTAGACGACGTCGAACCGTTCCTGGCCCGGGTGACATCCGGCCGTCCCATCCCGTCCGACCGCCTGGCCGAGGTAGCGGACCGTTACCGCTCGGTCGGTGGTCGGTCCCCGTTGAACGGACGCATGCGGACGCTACGGGATGCCATCCGAGCCGAACTGGACCGGCGGGGCCTCGACGTGCCCGTCTTCTGGGGCAACCGGAACGCCGACCCGCTGCTGGCCGACGCTGTGGCCGCCATGAGCAACGCTGGGGTCCGACGGGCCCTGGCCTGGACGGCCTCCCCCTACGCCTCCTACGAGACGTGCCGCCGGTACGGCGAGAACCTTGAAGCGGCCCAGACGGCCGTCGGTCCGGGAGCGCCAGTAATCGATCGGGTCCGGCGCCACCACGACCATCCGGGCCTCATCAATCCGGCCGCCGACCGGTTGGCCGAGGCCCTCGACCGGCTGCCCGCCGACCGACGGGACCAGGCCCACCTCCTGTTCTCCGCCCATAGCATTCCGACCGCCCTGGCCGACACCTGCGCCTACGTGGCCCAACTCCGCGACACGGCACGCCTGGTCGCCGAGCGGGTGGATCCCGAGCATCGGCACGACCACGAGGTGGTCTGGCAGTCCCGTAGCGGCTCACCGCAGGTCCCGTGGCTGGAGCCCGACGTAGGCGACCGGATCCAGGCCCTGGCGGCCACCGGAGTGGACGCGGTGGCCGTCTCCCCCATCGGCTTCCCAGTGGAAAACTTCGAGGTCGCCTGGGATCTGGACGTGGAGGCATCCGGGCGGGCCGCCGACGCCGGCGTGGCGTTTACCCGGGCCGCAGCAGTGGACGACGATCCTCGCTTCGTCTCCATGGTGGTGGACCTCCTTGTCGAGAGACTCGACCACGATCCCGAACCAATCCGATCGGGCCTCGGATCCCTCGGCGTCCCGGTCGACGCCTGCTCCAAGGCGTGCTGCCCAGGACCCCGCCCCTGACCGCCGCCGACCGGCTGAGCATCCCCGAACGCCGGTGGACCGACAGGTAATTTCGGTGGTGATGAACCATGCCCGTATCGCCTCGGAAGCCCTCCGCTTCCGACTGGGAACGTTCTCTACCCCGATAGGCGGACCCCCGGCGCTGGATCCTGAGGAGGCCGGGGCCATCTTGGTGGCCTGCGGGGACCCTGGCGTCGACTACGCCCTACGGATGGTCGGTCAGACGTGGCAACAGGCGGGTCTAATCCCCGAGACCATCGAACAGCCCTGGTCGGCCGGTGATGCGGCACGAATGCGGTCCGTCGGCGGAACCGCCCTGCTCGACGCCCTAGACGATCTGGTCTCCGGCATCTCCCGCTGCCGCATCCTGTCCTAAGCCCGGCTTTCCAGCGGTCGCCGGGAAGGTGCCGCGGCGGGGACCATGCCCCGCAGTACGGTCGCCACGGGGCTCCGGTGGGCGATGTCGCACCCCCATGCCATGCTCGCCTTACGGCGCCACGACCGACGACCAGCCACCACCGAGGCCGATGAGTAAGCAGCAGAAACTCCTCCCTGACGACCGGCCCTTCGCCCGTCAGGTCGTGGAGGTCCCGGTCGCCGACGAGATGAAAGAGTCCTTCCTCGCCTACTCCCTCTCGGTGATTACGGCCCGGGCCATCCCCGACGTTCGGGACGGCCTCAAGCCGGTTCAGCGGCGCATCCTCTATTCGATGCTGCGTATGGGTGTGCGTCCCGACTCCCCGCACCGAAAGAGCGCACGGGTGGTGGGCGACACCATGGGTCGTTACCACCCGCACGGTGATGCAGCGATCTACGACGCCCTGGTGCGCATGGGCCAGACGTTCTCGCGGGGCATGACCCTGATCGACCCGCAGGGCAACTTCGGGTCGCTAGACGACCCACCAGCCGCCCCCCGCTACACCGAGTGCCGCCTGACCGAGGCAGCCATGGCCATGGTCCGGGAGCTCGACGAGGACACGGTGGAGTTCCGTCCGACCTACGACGGGGAGGCCACCGAACCCGTCTCACTGCCAGCCCTCCTCCCCAACCTGCTGCTGAACGGCACCACGGGGATCGCCGTGGGCATGGCCACCAACATGCCCACCCACAACCTGGCCGAGGTCCACGCGGCGGTCGCCCTGGTGATGAAGAAACGTCGCCCGAAACCCACTACCGACGAGCTGATGGCCGTCCTACCCGGCCCGGACTTCCCCAGTGGGGGAATCTTGGTCGACGACGGCATCCGCGAGGCCTACGAGACGGGCCGGGGGACCATCCGGCTTAGGGCCCGGGCCCACGTGGAGGACATCGGTCGGGGCCGACAAGCCATCGTGGTCACCGAACTCCCATACCTGGTGGGGCCGGAGCGCGTTATCGCCAAGCTCAAGGAGTTGAACGAGACCGGACGAGTCGCCGGTATCTCAGACTTTAAGAACCTGTCGGACCGCCACACCGGGTTGCGCCTCCAGGTCGCCGTTAAGCCGGGACACAACCCGCAGGCCGTACTGGGTGAGCTGTACCGGCTTACCCCGCTGGAGGAGACCTTCGGGATCAACAACGTGGTCCTGGTGGACGGCGAGCCCCGGACCCTCGGGATCTACGACCTCTGTCGCCACTACATCGACCACCGTTTGGAGGTGGTGGTCCGCCGGACGAACCACCGGCTAGCCCGGGCCGAGGAACGCCTCCACATCGTGGCTGGCCTCCTGATCGCCCTGGACGCCATCGACGAGGTGGTGGCCATCATCCGCGGCTCGGAGGACGCGGCGACGGCTCGCGAGGCCCTAATGGACCGCTTCTCGCTTAGCAGGAACCAGACCGACCACATCCTAGATATGCCCCTGAAGCGCCTGACAGCGCTCGAGACCCGGCGTCTGGAAGAGGAGCGAGAAGAGCTTGAAGCGGCGATCGGGGACTTCAAGCAGCTCCTCAAGTCGGAGACCCGTCGTCGCACCCTCGTAGTGGCCGAGCTGACCGAGGCCGTGGAGGCATTCGGTCGGCCGCGACGGACCGAGATCGTCCACCCGGATGACCTTCCGGTGTTCGACACCACGGAGGTGGCCGAGGACGTGGCCGACGAGCCTTGCGTGGTGACCCTGACCACATCAGGTCAGATTGGCCGGTCACCCGCCGACGGGGCCCGGCGCTCTGCTCCCGGGCGCCACGACGTGCTGGTCGCCTCCCTCCTGACCCGGACCCCAGCTACCGTCACCGCGGTGACGTCGGAGGGCCGGGCCCTCCAGGTGCTGGCTGCCGAGCTGGCTGACGGCGCTGGCCGAGCCCGGGGCGCCGGTGCTGCCCAGGCCTTCGGTACCAACCGAGGTGAGTCCATCTACACGGTGGTGACTGAGGGCGACGAGCACCTGGTGTTGGCGACGGCCGGTGGGATGACCAAGCGGCTGACCCTCGACGAGGTCCGCTCCACCCGCAATGGCAAGCCCCTGCTCAAGTTGAAGACCGGCGACCGGGTGACCGCCGCCTTCACCGCCCCCAACGGTGTGGACGTAGTCCTCGTGGCCTCCGACGGCCAGGTCCTACGGACCCCGGTGGACGGCATCAGCGTGCAAGGGCGCGGGGCGGCCGGTGTAGCCGGAATGAAGCTCCGGCCCGGTGCGACGGTGGTCGGCGCAGCCGTCATCCTGGGCGAAGACGTCCTCATCACGGTGACTGACGACGGCGGAGTCAAAGCCACCCCGGTGTCGGAGTTGGACGCCAAGGGGCGGGGCGGCGTCGGGGTGCGAGCCACCCGGCTGGGAGACGGGACGACCCTGACCTTGGCCCATGTCGGACCCCCGATGGGCCTTCTGGCCATCATGGCCTCGGACGACGACCCAAAGAAGCCCGATCCGAACCCGGTGCCTCTCGTCCTGGAACCGACTCGCCGGGACCTGGTGAGCGCACCGTCTGAACGACAGATCCTGGCCATCGGCCCGGCCAGGTGGTGACCGTGGCCGCCACGACCAAGAAACCCGCCACGGCCAAGAAGCCCACCAAGGCCAAGAAGCCCGCTGCGGCCAAAAAAGGCGGAGCGAAGGGGTCCGGTAACGGTTACGACGCCGACGCCATCCAGACTCTCGAGGGTCTGGAGGCGGTCCGCAAGCGGCCCGGGATGTACATCGGCGGCACGGGCGCCCCCGGTCTGATGCACCTGGTCTGGGAACTCGTGGACAACGCCGTCGATGAGGCTTCGGCCGGTTTCGCCGACCGGATCGAGATCACCCTGCACCGCGACCAGTCGGTCGAGGTGGCCGACAACGGCCGGGGTATCCCTATCGACCGACACGCCAAGCGCAAGGTCTCGGCCTTGGAGGTCGTGCTGACCGAGCTCCACGCGGGGGGCAAGTTCGGTGGCGGGGCCTACGGGGCCTCGGGGGGACTTCACGGGGTCGGTGCCTCGGTGGTCAACGCTCTGTCCAGCAAGCTGGTGGCCCAGGTGGACCGGGACGGCCATACCTACGAGTTGGCCTTCCGGGAGCGGGTGGCCGGCCAGTTCTCCGGATCCTCGTTCACCGCTGGCCACCAGCTCGCGAAGGTCAAGCGGATCTCCAAGAACAAGACGGGAACCCGCATCCGCTTCTGGGCTGACCGGGACGTCTTCGACGCCGATGCCCGGGTAGACACCGAAGAAGTCCATCAACGAGTCGTCCAGGCGTGCTTCCTGGTCCCCGGCGTAAAAATCCGGGTAGTCGACAAACGGGCCGGCGCCTCCTCGGATCCATTCGAGTTCGTGTCCCGGGGAGGCCTGGCCGACCTGGTCGACCACCTCTCCACCGGCGAGAACGCCTGCGAGGTCATTGCTCTGTCGGGCATAGACACCTTCACCGAACGTGTCCCGGTGGACGGCAAGATGCGCGACGTCGAACGGGAGTGCACCGTAGAGGTGGCCCTGCGGTGGGTGAAGGGCTACGACACCCGCCTGGAATCGTTCGTCAATACCATCCCCACAGTCCAGGGGGGTACCCACACCGCCGGGTTCGACCGGGCCCTGACCCGCGCCGTCAACGACGTCCTCCTGAAAGACACCCGGAAGCTGGCCAAGCTGGCCAAGGAGAACAAGCACCGGGCCACCAAGGAGGACGTGCAGGAGGGCATGGTGGCTGCCTGCAAGGTGGTCTTCCCTGAACCCCAGTTCCGGGGCCAGACCAAGCAGGAGCTGGGCACCCCAGCCATCGAGAAGATCGTCTACGACGTGGTGAAACAGGGCATCACTGACTGGTTCTCGGGAAGCGGTCCCAAGACCCACATCAATGCGGTGCGAGACAAGCTGGCCAACGCGGTCATCAACCGGGTGAGCTCCAAGCAACTGCTGGAGACCCGCCGGAAGGCGGCCAGCATGGGGTCCACCGGCATGCCCGACAAGTTGGCCGATTGCCGGACCCACGGACCCGACTCGGAGCTGATCATCGTCGAGGGCGACTCGGCGGCCGGGCCAGCTAAGGCGGGGCGCAACGCCGAGTACATGGCCATCCTCCCCCTACGGGGCAAGGTGGTGAACGCGGGCAAGGCCACCCTCAAGCAGGTACTGGACAACGCCGAGGCCCAGGCGCTCTTCACCGCCGTGGGCGCCGGGTCGGGTCGGGACTTCGACCTGGAATCGGCCCGGTACGGCCGCATCGTCATCCTGTGCGACGCCGACGTGGACGGGAGCCACATCCGGTGTCTGCTCCTCACTCTCATCCACGAGTACATGCGCCCCCTGCTGGAGGCGGGCCGTGTGTACGCCGCGCAGCCGCCCCTCTACACCTGCCGGGTCGGCGACACCATCCACCGGGCGTTCAATGACGAGGAACGGGACGACATCATAAAGGCGCTGGCCAAAGGGGGTCGTAAGCCCGAGAACCTTAAATGGAACCGCTTCAAGGGCCTGGGCGAGATGAACGTCGAAGAACTAGCCGAGTGCGCCTTAGACCCGGAGACCCGGATCCTCCGTCAGCTCACCATGGCCGAGGGCCGGGAGGCCAAGAAGGCTGCCGAACTCTTCGACGTCTTGATGGGAGCCGACGTGGCCCGAAGACGCGACTACCTGGTGGCCAATAGCAGCCTGCTGGATCCCGACGCCCTCGACATCTAGGACCTGTCCGATGCCAGACCTCCCGCGCTCCTTCTCGCCCTCGTCGGCCGGCGTCTGGAAGCAGTGCCCACGACGGTGGCGGTACCGCTACGTCGAAAGGCTCCCCGATCCTCCGGGCATCCCCGCCCTGGTAGGCACCTTCGCCCACCGCGTGCTGGAACTCCTGTGCGACGAGCCGGCCGCCGACCGCACGGTGGACCGGGCCCGGGAACTGGCCGGCCAGGCCTGGCCGGAAACGGCCATCAATCCCGACTTCGTGGCCCTGGGCCTGGACGATCGCCAAGTCCACGACTTCCGCTGGAAGGCCTGGACGGCCATCGAGGGGCTCTGGGCCCTGGAGGACCCGGCTGGCGTCGAGGTCCGGGCCACCGAGTGCCGGATAACTGCCACGGTGGGCGGAGTGCCCTTCTACGGCATCGTGGACCGCCTGGACGAGGACGGTGACGGCCTGGTGATCACCGACTACAAGTCGGGTAAGGCCCCTAGGAGCGCGGACCGACCGAAGTCCCTTGACCAGGTCCTTCTCTACGCGGCGGCCGTCGAGGACAGCATGGGTGAGCGTCCGGATCGGGCCCGCCTCCTCTATCTGGGCGCTGAGATCCTGGAGACCGCCGTCTCCGAGGACCTTCTAGCCGACACCACCGGCCGCTTCGCCAAGTCCTGGGACGAGGTCGGTTCGGCCTGCTCCGACGACCACTTCGAGACCCGCCCGGGACCGCTGTGCGGCTGGTGCCCGTACGCGGACCGCTGCGACGACGGGCGGGCCGAGGTGAAACGGCGGGTGGGCGCCGGGCGCATGCGCGACGACGCTCCGGCGCGTGCCCTGCTCGGCCTCTGACTGAGGAGGTTCAGCCGGCCCGGCGGCGACGTCGCCACAGGGCCAATATCAGGGCCACCAGGGCCACCGCCCCCAGCACCCCGAACCGGTGCAGCAGGTCGGCCCGTTCGTCGGTCATCTCCACCGACGGGGCCTCGAACGGTCGCAGGCCATCGTCCGCCGAATCGGCTGGCGGTGGATCCCCAACCGTCTCGGCGGCTACCTCGGGACCGACTTCGGCGGAAGCTTCGGATGGGACCGGCCCGTCACCGACCACCGGAATGGCCTCCAACAGGCTGTCCACCGGGCTATCGGCGGTGGGACGGGGCCGGGCTCGCCGGGCCTGCGGGTCGTAGGCCATCAGGCCACAGCCTCGACCGGAGTACCGGCCAGTCCGTCGGAGAGCGGTAACCGGTCTAGGAGGGCGTCGAACTCGGCTGCCGCCTCGGCCGCCCCGGGTCGTCGCCCCAGAGCATGAATTGGAAGGGACCGGGCCGCCGCCTCGGTGACGGCGGCTCGGAGATGAACAGGCGGCAGACACCGTCCCGGGTACGCCTCGCCCAGCTGTTCATGCCAGTACCGACCGTCCCGGGTCCGACCCAAACGGTTCACGGAAATCCCGACAAGGTTGGGTCGACCGTCGGGACGTCGCAGACGAATGCGGTCGATGGTCTGGACCATCCGGGCCACACCGTCCACAGCCCACGCACCCGGCTCGGTCACCAGGAGCACCGCGTCAACGGCGAACAGGGCGTTGACGGTGAGCAGGCCCAGCGAGGGCGGGCAGTCGACGAGGACCAGGTCGTGGCCGGTCCCGACCCCGCCCCGGAGAGCCAGAGCCAACCGGTCCTGGGCTCCCAGCGGGTCGGTGGCCAACTGCGGCTCGCGTACGGCCAGATCCGGCGAAGAGGCCACTAGATCGGGCACCGGGCCGAGATCAGATGGCCACCCGCTGGGCTCCACCTCCGACGCCAGACCACCGGGACGCTCTTCGGCCAGCACCCGGTCCACCCCGGGACCGGGTTCGAACACCCCGAGGCCCGTGGTGGCGTTACCTTGCGGGTCCAAGTCCACGACGAGGACGGCCAGGCCCCGAGCCGAGGCAGCCGAAGCCAGTCCCAGCACCACGGTGGTCTTTCCGACCCCGCCCTTCTGGTTCACTACGGCCACCGCGACCATGGCGGCAACCTAACCCACGGCACCCGGTCCACCGGGTCCCCTCGGACCCCATGACCGGTCCTCCGGAGCGGCACGTCAGCCGCCGGTACGCTGCGACAGTGCCCGAGCTCCCCGAGGTCGAGACGGTACGCCGGCAACTCGATCCGCTGATCCGGGGGGCCGTAGTGGTCGCCGGGCGGGCCCACCCCTCGGCCAAGTTCGCCTCGGGCCCGGACGCCGTCGGCCACCGGTTCTCTAGCGTGGACCGTCGGGGCAAGTACCTGCTGTTGGGCCTGGAACCGGTCACCTCCCCGACTGGGGCGCCGCTGGAACTGGTCGTCCACCTCGGGATGACCGGAGCTCTCCACGTAGACCCCTCCCCACCCGTCGACCCTTACGCACGGGCCGAATGGGAACTGGACGACGGTCGCTGGCTCTGGTTTCGAGACATCCGACGGTTCGGGCGCACGGTGGTGGTCCTACGGGGCGACCACCGGTTGTTGCCCACCCTCCGGGATCTGGGACCAGAACCCTTCGACCCGGCCCTGACCGGGGCGTCCTTCCACCGGGCCCTGGTCGGCAGCCGTCGCCGGGTCAAGACGCAACTCCTGTCCCAGCGCCTCGTTGCCGGAGTCGGCAACATCTACGCAGACGAGGCCCTCTGGCGGGCCGGCATCAACCCCGGGACCCGACGGGTCGGGCCCGAACGCGCTACCCGCCTCCTCAACCACCTCCGGGACGTTCTGGCCGAGGCGCTGGACCACGGGGGAACCACCCTGCGCGACTACCGGACCCCGGACCGGTCGACCGGGTCGAACCAGCACCGGTTGGATTGCTACGGACGTTCCGGTCTCCCCTGCCGAGAATGCGGTGGACTGCTGACCAGTCGGCCGATCGATCAGCGGACTACCACCTGGTGTCCCACCTGCCAGGCCCGGTGATCGGTAGGAAAACGGCCTCGGACCCCCCGGGGGTGCCCCGACCGCCGAGCAGTCGACCTCTACGCTCAACCCCGTGGACGCCGCCCCCCGACGCCAACTCCGGGCGGTACTCCCCCTCGCCTTGGCCGTAGTAGCCCTGGCCGCCGTCCCGGCCCTGGCCGGTGCATTCGACGAGGAGATCGCTGCCCTCCGGGACGACATTGCCGACCACCACGACCTCATCGGCGACCAGGAGGACCTCATTGCCGACCACCACGACCTCATCGGCGACCAGGAGGACCTCATTGCCGACCACCACGACCTCATCGGCGACCAGGAGGACCTCATTGCCGACCACCACGACCGAATCGGCGAGTTGGAGGGCGATCTGGTTGACCTGGACCACCAGATTGCCGAGACCGACGACCTGATCGGCGACGAGGCCACTGAGCTCCGGATCCTGGAGGTGCGTCTCGAACTGCTGGCCGACCGGTTCGCCAGGATCCTGACTTCCCGAGACGAGCCGGCCTTCCTCCATCGAACCATGGCCGTCGACGCCTACTTGCAGAACAACGAGCGGATGAACGCCGTGCTCACCCAATCGGCCCACCTCGCCAACGACGCTCTAGAGGGCGTCCGGGACCAGATAATTTACGACTCGGTGATTGAGGAGGCCCAGAACCGCCTCGACCTCGTAGACGCTGAACTCCGGCTCGCCGCCGATTCGGTCCGGGGCCTCCACGCCCTGAAAGCGGAGGCCGAGCAACGGCGGGTCCAGGCCATGGCTTCTCGCTCCGCGACAGAGGACGCTAAGCCGGCCGTCCGGGAGGCCATCGGGCGGGTCTACGACGACATCGCCGACGCCCGATCGACCATCGCCAACCTGGAGACCCGGATCCTGGAACAGGAGGCCCAGATCCCGGAACTGGAGGCCCAGATCCAGGAACTGGAAGCCCAAATCCAGGAATTTGAACGCCTGGACGTCACCCGGACGTGGGCTGGCCTACAGGGGAACGACATCCCACGGCCCGCCCTGGCCGTCAAAATCGACAACGTGACTCGGGCCCACCCACAGTCGGGGGTGAACCAAGCTGACGTCGTCTACGAGGAACTGGTGGAGGGTGGAGTGACGCGGCTGGTGGCCGTGTTCCAATCCACCTCTGCTGAGACGGTGGGACCGATCCGGTCGGCCCGGACGTCGGATCCGCAACTGCTGTCCGGCTTCGACCGGCCCCTGTTCGCCTACTCGGGAGCTAACCGGGGAACCCGTCAGGAGTTGGCTACCTCGTCGATGGTCGACGTCGGTTACAGCGCCCTCACCGACGACTACTGGCGAGATAAGTCCCGTCGGCCGCCCCACAACCTCTACGTCTCGCCCGACACCCTCTGGGCCCACCACACCGACCGGACCGGGGTTCCCCCGGCACCGTTCCTTTACCGGCATGTGGGGCAGGCCCACCACCCGGACGCCGAGGAAGCCGCCGGGGTGAGCATCGACTTCGGCCTCACCGAGGTCGACTACGAGTGGGACGGCACCGGCTGGGCCCGCACGCACGGTGGTAACCCCCACGTGGACCACTCCGGAACCCGGGTTGCGCCAGCCAACGTCGTGGTGCAGTTCATCTCCTATGGCTGGTCCAAAGCCGACTCCCGCTCCCCTGAGGCCCGTACCACGGGCTCGGGAGAGGCCTGGGTGTTCACCGACGGCCACGTAGTTCGAGGCCAGTGGAGCCGACCCGACGAGGCCCTCCCGGCCGTGTTCACAGCCGACGGAAAGCCCGTCCGGCTAACCCCGGGCAATACATGGGTCGCCCTTGCCAAGTCGGGCACCGCCGATTGGTGGGACTGAGCCCCGCCGAACCTCCAGGTCGGTTGGGTCAGGCCGGGGCGGCGACGGCGAACACGTCGGCCGGCACTGTGCCGTCCGCCGTCATCGTCAGCACTCGGATCCCGTCCTCGGTGACGAGCACCGTGTGCTCAAACTGGGCCGTTCGGCGACCGTCCAAGGTGACCGCCGTCCAGTCGTCGTCCCATAGCCCGCACGCCGGATCCCCCAGGGTCAGCATGGGCTCGACGGTGAAGGTCATCCCCGGGACCAGGATCGTCTGGGCACGCGGATCGTAGTAGTGCGGGATCTGCAGGCCGCTATGGAACTCTGTGCCAACTCCATGTCCGATGAACTCCCGCACCACCCCCAGTCCGTGGCGGTTGGCGTGTCGTTCTATGGCCCGACCGATGGCGTGGACTGGTTGCCCGGGTCCGGCCGCCGAGATCCCGAGTTCCATGGCGGCCCGGGTCTCAGCGATGAGACGCCGGTCGTGGTCGCTGATCTCGCCCACTGGAAAGGTGACCGAGGTGTCCCCGTGGACGCCGTCCAGGTAGATGGTGACGTCAACGTTCACGATGTCGCCGTCGGCCAGCGGCCGACTGTCGGGTATCCCGTGGCAGATCACCTCGTTGACCGAGGTACAGACCGACTTGGGGTAGCCGCGGTAGTTCAGTGGGCTGGGGTAGCCGCCGCGGGCCACCGTGGCTGCGTGCACGACCTCGTCCAGGTGGTCGGTAGTCACGCCGGGTACCACGTGGGGCCCCACCTCGAGCAGGATCCCAGCCGCTGCCTCACCGGCCCGACGCATCCGCTCCACCTCCTCGGGTGTACGCACTGACGACGAGGTCGACGGACCGGGATCCCCGGAAAGGGCGTATGGGGGGCGTCCAATTCCGCCCGGTACAGGCCGGGTGGGGCTCTGGAGCCCCGGTCGGACCGGGGGTTCGGACCGGGGGACTAGGGGTGCTGGACGGCGCTTCCGCTTGGTCACCCGCCGATGCTACCGGCGTCTGTCGTAGGGGGCCGCCGGACGGTCAGCGCAAGAAGCGGCTGACGCTGTCCACTACGCAGGCCGGACGATCGCTGCCCTCAACCTCCACGGTCACCCGGATCACGGCCTGGTAGCCCCCCGACACCTCGTCCACTGAAACCAGCTCCGCACCGCCCCGGACCCGCGAATCCACCGGGACGGGCGACGGAAACCGGACCTTCTCCGTTCCGTAGTTGATGCCCATGGAGATCCCGTCCACCCGGATCAGGTCGGGAAGCATCTTGTTGGTCAGCGACAGGGTCAGGTAGCCGTGGGCGATGGTGGTGCCGAAGGGCCCGGCAGCGGCCCGTTCACGGTCCACGTGGATCCACTGGTGATCACCAGTGGCCTCAGCGAACAGGTCAATCCGGGTCTGGTCGACCTCCATCCAGTCGGTGTAGCCCAGGTGGGTTCCCACGGCGGCCGGTAGGTCATCGGGGCTATCGAAGACGGTGGGCATGGGTCCTCCGGTTGGTGGTCGGAATCGAAGGTCGGGCGGCGGTCCGTTGGTGGCACCGACACTACGCTCCCGGTCAGCCGGAAGGCCCGGCGGGCCTTGTGACTCGGGAGGTGCCATGGCTGCGTCGGGAAGCAGGAAGGCCATCCTGGCCGCCCTGATCGCCAACTCCGGCATCGCCGTGGCCAAGTTCCTGGGGTTCCTGGTCACACAGTCGTCGGCCATGCTGGCCGAGGCCGTCCACTCGGTGGCCGACATGTCGAACCAAGGCCTGCTCCTGCTCGGCGGCCGTCGGTCCCGCCGCGAACCCACCGCGACCCACCCGTTCGGGTACGGACGGGAGCGCTACTTCTGGTCGTTCGTGGTCGCCGTAGTGCTGTTCTCGGTCGGTTCGGCCTTCGCCGTCTACGAAGGCATCGAGAAGGTCCGCCACCCTCACGAAATCCGCAGCGTCGGCTGGGCGCTGGCCATCCTGGGCACCGGCATCGTTCTGGAGGCGTGGTCGTTCCGCACAGCCATTGTGGCGGCATCGCCGGAACGGCGAGGCCTGTCGTGGCGGAAGTTCATCCTGCAGACTCGCAACCCGGAGCTACCAGTGATCCTGCTGGAAGACGCCGGGGCACTATTCGGTCTGATAATCGCCGCAGCCTCCGTAAGTCTGTCGGCGGCCACCGACCAGCCCCGGTGGGACGGGGTGGGGACCATCCTCATCGGCCTGCTGTTGGGGGCCATCGCTGCCGTCTTGGCCCGGGAGATGAAGAGCCTCCTGATCGGCGAGTCGGCCGACGATGGCGACCGGAAAGCCATCCTCGCCGCCATCGGGGAGACTCCGGGCGTCTCGTCGGTGGTCCACCTCCGGACTCAGCACTTGGGTCCGGACGAGATCCTGGTCGGAGCACGGGTCGCCTTTGACCCCGGCCTTGACGTGGCCGCAGTGGCCGCCGCAGTGGATGATGTTGAGGAGCGGGTCCGGGCCGTCGTACCGGCGGCCCACCCCATCTACGTCGAACCGGCGAATCCGGCGTAACGGCCCGGCACCTGCTGAAGCTCAGCCCACCGAGGCGCCCAGGATCCCACCGATCCAGTAGGTGGCCACGCAGGCCCCCCCGGCCACCAGCATCTGGCGGATGGCCGTCCTGACCACCGAGCGCTCGGTGAGCCGGGCCAGCATCCCGCCGACGGTCGCCGTGGCACCGACCCCGAGAAGGGCTGACGCCCAGACGGCACCTGTTCCCGACCCTCCCAGCCAAGGAATCAGCGGCACGAAGGCCCCGAGGGCGAAGGCCAGGAAACTGGCCGTGGCCGCGGCCAGCGGGCTGCCCAGCTGGGTGGGGTCGACGCCCAGTTCCTCTCGGGCATGGACGTCGAGGGCCACCTCGGGATCCGACATCAGCTCAGCAGCTACCACCTTGGCCTGCTCGGGCGTTAGACCCCGTTCCACGTAGATAGCGGCCAGCTCGGCCGTCTCGGCCTCCGGGTTCTCGGCGATGGACGCCCGCTCGATGGCCAGCTCCCGTTCCACCAGCTCGGCCTGGGCCTTCAGCGACACGTACTCGCCAGCCGCCATGGAGATCGCCCCGGCCAGAAGACCTGTAACTCCGGCCACCCGGACGAAGGTGGGGTCGGTGCTGGCCCCGGCGATGCCCAAGATGAGGGCCACGTTGGAAACCAGCCCGTCGCTCACCCCGAAGACGGCGGCCCGAGCCGTGCCGCCCTGGACGTTCCGATGTCGATGCACCATCCCCGTGGGCCCGAGTCCTCCTGACATGGCACCGACCGTAGCGGGGCACCCGACTGCCGTCGGCCCTCTTCCCGGACCACGATCATGGACCGCTCCCCCGTCCCCTACTGTTCGGCGGACATGTCCACCCCTCTTTCCCCGCGCGCCCTGATCATCGGCGGGACCGGCCCTACCGGTCCAGCCATCGTGCGCGGGCTGGAAGAACGGGGTCTAAACGTCACGCTGTTCCACACGGGACGACACGAGGTGGACGAGGTGGCCCACGTCGAACACCTCCACGGAGACCCGTTCTCAGCCGAGGGGGTGGCCGCGGCCCTGGCCGGACGCTCGTTCGACGTGGTGGTGGCCTGCTATGGGCGTCTACGAACCATCGCAGAGGTGCTATCCGGACGGTGCGACCGGTTCGTGAGCGTGGGTGGCACCCCGGCCTACCGGGGCTACTTCGACCCGACCCGGTTCGATCCCCCCGGCCTGCCCATCCCGACCGCCGAGAACGCCCCACGGTCCAGCGAGGACGACGACGGCAAGAGCTACCGGGTGGCCCGCACCGAAGACCTCCTGTTCGAGTACCAGCCGTCGGCCATCCACCTCCGGTACCCGTTCGTCTACGGCCCCCGGCAGATCGCTCCGTTGGACTGGTGCATCGTGCGACGGGTCTTAGACCGCCGCCCGGCCATCATCCTCCCCGAGGGGGGCCTGGCCGCCGAGACCCGGTCGTTCAGCGAGAACGCGGCGCACACTGTCCTGCTGGCCGTGGACCACTCGGACGCTGGTGGCCGGGCCTTCAATGTCGGCGACGAGGAGGCGCTCACCGCCGCCCAGCGGGTCCAGCTGATCTGCCGGGAGTTGGGACACGAGATGGAGATCGTGGGAATGCCTACAGACCTGGCCATACCGGCCCGCCCGCTCATGATGCAGGACGAGCCGGGACACCGGATCCTGGACCTGTCAGCCACGCGGGACGTTCTCGGTTACCGGGATCTCGTTCCGGCCCGGGTGGCGACGGCCCAGTCGGCCCGCTGGCTGTCTGATAACCCGCTGGAGCCCGATGGGTCGGCTGAGCGGGTGCTGGAGGATCCGTTCGACTACGACCGCGAGGACCGCCTGTTGGACTGGTGGCGATCGGCCACCTCCGACCCGCCGAATCTGGACTACCCGGTCGAGCCGGGCTACGGCGTGTACTACAGCGGCCCGGGCACCAGCCGTCGACGTTCCGACACCCGCATCTGACCCCTGAGGGGCGCTGTCAGGATCCAGCCCGGGTGGTCAGCCAGGCCCCGGCGACCAGCACGACGGCACCGGCGACCTCCCATGGGCCCAGGACCTCGCCCAGCACCCCGACTCCCAGCACGGCGGCCACCACCGGGATCACGTAGGTCACGGCCGACATGCGGACCGGTCCGACCCGGCCGATCAGCGTGGCAGCGGCGACATAGGCGATCCCGGTGCCCCCCACCCCGACGGCCACGTTGGCGGCTGCCGCCGACCATGTGAACGACGACCGGGCCAGGCCGAACAGGCCCCACGGTGTGGTGGCTACAGCGGCCACGCCCAGGACTCGAATCAGCACGGCCGGCGAGCCGTACCGCCGTTGGAGGGGCCCAGCGATGTTCGCCGCCACGCCGTAGCAGCTGACGGCCAGCACCACCAGGACGACACCCACCGCTCCGGTGTCTCCCATGGTCGCAGTAGACAAACCGATCATGAGCATGCCCAGGATGCCCACAACCACCCCGGCCACCTGGACCCGATGGGTGGACACCCCGAACAGGACCGCCCCGGCCACCAGGGTCATGACCGGCATACCGCTGTTCAGCATCCCGGTGACTGAGGAGTCAATCCAGGTCTGGGCCAGGGGGAAAAGGCTGAGTGGAAGGGCCATCCAGAGGATGCCCAGCAGGGCGATGGCGGGCCGGTCGGCTGCGTCCACCGGCCGACGGGCCGACGGGACGAGCGCCAGGAAGCACAGGCCCAGCACGGGGCGGAGCCAGGCCACCAGGCCGGGATGCTCGGCCTCCAGAGCTACCTCCATGAACAGGAACGACGACCCCCAGATCCCAGCTGCGGTACACATCAGCAGCCAGTCGAAGGCCGCCATCGGCGACTCCCCGGCCCCGACCTCCCCGGGACCGGTCGGCGGTCCAGCCTGGTTCATCGCCGCACGCTACCGGCGGCCCCGGACTGGCATCCCGGTTGGGGACGGCTCAACCGGCGGTCGGGAATAGGGCCCGGAGGAGGGCGACGGCCACTCCCACCCCGACCACCTGCATGAGGATGAACATTGGCGCACAGGTCGGGTCGATACCAGCGAACGTGTCCGAGAGGGTGCGCCCGATGGTGACCGCCGGGTTGGCGAAGCTTGTGGAGGAAGTGAAGTAGTAGGCCCCTCCGATGTAGGCCCCGACCACATAAGGAAGGTGGGCCGTGCGGGAGGTGCAAACGAGGCTGAATACCACGAGGAGGAGGCCCACGGTGGCCACCACCTCGCCCAGCCAAAGGGGTCCGCCGGTCCGACTGGTCGTGGACCAGTCCACGGCCGGTAGGTCGAACATCAGGTTGGCCAATACTGTTCCGGCGACCGCCCCAATCACCTGGGCGATGATCATGGACGGGACGTCACGGCCGGCCCGGTGCCCGAGCGCCCAGGCGGCCAGGGTGACCGCCGGGTTGAAGTCAGCTGAGATGGTGCCGAAGACGGCGATGACTGCGACTAGGACACAGGCCGTAGCCACCGCGTTCTGGAACAGTTGGAGGCCCTCGTCGGTGGGGCTGAGCCGGGCGGCCATGATTCCCGACCCGACCACCCCGACCAGTAGGAAGAGGGTCCCGGTCCCCTCAGCCAGTAGGCGCCGGGCGCTCACCTGCTTAGGCCGGAGTGTGAAGGATGCCGTAGACCAGCGAGTCGACCAGGGCCTGCCAGGAGGCCTCGATGATGTTCTCCGACACCCCGATGGTGGTCCAGGTCCGCTCACCGTTGGTGGTGTCGATAAGCACCCTGGTCACAGCGGCCGTGCCCTGGCGGGTCTCTAGGACCCGAACCTTGAAGTCAGTCAGGTGCAGGCGGTCCAGCTGGGGGAACCAGCCCTCCAGGACTGAGCGCAGGGCAGCGTCCAGGGCGTTGACCGGGCCATTTCCCCGGCCGGTGGCCTCCAACCACTCGTCGCCCACCTGGACCTTCACCGTGGCCTCGGTCTCAACCTCGACGGCTACCTCGTTCCACGCCCGGCTGCCACTTCCCGACCGATGGCCCACGTTGACCGAGAAGGACTCCAGGGTGAAGTAGTCCTGGGTCCAGCCGGCAGCGGCCCGCATCAGGAGCTCTAGGGAGGCGTCGGCCACCTCGAAGTGGTAGCCGGCGTACTCCAGTTCCTTGAGGGTCTCCACAATCTCACCCAGGGTGTCGCCGTCCATCTCGATCCCCAACTGGTCGGCCTTCAACTCAATGGTGGACCGCCCCGACATCTCCGAGACCAGGAAGCGAGTGCCGTTGCCAACCGACTCCGGATCTACGTGCTCGTAGGCATCGCGACGTCGGGCGATGGCGCTGGTATGAAGACCCGCCTTATGAGCGAACGCCGTGGTCCCCACGTAGGGCTGCTGGGGATCAGCAGCAAAATTGACCAGCTCGGCCACGTGGTGGGCCACCGGCGTCAGTTTGGCCAAGCGACCCTCGGGCAGCGTCTCCACGCCCATCTTGAGGCTGAGGTTGGCCACGATGGGCACCAGGTCGCAGTTGCCGACCCGCTCGCCGTAACCGTTGATGGTCCCCTGAACCTGCGTGGCTCCAGCGGCCACGCCGGCCAGGGCGTTGGCCACCCCGCAGCCTGTGTCGTTGTGGAGGTGCACACCGACCTCACAGTCCACGGCAGACACCACGTCGCGGACCGTGGCCCCCACCTGGTCGGGCAGAGAGCCGCCGTTCGTGTCGCACAGCACGAGGCAGTCGGCGCCTGCCTCGGCAGCCCCCTGTAGGACCCGCATGGAAAATTCCGGGTTGTCGCGATAGCCGTCGAAGAAGTGCTCGGCGTCGAAGAACACCCGACGACCACGGGACTTCAAGAAGCGGACGGAGTCGGCCACCATGGCTACGCCCTCGTCGAGGCTGGTCCGCAGGGCCTCTGTCACGTGGTATGCGGAGGCCTTGCCGACGATGCACACCACGTCGGTCTCGGCGGCCAGAAGGTTGGCCAGCGTGGCGTCCTCGGCGGCGTCGCCACCCACCCGCCGGGTGGACCCGAAGGCCACCAGGGTGGACCGCTCGAGGGCCAACTCGGTACGGGCCCGGGTGAAGAACTCCTCGTCCTTGGGGTTGGCTCCCGGCCAGCCCCCTTCGATGTAGTGAACGCCGAGGCGGTCGAGCTGCTCGGCGATGCGCAGCTTGTCGTCGACGGTCAGAGAAATTCCCTCTAGCTGGGCGCCGTCGCGCAGCGTGGTGTCGTAAATCTCGACAGCGGCCGGCAGCCCGGTGGCGTCAGGCGCTGACATGCTCGTTCCACCCCGCGTACTCGGGACGTTCCCCGCGAACGGCCTGGAAGAAAACCTCTTGGACCTGGCGTGTGACGGGGCCGGGGTCGCCTATGACCCGGTCGTCGACCGACCGGATGGGCACCACTTCGGCGGCCGTCCCAGACAGGAACGCCTCGTCGGCCGTGTAGAGGTCGCTGCGCAGGATGTTGCCCTGCTCGTAGGGGATCCCGAGGTCACTGGCGATGCAGCGCACCGAGTCCTGGGTGATGCCCTCCAGCGCTCCGGCGCTGGCCGGCGGGGTAACGATGGTGCCGTCGCGAACCACGAACAGGTTCTCGCCGGTGCATTCGGACACGTGGCCCTGGGGCGACAGCAGGATGGCCTCGTCATAGCCGGCCTTGACGGCCTGGACCTTGGCCATCTGTGAGTTGATGTAGTGACCACACCCCTTGGCGGCGGGCGGCATGGAGTTTGGGTCGTGGCGCTGCCACGACGAGATCATCATGTCCACGCCCTCGGCGATTCCCTCTTCGCCGAGGTAGGACCCCCACGGCCAGCTTGCAATGGAGACGTCCACGGTGCACGAGAGGGGGTTGAGGCCCATCTCGCCGTAGCCGAGGTACACGAGCGGCCGGATGTAGCAGGACTGGTGCCCGTTTGCCCGGACGGTGTCCAGCGTGGCGGTGACCAGGTCGTCGACGGTGTACGGGATCTCGAGGAACAGGATCTTGGCCGAGCGGAAGAGGCGCTCGATGTGATCGCGGAGCCGGAACACGGCCGGCCCGTTAGCCGTCTCGTAGGCGCGAATGCCCTCGAACACACCGTTGCCGTAGTGCAGAGTGTGGGTAAGCACGTGGATCGTGGCGTCGCCCCAGTCGACAAGCTCTCCATTCATCCAGATCTTGGACGATTCCTGGATCGGCATCTCGGTTCCCTTCTCGTTCGTGTTTCGTTCGTTCAGCGGGCCTCAGGCCACCAGAGCGGCGACAGCGTCGCCGATGGCCTTCGTGCCCTCGACCTCGGTGGACGGGTCAGCACAGGCCGCCTCCACCCGGGCTGCGGCGTCGGACTCCCCGAGGAAGTCCAACATCATCGCCCCCGACAGGATGGCCGCCTTGGGGTTAGCGATGCCCTGTCCAGCGATGTCGGGCGCCGAGCCGTGGACCGGCTCGAACATGGACGGGCCGGTCCGGTCGGGGTTCAGGTTGGCCGAGGAGGCCAGCCCGATGCCACCCGACACGGCGCCGCCCAGATCGGTGAGGATGTCCCCGAACAGGTTGTCGGTAACGATGACGTCGTACTGCTGGGGTGACTGCACGAAGTAGATGCAGGCGGCATCGACGTGGTTGTAAGCCGTCTCGACCTCGGGGTATTCGGCGGCTACCTCGTTAAAGGTGCGCTCCCAGAGGTCACCAGCGAAGGTCAACACGTTGGTCTTGTGGACCAGGGTGAGGTGCTTCCGCCGAGTCATGGCCAGCTCGAACGAGTAGCGGACGACCCGCTCTACGCCGTGGCGCGTGTTGACCGATCCCTGGGTGGCGATCTCGAACGGCGTACCCCGGCGGAGGAACCCACCCTCGCCGGCGTAGGTGCCTTCGGTGTTTTCGCGCACCACCTTGAAGTCGATGTCGTCGGCCGGGTACACGAAGGGCCGGAGGTTCACGTAGAGGTCCAGGGCGAAACGCATCTTCAGTAGGAGGCCCCGCTCGATCACCCCGGGCGGCACCTCCGGCGTGCCGACGGCCCCGAGGTAGAGGGCGTCGAGGTCCCGCCACTCCTCCAGGACCTCGTCGGGCAGCACCGTGCCGTCGCGTCCGTAGCGGGCACCCCCAAGGTCGTAGTCGACCGTCTCGAGAGACACCCCGGCCGCGTCAATGACCTTGAGGCCCTCGGCGATGACCTCTGGGCCGATGCCGTCGCCGCCGATGATGCCGATCCGATGGGTCACGACTCTGGTCTCCTGGGAAATGGGTGGGGAACAAAAAAACCGCCCACCGAGGTGGACGGTTGGGCGCACACCAGGCGGGTGTGCGCTAGCGAATGATGATCACCTGGTGCCGGAATTCCACCGAGCAAGTGTACCAAGCGCCCTGAGACGCTGGTCAACCGGGTTTCGACGTTGCCGGGTCCAACACCCCGACCACCAGATTCCGTCGTTACCCTCGGGGCATGGCCGACGTACAGCAGTTCTCCCAGGAGGCCCACGACCGGCTCGTCGCCGAGTTGGAGGACCTCACCACCCGGGGGCGTATCGACCTCGCCCGCAAGATCGAGGTGGCCCGCGAACTCGGCGACCTGTCCGAGAACGGCGACTATCACGCGGCCAAGGAGGAGAAGGGAAAGATGGAGGGGCGGATCCTCCACCTCGAGAGCCTCCTGGAGAAGGCCGAGATCGTGGAACAGGTCAAGACCTCCGACGTGGTTGTCCCCGGAACGGTGGTGGCTGTGGTCTACGACGGAGACGACGAGCCGGAGCGGATGCTGGTCGGCTCCATCGAGGAGCAGCGCGACGATGTGGGCGTGGTGTCCCCCAGGTCCCCGCTTGGCGAGGCGCTGCTGGGTGCGACGGTGGGCGACACGGTGTCCTTTGAGGCGCCGAGCGGCTCGCTCTCCGTCAGGATCGTCGCCATCGAGCGGTGATAGCCGGCGCGCCCCCTTGGCGCCAGGTCGACCTTCCGGGGCTGGGACCCCTCCACGTGCGGGACTCGGGTCCTCCGGAGGCCGTCGACGACGCCCCCACGGTCCTGCTCCTCCACGGCTGGAGCGTCAGCGCTGACCTGAATTGGTGCCGAACCTACGGGTCGCTGGCCCGCCGAGCCCGGGTTATCGCCTGGGATCACCGGGGGCACGGGCCGGGTGGTCTCCGCCGTCCGCGTTCCGTGCGGATCGAGTCAATGGCCGATGACACGGCCGCTGTGGCCCGGGCGCTGGACGTCGAGCGGCCGATCCTCGTCGGCTACTCCATGGGGGGAGCCGTCGCCCAGGCCGCTTGGCATCGTCACCCGGACTTGGTAGCCGGCCTCGTGCTATGTGCCACATCCTCCGTCTTCGGGCTGACCCGCGACGAGCGACGCGAGTTCGCGGTCATGGGCCTGGCGGCGCTGCCGACCCGGCTGTTGCGGTTAGCGGGCTTCCACGACCACGCTTGGCGGCTGGCCCGCCGGGTGGGTGACAGCCGGGCCGACGCCCAGCAGGGTGTCGGCGACGCGGCCTTCGACCAGTGGGCGTGGGACGAGATCCGGGTTGGGTTTCTGGATCGTGTCCTGCAGGCCGGGTGGCATCTGGGACGGTTCGACTCCCGGGGTTGGATCGGCGACATGGCGGTGCCCCATGCCGTCGTGGTCTGCGAGGCCGACGAGATCGTGCCCACCGATCGCCAGCGCCAGCTGGCCGAGGCACTACCGGCGGCCACGGTGGTGGAGGTGGCTGGCGACCACGGGGCTTGCGTCAACCGGGCTGACCTGTTTGTCCCAGCCCTCGAGCGGGCCCTCGACGCCGTAACGGCCCCGGTCGGGAAATGACCAACACCGCGCTCCCCTCAGGGCCTTCCTGATGACCGGAGGTCGGGGTCCTTCTGGCCGGTCAATGCCCGGATGGTGGAAGGCCCTCCTGGTGGCCGGAGCCGTGTTGCTGGCCGGCGGTCTGGTGGTGGGTGCGTGGCCAGACGACCCCGGCCCGCCTCCAATTAGCGGCGTCGCTGACTGATCGGGCCGGTCAGCCGAAGCGGCGCTGGCAGGCGTTTCCCGCCCACATCAGGAGGACCCGACCGGCGTCGGTGGTGTTGCCCACTGCTCCGAGGATCCCGTCGCCCAGGACCGGCTCGGTGTCGAACCATCCAGCCGGATCGCGATCCGAGGGCTGTTCGAGGGAGAGGCTGGTCCCGTGGGCCGCCCGCAGGTCGGCCACCGTGGAGCCCACCCCGATGCGCTCCAACGTCCACAACGACGAGACGGAGGCGTCGTCCCCAGACACGAACCACTGGGCCATCCGGGATGGCCACTCGACGGCGTCCCGGGCTAGGACGACCTCCAGGTCGCCCCACACCAGTCGTCGAACCTCGGCCGGGGTACATAGTCCATCGGTGGCCCATCCGGTATCCCCCACCGGTTCGCCGAGCACGGTGACCAGGTCGGCCAGCACTAGGTCGCCGTCGTCGCCTAGGGCTAGTAGTCGCTCGTCGTCCGTGGTGGCATCCGCGGTGAGACCCACCCCGGACAGCGTCACCGTGCCCAGCTGGGGCGGCAAGGTGGTCGCCGCGGGTGTCCCGTCCCCACCCTCGCCGGGTTGCTCCTCCGTCGCCGGTACTTCCGTGGGAACCGGGCCTGGGGGAAGGGTTTCGCCGGTCACCGGGTCTACGGCCAATAGGGGTTCCTCGTTGGCCGGCGGGGGGGCGGTGGTGGTCGGGGCGGTCGTGGGCACGGCAATCGTGGTGGACGGCACGGTGGTGGGCGCCAAGGCGGTCGCAGGGGCCACCGTCGTGATGACCGGCACCGTGGTGGCCGGAACCGTTGTGGCCGGGAAGGGTTCCGGGGGCGGAGCGATAGCCCGGTCGTCGTCGGGAAGCACCAGTAGCACGGTCAAGACCCCCAGCACCACCACGACCAGCGCCCCCAGCAGCGGGAGGGGCAGCATCCGCCGTCGCCGGACGGTACCGGCCTCCTCCTCGAACACGGTCCGCGGTCCGACAGCTACCACCGACGGGGCTGGGGGCAGGCGCTCAGGTCGGCCGGCGTCCACGCCGAGGTCTTCTCGGGTGACGATGGGCTTGGGACCGGTCGGGGCGTCGCCCCGGCGGTGCCAAAAGATCCCTCCGAGGGCGGGCGCCAACATCGGATCCACCCCCGTAGGACCGTGGGCGGCCAGGGCAGCCACGGCCCGGAGTTCCTCCAGGACCACGGGCACGGGGACACGCGCCCGTCGGGCCGCCTCGCCCAGCAGGGCATCGTCAACGCCACCACCGGGTCGGACGACCACCAGCTCGTCGGGGACGGCGTCGACGACCCGAAGACACCGGGCCTGGGCCGTGGCCAGGACACGGACCAGACCCGGCCCGTCAGTGGGCGCCGGCGCCGGGAGGTGCATGCTCTGGTCGTCGAGGGCCAGGACATCGATCCGGCCTCCGATGGCAACGGCGGCGTGCACGGTGGAGCCGCCGAGGTGGAGAGCGAGGACGGTCGGCATGGAAGGGGTCGGTCGCGTGGTCCGGTCGGGGGCGTGCGTCGCCGACGACCCTACGGCCTCCGATCCCTGACCGGGGGCCACCTCCCTGGTCGCCCTCCATCCTCGACGCGTATGGCACTCCACCGTGGCATCCTTCTGAGCGATGGACCTGCGCCAGCTCAACCACCTCATAGCGGTCGCCGAACACCAGAGCTTCTCGGCCGCCGCCCGAGCCCTCCACACTGTGCAGTCCAACGTGTCGACCCACGTTGCGAAGCTGGAGAAGGAGCTCGGCGCGGCGCTAATCGACCGGCACACCATGCAACCCACCGCCGAAGGGCGGGCCGTCCTCGAGCGGGCCCGACGAATCCGAACCGAGCTCCAGGCCATCAACGACGACATTGTGTCCATGCGCCACGAGGTGGCCGGTGAAGTCCGCATCGGTTGCATCGGCACCACCGGCCGGTGGATGGCCAGTCCGCTGCTCGGCCGCCTGGCCGAACGCCATCCGGCCTTGCGCCCCGTGCTGGTCGACGCCACGACGACTTCGCTGACCCCTCGGGTATTGGACGGCGACCTGGACATGGCCATCGTGAACACGCCGGTGGTCGAGGCCGGCCTGGAGTCCGAGCCGCTGTTTGACGAGGAGCGGATCATTGTCGCCCCCGCTGACCATCCGCTAGCCGATCGGGGAACCATCGACGTGGCCGACCTGGCCGAGTACCCAGTGATGCTCACCCCGCGAGGCACCACCTTCCGAGATGCCATCGACCAGGAACTGGCCGCCGCCGGGGTTCGCCTGACAGCAGCCGCCGAGGTGGACGGCCTGCGCCTCCTGGCCTCACTGGCCTACCAGGGCTACGCACCGGCCCTGCTCCCAGCCAGTGCCGTCTCTGGGTACCCAGACGGCAACTGGTCCCTAGTGCATGTCGAGGGACTAGCCCGTCGCTCGGTGGGCCTGGTCCGCAACCGGCGTACCACCCCCTCGATGCCCATCCGGGCCGCCCGGGAAGTCGTCCTGGACGTGATCCGCGAGATCGCACCCCGCCAGCCCGGAATCCATGTCACGCTGGACGGGTGACTGCCGTGCCTGACCTGGGCTTACGCACCCGCACCGGGGGCTCGGTGGCCTTCGCCGTTCGCCAACTGGGCGACCGACGGGTGATGGTCGTCGAGGTGGAGGGCGAGGACCGAGGAGCCCTGCGCCCGGCCGATGGTGAGAACCTGGCCATCGCCGCCCGCACGGCACGCGACCAGCGCCTCCCGCTGGTTTGCTTCATGGCCTCCAGCGGCGCCGCCATCGACGAGGGCGTGGGAGCCGTCCACGGGTGGGGTACGGCGGCCCGGGAGTTCGTGGCCTGCTCGGGGGTCGTGCCTACCATCTTCTGCGTAACCGGGCCCACGGTCTCCGGTCCAGCGCTGCTGCTGGGCCTAGCCGACCTGGTGGTAATGGTGGATGACACCTACGCCTTCGTGAGCGGACCCCACATGGTCCGCCAGTTCACTGGCGAGGACCTCTCCAACGAGGGTCTGGGCGGAACGACGATGCACGAGCGGACGTCCGGCGTAGCCCACTTTACGGTGGCCGACCGGGCCGAGGCCGACGACCTGGTCACCGAACTGCTCTCGTTCCTCCCGGACCACAACGATCAGATCCCCGCTGGCTGGGCGTGTGCCGACCCGGTGGATCGCCTCACGCCCGAGGCAGGCGACCTCATCCCCGATACGCCGACCGGAAGCTACGACGTCCGCGACGTCCTGGCCTGCCTGGTCGACGACGGCCACTTGTTGGAACCCCGGGCCCAGTGGGCTCCCAACCTGGTCACGGCCTTCGCCTCCATCGGCGGCCGTCCGGTCGGCCTGGTGGCCAACCAGCCCCAGTCGGTAGCCGGAACGTTGGACATCGCGGCCTCCCAGAAGGGCGGGCGATTCGTGGCCTTCTGCGATGCGTTCAACCTGCCGCTGGTGACCTTCGTGGACACCTCCGGCTTCTATCCGGGCAAGGACCTGGAGTGGCGGGGCATGATCCGCTACGGGGCCCAGATGGCGTTCGCCTACGCCCGGGCCACCGTGCCCCGGGTATGCGTCACGCTCCGGAAGTCCTACGGGGGCGCATACATCGTCATGGACTCCCGGTACATGGGCAA
>UINC01000994.1_pt2 | contig 40417 bp, 37 predicted proteins | sample 5385821 | NCBI WGS metagenome assembly UINC01 (sample SAMEA4666929, study PRJEB26691) | marine metagenome | isolation source: Pacific Ocean | place: Pacific Ocean | collected 2011-10-13 | reverse complement strand
ACGCGGGCCGCCCCCATCTCCCCCAGGACGTCCTGGACCAGGAAGTTGAATTTACCCACTAATTCCTCGCGGGAAGCCGGGTTTTGCACATCTCCGTGGTGGGCGATAACATCCTCCGTGAGAGTCCTACCATCCTTCAACGAGACTGCCACTTTGGCCGCCGGGTAATCGTAGCGGCGCAGGTCCATGTCGGGGTCAGCCGCGATATCTACACGGCGCGCCAGGGACAACGTCTCCGGGTCCTGCAAACGGTCTGGGTAGAAAGCAGTGATGTCCGTGCTGTTGTGCACCACTGCCGTCGCGACCGCGTAGGGCAGTGAGAATTTAGCAGCTAGCATATTCTCGGGCTCAGGGTCGGTCATGATCGTTGCCAGCGCCGGAGCTTCCACCTTGATCCGTTCCACATCTTCCGCAGCAAACCGCTCCCGGGCCAATAGCGTCTGAACGCCGTCCAGCGCCGGATGGTTGTACAAACAGCAGGCGTGGAGTTTGAAATAGTTCTGTTGGATGCGGTAGGCGCCTGGCACACCCAGATCCCGGACCACAGCTTCGGAGTCGAAGGACTCACCCAAGATGTTGTTGTAGATGTCTGAGGGGCCGTCCTCCAAACCGGTGAACCCACAGAGCGCCAACTGGGCCGCCATGATGCCTTGGAACCCCGATCGTCCGGGGTACAGGTTGCGGATAGTCGCCCCTTCAATGCACGGCGTCCAGGTATTGGCGGGGCTCATAGAGGCCGCGATATTGATCGCGACGGTGGTGTGGGCCTCATCAAACCCCATCAGCTTGGCCGTGGCCACCGCAGAGCCAATGGTTCCCCAGGTGCCATGGGAGTGAACGGTTTTCTTGACCTTGGTACCGGTACCGATGCGGGAGGTCACCTCATAGCCGACGATGACGCTCTCCAGAAACTCCTTGCCACTGGATCCCCGTTCTTCGGCCACGGCCAACGCCGCGGGTATCACGTGGATGGCGGCATGCCCTCCACCCAACCGGTTGCCCTCATCCATCTCCAGAGCCACTCCGGCGGTGGCGTTCGACAGGGCGGCGAACACAGCAGTCGCTGAGCCGGCCTGTCCCAGAAGAGTCGATGGGCCTTGCCCGCCGTTCTTGGCTGCCAACTGCGCCAGCTTTTCGTTCTCGGGAAGACGGCTGCCCGCAAGCATGGCGCCGATTGTGTCCAACACCACCGATTTGGCCGCGGTTACAGTGGCGGGTTCCAAGCCTTCGAGGTTGGTTTTGCAGACAAATCGAGAAAGGCGGTCGAGGTAGGCTGGCATCACGGTCTCCTGAAACAGGTTGCCCGTATTCTAACCGACTGGCATAATCCGGCAACGATGTGCGCCCCAGAAAATGAAAACGGCCAACATACCTTCCAACCCTGGAGCAATCTGAAGCAGCCCATGCCATTCTGGCGCAAGCTGCAGCTATTGGCCGGCAACAATTTCATCAAGCTGCGCACACGAAAGGGCTGTTGCGGTAACTTCGACCAGCCAGGTTGTTGACTGGGCGACAATCAGCCGCGAAGTTCCGACGGCTAGAGGTATTTAAGTAGGCAGTTCCGTTTGGTAGACCTCATAGTGACCGTTCATCAAAACCGGACTCGGTTCCGGAATTTGGGCGACCAACGTTTCTTTGATCACGGGCGTCACCGCCGCCGGTTCCGTGACCGTTAGCAGTCGGATTCCATCCCACCAGTGTTTGCCCCTGCCCCGCCGGCGTCGTTGATACCCCATCGCCGTTAGCTGCATGCCAAAGCTGCGCTGCGAGACGTCGTCCTGGCCGGTATCCAGGCACCAAGCCCGGAACCCGGTATACAAATCCTTGGCCAGGACTAGGTTGCTCTCGCCGACCTCACACTGGACATCCACGAACCTGGCAACCGGACCGTCGATCATTCGCGCCGTTGGCGGGCTTGCGATCACTGTCGGAGGCTCTAACTCATATTCAGGGACGGAATTCCAGGTGGCCTTTGACTCATCACTTGGCCGAACAGCGTCCCACGGGCCGGCCTGGGGCTCAACCTCCATGAGGTCATCTATCCAATTGGCGAAGTAGACCAGCAGCTCGATGAACTGGGGCAATCCGCCCACATGGTCCCACTTGAGGCCCTTGCCATGTAATTCCCCAGCGTCCATTAGTAGGCTAATGGGCCGCACCTCGAACTTGCGCCGGTATTCTGGAGGACAGTCCCAGACTGGGGTAAACAGGTTGGGGAAGATGGTGTTGTTCAACAGGAACATCACACACCGCGCCGCTTGAAGATCGGGATTCGTTTCTTCTAGGGGAGAGTTAGTGAAGACGCGATCCAAGCTCCGCTGGGTTTGAATCACCGCCAATGCGAACGCGGCGCGTGCCTGATTAGCTGCGCGCCGGGATAATTCCTGCTGGTCTGGCCCGTTGTTGTCCACTGCGAATGCAACGAACATATCTTCGGGGCCGTCCCGGAATAGTTGTTTGGCGGTTACCTTTTCTTCCTGGACAGCCTGCAAAAGAGCCATCGACAGGTCTAGGTTCTCTTTGACCATCCGGATCTCGAACGCCGGCTTCATCATCACAACACCTCTCCACACACTGCCCGGGCACACTTTCCTCTACGCTCCGGTGTCTCTTCGTCGCCAGAGGTCCGTCACTCGTTGATGTTCATCACCACTTTGATAACTTCTTCCTGTTGTTGATCATACATGTCATAGGCCTTTTGAACATCTGTAAAGCCCATGCGGTGTGTGATCAAATTGGCCGGTTCACACCAGCCCCGCTGCCTGAGGTCAACCATGTGTTTGATCTGGCTGGTGGGATCTCCGCTGCGGGCGCCCGTCGTGCCGATCATACGGGGTTGCTTGTCCATGATCCAACTGTGCTCGATGGACACAAATTCGTCGGCTTGAATACCGAAAACGATGATCGTGCCAAACTGGCGGACCAATCGGAAACAATCATTGAATGTGTCCGGGTACCCGGCAGCTTCGACGATCACATCTGGGCCAACCCCGCCAGTGATATCTGATATGGCATCGTCGACCCTTTCTTTGTCCGGGTTGATCCGGTGGGTGGAACCGAACTGTTTGGACTTCTCAAGGCGGTAATCCAAAGGGTCGACCACGGTGACGCTAGCCGCGCCCATCCGCGATGTGATCATTGCGAAGCTGAGGCCGATGCTCCCCTGTCCCATGATCGCCACGTTCTTTCCCAGCACGTTGGGCATCTGCTGGCAGGAATAAAGAACCGTTCCGGAAGGCTGGCACATGACCCACTCGTCCAGAGGGCCTTCGTCGGGCAGCAGAATCATCCGGCTAGGGTCGGAGGTCATGTACTCCACCAGTCCGCCTTTGCTCCGCTCGGGGATGGCAATAACCCGCTGTCCTTCATGGTATTCATCGGTGCGGCTCTCGACGATGGTGCCGGCCAGCTCGTGGCAGGGCCGGCCAACGTCCATGGGATATTCTTCTTCTGGGTGGATATTGAACCCGTGACGGCAGTCGCTGCCGCAGACGGATACGCGCTCCAATTTGATCAATACTTGGCCATCGTTGGCCACCGGCGTTTCGGTTTCTAGGAACTCAAAGAGTTTGGGCCCGACAAGTCTCGCAGCTTTCATGCTGGCGATCCCCCCTCTTGAATAGTCAAATTTTTCGGCAGCCAGCCTCCGCAGTACCCCGGAAGACATTTTAGCCTGATGTATCTTAAACTGGGCACCGGTTGGCAGCAACCTAGATGGCGCTAGACCTGCCCGTGCCTGAAACAGCCCACTTTGTGGTCGTTGACCATACCGGTAGCCTGCATAAATGCATAGCAGATAGTCGAGCCGACGAATTTGAAGCCTCTGCTCTTAAGCTCTTTGCTCATGGCGTCGGACTCAGCGGTCGTTACAGGAATTTCCGACATTGACTTTCTCTTTTCATTCTTGGTGATGCCGCCGACGAACCCCCAGATGTACCTGTCGAAGCTGCCCGACTCTTCCACCACTTTCAAAAATGCGTTGGCGTTTCGGATGGTGGCCGCGATCTTAAGGCGGTTCCGGACTATCCCAGCATCGGCTAGCAAACTCTGGACCTTGAAATCTCCGTAATTGGAGACGGCTACTGGGTCAAAGTTATCGAAGGCCGCTCGATAGCTCTGGCGTTTATTCAATATGGTGTTCCAACTGAGGCCGGCCTGGGCTCCCTCCAAGATCAGAAACTCGAACAGCATGCGGTCGTCATGGAGCGGCACACCCCATTCCTCGTCATGGTAGGTAATCATCAACTCACTGGCCGCCCATTCGCACCTGTCCATGTCTGATCCCCTCTCGTATCTTGTGACATCATGTTGGACAGATTATTATAGGTCACGCCAAAAAGACCAAACCTTTTGTCATCAAACCCGATCGATCGACCCGTTGGAGGTACCCTAGTGGCAAGTCAATACGACGTTATCGTAGTCGGCGCTGGAAACGCGGCCCTGTCCGCGGCCATCGCGGCTAGAGAAATCACAGATTCAGTCCTGGTCGTGGAGAAGGCTCCCGAATACTTCCGGGGCGGTAACACCTACTTCACCGGCGGCATCATCCGCTTCCCCTTTGAGGGCCTGGACGATATCCGTACAGTTATTCCCGATATGTCTGAAACCGAGGTCAACCAAGTCGAGGTAGGCAGCTACACCGAGGACCAGTTCTACGACGACATGATGCGGGTTACCGAGGGATTAACTGACCCCGAATTGGCCCAGATATTGGTCAGCCAATCTCTGCCGACCATGCAGTGGCTACAGTCCAAAGGCGTGCGATTCGTGCTGGCTTACGGTCGGCAGGCGTTCAAAGACGGCGACAAGTACCGCTTCTGGGGCGGTCTCTTGGTGGAGGCTGTGGGCGCAGGAAAGGGCCTGTCCGATCAGCAGTTCGATGTCTGCGCTGAGATGGGCATCGACGTACGTTACGCGACTCAGGCCACTAAACTTCTTCAAGACCAAAAGGGCCGCGTCAGCGGTCTCACGGTTCTGGGCCCCGACGGATTTGAGGACATCTCCGCCAGCGCTGTGGTATTGGCAGCAGGCGGGTTTGAGGCCAACGCCGAGATGCGCTGCCGGTACTTGGGTCCAGGCTGGGAGAACGTCAAGGTCAGGGGTATCCCCTACAACACCGGGGACGGGATCAAGATGGCCCTGGACGTTGGCGCCCAGTCCCACGGCCACTACAGTAGTTGCCACGCCGTGGCATGGGACATGAACGCCCCGGCCTTCGGTGACCGCACCATTACCGAGCTTTACCAGAAGCACTCCTACCCCTTCGGCCTGATCGTGAACATCGACGGCGAGCGGTTCTTGGACGAGGGCGAAGACTTCCGAAACTACACCTACGTCAAGTTCGGCCGCGCCTATCTGACCCAGCCACAGGGCTTGGGATTCCATATTTTCGATGAAAAGGTCAAGCACCTGCTCCGCGACGAATACCACATTGATCAGGTAACGATGGCCAAGGCCGACACCCTGGAAGAACTAGCCGAACGGTTGGATATCGACCCAGTCGGCTTCGTCAAAACCATCGAGGAATACAACGCGGCAGTGCAAACCGACATCCCTTACAACCCAACGATCAAAGACGGCCGGAACACCGTGGGCATCACCCCACCCAAAAGCAACTGGGCCGAACTCATCGACACCCCTCCCTACACCGGCTACGCCGTAACCTGCGGCATCAGCTTCACGTTTGGCGGCGTTAAGATCAACAACCGCGGACAGGTCGTCACCAACAGCCAGGAGCCTATCCCCGGCCTCTATGCCGCCGGTGAGATGGTCGGCGGTCTGTTCTACCACAACTATCCCGGCGGCTCCGGTCTATCAGCAGGGATGGTCTTCGGTAAGCTGTCCGGCACCAGCGCCGGGCAAGACGCCAAGGCGCTAAAAAGCTAATAGACAAGTAACGAGGAGAATCATGGTCTCGACTGCGGAAGGGATAAAACTGATCACGGCCGAGACCGGCCGGCTCAAAGAATATGTCCACGACACCGGCCCTGAACAGTGGAGTCTGGATAGCCCTTGTGAAGGCTGGACGGTTGGCGATGTGATCGGCCACCTCGGCTGGGCCGCCGAGTTCTTTGCCGACGCCATCTCCCAAGGTCGGGCCGGCATCACGACCGCTCCGCAGGGCCTTCCCGAAATCGGGACTCTTCCTCTTCCAGAGCTTCCCGGCCTCATAGCCAGCATGGCCAAGGAATATAATTGCTCGGCCGATGCACAGTTGCCGGACGCATTCGCTTCCAGCGTTGACCGTCTGACTGGGATATTCGCCAGTATGGAAGACGACGATTGGGCCAAAGAATGTTGGAGTTTCAGGGGCCTTCAACCGGCATCAGCCTACGTCACCACTCGCATCAGCGAAGTTGTAATCCATTCCTGGGACATCCGCTTCCCATCGGACCTGCAGGCGGGGCTTTCGCCAGATTGCGTTGCCGTGGTCTTGGACCGGCTAACCGTCTGGTTAAACAGCATCGGTCTGGCGGATTTCAAGCCATCGCAGGCTTCTGGCCACTACCGGTTCGTGACCACTGGGGCCGCCGAACTCCAGAAGGATGTTGTCACCGGAGACCAGGATAACCGGGTCGAAGACGCTTCGGGAAAGCCAACTGCGACGTTGACATGTGACGCTGATGTTTTAGCGCTATTGGTCTGGGGCCGTCTGAAACCAAGTGAAGTTTTGGCCGACGGCAGACTCGCGTTAAGCGCTGGATCCGGGTCGAGCGACGAGTTTGCCGCCTGGCTATCCCGCTGATCCGCAACCATTCTTTCCTTTCCCGCATTGAATCTATAGAGTTTAATAGGGCTGTTACGCCTACTGTGCGCAGATTTGGTGATATGGTTGGCGTAACTACATTGCAAATCATTGGGAGCCAGGAAAGCTCCCTTACTAAATAGTCTAGGAATCCATGCAATCCACCGAAAAAACTAAGAAACCGCTCTACTTCGGCTGGTACGTATGTGCCGCCACCTTATTCATCGGATTTGTATCCATTGGCGCCCGCAACAGCTTCGGCGTGTTTGTAATACCGATGAGCGAGGAGTTCGGCTGGAGCCGGTTAACTGTCTCGATCGCCGCAGCTCTCGGTGTCTTAGTTAACGGTATCATCCAACCATTCATGGGCCAATTATTTGATCGGACCGGTGGCCGTAAATTGATTCTCACCGGCTTGTTGGCCCTGGGGATATCAACGATCCTCCTCTCTCTAACTTTCCACATCCTGTTCCTAGTTTTCATGTTTGGGTTTATCGCATCGATGGCCCAAGGAGGTCCGGCCCTATCCAACACTGCCGCTTTGATGTCCCGTTGGTTCAAGCGCCGGCGCGCAACTGCTATCAGCATCAATTCCGCCGCCCTATCGTTGGGCGGGCTGATCATGGTTCCGTTCTCCATGTATCTGCTCCAGGCCACTAGTTGGCGCGTGGCGTGGATCGGTTTGGGCATCATCGTCCTCACATCGTTGCCTCTGGCATATTTCTTCATTCGAGAAAGGCCTTCTGATATGGGTCTCAATCCTGATGGCGACCCTTCACCAACAGAGGACCGGGCCAACCCTCGCCGCCGTGAACTGAAAGGCCCCTTGGAAGTTGAAACCTGGCGTGAGTCGTTCAAATCAGCGCCCATATGGCAGATGGCTAGCTCATATTTCGTCTGCGGCACCACCACCTTCGTCCTTTCAGTGCATTTCATCCCCTTCGCCATCGAGGACCGGGGAATCTCCGGCACAACTGCGGCGACCATTTTCGGCTACATGATGGGTCTCAACATCATCGGCGCTCTGGGCGCCGGGCTGCTTGCAGACAAGATTGGCGGCACAAAGAACTGGTTGGCGCTGGTCTATTTTATGAGGGGCATAGCCTACATAGTTCTTCTTACTGTCGATTCGGTTGCTGGTCTATGGATTTTCGCCAGCATCGCCGGTTTTTCTTGGGTAGCTACTCTTCCTTTGACCTCTTCCCTCACTGCAGATGTGTACGGATTGAAGGCCATGGGAACCATTTCTGGGATAACGTTCATGTTCCACCAATTTGGCGGTTTCGGCAGCGTTCTCTTGGCCGGGCTCCTCTTTGACATCACCGGTTCCTATGTTTTGCCGTTTGCCATCTTCGGGGCGCTTCTGTTCCCTGCTGCCATATCTGCATTTAGCATCAAAGAGCGCAAATACTCAGCCCGATACCAAATCGCGATCCCCACGGCCGCCGCTGGCGATTGACCGGCCTAATCAGAGGTAACTAGTCTCAACCGGACCAACTCCTAGGTTGCCAGCAATGATATGATGCGCCGACTGATAACCATTGTTGACACGAATGATTGGATGCAGCGCACCAATCGCCCTTTAGGTTCCGATGAGTTCAACCGAAAAGGCAAAAGCACCGCTCTATTTTGGTTGGTATGTATGTGCCGCCACGGTGTTCGTCGCGTTCGTGACCACGGGCGCTCGAAGCAGCTTCGGAATCTTCATCATTCCCTTAGAAGAAGAATTCGGCTGGTCCCGGTTCATGCTGTCATCTGCCGTGGGCACCGGCTTTCTGGTCAATGGCCTAACCCAGCCCTTCGTGGGCCGGTTGTTCGACCAGTTCAGTGGCCGCACGGTCATCATGGTTGGACTGATCATCGCCGGACTTGCCACTGCGTCCCTCAGTCTCACGTTCAACTACCTTTTCTTATTCTTTGTGTTCGGCATCCTGCTTTCCACAGCCATGAGCGGCGCGTCGGTAACCAACACCATGGCGCTCCTGGCAAAGTGGTTCCACCGTAGACGGTCAACGGTTCTGGGGATCAATGTGGCGGGTGCATCTTTGGGCGGCCTTACGCTGGTGCCTTTCGGTATGTTCTTGTTGCAGGCGACCAGTTGGCGGGTGACCTGGGCTGCGCTGGGTCTGATAATTCTAGTCCTGGCCTTGCCCATGGTGTATTTCTTCATCCGGAACGACCCGGCAGACATGGGCCTTCAACCGGACGGGGACACAGAAGAGGCCACCTCGGCCAATAAACTTGAGAGTAAACGTGGACCGATCGAGGTTGAAAAATGGTCTGAGTCTTTCCGTTCTTGGCCCATGTGGCAAATCTCCATGGCCTATACTGTTTGTGGTATCACCACAGGCATGATTTCAGCCCATTTCGTTCCGTACGCTATCGGCCAGGGTTTGTCTGGGACTCTAGCCGCTCTCGCATTCGGCGTGATGATGGCACTCAACGTGGTGGGAGGACTTGGGGCGGGCTTCCTTGGCGATAGGTTCGGGCGTAAAAACCTGCTGGCCGCCGTTTATGTCCTACGCGGGATCGCCTTTATCTTCTTACTGCTATTCCCCGGCGCTACGGGCGTCTGGATATTTGCGCTGTTGGCTGGGTTCTCATGGATCGCCAGCGTGCCTCTGACCACTTCTCTGACCGCTGATGTCTATGGATTACGGGCACTGGCGACTATCTCCGGAATCTCCTTCCTATGCCATCAGGTGGGTTCATTCGTGAGCATCTTGGCCGCGGGCCTGTTGTTCGACATCACCGATTCCTACACCCTGCCGTTCGCCATCGGTGGGGCCCTCTTGTTCCCGGCCGCCATCTCGGCATTCAGCGTCAGAGAGCGTAAATACTCTGCCCGTTACCAAACACCGCTATCAACAGCGGCTGCCGCCGGAGATTAACCAATCTTGCCGGCATCGGTATTTAGTTTCATCTTGGCCCACCAGGGCGACGCTGCGGACCCCGAGTTGCTTCGTTGGATCAAGGTGCAGTTGGATCATATCTTCGGCTCGGGGCCTTGGGCCGTAGTCGCGATCATGGGATTCATCATCCTCGCCATCCCCATATTTGTTGGCGGGGTCTACTTGATGCAAGCCAACCGGAGGACACCCGCCGACCCTATAGATTCGGAACCGATACAACAAGACGGTCAGGATCAAGAACGCGTACCATAGGCAAGCGAGGTAAAGCCGCCAGGCCCATGCCTGGAACGGGCACAAACTAAACTTGCCACGGTCTCGGAAAAATTGTAGACTAACCCTCGCTATAGGTCGCACGAGTTGCGGCGTGAAATGCCCCCTAACCGATCTGCCGAGATTGTTGGCCACGGCCCGGCCCAGAGAAAAAGAGGAGACGCACCAAGAAGACTATGTTTGACAAAAAATCCCTTGACGCGATGTTTAGCGAGCTTCGGGACAACTACGAACTAGAGCCTGAATGGGAAGATATCCAACGGGACGCCCACCTCGGCATCGCTCGGTCCGACGGCGGCGTGGAATTGGGCGACATCGACCCCAGGGTTGCTGAAGTCCTGAAGAAGCATAATCCCAGCTAACCACAACCTGGAACCAATCTGACTTGTCGTGAACAGTCCGGCATTAGGGACTGACCGTTGACACCTTGGATTGCAAAAACCTACCGTGTTACCAACAGGGACGGACCCTCTGATGAGGGTTCGTTCTTTTTTATGAAATCGATCATCCGCCGGAGGTAACACGCTTTGCATCGCCGACGCTGTCAATCCCGCAGATTGATCCCCTGGAAATACCTGCAGTCTGCCCGAATCTCTCCTACAGGAGATGGCCGATACCATAGAATCTTCCCTGAGCGAATATGGAGCTAATGTTGAGGCAGAGATCACCGGGTAACCAGTCAGTGAATCCATTAACTAAATCACCGGAAAGAGTCAGCCCGTGTTGAACAACGCGGGCTGACTCTTTTTACGAACAGGTTCCTCTTTAAGGCAAATGAGGCTACAGGAACCTGTTGAACCAGCTCAGAGTTCGAACTAAGTATTCCTCACGCATCTTAGGGTGTCCCATCCTAGGAAACAGGTGGGAGCAGCCTGGAAAACGCACGAACTCCACGTCCTTCCCCAACCGCTTGAGCGCAATGAAATACTCCTCACTCTGACCGATCGGACAGCGGGCGTCGGCATCGCCGTGGAGCAACAGCACTGGTGTGTCCACATTGGCAACATAAGAGATCGGCGAACGTTCCAACATTTTGTCGGTAGCATCGACGATCGAGCCTCCCCACTGCGCTTCACCGAAGCTGATCCCTATATCTGAAGTGCCATACATGCTGTGCAGATTGATGCAGGGCGCCCCCACCACGGCGGCTTTGAACCGGTCCGTGTGGCCAACGGTCCAACTGGTCATGTACCCGCCGTAGCTGTAACCATGGACTCCCAACTTACCCTCGTCCACATATGGCTGCTGACATACATGGTCAACCGCGGCCATCAGGTCCCGATAGTCTTCGCCGCCCCAATCGCCCAGCACGGCCATCATAAAGTCCGTGCCATAGGTGCTCGACCCCCTAGGATTCACCGCCAAAACTAAGTATCCCGCAGCGGCTAGGACCTGCTGGGCCGGCACAAAAGCATCGAAAAAGGCCCCGTTGGGTCCGCCATGAATATCCAGCACCAACGGGTAGGTTGATGCAGCGTCGAACTGGGGCGGAAAGAACAACCGGCATTCGATCTCGAACCCGGACTCATCACCAGGCCTGGCGATGAGAAATTTCTCCATTTCCGCCGCCGGGTGCTCCTTCATATAGGAGCGGTTGTATTCCGATAACTCCTGGCCAGCGCCCGTTGCCAGATCGATTCGAATGAGGTCGCCGGGGGAGTCTGGGCTTGAGGCAGCCACAACAGCTCGACCCGCGTTTCGATCAATTGTCAGCCCGGTAGCCAGGCAAGACCCGCCCCAGACCGTCTCACTTGGCCCGCCCTCCGGAGGCGTAATCATAAGGAATGACTCCCCCTTGCGCTCCCCCAGGTAGAGGATTTGGCCATGGTCTGTCCAATGCAACGTGGCTGGCCGCATGACCGGTGGAAACCCCAGATAGGGTTTGATGGTGTCATCGGTCAGTTTCTGCGGCTCTTTGCCGTCTTCTAGCGCATACAGCCATCCTTGCCAAAGCACCATGCCTTCCGGCGCATCAGAGCCAATCACAGCCAGTTGCCGCCCGTCAGGAGACCACGTCAGCGCCCCAACACTTAACAGACCTTGGGAGACTAACTTGGGTTCCCCGCCTTCCGCCGGCACCGTATACACCTCACTTAGCGCCAGGAAATCACGGTCGTCACGGCGGCCTGATATGAAAGCTATCTGCGATCCGTCTGGAGACCACACCGGAGCCATGTCGTCCCAGTCGCCGTCAGTCAACTGGCGAATTTCGTCGCTATCCAGGTTTACCACGAACAGATGGAAATGAGCGTCTCCACGCCAGCCAAGGGTGTCATACCGGTATCGCACCCGCTGCACCACCGTGACCTGTGGCACCCCCTCGGTCCCAACAGAAGCGTCTGCCTCCTCCGGGTCAACGTCGGCACAAACCGCCAAGCTCTTTCCATCTGGGGACCAGCCGTAATCAATGACGCCTTTGGGCAGATCGGTGACCTTCTTGGGTTCATTGCCTTCCATCCCGCCTTCCATCTCGATAATCCAGACCTGAGCAGGGCTCCCATCGACCGAGCGCAGGAACGCTGTTCGAAGGCCGTCCGACGAAATTTTGGGCGCCGAGTCTTTGGCTCCTTGGGTAAGTTCTTTCTTCGACCTATTCTCCAGGTCCAATACGATGATCTGAGAACGATTGCTCACAGTTTCGGCATCGACCCAGCCTAACGTGTAGGCCAGCGATGACCCGTCCGGAGAGAGGTTTGGGTCGCTGGTAGTTTTAAGATGATATGCCAAGTCCGGTGTGATTGGTTCAGTCATTTCGCACCATAGGAAATCTAGTCGGGAAACGTGACCGATTCTAGCATAGGGCCAGAACCTGAGCACGACCAAAGACCAGATATAATGGCCCTGCTTTGGCGGCCTGTGAAGAGATTTAGGAGGATTTCCAATGCAGCGTGATCTGATCGGTTACGGGAAGAACGTCCCGCAGATAGAGTGGCCCGGCGGGGCACGCATAGCCGTGTCCATGGTGGTCAATTACGAAGAGGGGGCGGAATATTCAACCCTGGATGGCGACGCTTACCACGAAACCAACGGCGAAGTCCCGTCACCCGTGCCACCCCAGGACCGTGACCTGAACAACGAGTCTTTCTTTGAGTACGGCAGCCGCGTGGGGGTCTGGCGGCTGTTGGACATGTTCAAACGCCACGGGGTCAGTTCCACGTTCTTCTCCTGCGCCTTGGCCTTGGAACGCAACCCAGAGGTCGCCCGGGAGATCACCGCTCAGGGCCACGAAGTCTGCGGCCACGGATACCGGTGGGAGGAATACCATCTGAAGGACATCGACGCCGAAAGAGAGGCCATCGCCAACACGGTTGAGTCATTGGAACGCACCACCGGCGAGCGCCCGGTTGGCTGGTTCACCCGCTACGGCCCGAGCCTTAATACCAGAAACCTGGTGGTGGATGAGGGGGGATTCATCTATGACAGCGCCGGCTTGAATGACGACCTGCCCTATTATGTGGAAGCGCGGGAAAAACCTTGGCTGGTGATCCCCTACAGTATGGAAACCAACGATGCCCGGTTCTGGCGCGGCGGCCTGGTCAGCATCAACGACTTCTACGAGTACCTGCAAGAGACCTTTGATTGCCTGTATGAAGAAGGGGCGGAACGCCCAAAGATGATGTCGGTAGGATTGCATTGCCGGATAGCCGGCCGCCCTGCCCGTTCACGTGCAGTGGAGCGCTTCCTAAACTACACCAAAGACTTCCCAGGCGTTTGGTTCGCCCGCCGCGATGAGATTGCCCGTTGGTGGCTGGAGCACTACCCGCCGGGCACGCTTCAAGCCTGATACGGCCAGAGATGCCACCTCTGCTAGACCGCTGTCGACTTGCGCGCCCGGAAGACGATACCCATAACGCCAAAATCTATGGCGTCCGATTTCTGTGGGGCGTTTCGTCAAATATCGCCTCTTCCGGCAAGCCTTATAGCCAATGGTCTTGGTACTCCAACAAGGTTGTGAGGCACCTGCCCGCGTGGAAATGGAATCCTAATTCCGGGTTCTGGGCTACCTGGCAGTATTCCTTGGATACCTCGCTCCGCAGGGTATCTATAAACACGGCCGGGGGTTTGGAATTGGAGGAGAGCACAAAAGGTTCGGGCGCCAGCGGGTAGTACACAAAGGTCTTGATGTCGCCGATGTCGTCATACGGTTCTTCGCGTTCCTCCCCGTCCCATTCCAGTGGGGTTACGTCAGTTCCCGCACGCCGTCGACCAAGAGCTCCACCTCTTTTTCAGTGTTGAAGAAATGGAGCGAGGCGCGGATTCCTGCAGGGTAACCTACCTGCCTTACGACTATCTTGTGGTTCTCCCACAGGCGCTCGACCACCGGCACGGGCTCCAGGTCGGCGACCGCGAAGGTTATTAGCCCAGATGAATCGCGCCGCTCGGAGGGCGACAAGACCGTGACGCCTGGTATCTCCGAAAGTTTAGCCTTCGCCGATCCGGCCAGGTCTAGGTTACGTGACTCAATGTTCCGAATGCCGGTCTCCTCGATGAATCTTGTGGCTTCCAAGAACGCCGCTTGCACCGGAACACTAACGGAACCACCCAAAAACTTCTCCATGGTGCCGGGCTCCGGTCGGAAGTTATGCGCTTCAGCCGGGCGGGCGATGCCACGGCCTCCGGTATGGGCCGGATGTATACGCTCCAGATGCTCGCGGCGAATGAACAAAGCCCCGGATCCTTCGTAGCCCAAGAGCCATTTCTGGCCGGGGATAGAGTAGAAGTCGAAGGGCGATCGCGCCATGTCAAGCTCTATATGCCCGCCGGTCTGGGCGCCGTCCAGCATCAGCAGGATTCCCCGGTCCTTGGTCAGCCTTCCGATCTCGTCCGCCGGCATGCGGCGCCCGGTGGCGTACAGGATGTGGCTCATGAAGACCATTCGTGTCTTGGGCGTGAACGCCGACTCGATCTTGGTTACGATCATCTCGCTGGAGTCATGGACTTCGAGGTCCACCACTTTCACGGCCACCCCGTAGCGCTGCCCGATGAGTTGGGCCGGCGCAATCACGGAGCCGTGCTCCATGTCGCAGATGATGATTTCATCGCCTTGCTTCCAGTCCAACCCGCTGAGTACGATATTAAGGCCCTCCGTGGTGTTGCGGGTGACCAGCACCTCATCTACTGTGGCGTTGAATATCCGTGCCGCGGCTTCCCGGGTCTGGGCCTGTATTTCCCTGCCTGCTTCAAGGACGTCAGGCATGATCGGACCCTGCTCCAGTTCCAAGTCTATCCGGTCCTTCATGGCCTGGGCCACCCGCCGCGGCGGCGGGCCCGACCACCCAGTATTCATGTATGCGGTGTGCGCCAACACGGGTATCTGGCTTCGTATCCGGTCTACGTCCACGTTAGTCGGACCTCGGTTAACGGTTTTCTGTCGGGAATTTCCTAAAATTCACATCGGCCCGAACCGTAAAGGTCCAGGCCGATGCATGTTCACCAGCTCAAAACGCGGTGGTCACCTTGGCGAGTAGTCAGTGAGGCGCAGTATCGAGTGCTTGGACACCCGTACCAATGCGCCGTTCTCTTCAGAAGCGGCTCTCGCTTTTTGCCAGGCCGGGTCTGACTGAAAGCCTGACCAGCCTTTTTCCCTGGCTGATAAGTCTGGGTAGCCTAACAAGTAGACCAGCCGGTTGCTGGTTCCCACGTCCTCGGTCCAATAGGCCACATTCTCTATACCGTGCTTTTCAAACAGGCCCATGGTGTGATTGGAGAACCGGTTGTGCAGGTCCGGCAGTTTGCCGGGCATGGCCTCGTAAACCCGCTTCTCGTGGAGAGTCGACTTGAAAGAAGGTTGGGGTGAGTAAGGAGTCAAACTCATGAACGAGTTGATCACTTGGGCGACGATCGGGCCTCCTTTCTCAGTCTCTGCCCGGACTTCCTGCCAAGGCTTGTGAGCGCCGAAGGCCGCCCACTTCTGCTCCCGGTCGGCCATGCTGTCAAAACTGAGGATGTAGGTCAGTTGGTTGCTGGCGCCGATCTCATCATTCCAGAACCCGACGATGCCAATTTCGAACTCCTCGAAGAATCCGATGGTGTGGTTGGCGAACCGGGCGTTGATCGCCGGAAGTTTGCCCGGCACAGTCTTATATATCCTTTGTTCGTAGATCAAGTTGTCTCTCCTAACGGTTATTTCTTCTCGATGAACTCAAGCTGAACGCCATCGGGACCCTCGAAGAACACCACGCGGCGGTCGCCGGAGACTGAGGCCTCTTCCAATATCTTGGCGCCGTTGGCTTTGAGGCTGTCAATCATCCCCTGGATATCGTCGGCATCAATGGCGATGTGCTCGATACCGTATTTTTGGTCTCTTGTCTGAGTCTCGATGTGCTTGGTCACGTTCAAGGTCAGCCCGTGGAGGTCCAGGCGCACACCGATGTCGCCTACATCAGCGATCTTGGTTGCGCCCAAGGTGTCGATGTAAAACTGGGCGGTCTTCTGAGGGTCTGGTGTCTTCAGATGGACGTGGTTTAGGCTCAGGGCCATGATGCGCCTCCATTAGTAGTAGCAGTTACAGGTTCAGTGCGGATTCCGACGGATTAGGGGCAGAATAGCTCTCCCGCCAAGCCTAGTCAAGCTCGCCAAAGCAGCTTAATCCGGAGCCCGGCACGCACGCCCGGAATTCGTATTATAATTCCCCAGTAATTCCAGACCCACAGTTAGCAACCGGCTGCAAGAAGACTAATTTAAGAGGAGGGGGACATGCCCATAGAGCAGTTTGCCCCAGAACTGTCCAAGATTATCTCGACCGAAGAGCCCATCTTGGATCTGGCCGATGGATTCGGCGGAGACCAAGGCCCTTGCGAAGGGCCGCTATGGTGGAAAGAGGGCGGCTACCTACTATTCAGCGACATCCACAACAACAGGCGGATGAAACACATCCCCGGCGGAGACACCACCGTCTTCCAAGAGCCCACCAACCGGGCCAACGGCCTGACCCGTGACCTGCAGGGACGTTTGGTGTCTGCTGAGCACGACAGCCGCCGCGTCGCCCGTCAGGAGGCCGACGGCAGCGTCACAGTCATTGCCAGCAGCTTCCAGGGACGACGACTGAACCGCCCCAACGACGTGATTGTAAAGTCGGACGGCAGCATCTATTTCACCGACCCGTGGACCAGTCCCTACGCCGCGGAACAATGGGACCTCACGTTCTCTGGCGTATACCGGGTCAGCGCCGACCTAGGGACCATGACTCTATTGATCGGCGACTTCGTAGTCCCCAACGGACTGATGTTCTCTCCGGATGAGAGCATCCTATACATAAACGACTCCCGGCGAGGCCACATCCGCTCCTTCGAAGTCATGCCCAACGGCACCCTGGCCAAACAGAGCGACAAGGTATTGATCGACGTCACGGGCGACGAGCCCGGAGTGCCCGATGGTATGAAAGTCGACATAGAAGGCAACATCTATACGGGTGGTTCAGGCGGCCTTTACATCTTCGACCCATCGGGCAAGAAATTGGGAATCATCAGGCACGGATATACCGCCACCACCAACCTGGCCTTCGGCGGAGACGACTGGAAGACGCTCTTCTTCACCAGCCGTAACCAACTCGGCTCCGTACGAGTAAACATCCCTGGCAATCCCGTACCAGCCGTAAAGAAATAAAGCAGCAATCCAAAGGAGAAACAAAAATGGCTAGACTACCAGCCGTAACCCGCGACCAACTGGCCGCAAAAGACCACGAATATTTCGACTCCATCGTCGGCACCCGCGGCAGCATCCGCGGTCCCTACGGTGTATTGCTCCACAGTCCTAAACTGGCCGCCCGCGTCGCCGACACCGGAGCCTTCGTTCGCTACGAATTCGGCATACCCGAGAATCTGAAAGAGACGGTCATAATAGCCACAGCCAAAGAGATGCATTCCCAATACGAGTTCTCGGCGCATGCCAAGCTTGCCCGGACCGCCGGCGTCTCCGATGAGACCATCAAATCCATCGCCACCGGCACGGCTCCCGGCGACCTCTCGGGAGACGAGGCCCTACTCGTGGGATATGTCCATGAACTACTGCGAGACCACAAAGTAAAAGACGGCACCTATAAAGCCCTGGTAGGCCGCTTCGGCGAGCAGGACACCCTGCACTTGGCAGTGCTGGTTGGACACTACCTCCTGGTTGCCCAAGTCCTGATGACAGTAGACGTAGAACTTGGTGAAGGCATGGTCGCCGAGATCCCAGACTAGGTATCAGACCGGAGGGACTAGCCTGATCTTCCGCGGAAAGCAAACGGGGCGGATTAAACATCCGCCCTATTTTGCATCTACCGACTCTTGGAAAGAGAGAACCGCCACCACTCCAAACCCCTCATCGTGAAGTTGGCGATCCACGGCTCCGCAAGAATGATACCCACCGAAGCCTTAACTCCTTAATTTCCTTCGACCGGCTCAGGGCGAGCGGTCATTTAATATCTATAGTGGGATAAATCTATCGCAAAGTATCAGTAAGCGTAACCTGCAGTTCTCCGTCTAGCCTAAACTCAAAGGAAACAGGGCCTTCAGCCGGGAACTCGTCTCGGTCCACCGTAACCATGGTCATGGGAGCATACAGGTAGGGATATTCCCGGCCCTGGGCGTCCACTTCCAACTCTAGGTCTACCACCGCCCTGTTTCCGTCAATCTTCAGGCCCACCACCGACAGAGGATCACCCTGCACCGGAAGCCACAGCAGATAGGCCGCTAGGACCACCGAACCAGGAAATTCGGGGCGGCCCAGAGTTGTGCCGGTCCCCAACGTCCGTTTGCCGATCACCGTGCTGTTGAACTGTTTCATCTCTTGCGCACTGGTGATCACGGCAACCCTCAACTCTCTGGTGAACGCATTGGTGTACTGCTCGTTCACCGGCGACACCCAGCCGCTATTCACGTAGCGCCACAGGGGCGGAGAAACAGACACTTGGACACCTTCGGATTTTTCGATTTCCGCGCGCTCAACGCTAGGCGTGGCCGTATCGCCGCCGCAGGCAGCGATGACAATCGTAGCCAATATGCCGACAATCACCGCCGGAAATATTCTTGGCATTCGCCCTTCTTTGGAGAAGTTCTAACGGGCCCACGGACGGGGTAGGGCCAAGCCGAATCCAGCCTTACATCCGCCCCATACTCTAGCTACGTATGATATCAAAATCCGGGTTTCCATCGCACGCCGCCGTGGCTGTAACGATCGATCAGTGAAAACACCCGTACGATGAATTAACCAACCCTTGTAAATCCAAAACTCCACTGTCAAACTAGAAATATGCGTATCGGTGATTTCGAATTTCCAGAGCCTCTGCCCGAGCTTAAAGACCCCCATGTGTTGGCGGTCCTTAGGCCCTGGATTGACGTGGGTAACGTTGGCACTCTCTCGATGCGGCGTTTGGAGCGTCATCTTGAGTCCAAGGAGATCGGTCGCCTGGTCAAGCCAGGACGATACTACGACTTCACTCGATACCGCCCCAAGTCGATCCTGAAACAAGGTGTTAGGGAGTACAACATCCCCTCCACCACCATCAGCACCGCGGTCCGTGAGCATGGGCCTGACCTGATCACTCTGCACCTGCTGGAGCCTCACCTCTACGGGGAAGACTATACAGATTCCGTGATTGAAGTCCTGAAGCATTTCGGCGTCAAACGCTACTCCATGATCGGAGCGATGTACGACATGGTACCCCACACCCGGAAACTGTTGGTCTCCGGCGGCACGGTCGATGCTAAAAACGAAGAAGAATACAAGCTGGTAGGCGTTCGACCCAGTGATTACGAAGGTCCTACCACCATCACCTATCTCATCTCCAACACATTGGAAGAGATGGATATCGAGACACGCATCTTCGTGGTTCATCTGCCCCAATACTTCCAGGTCGAGGAAGACTTCACAGGCACGGCTCGGTTGATGGAGATACTGTGCACCCTCTACGGGCTGCCCAGCCGCCTAGCTGACCCGGAACGGGGACGCCAACAGTACGCGTCACTGCAGAACATCGTCTCCGACACCTCAGAAGTCGCCGGCCTCTTGGAGCGGCTTGAAGAGCGCTATGACCGAGAGAACGCGGAAGGCGGCGCTTCAAGCAGCCCTCTTTCCCCAATGGTGGAAGAATTCCTCCAGGGCCTCGGTTCAAAGATCGATCTGGACCTAGACCTCGACTTTGACGACGACCCGTCCGACGAATAACTAGCAGACCTCCTCGGTCTTCACTGGCCGGAATAACCGTGTCCACCAATTCCGCTTCTAATCCCGCCTATCTGGATCCCATCGCCCTGACTCAGGCGCTGGTGCGTTTTGACACCACCAACCCCCTGGGCAACGAAGTCCAGTGCATCGAACACATCAAGGCCCTGCTTGACGACGCCGGCATCCAGAACCAAGTGCTGGCCGAAGTTCCTGGCCTCCCCAATCCCATAGCCCAGCTGTCCGGCGATGGCATAGCCGGATCTTTGCTGTTTCAAGGCCACATCGACGTGGTGCCTTCAAACCCAGAGCGGTGGCAGCATCCACCCTTTGGTGGCGACCTGGTAGACGGGTTTCTCTGGGGATGGGGTTCACTGGACATGAAGAGCGACATCGCAATGATGCTTCACGCCATTCTACGGGCTAAAACCGACGGAATGACCTCGGCCGGCGACATTGTGCTGGCCCTCGTCTCTGATGAAGAGTCAGGCGGAGACCAAGGGGGGCGCTAGCTGGTCGAAGACCATCCGGAGCTATTCGCCGGAATCAAATACTCCATCGGCGAGGGCGGCTGGTTCAGCTTTTAAATGGGGGCAGAGGTTCGACCCGATCATGGTCACCGAGAAGCAAGTCTGCCATCTTCGGGCGACCTTCCGGGGCACCGGCGGCCACGCATCGCTGGCCAAACCCAATGACAGAGATGGCCCGGTTCCTACAGCGGGCAATTTGCGACCCACGTAACGTCCGAGGCCCGAATAATGTTCAGGGCCATCGGCAGACATATCTCGCTGCCTGCCCGTGCCCGGAATAGCGGCTCTGTTCAATCCACGATTCACGGCCTCGACGTTGAGACTGATGGGCGCCAAGGGCCGTACATTCAGCCCATTGTTCCGAAATACCGTCACTCCCACATCGGTACGGGGCGGCGACCGAATCTCGCCCAACCTCTCGCCGGAGCTGTTGATGTCCGAATTAAGAGGGATCGATGGCCCTGCTTTTGAGATTGAGGTATTGAGTCACGACTCGGGCCTTCAACGGCCCGATTTAGGGTTGTTCGAGACATTGAGTGATGTGTTGAAAGAGAGCGACCCGGACGGCATCCCAGTGCCCATGCCTGGGGCCACTGACGGCAGGCTATTTGCTCGTCTTGGCATCCAGAACTACGGATTACTGCCGATGTTACTTCCGGAGACATTGGATTTCGTCGCAACCATCCATGGGCCTGATGAGCGTGTGCCGGTGGCCAAAATCAACTTTGGAGCAAGCGCGATTACCGCTTGCTCCAAAGGTATGGACGCTCCCTGTAGTCCTGCCTGGGCCATGCCTGAGTCTGTTTGACGTTGTATAGGGGGTATGCTAGAGTTAGTCCTCCTATCTTTAACGTATTTGATGAGGGTTTTATTGGAGGTACCAGAGCATAGCTAGACAATATCGGGTGAACGAGCGGATTACCAGCCCCCAGGTACGAGTCATCGGAGACGACGGTGCCCAGCTTGGGGTGATGGATGTCGTCAAGGCGCTCCAATTAGCGCGCGACGCTGACGTGGACCTGGTTGAGGTGGCTCCCAATTCCGAACCCCCTGTCTGCAGGCTACTGGACTACGGAAAACTCCTATACCTAGCCTCTAAGAAAGAACGCGAGTCCAAGAAGGGTCAGAGAAGCACCGAACAGAAAGAGGTGCGCTTCCGGCCAAATATCGGGACTCATGACCTCGACGCTAAGACCCGCAAGATTCGCGAGTTTATAGGCGACGGGTCCAAGGTCAAGCTCACCGTTCGTTTCCGCGGGCGGGAAGCCGCTCACCAGCAGCTGGGCCTTTCGGTCCTGAAGCGGGTGGCCGACGAATTAAAAGACGAAGTGCGATTGGAACGCCCACCGACCATGGAAGGCCGGGCGTTGTCCATGGTGCTGATTCCGGCTCTGATCAAGACTGAAAAGGGTGAGGAAGGCAGCCCAGAAGAAAAAAACCAGGACCAGGTAGAAGAACTGGCTGATGCCAAAACTTAAGACACACAAAGGGGCCAAGGCCCGCATACACATAACTGCAACCGGTAAGCTGATGCGGCGGAAGCGCATGAGCAGCCACCTAAGGCGCAAAAAGCCTACAAAAGTAACTAGAAAGTTCGCCGATAAGTTGGCGGTAGATAGTGCAGACTTCAAGCGCCTGCACAGAATGCTTCCCTACGGGTAGGCAACCGACTTAATCTAAGTAACCTCAGTCCGGAGATTATCCTTTGTCCAGAGTTAAACGTGGCGTCACGAAGCACGCCCGCCACAAAAAGATAATGAAGGCCGCCAGGGGCTATAGCGGGGCTTCGTCCCGCAGCTACAAGTGGGCGCATGAAGCATTGATGCACGCCTGGGCCTACTCCTACCGGCATCGCCGCGAACGCAAAGGCGATTTTCGACGTTTGTGGATTATCCGCATCGGCGCAGGCTGCCGGGAAGCGGGGACCACTTACAGCCAGTTCATGCACGGCCTGAAGCTGGCCGGTGTGGGGCTGGACCGCAAGATTCTGGCCGACATGGCAGTCCAGGATTACGAAGGTTTCAGCAAGCTGATTACGCTAGCCAAGGAACAACTGACCGCAGCTTAGCCACACTGAGAAAAAAAGAACCGGGGCGTAAATCACGCCCCGGTTTTTTTATGCTGAGTTGATGCCGGAAATCTACTTCCTGGCAAACCCATAGTAAGTATCGTTGTCCAGAATACGGAGCAGACGTTCTTCGGTTATGACAATGGGCCGGATGGGTGTGGCCCACTTTTCAGTCAGCTCATAATGCAGATCCACTAGGGACATGGGCCGGTTGTTCCGGGCCAGCAGCGTTCGAAATATGATCTCCTGCACGGGCATGTCTGAGCGTATAAAGCTGGAGTCGGTTTTGTAATTCTGGTAAATCTCACGAATCAGGCTCTTCACATCGCCCATCTCGTTGATCGGCTTGTATTTCGACGGACTGGCGGCTGCCAATCTTCCGGCCACCAGGTGGATCGGAGAGCGCTCCAATTTAGCCAACCGGTCAACGCTGATCAGGAACAGAGGGTTCTCTTTTTCCGGTTCATATACTATTTCTTCTATAGACGCTTCGGCTGACTCTTTTACCATTTCTTCGGCATTGGGTTCTTGCGTGGTCATACTTGTACCTCTTCATTCCAATCCAACATGATAATCTGTACCTGTTCGCCTGCATCCTTGCCAGCCAAGTCCTCTGGGCAGATTGCCAGGCCGTTGGCTCTGGACATGGATGTCAGGATATTTGAGCCCTGCGGGCCAGTAGGAGTGGCTTGGTACACGCCGTCTTTCAGTTCAACTTCCACCCTAGCATATACCCTGCGTCCATCCTCGTTCCGGATGGGGCCGTTCAGCACACCCTCAACCATCGGCCTCGGGATATTCGCTTTGCCCAACATAGTGCGAATCGCCGGCCTCGCGAACATCTCAAAGGCCACCATGGCGCTCACCGGGTTTCCAGGCAGGCCCAGGAGCGGGATGTTCTTTCCGCCGGGACTGGTCAAGTGCCCAAACGCCAGGGGTTTGGCCGGGCGCATCCGCACCGACCAGAAATTCATCTCCCCTCGCTCGTTAAGCACATCCTTCACGATATCATAATCGCCCTTGGAAACGCCCGCCGAAGTGACCACCAGGTCCGCACCGGCCGTGGCCTCAAGCTTGGCGTTCAAATCCGTCAAATTATCCCTGGCTATCCCCAAGAGTCTCGGGATTCCGCCGCTTGTGGCGATCGATGCCGCCACACTGAAGCTGTTGGAGTCGTAGATCTTGCCGCCGGAAAGGGGCGTACCGGTATTCTCCAGTTCGTCCCCAGTAGCCAGTACCGCCACCACCGGACGGCGTATGACCTTAACTTTGTCCATTCCCAGAGACGCAATAACGCCAACTTCGGCGGCCCGGACCACCGTCCCTTTCTCCAATACCAAGGTGCCGGCGCTTACGTCCTCGCCGGCTGGGCGCACGTTGCAGCCGGTGGGCATATCGGCGAATATCGCTACCTGGTCTAAGGGCTTTCCCTCACGCTTTCGCTGTACCTCGTCGGTCTCTTCGAAGGGCACCACCGTATCCGCGCCGTCTGGCACCGGGGCACCGGTCATGATCCGGATTGCTGTGCCTGGAACGACCGCCTTGTCAGGCATCTGGCCGGCTGCCACGATGCCGATGACTTCAAGGTTGCTGGGTTTCTCTTGGGAGGCTCCTGCGATGTCGCTGTGGCGCAGGGCGTATCCGTCCATCCCAGAATTGGCCAACGGCGGAAGCGCCAGAGGCGAAGTGATATCTTCGGCCAGCACCTGACCCATGCACTCCAGAAGGGGTTTTTCTTCAGCGTCTAGGGTCTGGAAGCTGGCCAAGACACGCTCGTAAGCCTGCTCAACGCTAAGCATATCTTCAGTGGCGTGGCCATGGCCGTGGGAATGAAGGGGTTCATGACCGCTATCGTGATTTCTGGCGTGATGTCCGTGGTTGTGATTAGTCATTTGCCTATCGGTCTGGGCTGTCTAAACCCGGAGAGTTACTTTTAGTTCGCGTTCCAGGGTCCGTAGCAGACCGTCCAGAGAGCGGTTGACCTCTTCGTTGGTCAAGGTACGGTCTCTCGCTTGAAAGTATACGTGAAATGCCAGTGACTTGGTGCCTTCGGCGATGTTCTCACCGGCATAGATGTCGAAGAGGTCCGCCCGGTCCACGCCCCGGTGGCACAATATCAATCGAGTTACCTGCCCGGCATCGACATCGGTTGGCATAACCAAGGCCAGGTCACGGGTGGCCGAGGGGTATCTTGGCAATGGCTCAAACTGCTGTTGCCCAGCGGGTAAAGCTGCCAAGATAGGTCCTAAATATAGTTCAAATGCGGCTACTTGCGGCGATTCCAGACCCAACCGGTCCATGACCACTGGATGGACTTCCCCCACGACGCCAATCACCGCATCCGCAACTTTAATGGCGGCGCAACGACCGGGGTGGAATGACGGGTCATCAGAGGGTTCGTAAGTCTCCGAAACCCCCAGGCGGTTGAGGACGAGTTCCACAACGCCCTTTGCATCGTAGAAATCCAGCAGACTGTCATCTTCCAGCCAAGAAGGCTCATGGCGAAGCCCGGCCAGCACTCCGGCCACAGTCTCCCGTTCATCGGGCAGGTCGCCTTCCTTAGGCCAGAAAACTCTTCCAGCTTCAAACAACCGGAAAGGCCCGGAACCGTGGCCCTGGTTGGCGGCGAGGGTGGCCAGCAGGCTGGCCCGCAGGGTGGTACGAAGATACTCCCGGTCGGCGCTCATCGGGTTCGTCACCCGCATCGGCAGGTTGGCCGGGTCCAGTTGTTCAACTTGGTCCAACTGCTGCAGGGTTACCAGAGGGTAGTTAATCACCTCTTGGATACCCTCGGAGGCCAACAGGTCTTTGATCTGGTCGCGAAGGCCCATGACCGGCACCGGCTGTTGGAACGGGATGGGACTGGAGAGCATGGTGGTCGGAACCAAATCGTAACCGATGGTCCGCACTACTTCTTCAACCAGGTCCTCTTCAATGTTTACGTCGTTCCGCCAATAGGGGACAGTGACTTTCAGTTCGGATTCCCCGGCAGACTCCCAGGTGAACCCCAGAGCATCGAGAGTCTCTTGGACCCGCTTTTGGTCCACTTCCATCCCCAGCATCCGCCTGATCTTCTCGCCGGTCAGCGGCACTACCGGAGCATCAGCTCCTTCGTCGGACAAAACGTCCACGATGCCCGGCGCTACTGTCCCGCCGGCGACCTCCTGGATCAAGCCGGTGGCCCGGCGCAGAGCGATGGGCGCTAGCTCCGGGCGCAGGCCTTTTTCGAACCTCAGAGTGGCTTCGGTGCGCAGTTCCAAAGTCTGGGCCGTCTCCCGGTTGTTGGCGCCGTCGAATGTGGCCGATTCCAGAAGCACGTTCACCGTATTGACACTGATCTCGCTGTTGGCCCCGCCGATGACTCCGCCTAGGCCGATGGCGTCGTTGGCGTCGGCAATGACCAGGTTCTCAACTGTCAATTTCCGTTCGACCCCGTCTAGGGTGGTCAATATTTCGTCTGGACGCGCCCGCCTAACTATGACCGTGGCGTCCTTGATCAGGTCATAGTCGAATGAGTGCAGGGGCTGGTTGTACTCCAACATCACGAAGTTGGTGACGTCCACCACGTTGTTGATGGGCCGTAGCCCCGCCCGGGTCAGCCGGTCCTGTAGCCATTGGGGCGAAGGGCCAATCTTGACGCCCTGCAGCAGGCTAGCTGTATAGCGGCGGCACAACTCCGGGCTCTCCACGCTGATATAGATCTGCTCGGTAATCGGCGCGCCCGCTTCTTTGTAATTCGTTTCAGGCTCTTTGACGGTTTTGCCGGTCAGGGCAGCCACTTCGTGGGCCACTCCTAAGACCGATAGGCAATCGAGGCGGTTGGGGGTAAGTTCCAGGTCTAGGACAGTGTCGCCCAGATAATCGACGAGCAAGGCCCCAACAGGTGCGTCCTCAGGCAGTTCAATGATGCCCGAGTGGTCGTCGCCCAGACCCAATTCAACTGCGGAACAAATCATACCCCGGGATTCAACACCCCTGATCTTGGCCGCTTCCAGAACTTCATGCCGCTCGGTGTGCGTGTTGTAGATGTTGGCACCCACTTTAGCAAAGCAGATGTTCTGGCCGGCAGCCACGTTTGGCGCGCCGCAGACCACTTCCAACTCCTCTGAGCCGGTGCTGACCACACACAGGCGTAACCGGTCGGCGTTGGGGTGAGGACGGACTGCGGTCACTTGACCGACGAAAACCTCGCTCCAGCCACCAATGATCTCGACTTCGCCGACCTCTATGCCGGCCATGGTCAGCCGGTGGGCCAGGTCTTGTGCGGGCAGGTCAACATCGACGTATTGTCTCAGCCAGCTTAGGGGGACTTTCATCTATATCGCTCATCAACCGCAGGTTCCAGCGTTAGCTGGGCCTGCGAAGCGGCAGCCCACATCCTGCCAGGTTTATTTCTCATTAAAATTGACGCAGGAACCGAAGGTCGTTGGAATAGAAATGGCGTATGTCGTCGATCCCGTATTTCAGCATGGCGATGCGCTCAGGTCCCATGCCAAAGGCGAAGCCGGTGTACCTCTCGGTGTCGTAGCCCACACCTTCCAAGACCTTGGGATGAATCATCCCGGCGCCCATGATCTCGATCCATCCGCTGTCACGGCAGATTCGGCACCCGTTGCCGTCGCCTTCGCAGGCAAAACAGTCGATGGACATATCGACGCCGGGCTCCACAAAGGGGAAATAGTCGCAGCGGAAGCGTATCTTACGTTCTTCGCCAAACATCCGGCGGGCAAATTCATACAGTGTGCCTTTGAGGTCAGCGAAAGTGATGCCTTCGCCAACGGCCAGGCCTTCCACCTGGTAGAAATGCCATTCGTGGGTGGCGTCGGTAGCCTCGTACCGGTAGCACTTGCCAGGCACAACCACTCTTATAGGCGGTTCCCGGTTTTCCATAACCCTGGCCTGCATCGGTGAGGTATGGGTCCGCAGCAGCATGGCTTGCGCGCCTGTCGGGTCCTCATAGTCCACCCAGAGAGTGTTCCACATGTCCCGCGCAGGGTGCCCTTTGGGGATGTTCAGCATCTCAAAGTTGTAATGGTCCCATTCGACCTCCGGCCCCTCTACGACGCCAAACCCCATGGCAACGAATGCGCTGCAGATCTCCCTGACGATCTGGGTTGTCGGGTGAAGGCGGCCCTCCACGGCCGGACGGCCGGGCAGTGTAACATCCAACCGGTCCTGATTAGCTGAGCGGGTCAGCGTCGCTTCATTAATCTGGCGGACGCGTTCTTCAAGCCGCTCTTCAAGCGTATTCTTCGCCTGGTTGGCCAGCGCACCAACGGTCCTACGTTCTTCTACTTCAAGGGACGACAGACCACGCAGAACGGTCGTCAGCATGCCGCGTCGGCCAAGGTATGAGACGCGCCACTGGTCCACTGCTTCCAGATTTTCCAGACGATCCAACTCCGCAGAGGCAGAGATAGTTATCGCTTCGATGCTCTCCGCTGTTGGCGGTTGGGCTGAGGGCTCGGTCAATTGGGTGCTCCTCCAGCGGTATAGAAGGCTGGTGCAGTCAATGCGAAAATGTGCGCCAATCACGCACGCAACAAGCAATTATAGAAACCGCCAATTCAAGGGTCAAGACTGTCAGGCTCAAGCACCATTTTTCACCGGCTTAGCGTAGCTCGTTCGGAGCCTGTCCGTGAAAAGCAAAGATCGCTTTCGAACACGCATTTTGATCACGTTAATATGTCACTTACCAAATAAAAGATTATGAGCTGTCCAAATCTGACTAAATCTACGACTAACTCCGCAAATCTACAGGACAGACCTGATTGATATGAATCTTGAATTGGTTCCGCCCCAAAACCTGTATCAAATGCCAAGGTGACCTAGCAGCCGACTTTGGCGATTGGCTTTGCCTGCAATGCGGCACCTACTACTATACTGGTTTGTACCAAGCCTACGCCCATATAGACACAACAGCGGGAGTGCCGGAATCGCCACGGTCAGCCACGCCCGACGATTCCGGGCAGAAGTCGTTGGGCGCTGGTCAACCGGACTTGGTTGCCGTAGTCGCGGTTGTGTCGTCATAAATGTTACCGTCGAAGTTCCACCTTTGCTGGCCTTAGACGCGGGCGTGAGAGAAACCGGCTGAGCGGTGTTCAAGAATGGCGAGGTGATTGAAAGCGGGGTCACCGGTCTTTCAACTCGTCGCCATCTGGATCAGGTCTCTGGAGTCATTGGGGAACTCTTCCACGACCAACACTAACTGCAGGGCCGGGTTTTCCGGGAAATACTCCAACCCCTAGAATCCCTTTTGCTGTGCCTGGGTCAATGGCGAATTTTGGCCCCCGCCGAAATATTGTTCTTTCTGAAATCACCAATTTCTGACATTATTTTGTCTTGCGCCTCTGGGTCCCGTTGCACTGGCTATTCTTATCTCCCTTGGGCTTTGTTATAAACTTGTTGATGCACCGGCAATGATTTTGATGCACCTCGAAATTTTTGCCCGGCCAGGTGTGTATAATAAGCCCGTCCCAGCCTCGTAGGCCCAGGCGTAAAATCGACCGGTTGATTCGAGAGACTAATTCCTCGAAGACCCGTTACCATCGGAGGCACCATGCCCATCATTCAACGTCCCTATGTACCACCTGACGATCAGATTCCCAATGAGAATTCGTACGTTAATCCGGGTGTCAGTCAAAGTGAGCGCACCGGTGACGGCAATGCCCCCGAAAGCGGCTCCCTTGACCCCATCACGTTCTACAGCGACTCCATGCACATCTTCAGCAGCCTATATTCCGCAGTGCTGTTTTTCGGCGAGCAGATGGAAGAGAGGGAGCCCATACTTCGGGCCCGCATCAAGGTGAGCCCTCAGATGCTCAAGGCAATCGCCCTGCTAACCACCAAACACGTAAAAGAGTACGAAAACGCCGTTGGACCTATCACCCTGCCAGACCAGGTATATGCTGCCTGGGACTTGGAAGGCGCAGAAGAGGGAGAAGACGGGCATGCCGCAGGATGAGGACCGTCCTTTAGCCGAGGACATCACCACACCGATCAAGATTCAACCTGGCGTGGACCACTCCACGCCGGACGACTGGAGGTGGAAACACATCTCCACCAGCCAACCGAACGCGGCTGAATTCCATATCAGTCACTCGGAGTCCACCCGGGTTTTGATTGACGTGCTTCGTCCGTCGGACAGCGCCGACGACGCAAATTTCGTCCTGAGCAAAGAAATTCCCATCGTAATCTTGGACAGCCTGGACAAGTACTGGGCAACGGAATCGAAGACACGCCTGCCCCTGGCCGGTGTCCGTGTGCCGGTGGAGGGAGATACGGTATCTGAAGCCAAACGGGCTTTGGCTGCGGACCTCGGCGCACAACTACGCCTGCTGTTGCTGCTGTCCAGCTCTCACAAAGGGAAGATCGCGCCGGCCCTGTTGGAGAACCTGAAGTACCTGTCTTCCTGCATGGAATCCGGATCCAACAGCTCTTAGTCTGCCGCCAGACACTCCCGCACCGCAGCCACGACACCGTCCAATGGCACATTGCCAGCCTCGGAATCGGTCCGGCCTTTGATCTCCACCACACCGGCTTTCAGATTGCGCGGGCTGACCACCAATCGAACGGGCAAGCCCATCAGATCGGCATCGTTGAACTTTACCCCCGCAGCCGCGTCCTCACGGTCGTCGAATAGCACTTCGATGCCCGCATCTTGTAATTCGCCGTACAACTTTTCCGCGGCCTCGGCGACTTCCCCGGTGGCGATATTCAGTCCCACCAGATGCGCCTGATACGGTGCGATTGGGATAGGAAAAACGATACCGTTCTCGTCGTTGTTCTGCTCCACCGCCGCCGCCAGCAGCCGCCCCACGCCGATTCCATAGCAGCCCATGGTGATGGGATGCTGCTGCCCTTCGCTGTCCAAGAAATCCGCACCCAGCGCTTCACTGAAGAAAGTCCCCAGCTTGAAGATATGGCCCACTTCGATCCCTTTGGTGGAATCCAAAACGTGTCCGCAGCGTGGGCAAAGCTGTCCAGGTTGGGCCAGAGCTATATCAGTCACGATATCTGCCTGGAAGTCTCGAGGGTAATTGGCTCCCTTGAAATGGGTGTCCGGTTTATTGGCGCCTACCACGAAGTTGCTGCCACTGGTGATGGATACATCGGCCACCCGTTTGATGTTTTCCAGACCAATCGCTGACGCGGACCCTGCAACCAGACCTGCTGCCTTGACCTCGTGGTCTTCCGCCAACCGCAGGTCGTGCGACTGAAGGGCGTTCTTAAGTTTGACCTCGTTCACGTCCAAATCGCCCCTGATGGTGACGAACAGGGGTTCACCGTCGGACATATAGAAGACTGCCTTCAAGGTTTTGGACTCGGGCACACCAAGGAACTCGGCCAGTCCCAAAATGGTCTTGATGCCCGGAGTGACGACCTCTTCCAACGCCTCTTCGGGTTCTGCCTTCACTTCGGGGTGGGTCGATTCGGCCTTCTCAGCGTTGGCAGTATAGGAACAAGAAGGACAGGTGATAACGGTGTCCTCGCCAGTGTCGGTGGCCAGCAGAAACTCGTGGGAGTCTTTGCCACCGATGGCCCCGCTATCCGCCTCAGCCATCACCACGGGCAGGCCGCAGCGCCTGAAGATATTGCGGTAGGCCTGGGCCATAGCCTGGTAGCTCTCGTCTAGGCTTGCCTCGTCGGCATTGAAGCTATAGGCGTCCTTCATGTCGAACTCACGAACGCGAACCAGGCCGGCCCTAGGGCGTGGTTCATCCCTGAACTTGGTCTGGATCTGGTACAAGATCAATGGCAAATCTCGGTAGCTCTGGACGTTGGCTTTGACCACGTTGGTGATCACTTCTTCGTGGGTCGGTGCCAGCACCATGGGGCGACCCCGCCGGTCCTGCAGAGAAAACATGTTGTCGCCAAAGGCCTTTCGCCGTCCCGTCTGCTCCCATAGCTCTTGAGGCTGCAATGCCGGCATCATCAACTCTTGCCCACCAGCGGCGTCCATCTCTTCCCGGATGATGTTTTCTATCTTGCGCAGCGACCGGAGGGCTAGCGGCAGGTATGAATAAACCCCGGCGGCAACCTGGTGGATCAGTCCGGACCGGAGCATCAGCCTATGGCTGGCCGTTTCGGCGTCGGGAGGGTCGGACCGTAGGGTCTTGGAGACCATCCGGGAGAATCTCATGTTTGGGCAAAGCCCCCTTGGAAATATTGGAATCGCCAGAGCCAAACCATTATAGCTACTGACACAGGACAAGTGGGGACGGCGTACCCGAATAGAGGCATTTCCGAATGCCAAAGAGACCCTGGAAGGACGAAAGCAAAATGACCGAGCGGGAGCGGTTAGTCGTCGGCGGGCACAGACGTTTTTTCCACCTCTTCCATGAGGGCGGCCAACATCTCAGCCTCAGGCACCACGCGGACCTTCTCGCCCTTGCGGAATATAACTGCACGACCCGCTCCAGCGGCAATCCCTACGTCGGCGTCCTTTGCCTCGCCGGGCCCATTGACCTCGCATCCCATGACGGCGACGGTGATCTCTTTGTTTCCTTTTTTGAGCAGCGCGTCCACATCGTTGGCCAACTTAACCACGTCAACATCGGCCCGGCCGCAGCTGGGGCAGGCGACCAATACCGAGCCCTTCTTGCGCATGTTGAGTGATTTCAATATCTCATAGCCGGCGGCGACCTCTTCGGTCGAATCTCCGCTCAATGAGACCCTGATGGTGTCGCCGATTCCGCTGTAAAGAAGCACGCCCAATCCCACCGATGTGCGTATTGAACCGGCCATCGGAGTGCCGGCCTCAGTGATGCCCAGGTGCAACGGATAAGGCATCATTCCAGCCAGACGGGTATACGCTTCCACGGTTGTGGGAACGTCGAAGGCCTTCATGGAGATCTTAATCTGGTCGAAGTCCTGATCTTCCAAAAGGCTGATCTCCCATAGCGCTGTCGCCACCATGTGGTCGACCACACTGTAGTCGCCTTCCTTGGCGTCCTGCGCCTTGGGAAGGGCATTTACCAGATCCATGTGCCGGGAAAAGCCTCTAGTTCGGCCGATACCGCCAACCGGTGGCAGGCTGCCAAAGTTCACGCCGATTCGGATTGGAACGTTGCGTGCCTTGGCCGCTCGGACCACTTCACGCACCTGGTCTTCATTGCGCAGGTTCCCGGGATTCAAGCGGAGGCAGTCGATACCGCCTTCCAAGCAGGTTAGGGCAAGTTTGTAATGAAAATGGATATCGGCGATGAGCGGGATGTGGATCTGTTTCTTGATCTCAGCCATGGCATCCGCCGCTTCGGCGTCGGGCACGGCGCTCCGAATCAATTCACAGCCCGCTTCTTCCAACTCATGAATCTGTTTGACCGTGGCCTTCACGTCTCTGGTATCGGTCTTGGTCATGGATTGGACCGTAACGTCCGCTCCGCCGCCTACCTTAACACCACCTACATAGACCGGCTTGGTTACTCGACGTTTACTCATTATTCTCATCCCTCGACAAATAAATCGAAGAAATTAAATTCGCTTGATATCACGCCTGAAAGGACATACCTCGCTATCCAATGCGAAGGCACGCTAATACTACACGAATGAGGGAAAAGGTTCCAGAGTAAGATGGATCCGATAGGCGCGGATTACCCGAAGGGTGTGCTCCTAAAGAGCGTGCTTCAATAAAAGCTAGCCGAGGAAACTCCGGCCATCGAGCAAACGTCCCACGTCGTTCACGCTCACCAGCACGATACCGCCCATCAATATCGCGAACCCAATCAGGTGGAGCATGCCTTCTCTGTGGGCCGGTATCTTTTTGCCGCGGCGCGCCCATTCCAGCACCACAAAGAGTATCCGGCCACCGTCCAGCATGGGTATTGGCAGAATGTTCAAGATGGCCAGGTTGATGCTGAGCAAGATGCCAACGCCGAACCAACCATACCAGCCGCCATCCTGGGTTATCTCCCCGGTGACCTGGGCTATACCGATGGGCCCCGAGAATTCAGGTGACGATCCCTCGCCGATTGCCCCGCCCAGGGCTTGTTTAACCAACACCAGCATCTCCCAGGTGTTGACGAAACTGTTGGGAATGGCCTCCCAGATGGGGTCCGACCTTTTTACGATCTCGACGTCTTCTAGACTGGGGAATACGCCCACCAGCCACCGGTCTGACTCAGTGTCGAATCTGGGACGAAGGTGCAGCAGCAGTTCCTGGTTGTCTCGTTCTACCAACATCTCCATCTGGGATCCGCCGTTCAAATTGATCTCTCGGGTGAAATCCAACCGGTTCTCTATATCCCGGCCATTGGCCTTAATAACGACGTCCCCAGCCTGCACCTGCGACTCGGATGCAGCCGTGTTCTCTCGGACCTCTTGGACGACCAGACGTCCCACCGCAACTTCCTGGGGAATCATTAGCAGGACAGTAAAGATCAGCAGCGGCAGTATGGCATTCATGAACGGTCCAGCGACCAAAACGAGGAAACGGGTGCCGGTGCCCTTGCCGGCCAAGCTACGGGGAACGTTGGGGTTAGCCTCACCGGCCAGGCGGACAAAACCTCCGATGGGCGCCCAGTTAACTGAATAAAGCATGTCCGCCAGAACCATAGATCCGTTTTCAACGTAGCGTATCTTGCCTTCATGCTTCAGGAGGTCTTCTTCACCGGGACGTTCTTCATCCGGTTCTTCCGCTTCTCCCTTGGCCAGCTTCTTGCTTGACTCGATCACCCGGGCCACCAGGTTCCCCTGGTGATTCTCGGCGGACCTTACTTTAATCTTCAGGCCTCGGCCCAGGTCTTCCGAGCCGGATAGGCCAACGTACCGGGTCGCGCTGTCGACAAGCACAAGCGTGTTTCCGGTGTAGACACCAAAAGCGCGTGGCGGGAAGCCAACACCAAATTCCAGCACCTTCACTCCCATGGCGCGGGCGGTAGCGAAATGGCCAAACTCATGAATGACCACTAAAAGTATGAGCAGTGGCACTAGGGAGCCGACGGCTATGAGGACTGTTTCCATGCTTAATTACTATGCATATGCATATTCATATTCAGATATGGCGATAGGTACTACGGCTTGTAGGCCAGTAAGGTTTTCTACCCGCCGGTAAGCTCGGTTGCTCTTCCCGTGGCCCAACGGTCTGCTTCCAAGAAATCCTCTCCTTTGTCTCCTGGCAATGACTCGTGTTCGGTCAAGACCCGGTCGATGATCTTGTGAATGTCGGTAAACCCAATCTTAAAATCCAAGAACGCCTGGACCGCCACCTCATCGGCCGCGCTAAGCGCAGCCGGATAGGTGCCGCCCTTCTTGCCAGCGGAGACCGCCAGTTCGAAGCACGGGAAGCGCCCTGGTTCCATCGGCTCAAAGGTCAGCATGTGGGAATTCGTCGTGTCCAGTCTGGGTATCATCGTGTTGGGCAGGCGCTTTGGGTAGAACAGCGCGTACTGGATGGGTAACCGCATGTCCGGTGGCCCCATCTGTGCCTTGACCGATCCATCCGCGAACTCAACCATGGAATGGATGGTGCTTTGTGGATGGACCACCACTTCGATCCTCTCCCAGGGCACGCTGAACAACCAGTGCGTTTCAATAACTTCAAACGCCTTATTCATCAACGTCGCAGAGTCTATCGTTATTTTCTTGCCCATCTTCCAGGTCGGGTGCTGAAGCGCCCGCTCCGGTGTCACCGCCTCCATATCTTCCAAGGGCGTGGTTCGGAAGGGGCCGCCCGAGGCCGTGATCAACAACCTGAGGATCTCATTGTCCTCGCCACGCAAACATTGCCAGATGGCGCTGGGCTCGCTGTCCACCGGGAGGACTTCGCCGCCGTAGAGCGCTGCATATTCTTTGATCAGTCCGCCGGCCATGACGATTGGCTCCTTGTTGGAGAGAGCAACGGACTTTCCTGCTTTAAGCGCGTTTAGAGTCGGCACCAGCCCCACACTGCCCATCAGCGCCACCATCACTTGGTCAACGTTATCCAGGGACACCATGTCTTCCATGGGCGTAAATTCCATGCCCGGGAATCCCTGGATTGGAGGGTTGATACAATAGACATGCTTGGGCCTGAACTCTTTGACCTGCTCTTCAAAGAGTTCTAGGTTGTTTCCCGCGGCCAGACCGATCACCTCGAACTCATCCGGAAACGCCCGGACGATGTCCAAGGTTTGGCGGCCGATGGACCCAGTAGAACCAAGTACCACGATTCTCTTCATTGTCAGTTAACTCGACTATGGACGCTGGCGAATCAAGGTGTAACCACCGCAACCAGCAAATAATAAACAGCGGGTATAGTCAACAAGATGCTATCCAACCGGTCCAAAATACCGCCGTGTCCCGGAATTATACTACCTGCGTCCTCCACGTCTGCAATGCGTTTTAGCTTGGACCCGATCAAGTCGCCCCATTGGGCAACCACGCCTATCACGGCCCCAACGACCGCTTGTTGCCACACCGGCACGCCCAGGTCAAACACCAGTCCCAACGCCAGCGCGGCGCCCACCGCAGATGCGAACCCACCGATACTTCCTTCCCACGTCTTGTTGGGACTGATACTGGGAACCATCGGCCGGCGTCCCACAGTTCGTCCCACCAGATAGGCGCCCGTGTCCACCGCGAAGGTGGTTAATAGGGCGAACAACAGCCAGCTACGACCCAAATGAGAGACGGCGTCCGTCTCGCTGATAGCAGCGTAAGAGCCGGTTATCTCCCGAAGCATCAGTGCGTGAGCCAAAAGAAATCCCACGTAGACCGGCCCAAAGACCAGGTACGAGAAACTGATGGGGAATCTTTTTCGCCCAAATGACTCCTCACCACGGTAAAAGGCGATAAACCAAAGCAGCGCGGCGAACGATCCGGCGGCCATAATGCCTCCGGAAATAATCAGGAAATTATCTCGGCCAGAGGCGGCTTGGGCGCCTGAAAGCAGGGCCACCACCCAGGCAGCTCCCAATACAAAGGGCAATGGGCCTACGCCCATTGGTGTAATTCGGTAGAGTTCCCGGATCGCGGCCAGCCCGGCTGCGATCACCAGCACAGTCAACCACGGGGCGCCAAGCCAGATGGCCCCCACCAAGACCGGTATTCCTACCAGAGCCGTCAGCGATCGTTGGAGCAATAGCTGTTCCCCGTACCTACGTCTGGGGTTCTGAGGATCGGTCTTCCGGGTATTGGTCTTCTGGATTTAGAGCGCCATAGCGGCGACGGCGGCTGCCAAAAGTCTCCACCACCTGCTTCAGCTCGGTTGCGTCCAGGTCGGGCCATAGGGTTGGCGTGTGGTACAACTCGCTGTAAGCCGACTGCCACAGCAGAAAGTTGCTGATGCGCTGCTCCCCTCCGGTCCGGATGATTAGGTCCGGGTCCGGGCAATGGGAGGTGAATAGATAACGGCTAAACAGCTCTTCGTCGATGGTGTCTGGGTCGACTCCGTCTTTGATTATGCGCCGGACGGCTTCCAGAATCTCGGCACGGCCACCGTAGTCGAAGGCCACGTTCATCGTGATGCCGGTATTATCAGCGGTTAGACGCTGGGCTTCCGCCACGGCATTCTTAAGATCAGGGTGGAGGTTCTCAGTTTTGCCCACGTGGACGATGCGCACGTTCTTCTCATGAAGAGCGGCAGTCTGACCGGCCACGGCCTCGGAGAAGACATCCATGATTCCATCGACCTCTTCCTGCGGGCGGCCCCAGTTCTCTGTTGAAAAGGCATAAAGAGTGACGAACTTCACGCCCATGGGCTCTAGGGTTTCTAGTACGTTCTGGATGCACTGTACGCCGTACTCATGACCGACGATGCGCGGCAGACCTTGTTTCTGTGCCCAACGGCCGTTGCCATCCATGATAAAAGCGACGTGGACCGGAATGTTTGGGCCCTCTAAAGCCGGCGAGTCTGATGAACTGGGCTCAACCTGCACCGCTCTAGACCTGCAGAATCTCCGCCTCTTTGGCGGAACCCGTCTCGTCGATCAGCTTGGTATGACCATCCGTTGTCTTCTGCAGTTGGTCTTGGGCACGGCGGCCGTCATCCTGAGAGATCGACTTGTCTTTCTCAAGCCTCCGCAAAGATTCCAGGCCGTCCCGGCGCACGTTCCTAACGGAGATCTTGCCGTCTTCCACCTTGCCCTTGAGGAGCTTGACCATCTCTTGACGGCGCTCTTGGGTGAGTGGGGGAATAGGCACAGTGATTGTGGTGCCGTCGTTGGACGGGTTGAAGCCCATGTCTGAGGTCTGTAGGCTCTTTTCGATCTCCCGCATCGCCGCGGTATCCCAGGGCTGAATCATGATTGCCCGGGCATCGGGTGCGGAGATCGAGGCGATCTGCTTGAGCGGGGTCATGGAGCCATAGTAGTCGACATCGATATTCTCCACCAACGCCGGAGTGGCCCGGCCCGTGCGGAGTTGGGTCAGGTCACGCTTGAAAGCATCCACAGCGCGGTCCATCTTGGTGGAAACTTCGGACAGGACAGACTCAGGGGTTAAGTCGGATTTATCGCCTTTCGGAGCCATAATCAGTCCCTCTCTTTGATTAGTGTGCCCACGGTCTCGCCAGCGAGGATATTGCCCATGGTGCCCGGTTCAAACACGTTGAAGACCACGATGGGCAGATTGTTGTCCATGCAGAGTGACAGGGCGGTAGAGTCCATCACCGCCAGCCGCATGTTCAGGGCGTCCATGTAATCAAGGTTACCAAACCTTACGGCGTTGGCGTTCTCATTAGGGTCTGAGTCGTAGACACCGTCAACGTTGTTCTTGGCCATCAACAGGACGTCGGCGTTAATCTCCAACGCTCGCAGCGCGGACGCGGTATCGGTAGTCATATAGGGGTTCCCGGTACCGGCGGCAAAAAGCACAACCCGGCCTTTCTCCAAGTGGCGTATGGCTCGGCGGCGAATGTAAGGTTCAGCCACGGCCTGCATCTGCAAGGCGCTCTGCGTGCGGACGTCAATGCCCCGTTGTTCCAAGCCATCCTGTAAGGCCAGGGCATTTATTATGGTGGCTAGCATACCTGCGTAGTCGGCGGTCGCCCGGTCCATCCCCCTGGATTCGGCCGCCTCCCCTCTCCAGATGTTGCCCCCTCCCATCACCACGGCAATCTCTACGCCCAAGGCGGCGGCTTCGCCAATCTGTTCTGAGAGGTAATTAACTGCCAATGGGTCAATCCCAAACTGAGTCTCTCCTTTGAGAGACTCGCCGCTGATCTTCAGCATTACGCGACGGTATATTGGTTCAGGCATACCCTGTCAGTAAACTATTCGCCGACTGCTAGTCGAGTGAAACGGACTACCCGGATATTCTCTCCGACTTTTCCAGCCAACTCCGTAACCATCTCGCCAACGGATGAGGAGGCGTTCTTGATGAACGGTTGTTGCATCAGGCTGATCTGGGCCGGCGGGCGAGTGTCCCCGTCTTCGATCTCGTCTTTGTCGATGTAGACCGGACCCATGGCCGCAATCTGCATGGCAATGTCATGGGCCAACTTTTGAAATTCCTCCGTCCGTGCAACGAAGTCGGTTTCGCACCCAAGCTCAACCATAGCTCCGACCCGCCCTCCGGTGTGCAAGTAGGTCTCTATGACACCTTCATTGGTGTCTTTGCCCACGCGTTTGCCTGCACTGGCTACCCCTTTCTCACGAAGGGCTTGGGTAGCCTTTTCCATGTCGCCATCGGATTTTTCCAGGGCTTCTTTACAATCCATGATTCCGGCGCCTGTTTGATCGCGCAGCGCCCGGACCAGTTGAACATCCACCGCCAATTGATTGCTCCTAAATAGCCAGCCAAAGTCTGGCCGTAGATTGGGGACGACTCCGGAAGATTACTCTTCCGAGGGTTCTTCAGTTGCTTCAGGCTCGGGTTCGAGCTCTGGTTCGGGCTCAGCCGTCGCTTCCGGCTCTGCCACTTCGACCACCGGCTCTTCAGCAGCTACTGCTTCTGCTACCGCAGCCTCAAGCGCGGCGGCCTTTGCGTCCAGCTCTTCAACTTCAGGCTCGGCCACCGGTGTTATGGCAGCGGCGGCCACAGGCGCCACTTCAGCGACGGTGGTTGTATCCAGGCCCTCCATTTCCGGGAGACCTTCTTCTTCGTCATCAGGGGATACATAGGCGGTCATGAACTGAGACTCGTCCACTTCGGCCATCTCTTCGATCCGCGCCTGCTCCAACGCCTCGCGCTGGGCGAGACCTTCCAGAACGGCGGAAGCCATGCGGTTGGTGATCAATCGGATAGAACGAACGGCGTCGTCGTTTCCGGGGATGATGTGGTCAACCTTGTTGGGGTCGCAGTCTGAGTCGACGATGGCGAAAATCTCAACGCCCATGCGCTGGGCCTCTGCAATGCAGATGTCTTCCCGGCCAATGTCGATAACAAATATGGCTTTAGGGACTTCAGTCATGTCCCGTACGCCGGTGAAATACTTCTCCAAGCGGTTCAGAGTGTCCCGGAGTTTTACTCCTTCTTTCTTGGGCAAGAGCCGAAAATAGCCTTGGTCTCGCTTCTGCTGGAGTTCCAGCATGTAGCTGATACGTGTGCGGATGGTCTGGAAGTTGGTCATGGTGCCGCCCAGCCAACGCTGGTTCACGTACAGCATGCCGCAACGTTCGGCTTCACTCTGGATAACTTCTTGGGCCTGGCGCTTGGTCCCTACGAACAGGACTTTGCCGCCCTGGGACACAAGGTCCACCATCTCTTGATAGACATTGTTGATCATACCCAAGGTCTGCTGCAGGTCAATGATGTGGATGCCGTTTCTCTGGGTGAAGATGTACTTCTTCATGGTGGGGTTCCACCGCCGGGTCTGATGCCCGAAGTGGAC